>OBLU010005655.1_pt1 | contig 11185 bp, 12 predicted proteins | sample 1518681 | NCBI WGS metagenome assembly OBLU01 (sample SAMEA3539304, study PRJEB22396) | soil metagenome | biome: tundra; feature: field; material: soil | place: USA | collected 2010-05 | depth 0.15 m
GGTATTATAGGCGCGCCTAGCCCCAACACGCAGCTCGTCGACGCCCACATCGATCATGACAAAGCTGGCTATTACGTCACCGACCCGATGACCATGATGACCAACATCCCCGGCATCTTCGCGGCCGGCGATGTGCGCAGCCAGCTGACCCGTCAGATCACCACCGCTGTGGGAGATGCGACCACGGCGACGATCGCCGCGAGCAAGTGGATCGAGGACTGGCGTCGCGGACGCGAGGACACCCCACCAGAGCTCGTCGAAGCGACCCTGCACGGCGTCGTCTGATCCCGAACCCGTGAGCATCACCACCGGCCATGGCGACGGGGGAGAGACGGGGCTGCTTTACGGCGGACGCGTCGCCAAGGACGACCTTCATACCGAGGCGTACGGCTCCCTCGATGAAGCGATCTCAGCGCTCGGGCTCGCGAGGTCGCTGACCGACTCGGCCGATCGCGCGGCGCGCATCCTCGAGCTGCAGCGCGAGCTTTTCGTTGTCGGGGCCGAACTCGCCACCGGAGCGGGACACCGGGCGGACCTCGAGCGTCACTTCAACGTCGTGACGGCCGAGATGGCGGATGCGCTGGAGCGCGAGATCCACGACCTCGAGGCGCGAGTGCCGCTCCCCGGCGGCTTCGTCATCCCCGGAGGTACGCCGGTGGGTGCCGCCATCGACCTTGCACGAACCCTCGTGCGTCGCGCAGAGCGCCGTACCGTGTCGCTGCAGCGCGCCGGCGGCGTCGAGAACCCCGAGGTGCTCCGCTATCTCAACCGTTGCTCCGACCTGCTCTTCATGCTCGCCCGCGAGGCGGAGCAGGGCGCCACCGTCGCCTCGGGCGGACAGCGCCGCCGCGAGGCCGACGGGAAGGCCAACAGCACGGAAGGCTAGGCGGGAGCCAGCCCGCGGCGGCGAAGCAGTCCGCGCTCCAATGGCGCGAAGACGAAGTCGTTGACCGCGATCCCGACGACCAGGATGGCGAGCAGTGCCGCGAACATCTCTGGAAGGTCGCCGAGACTGCGCCCGTTGTCCAAGATCTGCCCGAGACCGCTGCTCGCGGTCGACCCGATGATCAGCTCGGCGGCCATCAGCGATCGCCACGAGAATGCCCAGGCTTGCTTCATACCCGCCACATAGCCCGGCAGCGATGCCGAGAAGACGAAGTGCCGGTAGTACCGCGGGCCGCGCGCCCCCATCGAGCGCGCCAGGCTGAACGTGAGCGGTGGGATGTGATCGTATGCCGACATCAACCCCATCGCGATCGACGGGAACGCGCCCATGATCACCACGAAGTACACGGCGTTCTCGATCTGCCCGCCTATGGCGAGGAAGAGCGTCGCGATGGGCACCCACACAACGGACGGCAGGCTCTGGAGCCCCGCGAGCAAGGATCCGACGCCCGCTCGGAGCACCGGAATGCGCACGACCGCCAGCCCGATCACCGTCCCGAGCACCAGGGCGAGCACGTAGCCAATCGCCGCACGCTCAAGCGTCTGGACGAGTGCCGGAAGCAGCACGTTTGTGTGCAGGAGGTATCCGATCTCGGAGATCGCGTCACCCGGACCAGGGAGGGGCTCACCACCGGCCGACTGCACTCCGACGACGACGAGCAGTTGCCAGATCCCCAGCAGGATGCCGATGGCAAGGACCCGCGGCCACGCTGCGCGGAGAATACGTTGCAATCTATTGCGTTCCATTGATGACCGCCCCGGCGCGCAACCGCATTGTTATCTCGTGCGCGAGCCCTGACACCTCGAATGAGTCCAGTTCGCGGGGCCTCTCGATTTCGACGTCCCAGATCTGGGCCACCCGCCCGGGACGCGGGGTCATGAGCACGACGCGGTCCCCAAGGCGCACGGCCTCACGGACGTTGTGCGTGACGAAGATGATCGTCTTGCCGGTTTCGTGCCATATGCGGTTCAGGTCGTCGTGCAACGAGTCACGGGTCAGCGCATCGAGCGCGGCGAACGGTTCATCCATGAGCAGCAACTCGGACTCCTGTGCAAGCGCGCGTGCGAGCGCACAGCGCTGGCGCATCCCACCCGAGAGCTGATGCGGCCGGTGATCCGCGAAGTCGATCAGTCCGACCATGGAGAGCAGGCGGTTGACCGTCTGGTTCCGCTGGTCCGGATCGATGTTGTGGATGCGCATCGGCAGCTCGACGTTGCGTCGAACCGTCAGCCAGGGAAGCAGCGCGGGCTCCTGGAACATCACCGCAGGGCGGCCGTCGGCGATCTCGATTGTTCCCGAGGTCACCTCGTCCAGGCCGGCGATCAATGAGAGCAGGGTCGATTTACCGCATCCCGAGGCGCCCAGGATACAGACGAACTCTCCTCGTGCCATCTCCAGGGACACGTTCTCCAGGGCAGTCATGGCGCGCTTGCCGTGGCCGAACACCTTCGTGACCCCGTCCAGGGTCACGAAGGGCGTTGCCTCAAGCGCGACCACAGATGGGCGCGGCGCGAGCGCGACGTTCATCAGCCGAGAGCTCCGGCGCTGACCGTCGGGTCACCGGCTGCAGTGAGGATCGCATTGAGCGGGCCGAGGTCGAGGATGCCCTTGATGCCGGCCGTCTTGTTGAAGGCGAGGTGCTCGGCGTTGTTCGCGTCGGTCTGGAGGTCGGCCGCGAACGGATCGAGCACGAAGCTCAGATGAGTCCAGGCAAGCGCCAGGACGCTCGACTTCAGGAGCTTGCCGCCGGTGCTCGCCGCCAGTGCGGTGTTGACCGCCGCAGGCGCCACCGACTCGTTGGCGTTGATCCAGTTCACCGACTTCACGAGACCCTTGAGGAGGTCGCTGACGATGTCCGGGTGGTTCTGGAGGAGGCTCTGGGTGACCACGAGCACCGTGGTCGGGAACTGCCCGTTCGGCCAGATCGACGCCTCGTCGACCGCGAGCATGCCCTTGCCCTGGAGGATGAACTCGGATTCGTAGGGCTCCGGAACCCAACCGCCGGCGATCTTGCCGGCTTCGAAGTTCTGCAGGCTCACCGAGTTGCCCGATGTCGAGTCGATGGTCACCTGACCGCCGCCGTTGACACTGGTGGCCAGCCCCTTGGTCGCCAGCCAGGTGCGTAGGGCGATGTCCTGCGTGTTGCCCAGCTGGGGCGACGAGAGCGTCTTCCCTGCGAGATCCGCCGGGAAGTTGCCATCGGCGATGGACTTGCTCACGACCAGCCCCGCACCGCCCGAAGCGGTCCCGGCCACGATGAGGACCTTGCCCTTGGTCTTGATGAAGGCGTTGATCGCCGGGCCCGGGCCGACGAACGCGGCATCGAGCGTGCCGCCGAGCAGGGCCTCGCTCTCGGCGGGTCCGGCGCTGAACGTTGTCGTTTTGACCGTGGTGCCTTTGGGCATCGCCCCCTGGAAGAAACCTTGCGACACGCCGATGAGTGCCGGGGCGTGCGTCAGGTTGACGAGGTACCCGAGGTTGACCGTGGACGGATCGGGCTTCGAGCTCGAGCCGCTCCCGGTGGTGCCCGAGCCGCAGGCGCCGACCACCACAGCGGTAGCCAGCAGCGCCACCGAGGTTGCAGCGCGTCGGGTGCCCCGGCGCGGCGCCGAGAATCGTGGATGTGTCTCCCCAAACATGATCGTATCTCCCCTTTTCGAATGTCTCTTCCTGAGGCCCCCTCTCGATCGGCCTCGATCAATCACAACGCCGGCCTCCGACCGGACTACGGAACGACTATCCGTGCAAACCTCTCATTAAGCAATGAGCATAATTCGAACGGAATAATCCCTTCATGGAAACATTAGCCTGCGTGGTGAAGTCCGGCGGAGTCAGCGTTGCTACTCCGAGATTCGCGCCACCGGCCCCCCGGTCAGTCACCTCCCCCTGCTCTCTCTGGTGCGGTTGGGTCATTTTGGCGAGCCACGGTTCCTCGCGTCAATGAGGATCGATCAATAGGAACGATCTCTTTTCGCGATGGGTCATCCCAGCGGCAGCGAGCGCGTCAGGCTGCCCGAATTTCGAGGACGCGAGGCTCGGTCAGCCCTCGAGCAGGCGGGCGCAGCGGAGCGCGAGCCAGAGTTGATGGCGTTGCTCAGGGTCGTCCGAGTCGATGCCGAGCTGACGAAGCCGGCCCACCCGATACACCACGGTGTGGCGGTGAACGCCGAGACGTTCGGCCGCCTCGCCGATGCTCCGGCTGTCGAGCAGCGCCTCGAGGGTCGCCACCAGCTCGAGCCTCCGAGTGGGGGTACCGACGGCGAGCGGACCGAGCACCCGGTCGACGAACGTGCGCATGGCGTCGTGATCGTCGGCGAGCGCGGCGAAGACGCCGACCTCAGCGTCGGTATGCACCGAACGCTCCGGGTACAGGCGGCGACCGACCTCGAGTGCCCGCCGAGCCTGCTGCGCCGACGAGGCGACCGCATCCAACGTCGTGGCCACCGGACCCACGCCGAAGACGACCGGGCCGACCGCCGCACAGAGCTTTGCGAGGTCCCTGCCCTCGGGGAGAAGAGCGATCCAGAGCCCCGGCTCGTCGCCGATCAGATGAGCCCCATCGGCGCGCCACGTCTCCTCGAGCTCGCGTTCCGCCTCCAACGTCGGCGCCGAGCACGCCACCACGGTGTAGGGCGGAAGGAGTGTGAGCTCGGCCGACACCGCCGTACGCCGAAGCTCGGCGGACGCATCGCCGGCCAGCAGCCGCTGGAGAATGCGATCGCGATCCCGGTCACGCTGGCGGAGCAGTCGCTCCCGGGTCTCGAGGTAGGCACCCCCGACAGCCGCGCTGATCTCGTCGAAGTACTCGAGCACGGTGCTCGTGAGCCCGATCACGGTGCTCGGCGACACGTCGTTGAGCAGCGCAGGCTGGCCGATCACCTCGTCCCAGAGCACTCTCGCGGCAAGGCGGTATGCACCGAAGACGAGTTCGAGCGGAACCTCCAACTCGGCCTGCTGCGCGCCCATCGATCCGAGGCGCTCCAGGTCGCCGGCACGAAGCCCGCGCCCGTCGCGGAGCAGTCGGACGAAGGTCCGAAGCGCGTCGCGGCATGCCGCCGTGACCGTCCGGAAGTACCCGAGCGTGCGGAAGCGGCTGTCGGGCAGGGAGATGCCGGAGACGATGTGCCGCGTCATCCGCCGCGCGATAACGTCGACCTCCGACAGGAGCCGGACGGTCACTTCGGGCGGCAGACTGGCCGCGACGGACAAGCGGAGGTCAGGTGCCTTGGTCAATTGGGCCATATTGTCCCTCATGCACAAATCTTGGCCTGTACGCCGGAGGACATTGCCCACCCTTTGTGCCCGACGAAGAAAGTATGCTGGTTCGCAATGCTCTACGACGACATGTTCATTCGCCTCGAGCGCGCCCGCTGGACGCTCAGCTCCGACATCCCCTTCGACGACATCGATCCGAGCCTCGTGAGCCCTCAATGGATCAGCGATCTCCGGAACATCTGCCTGACGGAGCTGTCCGCGCTCTACGCCACGGAGATGTTCATCCGGGATTTCTACACCGACATCGATTTCTGCAGCTTCGTCTCGATCTGGTTCTACGAGGAGATGAAGCATCACCTCACCCTTCGCAAGTACCTGGAGCGATGCGGAGAGACGTTTGACGAGGCCAAGCTTCCTGAGCTGCGGCTCACCTTCGCGCCCGGACCGGCGATCGAGACGCTCACCATGCATTTCTGCGGCGAGCAGCGCCTGGCGCACTGGTACACCGCGTTCAGCGAGCAGGGCCCCGAGCCTGTGATCCGGAAGATCTTCAAGATCCTCGCCGCGGACGAACTGCGTCATGCGGCGTGCTACGCGAAGTACATGCGCCGTGCCGTCGCCAACAAGCCGGAGGTGCTGCCGGACATCCTGAAGATGTCGCTCTGGATGATGCGCACGACCAATGACGCCCCCAAGCATCCGACGACGATCACGGAACCGTCCGTGGTGAGCAAGCTCGAGGACCCCGAATACGTCTCGCGGATGCTCAACTGGTATCTCCCGGGCCGCGATCACGAGGCGCCTGTGCAACGTCGCATCCTCGCCCTGCTCTCCGAGCTGAGCGGCGTTGAGCTCAAGAACCTTCGCGAGATCCCGCCACTGGTCCGCAAGCTCACCGGCAGCAAGCAGCTCTCCCCAGCAGCTGCCTGAGCCGGCAAACCCGCCGCACCTATAATCGGGCGGCGATGGGTCCAGAGGTGGTACGCGTCCGCGCCGTTGTGCACGGCAGGGTGCAGATGGTCGGGTTTCGCGCCTTCGTCATCCGGCACGCGGGTGACGCGGGCCTGTCCGGCACGGTGAGGAACGCGCCGGACGGGACAGTCGAGACCGTGCTCGAGGGGCCACGCCCCGAGGTGGAGCGAATGCTCGACCGGCTGCGCGAAGGGCCGAGCCACGCACGCGTGGATCGGGTCGACCTCGAATACTCCAACCCGACCGGCAGCCTTCCCGCCATGATGGTGGCGTCATGACCATACGCTTTGCCGATCGCCTGTCTCGTCTCGGTACCGAGAGCGCCTTCGAGGTGCTCGCCCACGCACGGCTCCTCGAGGCAGAGGGGCGGAGCATCGTCCATCTCGAGATCGGCGAGCCAGATTTTGCCACTCCTGACAACATCATCGACGCAGCCGTCCGGGCGATGCGCGAGGGGGCGACCCACTACACCGCGGCGAGCGGCATCCGCGAGGTGCGCGAGAAGACCGCGGCATACGTCACCCGGCACACCGGGGTGCCGACCCAGTTCGAGAACATCGTGCTGACACCGGGCTCGAAGAACCTTCTCCTTTTCGCCCTGCTCTCGCTGATCGAGGAAGGCGACGAGGTCATCGTCCCGGATCCCGGCTACCCGATCTATCGATCGCTCGTTGAGTTCATCGGCGGCAAGGCGGTCTCGCTGCCGCTCCGCCAGGAGAACGACTTCCGCGCTGACGTCGACGAGCTGGCCCGTCTCATCACACCGCGGACGCGGATGCTCGTGGTCAACTCGCCGCAGAACCCGACCGGCGGCATCCTCACCCGGGACGACTGCGAGGCGATCGCGCGACTTGCGATCGAGCACGACCTGGTCGTCATCAGCGATGAGATCTACAACCGCCTCAGCTACGACGGCGCCCATGTCTCGCTCTACGGCATCGACGGCATGGCCGAGCGGACCATCTACATGGACGGTCTGTCCAAGGCGTGGGCAATGTGCGGCTGGCGCCTGGGCTTCGGCGCGATGCCCGTGGAGATCGCCCGCAAGATGGACACGCTGATGATCAACAGCTCGTCGTGTGCGGCGGCCTTCACGCAGTGGGCGGCAGTGGAAGCGTTCGACTCGCCGGAGTCGGACGCGGCAGTCGACCGCATGGTCGCCGAGTTCAGCCACCGCCGCGACCGGATCGTCGACCTGTTGAATGCGATTCCCGGCTTCAAGTGCCACCGCCCGGCGGGCGCGTTCTATGTCTTCCCGGACATTACCGCGACCGGGTTCGGTGCCCGCGAGCTGGCGAGTTCGCTACTCGACGAGGTGGGCGTCGCGGTCCTGCCCGGTCAATCGTTCGGACCGGAGGGTGCCGGGCACATCCGCCTGAGCTACGCGGCATCGATCGCCAACCTCGAGGAGGCGGCGCGCCGCATCGCGCAATACGTCGGCGCCGCGGTTCCGGGATGACACCTCCATGGCGCAGCACCGATGAACCAGCCGCGTCCTGGCATCGAGGAGGCGCGGCGCCGCCTCACTGACCACGACGTCGTCGCGGTCGTGGTTGAGTTGCCGATCGGCGACGCGACCCCTGTTGCGGCGATGCGAGCGCTCGGCACGGAGTCGAGTTGCTTCCTGCTCGAGTCGGTCGAAGGAAGCGGTGTCGTGGCCCGCTGGTCGATGCTCGGCCACGGCCCGTCGCGCGTGATCCGCGACGCCGGAGGAGGCGACGACCCGCTCGCCGCTCTCGAACGTGATGTCGCATCGATCAGCGCAGCCTGCGCTCCCGGCATGGCTGCGCCGCTCCTCGGCGGCGCCGTGGGCTTCTTGACGTACGAGGCCGCGGACAGGTACGAGCGCCTCCCGGTGGCCGCCGAGGATCCACTCCAGTTGCCGCGCCAGTGGTTCGCGATCTTCGACACCGTCGCTGTCTTCGACCACGCGCAGCACCGGTTGCTGCTGTCCAGTTGCGTGCACCGAGGTGACCCGGCCGGATTCGACGCCGCCTACGCGCGGGCGGTCACACGTATCGACCATCTGCGCGCCTCCATCTGCGCGGCGGTTCCGGAGCCGGCGGCATCGCTTGCCGGAATACCCGTCGACGTCGGGTCGCACGACCACGAGGCCAATCTCTCGAGGGAGGAGTTCCAGGATCGGGTGCGGCGGGCACTCGACTACATCGTCGCGGGCGACATCTTTCAGGTCCAGGTGTCCAGGCGGTTCGCACTGCCGCTGCATGCGGATCCGTTCGACGTCTACGTCGCGCTTCGAGCCATCAACCCGAGCCCGTACATGATCTACATCGCCACGCCCGAGTGCACCCTTGTTGGCGCGTCGCCCGAGATGCTCGTTCAGGTCACCGGGAAGGACGTCCGGTATCACCCGATCGCGGGAACACGACGCCGCGGGCGGACACCCGAGGACGACGACAGGATGGAGCGCGAGCTCCGAGCCAGCGACAAGGAGGCCGCTGAGCACCTCATGCTGATCGACCTCGGGCGCAACGATCTCGGCCGGGTCTGCGCAACCGGCAGTGTGCGCGTCACCCAGCACATGGAGGTCGAGCGCTACTCGCACGTGATGCACCTGGTGAGCAGTATTCAGGGGACCCTCGAGGATGGGTGCGGCTCGCTCGATGCGCTCCGCTCATGCTTTCCAGCCGGAACCGTCACGGGGGCGCCCAAGATCCGTGCGATGGAGATCATCGCCGAGCTGGAACCCGAGGCTCGCGGCGCCTACGCGGGCGCGATCGGATATGTGGGCTACGGCGGGGACCTCGACACGGCGATCGCGCTGCGCACCATCGTGGTGCGCGACGGTATCGCATACGTGCAGGCTGCGGCCGGCGTCGTCGCCGACTCGTCTGTGCACGAGGAGACGCTGGAGATCGACAACAAGGTCGCCGCGCAGATCCTCGCTGTGGAGGAGGCGAACGCGTGGGTTCGACGCTGAGTGGTCAGGTGCTCGTCATCGACAACTACGACTCGTTCACCTTCAACCTGGTGCAATACCTGAGGGAGCTCGGCGCCGTCGTGGTCGTGGAGCGAAACGACTCGCTCACGGTTGACGACATCGCGCGCGCGGACCCCGCCGCCATCGTCATGTCACCGGGCCCGCGGATTCCCGAGGAGGCCGGCGTCTGCGTCCAACTGGTTCGAACACTCGGCGCTCGCATTCCCATGCTCGGCGTGTGCCTCGGCCACCAGGCGATCGGCGTCGCCTACGGCGCGCAGGTGGTGCGGGCACCGGCGGTGGTTCATGGCAAGATCGGCGCGGTGCACCACAACGGCGCAGGCGTGCTCCACGGCCTCGACGATCCCTTCATGGCGACCCGCTATCACTCGCTGGTCGTCTCGACGGTTGGGCTGCCCGATGTCCTGGAGGCGACCGCCTGGAGCGACGATGGCCTGATCATGGCCATGCGTCACCGGGCGTTTCACGTCGAAGGCGTGCAGTTCCACCCGGAGTCCATCGGAACGCCCGTGGGCCACGCGCTGCTGCGCAACTTCCTCCAGACCGCGGGCGTCGGAACCGCCGGAGTCAGCGCATGAGCGCAGCCGGCGACGCCCTCGATGCCATCGCCGGGCGCAAGCGCCTCGAGGTGGAACAACTGCGGTGCGCGGAGGCCGCACTCTGGGCGAAGGCCGAGTCGCTGCCGCCGGCACGCGGCCTAGTGGATGCGCTGCGCGGCGGCGCGCTCATCGCCGAGATGAAGCGGCATTCACCCAGTGGCGGCGTGCTGCGCCCCGACCTCGATCCGCTGACGCTCGGCAGGGACTACGCGGCGTGCGGCGTCGCCGCGATCTCGGTGCTCACCGACGGGCCCGGCTTTGGGGGCTCGCTGGACGACCTCGCCGATGTCCGCGCCGCACTCGATATTCCGTTGCTGCGCAAGGACTTCACCCTCGACCCCGTGCAGATCGCCGAGGCTCGCGTCGCCGGTGCGGACTGGGTGCTGCTGATCGTCGCGCTGCTCGACAGTGACGCGCTCGACCTCTGCCTTGCGGGCGTCGCGCGGAGCAACGCGCACGCGATCGTCGAGGTGCACGACGCCGATGAGGCCCGCGCCGCCGCCGCTGCCGGAGCGGAATGCATCGGCATCAACAACCGCGACCTGCGCACGCTGGCCACCGACCTCACCACCTTCGCTCAGGTGCGCCGGGTGGTGCCGACCGGCGTCGTGTGCGTCGCTGAGTCGGGTGTGCGCAGCCCCGATGATGTGACCCGGCTGGTCAACGAGGGAGCGGACGCGGTGCTCGTCGGCGAGGCGCTCATGCGCGCTGCGTCCCCGGCGGAAGCCTGCGCGGCAATGGTCGCAGCCGCCCGTGAGGCGGGACGGTCGTGATCGTCAAGGTCTGCGGCGTGCGCACAGCCGAGGTCGCCGACGCCGCGATCGACGCGGGTGCGGACTGGATCGGCCTGATGCTGGTGCCGAAGAGTTCGCGTTGGGTCGATGACGCCGACGCGCTGAGGGTGGTGCGCGCGGTAGGGGGGAGGGCCGACCTGGTGGGCGTCTTCGTCGAGCCCAGCGCCGCCGAGTGCGATCAGGCGGCGTCCCGATACCGCCTCGCCGGGGTCCAGGTGCACGGGAGCTTCGACGCGGACCTCGTGACCAGCTGCTCGGTTCCCGTCATTCCTGTCTTCAACGTTGACGGCCCGGCCGCGTGCACGCTCGACTGGCCGCCGGACACGCTGGTGATGCTCGACGGGATGCCCGAACGCGGGGCGCTGCCGGGTGGCACCGGCCACCGCGTCCCCCTGGAGTGGGCCGCGGACGTCGCCCGCCACCGCAGGATCGTGCTCGCGGGTGGCCTCGGGCCCGACGACGTTGCCGGCGTCGTCGCCGCGGTGCGTCCCGCCGGTGTCGATGCGTCGAGCCGGCTCGAGCGAGGTCCCGGCGAGAAGGATCCCGAGCTGGTTCGACGATTCGTCGTCGCGGCGAGGTCGGCCGGGGCGCTGGCGGGGTACGACCCACGATGAGCGCCGCGGTCAGCGGTCGCTTCGACGGCTATGGCGGCGCCTATGTGCCCGAAACGCTCGTACCGGCGCTCGAGGAGCTCTCG
>OBLU010005657.1_pt1 | contig 11182 bp, 8 predicted proteins | sample 1518681 | NCBI WGS metagenome assembly OBLU01 (sample SAMEA3539304, study PRJEB22396) | soil metagenome | biome: tundra; feature: field; material: soil | place: USA | collected 2010-05 | depth 0.15 m
TGCACGCGCGGGCCCGCAGCACGATCGGCCTGGCGGTCTTTGGGGCACTGACTGGTGCCAGCGCGCTGGCCGCGCTGTTCCTCGGCGTCCTGCTGGCCGGCTGATCCTGCTGGGCTTTAAATACACGATCGTCGCGCTGACTGTTTCTTCTGGCAGCAGCGTGAGGCTGTCAGACGGCGATCTGGTACTCGTCGGTGAATCCGTCCGGGACTTCTTCGGCGGATCCGGCGCTCGGCGAGGTTGATCTCCGGTGGCCGGATGTGAGCTTGAGCCTGGCGAGAATCCTGATGCCTTCCGCCTTGAACACGGTGCCGGAGGGGCCGGTTGCTGCGTTGGGGGCGGTACGGGACTGGCCGCGGTCGACGAGGAGGGCTGGGCGTCTCGGTCAGGGCGCCGTGGTCGTCGCACCGGCTGAAGCCGCCGGCGCCCCGGATGCGGGGTCGCCCGATCGGCGGGCGAACTGGGCGAGGAACGCGACGGCCACCACTGCCCAGGCGGCGACGGCCACCCAGAGCATGAACCGGCTCAGGGGTTCCATGAAATTGAGATGGGCGACCTTGCCGAACGACAACGTGGCCACGCTGTACATGCCGAGGGGGAAGACCACGCTCCAGAGCGTTGGCTCATAGCTGAGCGGCCAGTGGCGCCGGATGTGCCGCCACAGGCCGAGCGCGATGAGCAGCGGGATCCACCAGGTGCCGAACGCCCAGAGAGCAAATGAGAATCCCTCGACGAATCCGGCAGTCGCCCGGGTAACAGGGAGCGCAGCGGGGAGGTTCAGGATCCGGGCGCCTGCCAGGACGGTGATCGCCGTGGCGCCCATCAGAATCCAGTAGGGGGGCCCGAGGGTGGCCGGGGTCATGGCAACTGTCAGCCACCGCAGCAAGATCAATGAGACGAGCAGCAGGTAAAGCACCAGCCCGACGCTCCACAGTCCGATGGCGGCCGGCGCCAGTAGCCCGGCTTGCGAGGGCCACACGGGAACCAGGGCCGATGCCGCGACCGAGAGGGACTGCGTGCCGACCACCCACAGCAGCCAGGTGCCGTTGACGCCACCGAGGACTGAGTCGCGCTCGCGCGTGAGCAGCAGGCTGGCAGGCACGCCGTAGGTCAGCACGAGCCACACAACAGCAGCCAGGCCAGCCAGGATCGCAGTGGCCAGCGGATGACCCGCGGCCCCGAGCCGCACCCCGAGCACGTCGATCCCGGCCGCGATCGTGAAGAAGCCGAAAACTCGCTCCGGAGCCTGAATGTCGGCCACCACACTGGAGCGGAAGATGGCCAGCCGGACCAGCAGTGCCGCGCTGAGCACGACGAGCCCGGCCGATGCGGCAGCGAGCAATGCCCGTGACAGCCATGACGGCCCCAGCAGGAACGTGCCTGTTGAGATGATGCCCGTGGCCATCACGAATGCGAAGTAGCCAGGGTGGAGGTCCCTGATGGCCGTGGCTGTCCGGCTCAAGGATCGTGCCTGCCCGCCAGCAGCGCCGGTGCCGGTGCCCATAGTCCAGATCATCCTTCCCGCAATCGTGATCAGCGGCACGTCGCGTCTTGCCGCTGCACGGCGGCCGGTCATCGCCCGGGGCGCCTGACCGGTTCCCAGCCGCGCCTGGCCGGCCGGACCGCATCCGGCCCGCCCCGCGACCGGTAGACGATGTAGGGCCGGGTGAGATATCCGACCGGTGCGCTGAAGACGTGCACCAGGCGGGTGAACGGCCACGCGGCGAAAAGCACCCAGGCGAGCATCACGTGGATCTGGAAGCCGATGGGCGCCGCGCTGATCAGGCTCACGTCCGGATGAGCGTAGAAGATGCTGCGGAAATACGGCGCTATCGACAGCCGGTAGTTGTACGGGTGACCGAGGAGGTTGCCCAGCACGGTCGTCGAGAGCCCGGCCACGATGGTCGCGGCGAGCAGCACGTACATCGCCTTGTCGTTGCGGGTCGTCGCTGAGAACACCGGCCCGGTCACCCGGCGCCGGTAGATCAGGATGGCCATGCCCACGACGGTCATGAACCCGGACACCGACCCGAGCGCCACCGCGATCGCGTGATAGGCGGGTTCGCTGATCCCGGCCGCGCTGGTCGCCGCCTCGGGCACCAGGATCCCGAACACGTGGCCGCCGATGACGAGCAGGATGCCGAAGTGAAACAGCGGCGAGCCGAGCCGCAGCAGGCGGCTCTCATACAGCTGGCTGGACCGGGTGGTCCAGCCGAACTTGTCGTAGCGGTAGCGCCAGACATGGCCGAGCACGAATACGGCGATGGCCACGTACGGGACGATGATCCACGCCGCGATGTCCGCGGCGATCACCGGCGGCCTCCCATGTATTCCGGCGGGGCGAACGGCTCGAGGCCGACCTCCTCGGCGGGCGGCCCGGTGCGGGCCAGCTCCAGCGCGCGCTGCAGGTCCCGCGGCGCGGCCTCGGGCAGGACGCCGCGGACCGCGTCGATGACATGAAGCCACGGTGACTGCGCGTCGTCCAGTGCCGTGCGCAGCAGCTCGACGCCGGCGCGGTGCCGGCGGAACAGGGCGCGGCCCCGCTCCGGTTCGGCCGCGTTGAACTCACACAGCACGGCGAGGTGATCAGGCAGCTCACCGGCGGCGAGCTCATATCCGGCCACCCGGTAGGCGGCGGTGAACTGCAGCAGCGCCATGCCACGCTTCCTGGTGTCGCCGCAGCTGTAGTAGGTCAGATACAGGCAGCAGCGGCGGCGCAGGTCGAAGGTGGCGACATAGGCCTCCTGCAGCCGGGCCGGGTCCTGACCGTCCGTAGCGTCCAGGAACCTTCGCATCGGCGCCCGCCCCGGCCCCGCGAGGGTTCCGGCTGCGGCATGCAGGAGAGGCAGGGTTCGCCGCCATTCGTCGTCGGGATAGCCGAGCGCCAGCGACGCGATCCGCATCGTGCGGCTGAACTGCGCCATGCCGTCCGCGGAGGTCATGGCTCGCCGCCTTGCCCGCCGGTGCCTGAATCGCCGCGCTCCGGGCCGGCCGCCTCAGGGTCGTGGCGGCCACGTGGCATCAGCCGGGAAGATCCGCCCTTACCGTCCCAGTTCAGCAGGTTGACCCGTTCGGCGCCGTCGGCAGGGTCGACGAAGGTGTCGGACGTCTGCCGCTGCCGCAGCGCGTGAAAGTTCTCGACGGCCACCGGCAGCGGGCCGCCGGATGACTCGCCGAACGGCCCGGACCCGCCCATCCCAGGACCGCCCTCGTAGTCGAGCGAGCAGGCCAGCTCCTCGAGCTGGTGCGCCTGCTCGCCAGTGTCGCCGAGCTCAGCGTGAGCAGGCGGGATGACGTACCGCTCGTCGTATTTCGCGATGGCCAGCAGCCGGTGCATGTCATCGATGTCTTGCGGCGTCATGCCGACCGCGGCCGGGATCGAGGTGTCCGGCTCGCGGCCCAGGTTGACGTCGCGCATGAAGGCACGCATGGCAGCCAGGCGGGCGAGCACGTCCCTGACCCGCTGGGCGTCACCGGCGGTGAACAGCTCGGCGAGGTAGCCGATCGGGATGCGCAGTGCATCGATCGCGCCGAACAGGCTGCCCGCCGCCTCGGCGTCGTGACCGGTGTCGCGCAGCACGTCGACCACCGGGGACAGCGGCGGGATGTACCAGACCATCGGCATCGTCCGGTACTCGGGGTGCAGCGGCAGCGCCACCTCAAACCGGCTGATCAGCGCCCACACCGGTGAGCGCTGGGCGGCTTGCACCCAGTCATGCGGGATGCCAGCCTGCTCCGCCGCGCTGATCACCGCGGGGTCGGCCGGGTCGAGGAACACCTGCCGCTGGGCGGCATAAAGGTCCCGTTCCTCCGTTTCGGAAGCAGCCTGGAGTACCCGGTCGACGTCGTAAAGGACCAGGCCGATGTAGCGGAGGCGGCCGACGCAGGTTTCCGCGCAGACGGTCGGGATGCCGACCTCGACCCGGGGGAAGCAGAACGTGCACTTCTCCGCCTTGCCGGTCCGGTGGTTGAAATACACCTTCTTGTACGGGCAGCCGGTCACGCACATCCGCCAGCCGCGGCAGCGGTCTTGGTCGACCAGGACGATGCCGTCCTCGGTGCGCTTGTAGATCGCTCCGGACGGGCACGACGCGGCGCAGGACGGGTTCAGGCAGTGCTCGCAGATGCGCGGCAGGTAGAACATGAACGTCCGCTCGAACTCCAGCCGCACGTCGTCTGAGATCTTCTGCAGCACTGGGTCGGCGGCGGTCAGCTTCGGGGAGCCGCCGAGATCGTCGTCCCAGTTCGCCGACCAGGACACCTTCATGTCCTTGCCGCTGATCAACGACTTGGGCCTGGCCACCGGGCTGTGCTGCTGCGGGGGAGCGGTGATCAGGTTCTCATAGTCGTAGGTCCACGGCTCGTAGTAGTCGCCGATCGAGGGCATCAGCGGGTTGGCGAAGATGTTCAGCAGCTTCTTCACCCGCCCGCCTGCCCGCAGCGTCAGGCGGCCGCGCCGGTTCAGTACCCACCCGCCCTGCCACCGGTCCTGGTCCTCGTAGGTGCGCGGGTAGCCCTGCCCTGGCCGGGTCTCCACGTTGTTGAACCACACGTACTCCACGCCGGTGCGGTTGGTCCAGGCCTGCTTGCAGGTGACCGAGCAGGTATGGCAGCCGATGCACTTGTCGAGGTTCATCACCATCGCCATCTGCGCCATCACCCGCATCAGTACCTCACCTCCTGGCTGCGGCGGCGGATCATGGTGACCTCGTCGCGCTGGCTGCCGGTCGGGCCGAGGTAGTTGAAGGCGAAGCAGAGCTGGGCGTAGCCGCCGATCAGATGCGTCGGCTTGATCAGCAGCCGGGTCAGCGAATTGTGGATGCCGCCGCGCTTGCCGCTGGTCTCGGCGATCGGCACGTCGATGACGCGTTCCTGCGCGTGATACATGTACACCATTCCCTGCGGCATCCGGTGCGACACGATCGCCCGGGCGACGACCACGCCGTTGCGGTTGACCGCCTCGATCCAGTCGTTGTCGGCGATGCCGGCCTTGTCGGCGTCCTGCGGTGACATCCAGATCGTCGGGCCGCCGCGGGACAGCGACAGCATGAAGAGATTGTCCTGGTACTCGGAGTGAATCGACCATTTCGAGTGCGGGGTGAGGTAGCGCACGGTGACCCCGAGCGCGCCGCGCTCGCCGATCCGCGGCTCACCGAACATGGCATGCATGTCCAGCGGGGGCCGGAAGACCGGCAGCTGCTCGCCGAGCTCGGCCATCCAGTCATGATCGAGGAAGAAATGCTGCCGGCCGGTCAGGGTGTGCCACGGCTTGGACCGCTCGACGTTGATGACGAACGCGGAATACCGCCGGCCGCCCGTCTCGGATCCTGACCACTCGGGTGAGGTGATCACCGGCGTCGGCCGGGCCTGGGTGTCGGCGAAGGAGATCCGCTTGCCCTCGTGCTCGGCGGCCAGGTCGGCCAGCTGGGTGCCGGTGCGCCGCTCCAGTGCCCGGAAGCCCTCCACAGCCAGCTGGCCGTTGGTGGTCCCCGACAGCGCAAGTATCGCCTCGCAGGCGTGCACGTCGAGGTCGAGCCGCGGACGGCCGTCAGCGATGCCGCCCCGGACGGTGCCGTTCTTGCCCTTGAGGAACTCCACGGCGGCAGCCGGCTCGAAGGTGACACCCTTAGTGGTCAGCCCCAGCCGCTCGACTAGCGGGCCCAGCGCGGCCATCTTCGCGGCGACATTCGGGTAGTCGCGCTCGACGACAACCAGCTTGGGGAAGTCGGCGCCTGGCGTCGGCGTCCGGCCCGCCGCCCGCCAGTCGCTGACGATGCCGTGCGGCGCCGCCATCTCATCCGGCGTGTCGTGCTGCATCGGGACCGCGACCAGGTCGCGCCTCTTGCCGAGATGCTGCACGGCTAGCTGCGAGAACGCCCCGGCAAGGGCGTGGAAGGCGTCGAAGTCGCTGCGGGTCTGCCAGGGCGGGGCGATCGCCGGGTTGAACGCATGGACGAACGGGTGCATGTCGGTGCTGGACAGATCGTGCTTCTCATACCACGTCGCCGCGGGCAGCACGACGTCGGCGAACAGTGTCGTGGACGTCATCCGGAAGTCCAGCGCGAGCAGCAGGTCAAGCTTGCCCTCCGGCGCCTCATCGCGCCAGGCGACGTCGCGGGGCCGCTGGCCCTCTGGTGCCTCGCGTGCCCGCACGGAGCTGGACGCGCCCAGCAGGTGCTTGAGGAAGTACTCGTTACCCTTGCCGGAAGATCCGAGCAGGTTCGCGCGCCAGACGGTCAGCACCCGCGGGAAGTTCTCCGGCGCATCCGGGTCCTCAGCCGCGAACCGGAGGCGGCCCGCGGTCATCTCCTCGCTGACGAACTCGGCTGGCTTCTTGCCGGACCGCTCCAGTGCGTCGGCGAGGTCGAGTGGGTTCCAGTTGAAGGTGGGATAGGACGGCATCCAGCCCATCCGCGCCGACTGTGCCAGCAGGTCGGCGGTGGTCAGGCCCGCGAACCGCGCCTCGCCGGCCGGCGAGGCGAACATGTCGGCGGTGAAGGTGTCATAGCGCCACTGGTCGGTCGCCAGGTACCAGTAGGCAGTGCCGATCATCTGCCGGGGGGGCCGCTGCCAGTCCGTCGCCATAGCCAGGGCGGTGTAGCCGGTGATCGGGCGCACCTTCTCCTGCCCAACGTAGTGCGCCCACCCGCCGCCGTTGCGGCCCTGGCAGCCGGTCAGCGCGGTCAGCGCGAGGAACGCGCGGTAGATCGTGTCGGAGTGGAAGTAGTGGTTGGTCCCGGCCCCCATGATGATCATGGAACGGCCCTGGGAGTCCTCCGCGTTCTGCGCGAACTCCCGGCCGATCCTCGCTGCAGCTGCAGCCGGTACTCCGGTGATGCCCTCCTGCCACGCAGGGGTGCAGGGCTGCCCGGCGTCGTCGTAGGACGCCGGCCACTGGCCGGGCAGCCCGTCACGGCCCACCCCGTACTGAGCGAGTAGGAGGTCGAAGACCGTGGTGACAAGCTGGCCGGCGACGCGGCGGGCCGGCACGCCGCGTCGGATCAGCCCGGCCGACCCGCCGGCCGCATCGAACCGCGGCAGGTCCACTGTTACGGTCTCGCTGGCCTCGCCGTGCAAGGTCAGCATCGGCTCGATGTCTCCGAGCTCGAGGTTCCAGCGCCCGAGGCCCTCGTCGCCGAAGCGGAATCCGAGCGAGCCGCCCGGTGCCACCGCCTGCAGCGTGCGGCAATCGAGCACGACCGGCTTGAATGCGCCGTGCTCACCTGCATCACCGAGAGCATCCGCCGTCAGGAACTTCCCCGGCCTCGCCGCGCCCCCGGCCTCCTCAAGGGTGACCAGGAACGGCGCGTCGGTGAACCGGGTGACGTAGCCAGTGAAGTAGGGAACCTGGCGCTCGACAAAGAACTCGCGCAAGATGACGTGCCCCATCGCCATCGCCAGCGCGCCGTCGGTGCCCGGCACCGGGGACAGCCACTCGTCGGCGAACTTCGTTGCGTCGGAGTAATCCGGCGAGCAGACCACCACCTTCTGGCCGCGGTAGCGCGCCTCGGTCATCCAGTGCGCGTCCGGCGTCCTGGTAACCGGGACGTTGGAGCCCCACAGCACCAGGTAGGAGGCGTCCCACCAGTCCCCGGACTCGGGCACATCGGTCTGGTCACCGAAGACCTGCGGGGAGGCGACCGGCAGGTCGGCGTACCAGTCGTAGAACGACAGCATCGGCGCGCCGATCAGCGCGTGGAACCGCGCGCCCGCGGCATGGCTGACCATGCTCATCGCCGGGATCGGGCTGAACCCCGCGATCCGGTCAGGTCCCCACGTCCGGATCGTGTGCACGTGCGCGGCGGCGGCGAGTTCCACCGCCTCATTCCAGCTGGCCCGGACGAAACCGCCCTTGCCGCGGGCAGACTTGTAGCGGCGTGCGAGGTCGGGATTGCCGGTGATCTCAGCCCACGCCTCGACCGGATCGCCGCCGTGACGGGCCTTCGCCTCCCGGAACAGCTCAAGCAGGACACCCCGTACGTAGGGATAACGGACCCGTGTCGGCGAGTAGGTGTACCAGGAGAACGCCGCGCCACGCGGGCAGCCGCGCGGCTCGTAGTCGGGCCGGTCCGGCCCGGTTGACGGGTAATCAGTCTGCTGCGCCTCCCAGGTGATGATCCCGTCCTTGACGTACACCTTCCACGAGCAGGAGCCCGTGCAGTTCACGCCATGGGTGGAGCGGACGACCTTGTCATAACTCCAGCGGTCCCGGTAGAAGCTGTCCGCCTCCCGCCCGCCAGATTTCTGCAGCGTCCGCAGGTCAGCCGAGACCACGCCCCTGCGCAGATAGCGCCCGGCCCGCACCAGCGCCTCATCAAGCTCAGTGCCGATGCCGACCGGCCCGCGCGACGCTGCCATCTGCCGGTCCTCCCGCCATACCGGGCCACGATCGGCCCACCGCAGCCAACCTGTCAAGGATCACGATCGACTATCACAGGAAGTTAGGGCACGGGCAGCACGCCGCGCCGGAACAGGCGGCCACCACACCGGCGATGAGTTCCGGCAGTCCCTGTATTTCAACGTGCTGCGCGACAGCATCGAAGACCTCATCACCCGCCGCTGGCCCGGCCTGGGCTACTGGCTCTTCGTCCCCTGCCCGAGAAACAACGGATCACCGTGCCCGGGCCAGTTCCGCCTCGACGGACTGCTACGGATACGCGAGAACGGTCACATCACCATCCCATGCATGGACTGCGGAGAGGTACATGAGATCTCTGCCCTGCTCACCGGTTTCACGGCCCCTGGCCAGCCGCTAGCTGCCGAGATCGAGCACCTGCACGGCCAGCTGGCAAACATCAGCACTGGCATCAACAGCATTCAGGCCCGCGCCGCCCAGATCACCGACATCGCCGATATAGTCCGGCGCCTATACCGCGTCGTCAGCACCGAAGTAACCGACTGCCCCCACCTATTCACCCTCGCACCCGCCCGCCCCGCCGCCATCAGCAAACGCGCACGCATCTACCAGCATCACTACCGGCTGACCTTGTGGTGCGAACACCCTGGATACGAGCACCCTTGGGAACCAGCAGCCTACGACCTGGACCCGCCGAAGGAATGGTTCACCCGGATCGCCCCGTACGCGGCGCTGGTCTTCCGGACACTCCAGCTCATCGTCCCCGCGGCCGGAGCGGTCACTATCGCATCCATGCCTCAGGCCCAGCAGCCTGTCGCCCAGGCCTATCTCCAGGCCATGGGCACCGTTCTCGAAACCCTGCCCAGCGCGGCGGAACAGCCAGGACCCGACAGCGGCCTCACAGCGACCTCGGGACAGCTCACCGCCGCCGAAGGCGAGGCGCTGCGCGCTCTGCGCGCCATCATCTTCGAACACGACCCGCTCCGGGCCTTTGGCGGGCTCCGCCGCGTCCAGGCTCCCTCAGGAGACCTGCTGTGGGTCTGCGAGAACCACTACCCTGACTACGACCCCGGCCTGCCGGTCATCCGCTAAGTGAATCCACCAAGCGCTGCGAGGATCTCAGACCGGCTCCGAGCGCTTGATCACGCCCAATACGCGCCCGGGTCAGCCCACCGCGCGGCGTGGTGACTGCTCAGGGCATGGTTGCTCTGTTTCCTGAAAAGCGGAAGGTCGGCAGCTCGGTCGGTCGGCCTGGCTGCTGCAAGAAGTGATCAATCTACAGTTGCGTCGCGGCGGTCACGGCCTACGGCAGGAACCAACTGGAGTTCGCCTGCCGCCAAGGATCTGCCGTCAGCCCGCTTGCCAAGGCCGAAAGGGCTTGCTCACTGGGGATAGGCGGCCGTGACCCAGGGAAGCTGAGCGGCATCCGGCGGCCAGTAGCGGCGCGCTAGGCCGGCCGTGATCTGCTCGGCGTGGTGACGGCTGATCGCGGTGATGTCATCGCTGGAGTTGCCTCGTGCGTCATCGACGAGCATGGGGGTGTGCTCCCAGTACAGCTGCCAGGTCATGATCTGCCCGGTGTCGGGGAAGCGGTGGTCGCTGCGGGTGCGCTGGCGATCACGGCGAACGGTTCCTGGTCTCCGGGTGAGCGGGCGGAGAAGAAGGCCGCAGTGACGGTTATGCCTGGGTGCAGGTCGGCGTAGCAGTTGTCGCAGACTGCGGTGCTCCAGTCGCTGTCGATGGTCGCGACGTGCTCGTGGAAGTACCCTTGCCATCCGCAACGGGGGCAATCATCGGTGATGCGTTCGGCGAGCCGGTGACGCTGCAGCGGCCCGAGCGGGGGGTCGGAGGACTCAATGAGGCGGGGGAGCCGTGCTCGGCGGTCGGCGGCGTCGGCGGCCTGGTCGTGAGGTAACCGGGCGCAGCCGGGGGCGTGCCCGTGCTCGATGTGGGTCGGCCGCCCGGTGGCGGCGCGGTCGGTCACCTGCCGCTGGCATCCGGGACAAGGCCAGGTCGGCGGTGGGTACCGGCGGCCGCCTGTGAGTTTTTCCAGCGAGCGCTGCGTGGCCTGGAACAAGAGGCCCGCCGGCGCGCTGGGGATGATCCCTGACGGCTGGGAGACGATCCCGGCAGCATCCTTGAATTCCCTGACGCCGCAGGCGGCGGCGATGGTGTGCCGCTCGAAAATAGGATCCTGGGCCGTGAACTGCGCGATCTCGGATGTCAAGCGGCTCGCTCGTACTCGTTGATCAGGCCGCTCAGGACAGGTTTTCGGCGGATCTGGCGGATGCGGAAGTCCCCTGCGATGACGCGGGGAGGATGGTGCGCGCTGTCGGGGATGCGCTGGCCGATGCCCTGGTGCGGCCGGGCGGTGTTGTAGTGCTCCTGGTATTCGGCCAGGACGGCTCGCAGGTGCGCTTCGCCGAGGATGAGGCTGCGGTCAAGGAGCTCGCGCCGCAGGGTGCCGGCGAGGCGCTCGCAGATCGCGTTCATCCGCGGCGCCTGCACAGCAGTGCGCAAGATCGTAGTGCCGGTGGCCTGGAAGACGGCGTCGAAGGAGCGGGTGAAGTTCGATCCGCGGTCACGGATTAAGAACCGGAAGTCCTCGAACCGCTCGCCGAGGTTCATCGCCAGGTTGCGGGCCTGTTGCACCGTCCAGTCACCGGTCGGGTGGGCGGTGACGCCGCCCAGGTGCATCCGGCGAGTGTCGTGCTCGATGAATATCAGCACGTACAGCCTGTTTAGCAGCACGGTATCGACGTGAAGAAAGTCGACGGCCAGGATCCCGGCGGCCTGCGCGTGCAGGAACTGCCGCCACGTCGGGCC
>OBLU010005658.1_pt1 | contig 11182 bp, 7 predicted proteins | sample 1518681 | NCBI WGS metagenome assembly OBLU01 (sample SAMEA3539304, study PRJEB22396) | soil metagenome | biome: tundra; feature: field; material: soil | place: USA | collected 2010-05 | depth 0.15 m
ACTGGCGCGATGTGCTTCAGGTATTGCCACGTCGCATCCACGAATGGATGCCACGTCTGGCTGAGGAGGGTGTAGTCGGAGCCGATGCCATCTTTGCTTGCATCGGCCCTGCGCTGGAGATTTTTTCCCGCTATTCGGGCGTGGAGAAAGCCAATGGTGAAGCCGTCAACCTAAAGGAATACTTAGAGCACGTCTGGGCCGCTGTCGCTAAAGAAGCACTTGCCATGGTCTTCAAAGGCGCCGACGCTACAGGCTTCGAAGCAGACGCCCGCCTCACAGCCATGTGGCTTTGGACGCTTATGTCGCCGGATATGGACGGCGGTACCGAAGACAGCGACGAGGGCTCTGATTCTGTAGGCGAATCCGAAGGCAAGAAGGCAAAGACTAGCGGATTCACGCTTGAATACGACGCAGCGCGCAAGATCGCCCAAGGTCTTGGAGCAGATCTGGAAAACCTCAGCCATCTTGTTGAAATAGGAAGCGATCAAGCGCGCCTTCTGCCGGTATCAGAACGAACCGCGTATCTCTTTGGCAAAAGCGAAGACGAGCCGGTCAGGACCAGCGGCAAAAAGAAAAAACCTGCGCAGCTTAACATGTTTGCCGAGCTAACCGAATCGGAAGACGCCGAAATGGTTTGGAGAGAAAAGACCGTGAAGCGGGTAGGGGACACCACCCTCGACCGCGTACATCAGGCGATGATATTGTTCGCCGCCAGCCGAGGAGAAGCGCTTAAACGATTCGTCGTCGAAGATGGCGCCGGGCAGGACGGAAGATTCTGGCGGCTCGCCCAGGCGCTCTCTGCGCTCTACCCGTCGGGATCAGATGAGAAGCGCTGGGTAGACGGCGTTCTCGCCCGCAAGAAGCAGTTCGGGTTCTAACAATGGAAATGCCTTACGAGGAGATGTCAGAGCATGGCACTCAAACCCTGGTATAAAGTCGTCACGCCGAGGGAGGACCTGAGAGACGGTAAACCCCTCGATGCATCCGAGTTCGCGGTTCACCTTGATCAGGTTAGGGATGGACGCGCCCCGGTCGTTTATCAGGACCCGGAGCGCTTCCTGGAGCGTACCTTTCTGACCAAGGGACTGACCGGCGTGGCCGCAGAAGTTCTTCGCCGGCTGTCCGGGGAGAAGACCGAGACCTCCGCCGTGTTCAACATGACGACGCAGTTCGGCGGCGGCAAGACCCATTCGCTTACCCTGCTCTATCACCTCGCCAATAATGGCCCCAAGGCGAAAGACTGGCAGGGCGTCTCCCGGTTGCTCCAAGTCGCCGGCATCAACGCGGTGCCTGTAGCACGCGTCGCAGCATTTGTCGGAACTGAATTCGATCCCATCGCCGGTCGCGGGGGCTCCGATGGAACCCCAATGAGGCGGACGCCCTGGGGAGAAATTGCCTTTCAGATTGGCGGTGAGAAGGCCCTTGCGGTTCTCGCCGAACACGAGAAGCAGGCGGTTGCGCCCGGCGGCGATGTGATCCGCGCGTTCCTGCCCCCGGACCAGCCCGTGCTCATCCTGATGGACGAGCTGATGAATTTTGTCAGCCGCAGCCGCAAAAGTGGTATGGCCGCCCAACTCTACAGCTTCCTTCACAATCTGAGCGAAGAGGCGCGTGGGCGCAACAACATGGTGCTCGCCGTTTCGATTCCGGCGTCGGAACTCGAAATGAGCGCCGACGACCAGTCCGATTACGAGCGGTTCAAAAAGCTTCTCGACCGCGTTGGCAAGGCGGTGATCATGTCGGCGGAATCGGAAACCTCGGAAATCATCCGCCGCCGCCTCTTCGAATGGGATGAGAGCGCAGTAACGAGTGATGGCCGGGTTCTGCTCAACCGGGATGCGCTCGCCACGTGTAACGAATTCGGGGACTGGGTAAAGGATCATCGCCAGCAGGTGCCGGAGCAGTTTCCGTTCGACACCGCACGCGAGGCCTTTGCGGCAACCTATCCCTTTCACCCGAGCGTGTTGTCGGTGTTCGAGCGAAAATGGCAGGGCCTGCCTCGATTTCAGCAAACCCGCGGAATCCTCCGGCTACTCGCCCTGTGGGTCTCTCGCGCCTACCAGGATGGCTTCAAGGGCGGCCACCGCGACCCGCTGATCGGGCTTGGAACCGCCCCGCTAGACGATTCCCAATTTCGCGCCGCCATGTTCGAGCAGCTCGGCGAGCATCGCCTTGAAGCCGCGGTAACTACGGATATCTGCGGGAAGAAGGATTCCCACGCTGTCCGTCTGGACAATGAAGCGGTGGAAGCCGTCCGCAAAGCCAGACTTCACCGCAAGGTAGCGACAACCATATTCTTTGAATCGAATGGGGGAATGGCCCGCGCAGAGGCGACGAGCCCTGAGATCCGTCTGGCTGTTGCCGAGCCGGAGATCGACATCGGCCATGTGGAAACCGTCCTGGAGGCACTTACCGACGCCTGCTACTACCTCACCGTAGAGCGCAACAGGTATCATTTCAGTTTCAAGGAGAACCTGAACAAGCGGTATGCTGATCGGCGGGCGAATATTAAAGACGGGACGATAACCGAATGCGTCCGCGCCGAGGTCCGGAAGGTGTTTTCCGCGAGCAACGGAATCGAGCCGGTTTTCTACCCCGAAAAAAGCGGTGGAGTCCCCGACAAACCGGCCCTGACCTTCGTTGTATTGCCCCCCGAGCAAGGTCTGGAGGATGAGAAGCGCACAAAGTCGTTTATTGAGTCTACAATCCGGGAGCACGCGGCTTCAGCGAGAACCTTTAAGAGCGCACTGGTATTCTGTGTTGCACAGTCGGCAGGCCCATTGTCTGACGACGCGCGCCGCGCTCTTGCCTGGGAGGAAATCCAGAAGGAATTGCCTGGCATCAGCGTGGACAAGACCCAGATCGCGCAACTCGAAGACAACATAAAAAAGTCCCGCCGCGACCTGAAGGAAAATGTCTGGCGAAGCTACAACAACGTCGCACTGCTCGGCAAAAATAACGAGGTCAGATTCATCGACCTCGGGAATATGCACTCCAGTGCCGCATCCACACTGATCCAGTTCATTGTCAACGAACTTGTCCACCTCGATGAAATCCAGAACGGCATCAGCCCGAACCTCCTGGCGCGCAACTGGCCGCCGGCCTTTCAGGAGTGGAGCACAAAAGCCGTGCGCGACGCCTTCTACGCCTCGCCCCTGTTCCCACGCCTGCTTAACCCAGATGCTATAAAGGAGACTATCGCGCGCGGCGTATCTAATGGACAGCTTGCCTATGTCGGCAAGACCGCAGGCGGAAAATATCATCCGTTTAGCTTCGAGCGGACAATCAACACTGCGGATGTCGAGATCTCTGAAGAGATGTTCATCATCACTAAAGAGACCGCTGAAGCTTATCGCAAGGACGCAACGCGGCCCGCAGGCGCAGCGCAGTCCCCGCCCTCTACCCAAGCGGTCGAAACCAGAGACCTGCCTAGGCCAACGACGGGTGAAACAGACACTACGCCTGTAGCTGACGGCGGCCAGAGCCGTCCACAAGCGCCTCAGCAGAAGTCAGGGCTGATATGGTTGGGCGAAGTCCCATCACAGAAATGGATGAACTTCTACACAAAGGTTCTGACAAAACTGGGAGTCAGCAGCGGCCTGACTCTCACTGTAAAGGTCGATTGCAGACCCGAGGGAGGTCTGTCGCCTCAAAAGCTGGAAGAGATAAAAAGCGCCTTACGCGAACTCGGGCTCGATGACAAGATCCAGTGACGATCAGATACCAGCACGCTTCGATGACGAAACCTCGCAAGAATACAGCGTGCCTTCTGGTACCCTGGCCTATCGGACAATACTTTCTGAGTAAGGAGTAGGCTCCATGCGACAGTCCTACCTCGTTTGCTACGACATCTGCGACGACAAGCGTCTCCGCAAGGTATTCAAAACCATGCGCGGGTACGGCGACCATCTCCAGTACTCCGTCTTCGAGTGCCAGTTCACGTCCGGCGACCTCGTCCGCTGCCGGACCGAACTCGCCCGCATCATCCACCATGACGACGACCAGGTGCTATTCGTCCACCTGGGTCCCGCCGAAGGTCGCGGAGATCGCGTTATCACGGCGCTCGGCAAGCCCTACGTGGCGATCGATGCGCCCTGCTTCATAGTTTGATCCAGATCGCCTGAGGAGCCTTTATTATGAGTGCACTGCCGATACCGATTCCCATCCTGCCGAGTGCCCCAACCCGCAGTTTGCCCGATTACCTGCCGGCGCGCATGGTCAACGAATTCGTCTATTGCCCGCGGCTCTACTTCTATGAATGGGTCGAAGGTCTGTTCCGCGAAAGCGCAGACACCCTCGAAGGCTCGGCACAGCACAAGCGCGTCGACGCCCGTCCGACCGAACTGCCCGAGGCGAGTGGCGCGGATGACGGAACCAAAGCCGAAAAGATACACGCGCGCTCGGTCACGCTTTCGAGCGAGCGGCTGCGCGTAATCGCGAAGCTCGATCTGGTTGAAGCGGAAGGCGCAACCGCGACGCCAGTCGATTACAAACACGGTGCGCCGCGCGAAGGCCATGACGGCGGCATTGACATGTGGCCCGCCGACCGCGTCCAGATTGCGCTCCAGGCCATCGTGCTGCGCGAGAACGGCTATGAGTGCAGTGAAGCCGTCGTCTTCTATCAGAAAACTCGCCAGCGCGTACGGGTGCCCGTGGACGCCGCGCTGATCGCTGAGGCCGAGGAAGCCGTCGCGCGCGCTTGGGACCTCGCCGCATACGGCGGAATTCCCGCGCCGCTTGTTGATTCTCCGAAGTGCGTCGGCTGCTCGTTGAACACGATCTGCCTGCCCGATGAAACGAATCGGCTCACTAACATTGATCTGAGCGGGGCAGCGCAACTCGGGTTATTCGACGTTGCCGAAGACACTCCGGTACGGAAGCCGCCAGCCAGCGAGGGAGTACGCACTCAGATCCGGCAACTGATGACGCCGCGCGATGATCTGAAGCCGCTCTATCTCAACACGCAGGGCTTCAGAGTGGGTAAATCGGGTGAGGTACTGCAAGTGAAGGACAAGGATAAGACCGTGCAGGAGGTGCGGATCGGTGAGATCTGCCAAGTGAATTTGCTCGGTAATATTCAGATTTCGACGCAAGCTGTGCAATCACTCTGCGAGGCCGGCGTGCCGGTTTCGTATTTCTCGATGGGCGGATATTTTTACGGAATTACCACCGGCCTCAACACGAAGAACGTCGCACTCAGACGTTCGCAGTTCCGCCTGGCGGATTCGGAGTGGTTTCCGCTTTCGCTCGCCCGCGCGTTGGTGGCGGGCAAGATTCGTAATCAGCGCACGATGCTGCAACGGAACCATATTGAACCGAAGAAGTCGTCGCTCGGCGGGATGAAGGCGCTGGCGGACCGGGCCGAGCGAGCGGAAAACCTGGAATCGCTGCTTGGGTTCGAGGGGTCGGCGGCGCGGATGTACTTCGAGGAATTCGCCGGGATGATCAAACCGGGTGAGGAAGCGGGGCCATCGTCCAGTGAATTTTCCTTCGATTTCGAGGGAAGGAACCGGCGTCCGCCGCGGGACCCGGTGAACGCACTGCTGTCGCTGGCCTACAGTATGCTCGCGAAGGATCTGACCCTGGCGTGCTACGCGGTAGGATTCGACCCGTACATGGGTTTCTATCACCAGTTGCGGCACGGGAAGCCAGCGCTGGCGCTGGATTTGATGGAACCGTTCCGCCCTCTGATCGCGGATTCGGCTGTGTTGAGCGCAGTGAATACGCGGATGGTGACGGATAGGGATTTCGTGCGGGCCGGCGGGTCGGTGGCGCTGACACCGTCGGGCCGTAAGGGCTTCTTCCGGGCGTATGAGTTGAGGATGGACACGTTGGTGACGCATCCGCTATTCGAGTATCGTGTGAGTTACCGGCGTTTGCTGGAGATTCAGGCCCGGCTGCTGGCGCGGGTGATCGAGGGCGAGATTGCGACCTACCCGGTTTTCGTGACGCGCTGAGTGCCGCGAGCGGCGAGGCAGTATGAAAACGCCGGGGACTGCTCGTGCCTCCTAAGTTGTTAGAAAGGTGGGAGAATGGATGATCTGATGCGATCAGTTGCCGCGCAAGTTGTGCCGGGGCCGCGGACCGCTCGCGATCAGGCTTGTAGGTCATTGAAAACCAAATAGGTTATGCTGTAAGCAAATTCCCCCCCTGCGCAGGGGGGGCCTCATTGAAGGAACCGTGTACAGGATGGCACCTGAGTCCGCCACGTGAATTCCCCCCCTGCGCAGGGGGGGCCTCATTGAAGGATGGCAGAGGACCCGTTATTCCACGCCATCGTTATGAAATTCCCCCCCTGCGCAGGGGGGGCCTCATTGAAGGCCCGCTCGCGCCGGTAATCGCGGCCGACAGTTCCGCAATTCCCCCCCTGCGCAGGGGGGGCCTCATTGAAGGAGGGCGAATACGCCGCGCCACCAAACCGCCCTTTGAATTCCCCCCCTGCGCAGGGGGGGCCTCATTGAAGGTCGCGCTCCGCCTGACGCTTCGTCATTTTGGCCTGAATTCCCCCCCTGCGCAGGGGGGGCCTCATTGAAGGAAGGGCGTGCCGCTCAAGCAGGAATTCGCCATGCGCAATTCCCCCCCTGCGCAGGGGGGGCCTCATTGAAGGTCGGCACGATGAAGGGTTAGCCCGTTAGTCGCCGTGAATTCCCCCCCTGCGCAGGGGGGGCCTCATTGAAGGAGGAGATTAGCACAACAATGGCAACCAAGTCCAAACAATTCCCCCCCTGCGCAGGGGGGGCCTCATTGAAGGTACGACTACGGGGGATCGTTCGTGCAGAATGGCGCAATTCCCCCCCTGCGCAGGGGGGGCCTCATTGAAGGTCTGGTTGTCTATCCAAAGAATGAAACGGCGATTTCAAATTCCCCCCCTGCGCAGGGGGGGCCTCATTGAAGGAATGACTACGCATTTTACCCTTATGGCGGCAACCTGAATTCCCCCCCTGCGCAGGGGGGGCCTCATTGAAGGAAGGTGCCGGCCGCTGTGACCATTATCGAAGCCGCAATTCCCCCCCTGCGCAGGGGGGGCCTCATTGAAGGGTTTGACGTGCATGTGGTTCCAGGATCAACTTCTGAATTCCCCCCCTGCGCAGGGGGGGCCTCATTGAAGGTGCCCTTGGATGCCGTGCCACGAAGGATGGGGTTAGCGGAATTCCCCCCCTGCGCAGGGGGGGCCTCATTGAAGGATGTCTTGGCCTCTTGGGGCATTCCGCGAAGTGCTTCAATTCCCCCCCTGCGCAGGGGGGGCCTCATTGAAGGTCGGAGAAGTTGATCTGGTATGCCAGCGCCACAATAATTCCCCCCCTGCGCAGGGGGGGCCTCATTGAAGGAATCGGCGCGATGCGGTGCGCGATGCGCAAGACGAAATTCCCCCCCTGCGCAGGGGGGGCCTCATTGAAGGGGCGGCCCTCCGGTGGCAATCACCTTGCCGGTTATAATTCCCCCCCTGCGCAGGGGGGGCCTCATTGAAGGCTGTCCAGGTTTTACTGGCAAGACCAAAGCGCCAGAATTCCCCCCCTGCGCAGGGGGGGCCTCATTGAAGGTTGTCCGGCCACGTCTGCCGCCTCTTCGGCGCGCCCAATTCCCCCCCTGCGCAGGGGGGGCCTCATTGAAGGAAGCACGGGGTGACCGGCGTCTTCCTGGACCCACCGTAATTCCCCCCCTGCGCAGGGGGGGCCTCATTGAAGGTGACGCGACTTGCGCGCTGGTCGTCTCGGTGGCTGAAATTCCCCCCCTGCGCAGGGGGGGCCTCATTGAAGGAGGAATTGCGGCGTCGGTCCTGAATAAGGCGCTTAAAATTCCCCCCCTGCGCAGGGGGGGCCTCATTGAAGGCGTGCCACCGGGGATGCGCAGATCCCACTGTGCCACAATTCCCCCCCTGCGCAGGGGGGGCCTCATTGAAGGCGGATGGGTCACAGTCTTAGCGATCATCTGAAAACGTAGATTTTTGGACTTTGGCCGGGCCGGGGTCGTCGAGAATACCGCGGAGTTTGATTCGCAGGTAGGGGAGATAGCCGGCGGGAGCAGGATGGTCCAGGAGTTCTTCAATGACGGGTTGGAAGTAGGCCAGTGAACGAATTCGTGGCAGCGGCGGCACGTCGGTAGGCCGCGCCCTACGACGGAGGCAGGCCAGCAAGATCGCGGTCTCAGCCACTTCAAGGGGGACGCCGCGGTCAAACCAGATGCGGGCGTGGCGCTGGTCCGGAACGCTGGCGCGCAACGGTGTGTCCGGCAGGTCTACGTAGAGGGTCAGCACCGCGGCGACGTACAGCGCGGGATTGGAGTCTGGCTCCAGGATCGAAGCAGCGGGAGTCATTTCTTTCTCCGACGCGCGGCGGTTTCCTGCTCGCTTTCGCGCATCCGATAGCTGTCGCCTTCAATGGCGGTGACGTCAGCATGATGGAGCAAGCGATCCAGCAGTGTGACGATACACGTGGCGTTGGGAAAGACTTCGTTCCATTCTTTGAACGGCCGATTCGTAGTCAGGATGACGGGCTTGCGTTCATAACGCCGGTTGACGACTTCGTAGAGCAGGTCGGCGGCCTTGTCATCGAAGGATAAATACCCGACCTCATCGATGCACAACAGTCCCACATTGGCGTAGCCGCGCAGTTTTCGGCGGCGGCCTTCCGGAGACTGGCGGTGCAGCTCTTCGAGCAGCGCTGCCGCGGAACGAAACAGCACAGTATGCCCGGCGAGCACCGCGGCGTGAGCGATATTCTGAGCGATCATCGTCTTGCCCAAACCATTGCGGCCCACCAGGATGAGATTGCGGGCTTCCCCAAGAAAATCGAGCGTCAGCGCGCGTTCGATGATGTCGCGTTCGATCTTGGAGGGCCAGGACCAATCGAAGTCGGCTATGGGCTTAAATCTCTTGATACCGCTGATCCGCAGCCGGCGCTCCAGGCTGCGGCGAGAGCGTTCGGTAGCTTCTGTCTTGGCGATTTCTTCGAGGATCTGATGAGCGGAGCAGCGGGTCTTGGTGACACGTGCGATGAAGTCATCCAGATGTGTGGGCACGGCGCACAAGCCGATCTGCTTGAGTTGAGAGGCGAGACTATGATTCGTCGTCATGGTCGGTGTCTTGAGTGCGGGTGAGTTCATCGTAGGTCTCCAGATCGTGAGGTCGGATATCGAGCGACTGAGCTTGGGGATGATGGCTGAGATCGAGGCTCAGCGGTGTCGAGCGAGGTTGCCGGCGCAGCAGGAAAGCCACGGAAGACGCCCGTGGAGTGCCGCGTTGCAGTGCTTCGATGATGGCTCGGCGCAAGGCGGTGGCGCCATACTGCTCCAGCAGTTTCATCAGTTGGGCGGTTTGGGCGCCGGCCGATTCGCCCTGCGCGAAGGCCAGATCTAAGAGTGTTTTGCTCTCCGGTGCCGCTTGCTCTAAGCGGCCTCCGGGTGTGGAGTGGAATGCTTTGCGCTTGATCTTGAGCACTGCTTCCTGATGTGCGGGATCGAGCACGAGTTGGTGGCGATCATAGCTGCGCGCATGCCGGGCGATCTCGAAGGAGCCATCGAGAATCCGGACGGTGATATCGGAGGCCACCAAGGTCAACTGACGTCCGACCGCGTCGGGCGGGATGGAGTAATCGTTGAGATCAAAGCGAACATAGATGGTCTTGCGCGATCGTACGGTTTCGATCCGGTCGGTGGAGAAGGCGTGCAGCGCAGGAGACAGCAAGCGGGGTTGTTCTTCGGCGAAGGCGTCGGAGACCGTGCGATCATCGCCGCCAGGCCATCGCCGTTGATGCGCAACCTGGTCGCGCCAGAGTAAAGCTTGGCGATTGCATTCGGCCAGCGTGGTAAAGGTTCGGCCCGCCCAGAACGAATCGCGGACATAGCGGATGGCTCGCTCCACGCGTCCTTTCTGATTGCCGGCACGCACTTGGCAAGGGCGCGGGGCGAAGTGATAATGCGCGCTCAACTCGATCAGTCTGGGGTGAAACTGAATCTGATTGCCGCGTCGCTCCAATACGGCACTTTTGAGATTGTCGTAAAGAATCACTCGCGGTTGTCCGGGCCAGTATTCGAACGCATGCACGTGGCCGCGCAAGAAGTTCTCCATAGTTTGATCGAAGAAGAATTCCAGATACAACGCTCTGGAATACGACAGCGTCATCACGAAGCAGGACAAGGCTCGTTTTGCGCGGCCCACCATCACGTGCCCGAAGTGGGCCCAGTCGACCTGCGCTTGCTCGCCGGAAAACATTTGGAGTTGCAAAAACGCTTCGCGGAACTGCGGACGCAAGCGGGCAACGGTGCGCCGCAACTGCACTACGCTGCCGCTGTAGCCGCGGTCGCGAATCATCTGGTAGATGCGCGTGGCGCGCAGGCGTGGATGTTGATCGAGAAGGTGACGAATGAACTCGATGTAGGGATCGACGACGGATACTCCCAGCGGCTTGGAGTTGTGGAAGCGTTCGCTCTCAATCGCATTGCGAACGGCGTCGGGGTGGACGCCCAATTCACTGGCAATGGTGCCGACTTTCCAGTGTTCGACGTAAAAATAGCGGCGTATCTGCGCGCGGGTTTCCGGACTGATCATAAAATCGCTCACCTTCGGTGTGGAATGCGTGGAAATGGATCGATGAAGCGTCCGGTGCGGCCGCAGACCCGGCAGCGCGGCCACAATGCCGGCTGGCTCTCGTGCCAGGGCTGCGACGCCGGAGGATGCTCTACCGGATCGGCCATTCCACAATCGAATGATGCCGGGGAAACGATCGAAAGGGAACCTTGATCCGTCACGCGCGGTTGCGCTTGACGCAGACGGCACCGGTACGCCCGCTGGCGATCACGATGATCGAGCCGCCCCTCAGTGCTCTGTTGGTGGCGTCTGTTGGCGCTCCGCCGCTGCCGGCGACGAGCTTGCTCGCGGCAGTCGGTGCTGCAATAGCGATGGCCGCGGTCACAGTGAGTGCAAATGTAGAAAACCGCTTGGCAGCCTTGACCAAGGCAAGACCTTTGCCGCAGAACCGCTTCGCCGTGAACCACCGCCATGCGTCATCGCAGGCGGAACTGGACAACGGCAGTGTTCTCGTGGCAGGTTGGAACCAGCTCTGTTTGGTTTACCTGTCGATGGTTGCCGAACACGGAACCCTGCCGCTCGAACGGCAGGGTTCCATCTATTTCCCGCCTTGAGACAAGATACTTCGTTCAGCCAAGCCTGTGGATGATCGGACCG
>OBLU010005661.1_pt1 | contig 11180 bp, 13 predicted proteins | sample 1518681 | NCBI WGS metagenome assembly OBLU01 (sample SAMEA3539304, study PRJEB22396) | soil metagenome | biome: tundra; feature: field; material: soil | place: USA | collected 2010-05 | depth 0.15 m
TCGGAGCGTATGGGAGCAGCGGAACCTCGATTCGCGGAAGTTTCGCGAGCTCGGCAGGCATCCCGGCGAGTGCTTCCTGGCCGCGGACTTCGAGTGCGCACGCGGCGGCATCGCTGCGATCCTGCGCAACAAAGAGGCCGTTGAGAAACAATCGCTGATTGGCGATACCCATTTCCGCCAGTTCCGCTCTTGTTCGATTCGCTTCGGCGAGTGAGGAGCGCTCGGGACGGCTTACCAAAACCAGTGTTGTCGTTGATGCGTCGGTGAGAGCTTGCAAGCTGGAGTCGTAGAGGGATTTCTGAGTTTCGAGGCCGGCCAGTGGCCCAAGGCACGAGGTGCCGGTCGTGTTCTCGGCAATGAATCCCGTCCATGCGGCCGGAAGCTGCAACAAGCGAAGCGTATGTCCCGTCGGAGCCGTGTCGAAGATGATGTGATCGAATCCCGCGGTCGCCTGGGCATCGCCAAGCAGTTTGGTGAATTCGTCGAAAGCGGCGATCTCGACCGTGCAGGCGCCGGAGAGCTGCTCTTCCATGCTGTTGAGCGAGGCTTCGGGGAGCACTCCGCGGTACGGCCCGATCACCCGTTCCCGGTACGCTTTCGCGGCAGCTTCCGGATCGATGTTCAGCGCGAACAGTCCCTCGGCGCCGGGAATCGCGGTCGGCACACCGGACAGCCGGATTCCCAAAACCTCGTCGAGATTCGATGCCGGGTCGGTGCTGACCAGTAGCACCTTCTTGCCATGCTGGGCCATTGACACCGCCGCCGCACACGCGAGCGATGTCTTGCCAACGCCGCCTTTACCTGTGAAGAAGAGAATGCGTTCGGCATTCTCCAGGAGACTGTTGATATTTTCTGTCGTCATGCCGAACCTCGCTAACAGCACTTGGTCTGAATCACTGGCAGTTGCGCGCCGGTCTGCGGCTGGCCCGTCTGTTCCGGCTCGACGCCAGTGAGGCGCGCCAATTCGTCGCGAGTCGGGTAACAGCCTTTGCTGATGACCGCACCATCCAGCAAGATCAGGGGCAGACACTCGTTTCCGTACTGCCTGAGGGCCGTCTTCACGACTTCGCTGGCGGCGAACGCCTGCGGCTGCTGGGCCAGGTTATAGCGCTCTACTGCGAGTTTCTGATTCGCCAGCCAGTGGAGATCAGTGGCGAATCTCACCAGCGCCGGATCGACACTCGGGCCGCACACACCGGTGGAGCAACACATTGGGGGATCGAAGACTTCTACTTTGTTCATATTCTTTCCTTTCGTCGCTAGACGCTTATGGCAGAGAGACAACCTCAACTATTTGCCCTGGCCCGTCGTCAAACCCGCTTCACGAGCATGTTCTTGAGTTCCGAAACGGTCGGAACTCGCCCGGAAATCACAACCTCGCCGTCGATCACCACGGCGGGAGTTCGCATCACGCCGAGTTCCAGAATGTCGGCGATGTTCGTAACGGGCGAGATGTCCGCGGCCAAATCGAGTGCAGCGCAGGCATCAATGACATTCCGTTCCGTCTTCTGGCAATTTGGGCAACCAGGCCCCGCGATTTGAATTCTCATAGCTGCACCTCGAAGATGTAGATCAGACAGTAGCGAACTCCGACGATAACGAAAATCGCTCCCGTCAAGCGCCGAGCCCACTTTTCGAACTGGACAAGCTTCTGGAATGCCTTGCTGACCCACTGGGCGCCCAGGGCGATCAGTACCGCAAACACGAACACGGGGACACCGGTTCCTGCCCCGTATGCCGAGGGCAGCAACACGCTGGAGCCATTCTTGACGGCGAGTGGGAGCAGGCTGCCGAAGAAGAGGGCAGCGGACGCCGGACAAAAAGATAGGGCAAAGAGAATCCCAAGCAGGCCGGCGCCCCAGGATCCGGATCTTCCAAAACGCTCCCCGGCCTTGTCGCTGACACAAGACGTGGCGAACTTGATGCGCACGAATCCCAAAAGGACGATCCCGACCGCGATCAGGACCGGCCCGAGGAATTGGTTCATATACGTGGAGAGCCAGAAAGACAAGTCCGGGATAGCGAACACGCTGGCGATCAGAAGAGCGGCCAATACCGCATAGGCCAGGCTCCGCCCCAGGGTGTACAGAACCCCGGTCAGGAGAACCCGCCGTGGTGAAGCGAGATCTTTGCCAATAAACGACATTGCCGCTACGTTCGTGGCAAGCGGACACGGACTGATCGAAGTGAGGATTCCCAGCCAGACCGCCGTCAGCACCGCCGTGGCGGGCAAGATCATGAGAGCCTCTTGAGGTAGTCGCGAACCTCCCGCTCAACGTACCTCTGCATGGCCGATTTGTCTCCGACAAGTTCCCAGGTTTCGTTCAGCACCTTGTGCTCGGCCTCCCTGCCGTTCTCGAAGCGCACCAGCACCAGCGATTTCGTGAAGAGTTGATAGTCCTTCACAAAGTGCCGGTTCTCCGGAAGCTGCACGTTCACGAGCTTGTATTGCAGGCGGTCCCTGGCGATGTCGGAGGCAAACTTCCTCTCAATGACTTCACGGGAGTAGCTCTCAATCGTGCGGCATGTTGTGCAGCGGGCGGTTACATGGAAGTAATAGGCGACGACCTTGGTGTCCGTTGTCAGCGGCTGCGACGCCGCCGGGGAATCGGCCCGACCTTTCTCGGCATGGACGAAGATCGCGAAGAGAGCCGCCACGGCAAGGAAGAACAGGACGATCGAACTGAACTTGCCAAGCACCTATGCCTCCACAACTTCCAATTGCCGCCCCAGCAGGTCGCGCAATTTCGCCGCGACCATCGCAATCCGTTCATCGGTGACCGGCGTCTTGCCTTTCTCCATCCCCAGGTCGCTGACGCGCAGGTGGATGAAATCGGTGAAGCCGCCGAACTCCATGGTCTTCTTCGCGCAGTCGCTATCGCAACCGTCCACCACAAGGATCCGGTCGGCTCCGCGCGTATTGACCTCGATCAACTCGACTTTCCCGGCGATTCCCGCGAGGCAAAACATCTTCGCATCGCCCGCCTTGTGGAGCGTCCGAACGGCACGATCGCCGATCTCGGCGATATCCGCCGCGCCGGAGCAAGAGAATATCAGGTCTGCATTTCCTGAACAAGAGCACTTGGGTTGTATGTTCATGTCGTTTCCTTTCTTCCCGGAATGATTACGGGGTGGTACCTGCGTGGACCAGGTCCCACTGTTCACGTGCCTGCTTCTGCAACTCGGACTCGACACAGGTGAAGAACTTGGTGACACACTTCATCCGAAGGCGATACCAGATCTGGGCCCCCCGGCGCTCATCCTGTACCACGCCCGCGGCCTTCAGCACCGATAGGTGCTTGGAGACCGTGGACATGTCCGAGCCGACGAGCGCGGTCAAGTCGCAGACGCACCGTTCCGACTGCATGAGTTCATCCACGATGAGCAAACGGGAAGGGTGCCCCAGCGCTTTGAAAACTTGCGCGCGCGCCTCATATAGAGCCAAGCTCTTTGCATCCATCACGGATGATTATAGCGCCATTTGGCTAAACTGCCAATTGTGCAAGTCCTCCAAAGCTGCCGGCGGCGCCCAACCGCGTCACCTTCGAGTCGGACGGAACACAGCCGGGATCTCTCTATCGCCTATCGTACTGGCTGAATGGGCGCGCACTCGATGGGAAGTTTGGGGTGGCCCCGCCGGGCGCCGAATACACGGCCTACATGAGTTGAACATCAAAGAAAGACCTATGCAACCTGATGACGCTGGCCTGATGACGCTGGCTCTTGAACTCGTAAACCTCGCCTTCGCCGATCTGAGGTGCGACTGATCTGTGTGTTTTTGGGGAGAGCCACAATGCGCAGTCAACGGTCCGCGACAAATTCTGCAGCGACAACCGCAGGATGTTTCGTGCGGGCGTTTCGCAGCGTGCGGACGATTGTGGCTTGTTTAAAGCCGGCAGCACGGAATTCATCGAGGAATGCACCTGCATCCCTTGCGCCAGCGATTCACGAGAACCAATTAGCGCTGCCAGACTGGAGATGCGCCGGCAAAGGTGATCCGAGGATCAACTCCGCACCTGAAACATGACCGCCTGGACGAACCACCCGGCTCAGTTCACGGAATATCTCCTCGCGAAACGGGTTGAGGTTAAAGATCCCATTGACTAGCGCGACGTCAATGGATGAATCGCGCAGCGGTAGTTGTTCCGCAGAGGCGCGTACAAATCCTAGTTGAGGATACCCACCACGTGTTGCGGAATGGTGGGCTCGGTCGAGCATGCTGGTGCTAAAATCAATCCCTACCACGCGGCCTGTTCGCCCCACCCGTTCTGCCGCGATGAGACTATCGAGGCCGGCGCCGCAACCCAAGTCGATCACGACCAGCCCCTCGCAAAGCGGTGCTTGAATGGAAACGCTCGACACACCAGCGAAGGCGTCAACCGCCTCGTCAGGAAGGCGCCTCAATAGTTCCTGAGGATATCCAAGGTCGCGGGCAAAGGCAGCTCCCACCGGAAATGGGTGCTTTGCGTCGGGAGCATCGGCCGCAGCCGAATAGGCCATGCGAACGCTCTCCCGCAGTTCGTGCGATCTCGTGCTCACGCTTCAACCGTTCCTTTGGTCAACCCGGTCGACCTGCTTTTGCGAAAGGCAGGAGCCAATTCATCGCTACTCGTTTCGTGCAACCCGATCATCGAAGCACCGCTCTTAGCCTATTCACAACAGTTTCAATTTCCTCTTCCGTTGTCGTTCGGCCCAAACTGAACCGTATCGCGCCCATGCCGGTCTCCGGAGGAATTCGCATTGCTTCCAGGACGGGTGACAGCCGGATTGCACCGGAGTGGCAGGCAGAACCTGTCGAGGCGGCCACGCCGTCCAAGGCGTACAAAATCTCTGCCCCAATCTTGCCTGGAAATCTGACGTTTAGAGTGTTCGGCAATCGGTTCGTTGGGTGTCCGTTAAGAAGTACTCGATCTCCAAACTCCTGGGTCAGTCGGTTCCAGAACAGATTTCGCAACTCCTCGATCGCCTGCTTGCCGATCCAGAACTCGGCCAGTTCACAGGCTGCGCCAAGCCCTGCGTTCAGCAAAACGTTCTCAGTGCCCGCGCGCCTGCCCGACTCATGCCCAGCCCCATGAATGAGCGGCTCAAGTTGGATTCCCGTGCGGACGTAGAGCGCGCCAACGCCTTTAGGGCCGTACAGTTTGTGCCCAGCCACGGATAAGAGATCGACACCGAGCTCTTCAACCTTCGTTCGGATCTTTCCCACAGCCTGCGCGGCATCGGTGTGGAAGGCAACTCCATGCTCGTGAGCGACATGGCTTATATCCGCAATCGGCTGAATGGTTCCAACTTCGTTGTTGGCGTGCATCACTGAAATGAGGATCGTGTCCGGCGTCATCGCGCGACGCACGTCTTCAGGATCAACGCAACCCAAGCCATCCACCGGCAAGTACGTAACTCTGGCCCCGAGCCGTTCCAGAAACCGGCAGGGGCTAAGGACCGCCGGGTGCTCCACCTGCGTCGTTATGATGTGCGGGTGGGCAATCGCCGTGGCGAAGAACATTCCTTTGAGCGCGTGATTGTTCGATTCGCTTCCGCCGCTTGTGAACACTACTTCGGCCGCGTCGCAGCCCAGGAGGTTTGCAACCTGGGCCCGCGCCTTCTGAACGGCACCGCGTGCCGGCTTACCGGCCCAGTGATCGCTCGAAGGATTCCCAAAAGGCGAGCGCAGGACCTCCTTCATCGCCTCGATGACCTCGGGCGCGACTGGCGTGCTCGCATTGAAGTCCAGGTAGATCTCCGAAATTGTCGTCATATCGGCTGCTCGCCTACCGCCACTGGCGACCCTCCCGCGCGCCACTCGGGTACTCCGTCCTCCAGCCGGACAGCCCGAAGACCCTGGGATCGCAACAGCTTCACAGCTTCGACAGCAAGCACGCAGTAGGGGCCGCGGCAATACGCAACGATCTCCCTGTCACGTGGCAGCATGGACAACTGGGCTTCGAGTTCCTTGAGTGGAACTGATATTGCGCCCGGAATGTGGCCGGCGCGATACTCTTCCAGCGGGCGCACGTCCAACACAATCACTTCGGCTCGGCGGACGCGGTCCAGCAATGCCTCTTTGTCAACCGGTTCCATCGACTCTCGGCCGTTGTTAAACTGCCGAATGATCGTGTCGATTTCAGCAAGGCGGCTCTCGGCGAGTGTGCGCAGAGCCCGGTAAAAATCACTGACCTGCTGGTCGGCAAGGCTATAGGTTACGAATAGTCCTTTTTTTCGCGCCTGAACCAATCGCGCCGAATGCAAAACCTGTAGATGCTGGGAGGTATTGGCAACGCTCAAACCGGCTTCGTGGGCGAGCGCCTCCACCGTTCGCGGGCCCTGGCACAAGAGGTCTAGCAACTCCAGTCTGGGCGGACTCGCAACTGCCTTCCCAATACGGGCAAGTTGCTCGTAAACGGCTTTCTTTAGAGATGTTCCAGCCATACAGGTACTCACGCGCCTGCCTGAAGTATAGGTCACAATCATCAAGTAATCAATTGAGCACTTGAATATACTGCTCCGTCTCTGCTATACCAAAGGATTCATGAGCCAATCCCCTCTGCCATTGCTCGATCATCCGCACAAGGCCGCTTCCGCGTTTACGCCCGAAGCGTTGACTGCCGCCGTTCGAGACGAGCACGGTCTGCAGGCCAACCCGGTGCCTCCAGTCTGCGTTCTCGAATTCGACGGCGATTTGACAGACTGGCTTGTTTCGACCGGAATCGTACAGCCATGCTCGGATTGGGCATGCTTTCACACGACGATGTACGTGCTTGAAGTCGATGGCTTCTCCTGCGGAATTGTTCCTCGCATGATCGGTGGCCCGTACGCAGTCTTGATCGCCGAGCAACTGGCCGCCTCCGGTGCTCGTATCGTCTTCGGGCTGACGTCTGCCGGTCGCGTGAGTCCCTCGCTGCCGCTCCCTAGCCTTGTGGTAGCAACTCGGGCGATCCGCGACGAAGGCACATCCTACCACTACTTGCCGCCCGAAGCGATCGTTGAATCCCGGCCGGATGTCGTCGAAGCTCTTTTGAGCGAGTTGAGAACGACTGGCCTGCCTGTATCGGCCGGTCTGGTGTGGACCACCGATGCTCCCTATCGGGAGACGCCGCAACAACTCAAACAGCACTCGCAGGCCGGAGCTCTCGCCGTCGAGATGCAGGCCGCCTCGCTGTTTGCCTTCGGCACCGCGCGAGGATTCCCGGTCGGCGTGATAGCCCACGTAACGAACGCAGTCGGGCACACAGAAGAGCAGTTCGACAAGGGTGATGCCCAACTGGGTTATGAGATCCTCAAAGCGATATGCCGAGCTGGCCGGCGCACGTTGACCAGCCTGAAACGCGGCTGAGAGAGACGCGGCGCCCTGCACAGGCGGCGTTGCGCGCGCTACCACGTGCTGCCGCCCGAATGGGTCGTGCCGGAACTGACAAGGCCTTGCCGGCCGCCCTCTCTCCCTAACCGGCGAACTTATATCCTTGGCCGCGGACCGTAACGAAATACTCGGGAAAGCGCGGGTTTTCTTCGAGTTTCTGGCGCAGCCAAGCCATGTGCACGTCGACGGTGCGGGTTTCCGGCAGCGCGTGGTAGCCCCACACCTCTTGCAGGAGTTGTTCGCGCGAGATGACCTCCCCGCGGCGGGCGATCAGGTAGCGTACCAGCTGAAACTCACGCGCGGAGAGATTGACGGACTCCCCCGCTCGGCGGGCTTGTGCCTTGCGGAAGTCGATGCGCACTTTGCCGAACTGGCAAATGTCGGGATGGGTGGCCGGCTGCGGCTCGGCGCGGCGGAGGAGGGCGCCAATCCGCGCCACTAGTTCCAGCATGTCGAAGGGCTTGGTGAGATAGTCGTCAGCGCCGATTTGCAGACCGATCACTTTGTCAACCACCTGCGAGCGTGCCGTCAGCATCAGGACGGGGGTACGGAGGCCACTCTGGCGAATAGCGCGGCAGACATCCAACCCGCTCTTGCGCGGCAGCATGACGTCCAGGATGACAAGCTGGTAGTTGCCGGCCAGCGCCATATCGAGTCCGGCTTGTCCGTCGGCGGCGTGATCCACGGCGTAGCCTTCGGCAGCGAGGCGGTCGGTGACGGTCAGCGCCAGGCCCTTCTCATCCTCTACCAGCAGGAGTTTGGCAAGCATCTCTCTAACCGCGCTCCGCAAACGGCAGACGCAGCCGGAAACAAGTGCGGCCAGGCTCACTGCTCACCTTGACTGATCCGCGGTGCGCTTCCACGATACTCTTGACGAGCGCGAGTCCCAAACCGGTACCCGGAATCTGATCGTCGACGGCGCGGCGGCCGCGGCGGAAAGGTTCGAAGATGCGGCGCAGGTCGCGTGGGTCGATGCCCGGTCCTCCGTTTTCCACTTCGATCTCGATGTGGCGGGCGTCGCGACCGGCCCGCACGGAGATTGGGGAACCGGCGCCGTGACGGGCCGCATTGATCAACAGATTGCGCAAGCATTGGCCCATGGCCTCGTGGTTGGCGGCGATGGGAGGAAGACCGGGCGCGATGTGGCGGGTGAGAGAGGCGCCGGCGATTGCCAGTTCGTGGTTGGAGTCCTCCACCGCCTGATCGAGCAGCGCCTCGACCGAAGTCGGCTCCAGAGCGAGCGCCGCGCGGCCGGAGGAGAGGCCGCCGAAGCGCAGAACCTGGTCCACGGTATCGGTAAGGCGGCGGCTGTGGTCGCGGATTAGCGCGCCGTACGAGCGCACCTTTTCCTCGCCGGTGGCCACGCCGTCGGCGAGGTTCTGGCCTGCCGATGAGATGACGGCGAGCGGCGTGCGAAGTTCGTGCGTGACGCCGGCCACGAATTCCATCTGCAGCCGGGCCAACCCGCGCGCCTTGCGGGCCGAGACCGCAAGCATGATTCCGCCGGCGCCGAGCACCAGGAGAATGGCGAAGCCGATGGCCAGGTTGCGGCGCTGCGTGGTGGCCACCAGTTGCGCGAGCGAGCCGCTGCGCTGCGCCACGAGCAGTGTCCAGCCGGGTGGATGCTCGACGCCGTTGCGGAGCGGATTCGGTGAGCCCATGGCAAAGGGCCCCCGGCCCATGCCTCCGCCCATGCCTCCGCCCATGCCTCCGCCCATGCGCCAGGGCATGCCGGGGCTGCCTGCCGGACGGCCGGCGCCGCGCATGCCTCCTTGCGGGCCGAGACCGAAGCGCATGTTCAACAGTTCCCTGGTCGCTTCAGGAGTTGTAATGTGCTCACTCGAATCGGACTGGTAGAGGGATCTCTGCCCTTGGGTGACTTCGAGACGGTACTCGCGGCCTACGTCCCGGCGGAACAACTCCGGACAGAACGTGTCGCGGAAATAGGTGGCATCCAGTTCCACCAGAATCCATCCTACGATGGCCGGGCCGTCCTCGGCGAGTTGCGCGCGCGGTATAGCCAGTGCGGGGACTTCGCCATCCACGATCACGGTGAAGGGCGGACCGGGGCGCTCGGCCGCCGCGGCTGTGGCCCGATCGAGGAGCGCCACGAGCAAGGCCGGAACGGACCGCGGGTGGCTCGGCTGGTCCAGATCCAGGGCTCCCGAAGGGTCCGCCAGCAAGGCCGAGGCGACCAGTTTCGCATGTCGGCTGGTAGACCGCCAGAGCTGCAGGCGCGCCGGATAGTCGGAGGGAGCGCTCATCATGGCACCGGTTCCTGCGCCCATCAGGGTCCGAGCCAGAAACTCGATCTCGCCGTCGAAGTCCTGGGCGAAACGCTCGGCGACCGCTTCGAGATCGGCTTTGCGGCGGTCGCGTTCGGCGCGGGCCACCTGCCCGATCCACTGGTATTGCAGCAGGGCGAGGACGGCGAGCAGCGAAACAAGGAGCAAACCAAACAGGATCTCGCGCCAACTGCCTTTGCCAGGGATATGGACCATCGGAATCCGAGTATATCTGGCTTCACTTCGGGTGGAAACCGAATGTTAAGCGTGTAAAGGTTATTTATCACGAGCTTAATGCACACGGCGGTACCGCTGGCCGCATACTGGCGTCAGATGACCCAGCGAGTGTCATCGCCAAACGAACAAGGGAGAATAACGGAATGAAGACTTTCAGAAGACTGATCGCCTGCACGATCTTGCTGGCCTCCACGATGCTGGCGCAGCCGCCCGGCGCCCCGACAACCGGCTCAATCCCGGACCCGGCAACCATGGTGTCCCACAGGGTAGCCTGGTTAACGAGCCTGTTGACCCTGACGGTGGCGCAACAGGCCCAGGCGACCACCATCTTCACAGCTGCCGCGAACGCCGCGCAGCCTATCCATACCAACCTGGCCACGGCCCAAGAGTCGATGCCAGCCGCGGTGAAGAGCAACGCCACCGCCACCATCACACAGCTAGCCACCACCATCGGCTCGCTGACCGGACAGCTTGTGGCTGTGCAAAATCACGCCCAAGCCGCCTTCTACGCGCTTCTGACCGCTGACCAGCAGACCAAGATGAATCAGACCGGCTTCGCCGGCGGCCGGGGTCCCGGCATGATGGGAGGCGGCATGATGGGCGGCGGCATGATGGGCGGTCGCATGGGCGGTGGCATGGGAGCCGGCATGATGGGAGCCGGCGGCCAGCCGTGGATGCGGAATCAGTAGGATTCGCCGTATAGGGCGGTGCGGCTTACCGTGAGCCGCGCCGCCTCCGGTCCACCGGTCAGGGCTTATCGAAGAACAGGTAGTACTGATAGGGCAGAATGTCGAGCCGCTTGGCGAGAGTAAAGCCCGCGTTCCGAAGTTCGCCGATGACCTCCTCCTCTGAGAGTTTCATCGAAGCGGGTGGCCCGATAGGCATGTCCTTCTTGTAGAACTCTATCGCCACAATGCGGCCCCCCGGCTTCAACGCTTTGGCGAGCTTCGGATAGTACGCTGCGCGATTCTCGATGTGGTGGAGTACATCGCAGAAGAAGATGATATCGACCGAACCCTCCGGGAGGCGAGGGTCGTCGGGCGTAGCCAGCACCGTCTTGAGGTTAGCCGGAGCGTCCTTTGCCGCAATATCCAGCAACTTCTGGTCGATATCAACCGCATAGACCTTCCCCGCATGGTGGGTGAAACGGCGCGCGAAATAGCCTGTCCCGGCACCGATATCGGCGATGGTATCCGTCGGTTTGATATTCAGCGCCATCACCACATCGTGCGGCTTCTGCCATTCATCACGCGAAGGATCCTCCAGCACCTTCGCATACTCCTCTGAGGAAGGCGGGTGATGCT
>OBLU010005662.1_pt1 | contig 11178 bp, 10 predicted proteins | sample 1518681 | NCBI WGS metagenome assembly OBLU01 (sample SAMEA3539304, study PRJEB22396) | soil metagenome | biome: tundra; feature: field; material: soil | place: USA | collected 2010-05 | depth 0.15 m
AGGGGCCTGCTCCTTATTGTTTTTGGTGCATTGTCATTTAAAGGAAGTGAGTCTAAATAGAAAATGACGTATTGCTTCTTCGCGGAGCCTACCTGTAATATCCGCTGCATCAGGCGAGTATAAGGGTTAGTAAACCATAGGCAGATTAGGTTATGGAGAAGCGAGTTAGTATTGCACTGGTGTGCGTTGCGATATGCGCACTGGCTATGTCCATAACGAGCAACGCGCAGGCGCAGATTCTGATGCAGAATCTGGGGAATCTATCGCAGACTCTTTTTGAGTCGGATTTTTACGACGGGAATATCTATGAATTCACTCCGGGTGGAGCACAAAGCACCTTTGCCTCCGGGTTGAGTGGCCCTACTGGTCTGGCCTTTGACAGCGCAGGCAATCTGTTTGCGGGGGATGTTGTCCCCGGCTATAGCGGCTACATCTATAAATTCACTCAGGGTAGAGCGCAAAGCACCTTTGCCTCCGCGTTGAGTGACCCTAATATTCCTACTGGTATAGACCCTTTTGATCTCGCCTTTGACAACGCGGGCAATCTGTTTGAGGCGGATCTTTACATCGGGAGCATCTATAAATACACTCCGGGCGGGGCGCTAAGCACCTTTGCCGCCGGGTTAGGATTCGATGGATCTTACGGTCTGGCCTTCGACAGCGCGGGCAATCTGTTTGTGTCGGATTATTACATCGGCTACGTCTTTAAATTCACTCCGGGCGGAGTGCGAAGCACCTTTGCCACCGGGTTGAATGGCCCCGCTGGTCTGGCCTTTGACAGCGCGGGCAATTTGTTTGAGACGGATGAGCTCAGCGGCAACATCTATGAATTCACTCCGGGCGGAACGCGAAGCACCTTTGCCACCGGGTTGAATGGCCCCGCTGGTCTGGCCTTTGACAGCGCGGGCAATTTGTTTGAGACGGATGAGCTCAGCGGCAACATCTATGAATTCACTCCGGGCGGAACGCGAAGCACCTTTGCCACCGGGTTGAATGGCCCCGCTGGTCTGGCCTTTGACAGCGCGGGCAATCTGTTTGAGTCGGATAGAGGCAGCGGCCACATCTATGAATTCACGACGAACGGAACGCAAAGCACCTTTGCCACCGGGTTGACTAACCCGGGCTTTCTCGCCTTCCAACCCGTGCCCGAACCTTCGACTTGGTCGTTGCTGGCAATGGGCGCTGTCGCGCTCCTCGGTGGTTGCCGATTGCACCGCAGTCGTAATAGAGATCGCTAAACGAACGGTTAGTAAACCGGAGGGAGATTAGGTTGTGGAGAAGCGAGTTAGTATTGTACTGATGCGCGTTGCTCTAGCCCATTGGGCGAGATCTGGTCGGCCTTCCGATCAGTGGAACCAGCGGGATCAAATGGAGAACTAACAGTATGAATGGCAAGATCATCAACGCCGAAAACATACAAAAAATCAGCGCAATATTAATAGTGGTGGGGTCGATAGCGTTGCCAGTTCAAGCCCAACTTATTGATGCCTTCAATGGCGAAAACTTGAGCGCATACACGACTACGCTAATACTCGACGGCTCTGTTGGTGCCGGATAGGGCGTATCCTTTGGAGATACCTCTGGAGGGCTGAATGTTTATTTCGTAGGGACTGGTACTAGTCCAGTTGAAGAAGGCTTCTTTTTGAGACCTACCGCCTTGCCGGTGGGAGACGCGCTGACGGTTAACACGTCAATTCCAGTTTCCGATACCCTAGGAGATATCGGGCTCGCCATCAGTTCGACTGCCACTCCACCCGCCACCGGGAGCGCAAACGGTTATGATACATGGTACAAGTTCGACTCGGCCAGCTGGAGCTTGAGGCCAAGCCAAAGTGTCATTCTTCTTAACACTTCCATCAGTGGCACTTTCACCCCATATGCAGGCGGCTTGGCAGCCCCTGCAAATACTGTTGGCGAGCTATATATCGAAAATATTGGAGGTGGCTTGTTCACTTTTGGATACATCGACACCAGCGATGTTCTACATGAAAGCGACACGGTACAATTCAGCGGAACATCCACAATTGGAGATGCGATTGGTGTTTTTGGTGATCTTAACGACTTTGGAGGAAGAGCAAGCCTTGGTTCTCTTTCTGACCTGACCATCGAGCCCATCTCCGCCTTCGTCCCGGAGCCTTCCGCTTTCGCCCTGGCGGGAGCGGGACTCGGCCTGATCGGACTGCTTCCGTTGATGCGCCGACGCGGTAAAGTTTGAGTTTGCATCGTCGCGTCTTAATAATGCCATAGTGAGTCTGTCGAATTATTGGGCAAGCTGGGAACCCAAACAGGGGAGTGAGGTGTAAAGGGCGGTTGAAAAGTGCGTCCCCCAACGATGGGGCCAGTCCATATGCCGGGCTGATGCAGGGCAGCGACGGCAATTTATACGGGACGACCTAATCCGGAGGCATTAACAATAGCGGCACTGTCTTCCGAATCTCTATCCCCCTCAACCCTCCGCCCTATCCAATCAATCAAATTACTGGAGTCCAAGTCACAGATACCAATGTCGTTTTCAATGTAGTCTCCATCGCAGGCGAGACCTATCAATTGCAGTTTAGCAGTTCGATGAGCCCGACCAACTGGGTCAACGAGGGCAGCTCCACAACAAGCATCGGGGCGTTGCTGACGGTGACCAACTTCGGAGGGGCTTTGCTGCCGCAAGGGTTCTATCGGTTTGACATTACACCTTGAGGGCGGAGGGCGGGATACAGCGGGGGGAACGGGCGGCGGGATACGGGCGGGGCGAGGAGGGGCGATTGAGGTTCAGGTCTTTTAGCTTTTCCTGCCTTAATAGTTGAACTTGACGGGCGTTTGGAAGATTAGTCCGTTGCGAGCGAGGCGGCCTTCGGGTAAGCTTTCGCCGTGGCTCAAGAGTCGAGTCTCCGTTGTGACATCCGCGCCAGCTTTGCGACCGCGTTCCGCAATTGGCGACAAAAACACAACATCCCGTTCAAGCAGATCGCCAAAGATTTGGGCGTTTCGATTGTCACGGTCAATACCTGGGAGTCGGGGAAGTGCTTTCCGACCGGCCGCCATTTTGAGATGCTTGCGGACTATACCGGGGTGCCGCCGTGCCGACTCTTCTGCGTGATGGCGGACAAGTGTGTCCCGTCCGACTGCTTGCTGGCGATGCCGAAGAAGAAGCGATAAGACGCCCGTTCGCCCTGACTCCCGTTTCTATTTAAAATAGAAAATCAGGTCTTCCTTATTCGCGGAACTTATCTGTAATATCCCCCTGCGAGACGAGGTCGGGTTAGCCATTGGATGAAACAGGCAACCCGTAAATACACGAGCCAATGAGCCTGAAGGACCCGAATGGTAACGGGCGTAGGTCATATGGGAAATGTTGGTTGAAACCACGGTAATCGGAGGCGAGTGACTATGGAGTACACACTGAAAAGTTACGGGTCATGGTCTTTGAAGTCTAACCCCCGCCACGGTAAGCTGCGTCCTGTCATTTCAATGGCGGCCCTGATGGCGTGCGCCATGGCGCTGATCGGCGTCATGCCAGCCGCCGGGCAGGAGGTCATCACTCTCAGAAGCGGCGCGAAGCCTCTGGCTCCGTACGCGCAAGATTCCTCAATCACGTTGACCCAAGGAGTGGCGTTCCTGCCACTTAGTGGAATCCCGTTCACCCCGGCCGACTTCGCCAACGCCTCGGCGGGCCCTAACCCCTACGTCGTCGGCAACTTTTACGGGACCCTTGACGCGTGGAGTATCCTCCCGAGTGGTTTCAGTGATCCGCTGGCCCAGTGGATCAGCGATAATACCGTTGGCCTCGCCCCCCCCCGGCGGCAGCACACTCTTCGCACAACCGTTCACTGTGGCGACGCCCGTCAGCAAAATCACGACGGTAACACTGAATTTCCACTGGTCGGCAGATGACGAACTCGGCGACAATCTCGGCGCCAGCGGCGGGAGCCCGTACGGCGTTTACATCAACAATCCCGACCAAGTGCTGCCGATTTACGGCGGCGTCTTTGGGACCGAAGCGTCGGCGAGTGCTAACATCCCCGCAAACTGGCTTAATAACGGCCCCAACGCCAACACCCTCTATGTCTATGACCGCGACACGGGTGGAGGGTACGTCGGTGCGATCTGGAGTGGCACGTTGACAGTGGTGCCCGAGCCGTCGTCGCTGGCGCTCGTGGGAATTGGTCTGGCGGCTCTGGTGGCTGCTCGTCGACGGATGAAGAAGTAGCCGTTGCGCCACCTTGTTGTCATGCAACACGTGGGAGGCAATTCATGAAGAGAGTTTTCTCTGAATGGCCTGCGATGGTCGCGGGGCGTAGGTCATATGGTAAATGTCGTGTAAGGAGGTGCGTTATAAAAAAAATACAATTTGCGGTTGGTTTGATTTGCGTCGCGGTCTACCTGTGTCAAGCGGCGACCGCTGCTGTGACTTTCACCGTCGCGCCGGCCTCGGTCAGTAATTCATACACGGGCGTGATCACGTTCCAAATCGGGGGTGGGGTATTGACGAATGGCGAGAAGGTCGAGATTAATAAATATCTCGATGCCAATACCAACGGCGTCATCGACGCGGCTGATTGGCTGGTGCAAAATTTCAAGTTGACCATTGGTCAGGCCCAGGTCATTGGCGGCGTGACGAACATCAACGTTCCCTTCTCGACGCCCGCCAGCGGCTCGATTACCTCGCAAGTGAATTTCGCGACCAGCGGTTTCGCGCAACAACTGGTTGGGAAATACATTTATCAGCTTGTCAGTCGGACTGGCCACTTTACGCCCATCACCGCTGCGTTCACCGTGACCAGCGCCAGCTATTCACAGTCGTTCACCGGCAACGTGGTTACCAGTGGCGTCAATGTCCCCTATGCCGCGGTTCTCTTGTTCCCGGTGGTCACCGGGGGTGGAAGTCCAATTGCCGGCACCGTAGCCGACAGCTCCGGCAAATACATTTTAAAAGGTCCACCTGGCACCTACCAACTCGTGGGAATCAAAACCAATTACGTCAGCCTAGCGACGCCCTTGCTCACCTTGGGCGCGGGGGCCACTGTCGCCACCAATGTGAACCTGCTCCCGGCAACGCAAAGTATTTCCGGACAAATCGTCGACGCCGCCAACACCAACGGAATCGGAGGGATTCTCATAGCTGTCCAATCCCAGGATCGCCAGTCCATCGCCATCGGATTTAGTGACACAAATGGCAATTTCAACGTGGGGGTGACAACGAACATATGGCGGCTGGATTCCGATCGCCAGTCCGTGACTTTGCATGGCTATGTTGGCTTGCAAAACAAATTCACCGTGGACACGACCACGGGGAGCGTGAGCGGCGTGACGATTGCCTTGCCGAAAGCCACCTCGCTTTTCTATGGCAACCTCACCGACGCTCAGAGCCATCCCTTGGTCGGTGCCGACGTGGCTGGTTACGACAACAACAATCAATATGAGGGTGACGGCTTGACCGACCAGAATGGCAACTACGCGGTTGCCGCCATTGGCGGATCTGGGACACAATGGTCGGTCCAACCGGATAATACCCAGTACGGGTTTACCAGCTATTTATTCTCGCAAGCCAATACCAACATCACCGATGGACAAGCGATTCAATTGAACTTCGTCGGCATTATCGGTACGAATCTCATCAGCGGTCAGCTGCAAGACGCGGTCACGAGTAACGGGATTGCCAATGTGGGGGTGTACGCCTACACCAGCGTGAATAGCAACAATTTCAATCAGAGCGCGACGACGGATACCAATGGGAATTACTCCTTCAGCGTGGTCAATGGGAGTTGGAATGTCGGCTTGAATTGCGGCAGCGTCGGAAATGGCAATTTGCCCGCCTCGTACCTCTGTCCACTCAATACTCAGCCGGCCACGATCTCCAACAATAACGCCACGGTCAATTTCGCGGTCATACCGGCCACGAATTTCATTACCGGGTACGTCACGGACACCAACAGTAACCCCGTCGCCAACGTCAACGTCTTTGCCGATGCCACCCTGAACAGTATCCAGTATAATCAAAGTTCGACCACCGGGACTAACGGTTTTTACTCAATTAACGTGGCCAACGGGAGCTGGAGCGTCGGGCTGGATTGCAGTGGTGACAGCCAGAGTTTGAGTAACCTCGGCTTTCAGTGTGTGAACAATCAGACGGCCGGCATTGCTAACACCAATGTCTTGGTCAATTTTACCGTCCAGCCCTGCGGTCCGGTTCAAATTCAGACCAGTTCACCGCTGCCCGGCGGGCAGGTGGGCGTGTATTACAGCACGATGATCCAAGCAACCGGGTGCAACCAACCGTTTAACTGGTCGCTCTCGCCCGGTTCGCCCCCGTTGCCGTCATGGATTAACTTCCAAATTACCAATAATTCCACCGCCGTGATGATTTCCGGCACGCCTGACACCGCCGGGACGACTAATTTCTCAGTGCGCGTCACGGATTCGACACTGGCATCTACGGATCAAGTGTTTTCATTAACCATCAATCCGTCTTGCTCGTTGCAGGTGGTAACAACATCTTTGCCCGACGGAGTAGTCGGCATGGTTTACAGCCAACAAGTCAGCGCCACCTGCGGGCAGCCGCCGTATTTCTGGTCGCTTTCGCCCGGCTCGCCACCGTTGCCAACCTGGTTGAGTCTTGATCCCAACGCGGGGACGCTTTCCGGCACACCGCCAGCGACCGGGACTACTAATTTCTCGGTGCGCGTGACGGATGCAGCGACGAACACGGTGGATCAACCGTTATCGATCACTATCTTAAACGCATTGCCGACCTACACGATCACGGCCTCGGCCGGGGCGAACGGCAGCATTCTCCCGAGTGGTTCGATCACGACCAATGCCGGTGTTAACTTGACGTTCACGGCGACCCCGGCCGCCAACTTCACGGTCGACACCTGGTCGGTGGACAGCGCGCCTGTCCAGACCGGTGGGGCGAACTACACGCTGATGAACATTCAAGCGGCGCACACGGTCTCGGTGACGTTTAAGCCGATCACGTACACGCTGACCGTCTCGGCCGGAGCGAATGGCAGCATTCTCCCGAATGGTTCGGTCACGACCAATGACGGCTCCAGTGTGACCTTCACCGCGACGCCGTCGGCCAATTTTACGGTGGATAAGTGGTCGGTGGATGGTACCGTAGTGCAGGCCGGTGGCGGGAACTACATCCTCACGAACATTCAAGCGGCGCACACGGTCTCGGTGACGTTTAAGTCGATCACGTACACGCTGACCGTCTCGGCCGGGGCGAACGGCAGCATTCTCCCGAATGGTTCGGTCACGACCAATGCCGGCTCCAGCGTGACCTTCACCGCAACACCGGCGGCGAACTACACCGTCGATACCTGGTCAGTGGACAGCGCACCGGTGCAGACCGGTGGAGCGAACTACACACTCACAAACATTCAGGGCGCACACACGGTTTTGGTGACATTCAAGCCGATCACATACACGCTTACAGTCTCGGCCGGAACGAATGGCAGCATTCTCCCGAATGGTTCAGTCACGACCAATGCCGGTGCCAGTGTGACGTTCACTGCGACGCCGTCGGCCAATTATGTTGTGAGCACGTGGTCGGTGGACAGCGTGACCGTGCAGACCGGCGGTGCGAACTACACGCTCACGAACATTCAAGGCGCACACACCGTGTCCGTCACATTCCTGCAAGCCACGACAAGCGTGGCCGTCAGCCCGGCGGAGTTCGTGCCGGTGGTGCTGGAAGGCCAGAACGCCGCCGCGGAAATGTTTGAAGTTTGGAATGCCGGGAACGGTTCACTGAGCTACACGATCAGCACGAATGCGGCGTGGCTCTCGGTCTCGCCGACCAGTGGGAACAGTTCCGGCGGAACGAACGCGCACACGGTTTCCTTCAACACTGCGAGTCTGTCCAATGGTGTGTACGATGCGACGATCACGATCAGTTCCCCGCAAGCGGTGAATACGCAGCAGACGATCGGGGTCACGTTGTACGTCGCGGATTCGTTTGATCAGACCAAGAAACCGGTGCGCTTAAGCATGAAGATGAACTTCAAGGCCGGCAAACTGGATTCGGCCAGTCTCATGGCGGCTGTGGATCTACCGGTTGGCTTCAGCGTGAGCAACGTCACCGCGCAACTGTCCATCGGACACGTGACGGTGCCGTTTATCTTAATCCCCAAGAAGACTGCATTGAACGGCGCCAGCAGCTTGCGTCTGAAGGCGCAAGGCAAGCCGACGTCTTCGAACCAGGTCTGGGCGGTGACTGCGAAAATCCAGGGCGACTTGAATAGCGAATGGGCGATGGACGGCCTCGTCAATGCGACCACCAACACGCCAGTGACGGTGCCGGTCTTGTTGTTGCTGGAGAGCAACCCGGAGCAATTGTTCTATGTGGTGAAGCCACTGAACTATAAGGCCAAAACGGGAAAAACCGGCACTGCCAAGTAGAGACAAAATTGATGCCTGCCGACACTTACCGGTCGGCAGCAAGATCATCGACAAAGGTTGTGGCGTGAAACTTCCGAACCGAACGTTCGGCCCGGTGACGACCGATATTATTGACCTGCGCTAGATGGCGGCCAGCAGATGTTTGAGGATTTCGGCGAGCCGCCGGCCGGTGTCCGAGATTTGACGACCGTCCTCGGCGGTCAGGTACAACACGTCGCCGGCCCGGCCATTTTCGGTGGTGATGATGGCTTGCGCAACGTTGACTTCGTACTCGGCCAATGCGGTGAACACCCGGTGCAATAATCTGACCCGAGAGGACGAGGCTGTCTGGCTTGATCCCAAAATCCAAGAACCAGAAAAACTTCTGCCGCTGCTGAAGCAGTATCCGTCGAATGAGATGGAATTCTACCCCGTGTCGCGGGAAGTCAATTCGCCAGCCGTTGACAAACCGAGTAATATCGAGCCGATCAAGGCGGGTATATGAGTCTGAAATGGGGGCCGACCTATCATGTAGAGTTGCCGCCGCGATTTGAACAGTGGCTGGAGGACATCCGGTGGGAGAATCCGCATTATTCCAACCCCTGAAAAAACCCTGACCGCCGGAGCACTGATTCTGGCCTTGGTCGCCTCAACCTTCGCACAACAATTGCCCTTCTCAAAAGCGGGCACCGGACAGCCGCCGGCACCGCCCACGGCAGCCACTCCGGCCCCACCCACAGAAGAAAACGCGGTCGAGAAATTTCTCGATGGGAAAATTCCTGACGCGCTTGCCAAGGGAAAATTCGACCTGAACGTGAGGTTGCGCCTGGAATACGCCGATGAGAACGGCGTCAAATCCGTCACCTCCGCCTCCTACGCGCCGACGGTTCGCACCCGGTTTGGTTACACGACCGCGCCGCTCTATGGTTTTCAAGCGATGGTCCAGTCGCAAAACACCAGCGTCATTGGCTCGGAAGGCAATTACAACGAGGCCGGTTCCAATGGCAAAGCCTACAAACCCGTGATCCCTGATCCGCCAGTGACGGATCTGGACCAGGCTTGGCTGGGTTACGCTTACACAAATATTTTTAACCTCAAAGGCGGACGCCAGCGCCTCGACCTGGATAACCAGCGGTTTATCAGCGCCGTGGACTGGCGTCAGAACCTCCAGACCTTCGACGCTGCCACGGCGCATGTCCAGCCTGTTGACCACCTTGACCTAACCTACAGCTACCTCTGGGACGTGCATCGCGTCTATGGCAACGTGTCCGGCTTGCCCGCCGCCGATGGTGATTATCATTCCGACTCGCACCTGGTCAATATCTCCTGCTCCGGCTGGGATTATGGCCGGTTCGTGGGCTACGCCTACCTTTTGGGCTTGAACAACGCCGCCGGCGCGAATAATTCCTGCGCCACTTACGGCGGATATTTTGCCGGTTACGCGCCTGTCAACGACAAGCTTTCGCTTGATTACCGCACGGAGTTTGCCTGGCAGGAGAATTACGGCGACAGCAAACTCCAGTACTCCGCAGACTATGTGAACCTGGAGATGGGAGCGAATTACCAACCTTTTGCCGCCGGTGCCGGCTGGGAAGACCTCGGCAGCGGCCTGAACACGGGACCGGCAGGAGGGCGTGTGGCGTTCCGAACACCGCTGGCCACACATGTGTTCGACGGTTGGGCCGGGATGTTTATCGTTGCGCCTGCGAACGGACTGCACGACCTCTACGGTTACGCCCAAGTGACGCTGCCGGCACAAATCCCACTGCGTTTTGTCTATCACAAATTCGACGCTGATTCCGGCTCGGGCGATTACGGCCAGGAATTCGACTTCCTGGCGACCAAGAATTTTGGCAAGTATTGGCGTGTCCTCCTCAAATACGCCTATTATCAGGGCGTCAACGCCGCTCCCCCTGTCATCACCGCCCCCCATGTTGATCTGCAACATTTGTGGGCGCAGGCGGAGTTCAATTTCTGATGCAACTCACCTCAACGAACTGCCCCGCTTGATCGCCCCCGGCCCCAACTTGCCCCGCAGGTCGTCCATCACTTTGTTCACCCGTGCCCGCTTCTCGTCCGTCCGGTTGAACAAATCGCTTTGAATCTCCGGCGGCACCAGGTTCGAGCAAGTCGCGGCGTGAGATTTGGCGCGAATGGTTTCACCGTTACGGTCGGGCGCGAATTGAACCGGTGAACAGCCGTGATGACGTGGCGGACTATTGCGCCAAGTATGTTACCAAAGAAGATTCCTGGTGGAACGTGAAACTGTTCAGCCATCGGCGTCCGTAGGATTCAAGCGACTTCAAGCTGTCGAACGAATGATATGCGCGACGATCAACATCGGTTCTTGTCGATCTTGGGGCGACTGCCGGCTCGCCTCACGGCGGAACAAGTGGCTTGGGTGATCAACTGCCAGCCCCACGATGTTCCGGTTCTGGTCGCGGCTCGTCTCTTAAAGCCGCTGGGCAACCCGCTGCCGAATGGCGTGAAGTATTTTGCCACGGTAGAACTGCTGGTGCGTATGGAGGACCAGGTCTGGCTAGCCAAAGCGACAAACACAATGACTCAGCATTGGCAGAAGAAGAATCATCGGAACGATGGAGGCTCCGGTATTCAGATCAGCGCTACCGTTGGCATTTAACGGAATTGCTTGATTGGGGACCAACTATTCGCTTCTCTTGCTGGCCGGGAAACCGGACAAAGCCCGCGCCTGAGACAGCCGCTTACAGTTCGCGCAAAGAGTGATCAGGCCGCCACGCCCCAATTTCCCTTGCTTTCGTCGTAGCATTCTGGTCTATTCCG
>OBLU010005663.1_pt1 | contig 11170 bp, 7 predicted proteins | sample 1518681 | NCBI WGS metagenome assembly OBLU01 (sample SAMEA3539304, study PRJEB22396) | soil metagenome | biome: tundra; feature: field; material: soil | place: USA | collected 2010-05 | depth 0.15 m
CGATCTAACAACTACGCATGCCTGTGTGCGTCTCTCGCGAAGATGCCGGCGGGCGGTACGTGCTCACAATTCGTGCGGTGGATGCCGGAGTCGCGAATAACGGCCTCCGGCTGCCGTAGAATCGACTGGCGGAAGAGATGGCGGAGAGGGCGTTTGCAGAGGAGCAAGTGTGGGGGCAGATGTATACTGATGGCGAGCCGGGAACCCAAGATGGAAATCGCCGATGAATAGACGCCACTTTCTCATGAGTTCGATAGCGGCCACCGCCGCGGTCGCACCGTCCGTCGCGGTGTCGAGTGGGTCAGCTTCGAGCGACGATGCGGCAGCGGGTGGGCCGAGAGTCGCCGTCCTTCCCGTCGATACGGAACGGGTCATGGCTTCCATCGACGCGCGGATCTACGGCCACTTCCTCGAGCACATCAACCATTCGGTGGTGGACGGGCTTTTCGCCGAACAGATTCGCGGCTTCGGGTTCGAGGGCGAGGACTTCAAGACCTACTGGGGGTCGTTCTCGGACCGCGGCAAGGTCGAGATCGCGGACGTCGAGTTCCAGAACGGGAAGAAGAGCGTGCGCCTCCACGTCGAAGGCGGCCGCGCCGGGATCCGGCAGGGTCGCATCTTTGTCGACGCGGGGCACGAGTATGACGGCTCGCTCTGGGTCAAACGTCAGGAAGGCTCCCCGCGGTTGACGCTTCGGGTCGTAAGCTCCAAGGGTGACCCGATCGCGTCGGTACCGCTCACGCTCACGGGATCGAGCTGGCAGGAGGTCCGCTATTCCTTCTCCAGTCCCGTGCGAGACACGCAGGCCTCCCTGGAGATCGCGGTGGCGGGCAGTGGAACCGTGCTGCTCGACTTCGTCTCGATGATGCGCGCCGACGTCCGTCGCGACGGCATGCTGCGCCCCGACCTGGTGCAGGCTCTGCGAGATCTCGCTCCGCCCTTCATCCGCTGGCCCGGGGGATCCTTCGCTTCCACATACAAGTGGAAGGACGGCATCGGCCCGCACGTGTCGCGCCGCTATCACCCAAACGTGATCTGGGGCGGCTACTCGGACTACTACGGCTTCGGGACGGAGGAGTTCCTTGGGCTTTGCCGGAGACTCAACGCCGAGCCCCTGATTGTGCTGCCGGCGCCCGGTACCGACTCCGAGCAGCTTCGGTACGCCATGGACTGGGTGCACTACCTGAACGACCCGGCGGCGACCGAATGGGGACGGCTGCGAGCGTCCAACGGGCATCCCGAGCCTTACGGCGTCCGGTACTTCCAGATCGACAACGAGCCGATGAATAACGGCTTCACGCCGGAGAGGTACGCCGAGATCGTCAACGTCTACGGCAGCCGGTTGCGGGCCATCGCTCCCCAGGCGCGAATCGTGGCGTGCGGACAGAAGCGGACCAACGACATGGCCTGGAGCCAGAAGGTCATCGATCTAGCCGGAAGGAACTTCGATGTCCTCGGATGTCACAACTACGAGTACGAGCCCGAGAACTTCGAGAGCGGATTGAGGCGCATCCGCGACTGCCTCTCGAAGTTGCGGGACTACGTCCGCGCATCGGCGCACCCCCGGATCGAGATCGGCGTCCTGGAGTGGAACCTCTCACGCACCTACGATTGGCGGGCTGGACTCCATGCGGCCGGCAGCCTGATGCTCTACGAGGAACTCAGCCCCGGTCTGACGATGACCTGCCCGGCCTTGCTCCTGCGAAACACGACGGACGATCCGACGTGGACGTCATTCATCTACCACGACCACGTCTCCTGGTTCCCGGGGGCGGCCTACCCGGTGGAGAAGCTCTTCCGCGAGCACTACGCCGAGCGATACCTCGCCTCTACCAGCGGCACCTTCCGGGACGTTCCCGACCGCGAGACCTTCTTCAAAGAGATCTCGACGACAAGGCCCGAAGGCTGGCTGCCAGGCACGGTCGAAGCCATCGCGACGGCCAGCGCCGACAGTCGCCGGATCGTGATCAAGGCAGTCAATTATGAAGGAAAGCGGAACGCCCTCCTCGTGCGACTCCAGGGCGCCGGCGTTCCCGGGAAGCCCGTTGCGAGGCTCTATACGATCAGCGCCGGGCTGAAGGATTCCGCGTCTCTCGATCATCCGGATGCGATTGCCCCGGTGAGCCGAACTCTGGCTTACGCGAAGGATCTCACCGTGGATCTGGAGCCCTACACGGTTGCCGTGGTCGAGATCCGGGCGGAATGATTGTCCAGTTCGGGGCCAGGTGGCCGACGATAATCCCGGACGGCGATTGAAGAAATTAGCTAGCTCGGGAATAGGCTCGCGGGATCTGGGCAACTCAGGGATCTCCCAGAAGAAATGCTACATGCCTTCGAAGACGTTGAGATCCACCTCGATCCCCGTTTGCGACGCAGCGCCGTTTCGCGCAGGCACCTGTCGCGGGCGTCGGAAAGCAGGGAAGCAGGCGGGTAGCCTTTGGGAATTTCGCCGACGAGCGCCGTGGCCGGCGGCTCGCCCAGTTTTCCCTGGGCTGTATTGCGTCGCCAAACGGCGGCTGTCCCGAACAGGCGCTGGACAGCCCCGCATCCAGGCGTTGAGGGTGTATCGCGCATCGCCAGGATTCGATCCGCCCGAGCAGGTGCCGAGGCCCAGGGAGCCGGAAGGGAAAGATCTGTCGCGGGAGCCACAGGATGGTCGTTTGGGCGAGCGTGCATCCGCCGGAGGCGCCGTACATGCCGATGTTCTTCGGCTGGCGGGTGCGCCTGGATGTATAATCGCCGGTCTAAGGGCAGGCGGCAGCGAAAAATACGGTCTGCTGCCGACAGGGAGACGGCAATGGCGAGAAGATTGTTCGCAGTACTTGCGGCGGGAGCCGCGTCGGTTCTCGCGTTGGGAGCGCAGAGTCCCAACGCGCCCGCGAAGAGGATCTCGGTGAGCATCGATGCAGGCAAGACCTCCCCGCCCATCTCGCCGTACATCTACGGTCAGTTCATCGAGCACATCGGCGATCTGATCAACCGGAGCCTGTGGGCGGAGATGCTCGACGATCGGAAGTTCTTCAACGACGTCAATTCAAAGCCCTCCCCGCAGGGGTCCGGTCGCGGCGGTCGCGGCGGCAGGGTGGCGGCCACGTGGCGGCCCATCGGCCCGGACGAGTCGGTGGCGATGGACCGCCAGAATCCATACGTCGGCGAGCACACGCCCCTGATCCGGCTGGCGGAAGACGCGCCGAGAGGCATTCAGCAGGCCGGCCTGGCGCTGCGCAAGGGGAAAGCCTACACGGATCGGGTCGTGCTTGCGGGCGATCATGGCGCCAAGGTCACTGTCAGTCTCGTGTGGGGCGCCGGTCCCGCGGAACGGCAGGTGGTTCCGATTACGGGCCTGGGCACGTCCTGTTCGAAGTTTCCGCTGAAGTTCAGCGCCGGTGGAGATAACAACGACGGACGGATCGAAATCTCCGGAACGGGCCAGGGTTCGTTCCATGTCGGGGCCGTTTCGCTCATGCCGGCCGACAACATTCGCGGTTTCCGCCCGGACACCATCGCCCTCCTGAAGCAGCAACGTTCGGGAATGTGGCGCTTCCCTGGAGGCAACTACCTCTCCGCCCACGAATGGCGCGATGCGATCGGCGATCCGGATAAGCGGCCGCCGCGTCCGGATCCCGTCCGCAGCGGGTTTCAGCCGAACGATGTCGGCACCGACGAATTCATGATCCTGATGGAACTCCTGGGCGTAGACCCGTTCATCAGCGTGAATGCGGGATTCGGAGACGCATGGTCGGCGTCGCAACTGGTGGAGTACGCCAACGGCGCGGCGACTACGCCCATGGGCCGGCAGCGCGCGGCCAACGGCCACCCGGCGCCCTACCACATCAGGTGGTGGGGAATCGGGAACGAAATGTACGGGCCGTGGCAGTTCGGAGTCATGCCGCTGAGCCAGTTCGTGGTCAAGCACAACATGTTCGCTCAGGCGATGCGCAAGGTCGACCCGAACATCACGCTCCTCGCCACCGGGGCCACTCCCGAAGAGATGACGATCTACGGAATTGCGCTCCCAATCGTGGGCAAGCTGATACCGGACTTCGGATCACCCGGCGATTGGGATTTCGGATTGTTTACTCACTGCTTCGATTCCATCGACGTCATGTCGGAGCATTTCTATTCCTATGCCGGGCAGCGGTTCGATCATTCCTCGGGCGTGAAACCGGGGCACTTCAACCGCATCGATTACATGGCCAAGGTCGATGAACCGCTGGTCGAATGGGCACGCCGTCCGGCGAACCGCGTGCGCAACAAGGTGGAGGCCTATGAAGAGTATCTGCTTCGCATTCCGGCGCTGCAAACGAAGCGAATCCCCATGGCAATTGACGAATGGGCCTATTCGGGCTCCGGGAACAACCTCAAAGGGAGCCTGGCGAACGCGATGGTGCTTCAGGAGATGTTCCGGCATACGGATCTGATCAAGATGGCCGGCCACACGATGGGGACGTCCTCGATCGATTACGACGCGACGGAAGCGGTGCTCAATACGACCGGGATGTTTTTCAAGTTGTATCGGGACCACTTCGGCTCCGTACCGGTGGAAGTTGGCGGCAACTCGCCCCCACCTGCTCCCCTGTATCCGGTGGGAGGAGATCAGCCGAAGGTAAACGCCGGCAGCCCGACCTACCCGGTGGACGTGAGCGCCGCTTTGACGAGCGATGGAAAGTTCCTGACCGTGGCCGTCATCAACGCGAACGAATCGGCCCAGGCATTCGATCTCGGCATCAGGGGGATTGCGCTTTCCGGAAAGGGCCGCATGTGGCGCATGACAGGCGACAGCCTGAATGCCGCTACGGGTCTGGGCAGAAACGAAGTCCGCATCGTGGAGACGCCACTGACGGAAACGCCCAAGGCGCTGACGATTGCGCCTATCAGCATCGATATCTACGAACTCGAGAGACGGTAGCGCCTGGCGGCGTCCACGAAGTGCGATGTCCGGGAGACTCCTGCACCTGGATGCAAGCGATGCGATCGGGACGGCCGCCGATTGACCAGGGCCGCGGTCCTCCGGTTCAAGTTCAGGCCGGGCCCGTGGCCGCGCTGCGACGGTTTTCGCCCGGCATGCAAGTCGGCGTTGCCGTCTTATCCGATCTCAGAACCGGAGTTTGGCAATCAGCTCCATTTGACGAGCGCCCACACTGGTGCCCGTGATCTTTCCGATATGACCCGGGCCGATCGACTTATCGGGCAGGGCGAACGATGGGTGGTTCAGGACATTGGTGGCGTTGCCGCTGAACTCCAGCTTGATACGCTCCGTCAAAGAAAACGTCTTGATCAGCGACATGTTTATAGCGCTCAGTTTCGGGCCGTATACGATGTTTCTCCCCATGTTTCCGAATGTCCCAGGAGTGGGAGCCGCATGGTTCAGCGCCGCCTTCGGATCGCCGGTCCGTTTTTCGGCGATTCCCAGGATTTGCGGATTTTGCGGCGCCAGTTCTTCCAGCTTTGCGGCTACGGAGAGCGCCTTGCCGAGTTGCGCCGAGGCGGAGTAGAGTTCGACCAGTTCCAAACCGGCCTGGATCTGGAACTTCCTGTCGTCCAGGTTGGCAAATGCGCGCTCCAGATCAGCGGCAACGAGACCGATTCCACCGGCAACGTGCAGCGCCTCGATCCTCCAGAGATCCGGCTGCATCTGCAACGCGGCCCGCAGGTGCGGGATCGCTTCGGGGTAGCTGCCCTGAAAGTACAGCAGTACGCCGAGGTTTGCCCGGGCATTGAGTTTCTTCGGATCGAGCGAAGCGATTTCGCGCAGCACAGGAATGGCGAGCTCTGGTTTTTGATCCTGGAGATATTTCTGTACTTGCTGTTCGAGGGCGGCGACCCTATGTTGGACGTCGCGAGCGTCCTTCGCCATGAGAGTCAGCCAGGGCAGCAAGACGAGAAATGTCCAACCGGTCCTTGAAACAAGATTCCTCACAGTGCATCACGTATACCACATTTTGGGGGTTTCGCCGCGCGTCCTTAGCGTACGCGAGCGTCGGCGCAGTCTCGGTTCCGTTACTTCAGCCGCGGCACGGACTTCAGGGATGTATACTGGACTGGTTTCAGCGTGTGAGGTTCAAACCAGGGTTCCAAGTGTTGGGAGTTAGAGATGACTTTAGGAACTTGTATTGCAACCCTCGGGACGCTTTGGATTGAGGCCGGATTCGGTTTGTGCCAGTCTCCCCAGCCCGCTCCCCGTCGGGCTCCGACAGCCTATTACGAGGATACGAACAATATTCCCGTTTCGCCGGAAGTGCACCCGGACCACACCGTAACGTTCCGGCTGTTCGCTCCCAAGGCGAGCGAAGTCGTCTTGATGGGATCTCCCGGCATTCTCGAGGCGATTCAAGAGCCAAAGCCGCTGCAAAGGGACGACAAGGGCGTTTGGAGCTTGACGGTTGGCCCGCTGGCTCCGGGTTTTTACACCTACGGTTACGCAATCGACGGCGGATTGCGTATGCCCGACCCTTCGAACCCGGACCTGGAACTGCGCCGCTGGGGGGCCACCAGCATGTTTATCGCTCCGGGAACCGAGAAGGCCGTTTTTGAAGAGCGGCCGGTCCCGCATGGGACGGTCCACGTGAACTTCTACGATTCCGCGAACCTGAAAACGCCGCGCATGTTCTATGTCTATACGCCGCCGGGGTACGAGACTGGCACCCAGAAATATCCCGTGCTCTACCTGCTGCACGGCAACGGCCAGATCGAAGCTTCCTGGACCTGGACAGGCAAGGCCAACGTGATCATGGATAATCTGATTGCCGACGGCAAGGCCAAACCGATGATCGTCGTGATGCCGTACGGCCACATCCCTCGCGAAATCAAGTCCGCACCGAATTCCGCGGCGGCCGCCACCGACCCGCTTGCGATAGAGAAGGAACTGCTGACCGGCGTGCGGCCCCTGGTGGAGAGCAAATACCGTGCCTTGACGGACCGCGGGCACCGGGCGATTGCAGGGCTTTCGATGGGCGCCGGCCAATCCATGTCCATCGGGCTGCACAATCTCGACCTGTTCTCTTACATCGGCGCGTTCAGCGGAGGCGGCAACCGGGCCGAATGGGAGAAGATGGACCCGAGCGTGCTCAACCAAGAGCTGAAAGTGCTCTGGCTCGGTTGCGGCAGAGAGGACAAGACGGTCTCGTTCAGCTCGATCCAGAGCTTCTCGGACATGCTGACGGAAAAGAAAGTCAAGCACGTATTCAATCCATCCGGCGGCGGGCATAGCTGGCCCAACTGGCAGGTCTACCTTTCGAAATACGCTACGCTGCTTTTCCGGGATTGACCCGCTCTTCAACCCGGAGGCGCCTGCTTTTGGAGAAACATGCGAACGCTTATTTGGTCATTTCTTACGGTGTGCGCGGTGTGGGCCGGCACGGCCGCCCTTGCAGCCGACTCCGGCCCCGAGGTTTCGGTGAGAAGCGGAATGATTCGGGGCAGCCTGGCGGGTAATGGCGGCGCGGTGTTCAAAGGAATTCCGTTTGCTCAACCGCCCACCGGCGAATTGCGATGGCGGGAGCCGATGCCGGCGAAGGCCTGGGCCGGCGTACGCGATGCCACGGCTTTCGGCGCGCCGTGCATGCAGGGAGGCGGTAACAGCAGCGAAGATTGCCTGTACCTGAATATCTGGACCCCGGAGTGGCCCGCTAAATCGCGCAAAGCGGTAATGGTCTGGTTCCACGGTGGAGGGAACTTCGCGGGCGCCGCTACGGACCCCATCTTTGACGGCGAAAGCCTGGTCCGTCACGGCGTCGTGCTGGTGACCGCGCAGTACCGGCTCGGCGTCTTCGGTTTCTTCGCGCATCCCGACCTCACACGGGAGTCGCCGCGCCATTCCTCGGGCAACTACGGATTGCTCGACCAGATTGAGGCTTTGCGGTGGGTGCGCGACAACATCGCGAAGTTTGGCGGCGACCCCGGCAAGGTCACGATCTTCGGCGAATCGGCGGGATCCCTCGATGTCAATGTCTTGATGACTTCTCCACTCACCCGAGGGTTGTTCCACCGCGTCATCGGCCAAAGTGGCCCGGTAGTCGCGCCTCCCCCGCTCGCGGAGGCGGAGAAGAAGGGCGAAGACCTGGCGCTCCAATTGACCGCGGGGGGCCAGCCGGGGTTGAAGGGCATGCGCGCCCTTTCCAGCGCGGAACTGCAAAAGGCCACCGGCCAGGGACTATCTTTTCTCGGTCCCATGCTCGGCGTAGTAGTAGATGGCTGGGTCTTTCCGGAATCGCCGATGAAAGTCTTCACGGCGGGAAAAGAACATCGCGTAGCCCTCCTGCTGGGCAGCAATGCGCGGGAGTTGCAGCGGCCGTTCTTTCCCATGTCCGGCACGCTCGCGCAGGCGATTACGGAGCAGTACGGGCCACTGGCCGAAAGGGCGCTGGCCCTCTACGGCCTGAATGGCGGGCCGGAACCGCAGCCGGATCCGCTCTTCGGAACCGTAACGGCCCAGTGGGCGACGGATTCGCAGTTCCGCTGTGGCACGGTGGCGGAGTTGGTGTGGCACACGGGCGCTGGCAATACCGGATATCAGTTCCAGTTCGCACGCGCTACGCCGGGGCGGGAAGCCGCCGGAGCGGCCCACGGCAGCGAGGTTGCGTACGTATTTGGAAACCTCGGCCGCGCGGCCAATTCGCCGAAATACGACACTACCGATCAGCAGATCTCGGCTGCGATCGAGACCTACTGGACCAATTTCGCGAAGACTGGCGACCCCAACGGCGCCAGCGTGCCGCGGTGGCCGAAGTTCGACCCTGCCGGACGCGCCTATCTGGAGTTCACCGACGCAGGGCCTGTAATGCGCGAGGGCCTCCGGCGGCAGGTCTGCGATCTATATACGGAGAACCTCAAACGCCAGATGGCGAAGTAACCCCAGATGCGCCCGCCGCGGACGGGAGCGAGGAGAACAGAAACAACCCTGACGGCGGCCCGCACTTTGACATCCGTTGCCCGATGGCCCGTGTAAGCGCTGATAAGAACCTAGCCCAAAAGAGGTTGCTTTGCATCGCGTGCGGCGCTAGACTTTGTCGTGACAGCTCTGCAAGCGCATACATGCGCGCTTTCTCCAGCGGCAGCCTGCGATCGGAGCCGGCCTGGGACGCCTTTTCTTTTCAAAAGATCCGCGGCATAGCACAAGGAAATGGAAATGAACATTATCGGCGCGTTGACGATCGCTCTGGGCCTGGCGCTGCCGGCGCCGGCGCAGGTGAACACTGAGGTCCCTCCAGTCGAGCCGGCAGCCAAGCCTGTCGTGGTGGAGCACATCAAGATCCACGGGGCTGCCCTGGAAGGCAATCTGGAAGGCGAGGCGGTGGACCGCGATGCCATCGTGTTCCTGCCGCCCGGCTACGCCAAGAACAAGTCCCGCCGCTATCCGGTGGTTTACGCTCTGCACGGCTATTCGATAGGCGCCGAGCAGTGGTCGAAGGAAATTCACGTGCCGCAGACGATCGAGGGTGCCTTCGCAAAAGGCGCGCAGGAACTGATGGTGGTGCTGCCGGATTCGAAGACCGTGTATAACGGCTCGATGTACTCCAGCTCCGTTACGACAGGGGACTTCGAGAACTACGTCGCGCGCGACGTGGTCGCCCACATGGATGCTCATTACCGGACGATCCCCAAGCGGACGAGCCGGGGGCTGGTCGGGCACTCGATGGGTGGCTACGGCGCAAGCCGGATCGGCATGAAGCACTCCGACGTTTTCGGCAGCCTGTACATCATGAGCCCGTGCTGCATGTCCGCCCGGGGCGCCGGCGGTGGCCGCGGAGGCCCCGCGGGTGGGCGCGGCGCCAACATGGAAGCGGCCGTGGCGGAGGCCAAGACGCCCGCCGAGGCGGCTAAGTTGCCCGGGTTGGGGACGCAGCTTGCGGTGGCCGCCGCGTGGTCCCCGAACCCCAAGAAGCCGCCGCTCTATCTCGACATGCCGTTCGGCGATGCCCAGCAGGAAGTCCTGAATAAGTGGGCGGCGAACGCGCCTCTGGTGTTCGTTCATCAGTACATCGCCAATCTGAAGCAGTACAAGGCGATCGCCGTGGATGTCGGCGACCAGGATGGCTTGCGGACGGATGCGGGCAAGCTGCACGACATACTCGACAGCTACGGCATTGCCAATGCCTTCGAGATCTATCCCGGCACTCACACCAGCGCTGTCGCGGTCCGTTTCCAGAACTACGTAATGCCGTTCTTCGCCAAGAACCTGTGCTCAGGCAAGGACTGTAAGTAGCCGCCATGCGAAACACCCACTTGTTCCCGATGGCCCTTCTGGCCGCAACTGCGGTCTGGGCGCAGCCGCCGGCCGGCTCGCGGCCCGCCGCCTCCAACATTCCCGGCGCGGAGTACCCGCGTGTGAGGCACTGTCCGGCAGAAAGAGTTGAAGAATGAAGCACCCCGTGAAGCCGACACAAACCGGATAATGACAAACCAGATAAAGAGCGAGCGGATTCTCCAGCGGACTGCCCGCTGCTGGAATTCTCACACAAGACCGATCGCCGAGTACAACCAAGTGGACTAAGCAGTTCAAGGAGAAACACCATGCCAATGAACCGACGCGAGCTTCTAACGGCTTCGATAGCAGGCGCTGCAACGTTGAGGCAAGGGAGGAAGGCGTTCGCCGCTCCCCCGGGAAACATCCAAGTCGCGATCGATGCAGCCAAGAGCGGCAAACCGATCAATCCGATGATCTTCGGCGGCTACATGGAGCCCGCTACCACGAGTGTATGGGCCGAGATGCTGAGCGACAGAAAATTCGCGAGGCCGGTAGTCAGCGCTCAGCCGGCGGCAGCGCCGGCGAACGCCCCCGCGGGGTTCCGCTTCCGTGGTGAGCCGTTCAGACCGGTGGGACCGGCAGGAACTGTCGTAATGGACACCGTGCGGCCGTTCGTTGGCAAGCACAGCCCGCGCGTCACGCTTGCCGGCTCCGACCCCCGCGGCATACAGCAATCCGGATTGCGCCTGGTCAAGGGCAAGCCCTACGAAGGGCGCGTTTATCTTGCCGGAGATCCCGGCGCGAAGGTTGTGGTCCGCCTGGTCTGGGGATCCGGCGGCGGCGACTCGCAAGCCGTTCCAATCCCGGCGCTGACCAGCGTGTACCAGAAATTCGCGTTGCGGTACACGCCGACGGCCGACTCGACCGACGCGCGCCTGGAAATCGTGGGCACCGGCAGCGGCGCATTCCATATCGGGACTGCTT
>OBLU010005667.1_pt1 | contig 11166 bp, 9 predicted proteins | sample 1518681 | NCBI WGS metagenome assembly OBLU01 (sample SAMEA3539304, study PRJEB22396) | soil metagenome | biome: tundra; feature: field; material: soil | place: USA | collected 2010-05 | depth 0.15 m
AGATCTCCGTCAACGACTGCTTGCGTACGTTTCCAGCGGAGACGGGCAGGAACCCACTGGGAAATACTTCTCCAAGGTGAGAGATGAAGACGAAGCCCTTGCCGTCGTTAATCCCATGTGGGGCGCGTCCGATTCCGTCGGCGGTACTTGTGCCGAGCATCGGCGGGAGTGACTGTCCGTTGCCTTTCCGTTTTTCCTCCGTCCGACGCTGAAGCAGGACGCGACGATAGTGTTGTGCTTCAGTGCTCTTGATATCAAATTTCGCCCGGCGCGAGGTCTCGTAGAGTCTTTCAAAGACCTGCTCGAACTCCTCGGCAGAGATGAGGCCGATCGCGGAGCCGCGGCCGGTCGGCACCAGGAAGAAGACACTCCACAGCGCGATGTCGAGTTGTTCGAGCACGGCGATCATCGAGTCCAAATACTGCAGGTTGTGCCGCGTGATTGTGGTGTTGATCTGCACGGGAAGCCCGATCTCCCGCGCCCAGCACACTGCGCGTAGTGTCCAATCATAGGAACCGCGAACTCGACGGAATGCGTCGTGAATTTCAGCGCTGGGCCCATCCAGGCTAATGGCCAGCCGCGCCAGACCGCACTGTTTCAGTTTGTGAATGGCCTCCTGTGTCAAAAGTGGCGTGGCGCTCGGGGTAAGGGAAATTCGTACTCCGCCAGTTGAAGCATATTCAACCAATTCGAAGATGTCAGGGCGCTTCAGTGGATCACCACCGGTCAACACAAAGACCGGGGCTCGCAGAGCCGCAACCTCGTCAATAAGGCGCTTGGCTTCATCGGTGCTCAGTTCGAGAGTGCTGCGGAGGGGCTGGGCGCATGCGCGGCAGTGCACGCAGGCCAGATCGCATGCCTGGGTTGTCTCCCAGATCACGATGAATGGGCGCTCATCAAAGTCGAATCTTGGCTCCACGTCGGCCCCCGCTTATGCTCTTGGCGGCAGGTAGAGCCTGACAGACTCGTCACAAGTTGCATGTGACTAATGTCACAGTGCAGATTTTGGAGTGTTGAAGATTGTGTCCCTGCACTCGGTGGAGTCTCCGCTCCGGAGCGCGGGTTTGTGTTCAACACCTGTGACTTAAGTCATCGTTCTGTTTTGTCAACACCCATAGGGTTGCACTATCTGTTGGAAGGGACGGAAGCCATGACCGTGAGCGAGATCACTGGAAACACGAGCGTGGCGGAAGTCGTAAAGCGCTGTCCCAATGCGCGGCGAGTCTTCGACCGCCACGGCTTGAAGGGGTGCGGCGGCGAACATGGTCCCAGTGAGCCGTTGGCGTTCTTCGCTGCGGTCCATCAGGCGAACCTGGAGGAACTGCTCCGGGAGATCAACGCCGAGATGGAGAACCCATCCGGCGTGTATGTGTACAAAGAAACCCTGCAGGACTATATTTACCGGCGCTTTTTCAAGGTGGGTATCACGACAGTGCTGAGCGTAGGGTGTCTCTGGGGTGCGATCAATCTGCTGCAGATCGCACTGGGAAAGAGTTTTCTGCAACTGCGCCTGCTGTCCTCAATCCATGCGCACGCACATGCCATGATTTTCGGCTGGGTGGCGATGTTCGTGATGGGCTTTGCTTACCAGTCATTCCCGCGCTTCAAGAACACCACCCTATGGCGACCGGAGCTGGCAAACCTCAGCTTCTATCTTCTTGCGGCGGGAATTGTGGCGGGAATGGCCGCCGACATGCTGCTGCCCGCCACCGGTTCGTTCGTGCTGGGCGCGTTATCTGGCGTATTCGAGATAAGCTCTGTCGGAATCTTCATGTGCGTGTTGTATCGGACGGCACGACAGTCAATCGAGCCGCACAACCCCTATGAGAAGTTCATTGCCAGCTCCTTCCTCTGGCTTCTGCTGGGCACGATCCTGGAATCCGTCTTTTTCTTCGCCAAGGCTACAGCCCACTTTGAACACGATTTGATCATGCGCATCGCGCTGATCGACGGACCGCTGAGAGACATTCAGCTGCTCGGTTTCGCCGCCTTGATTATTGGGGGCGTAAGCCAGCGCTTCGTTCCCCAGGTGTACGGACTGGCTCGGCCAGGACGGGACCACCAGGGACTGATTTTCTGGTTAATGAATGGCAGCCTGGTTCTGAACATCATCAGCTACGTGCTCCTGCTCACAACCCACAAGCTCTATTTTGCCATCGGCCTCGAAGCAGCCTATTTGCTTATGCCGGTGTGGGCCGTGCTGTTGGCACGGCAAATTGGAGTGTTCGGAAAGCCATCGCAGCCGGATCGCACCTTCAAATTCGTGCGTGCGGCGTACGTCTGGTTGCTGATCTCCTGCGGCATGATGCCATTCTTTCCGCTCTACGGAGCGCTAACCCACCAGGTATTCGCACACACCTACATGGGCTCCCACCGGCACGCGTTCACCGTAGGCTTCATCAGCATGATGATCTTGGGAGTTTCCTCGCGAGTGGTGCCCATCCTGGCCGGGATTGACGCGAAGCGGATGAACTCGTTGTGGGTGCCCTTCGTCCTCTTCAACGTGGGCTGTACCGGGCGCGTGCTGCTGCAGGTCCTGACCGATTTCGTGCCCGGCGTCGCTTACCCGCTGCTTGGGTTCACCGGGTTCATCGAACTGACCGCTCTGCTCTGGTGGGGAATCGAGCTGTGGCGCACGATGAATGTAGGCCGGACGAACCGGACGCAGTTGCTGCCAGCACCGTTCCCGCTGGCTGCGGGGTAGGCAAGCGCTCCGGTCGGACACAGTTACTTTCTTCGCCGAGATGCTCCGGTACAATAGCGACTGTGCCGGAATCCACAGTGACACCTGGGCAGACGCTGGCGAAGGTTCCCATCTTCTCTGGGTTGACGGACAACGAGTTGGGTTTCCTTGCCCAACGTGCCATCCCGCGCCACTACTCGGCGGGCGAGACCGTGTTCGCTGAAGGAGAGCCCTGTTCCGGACTTTATGTGGTCGAGTCCGGCCAAGTGCGGATTTTCAAGAGCTCTGCCAGCGGGCGCGAGCAGGTACTGAGCATTGATGGCCCGGGCAGTTCCATCGCGGAGTTGCCCGTCTTCGATGGAGGAAGCTACCCGGCCTCGGCAGCCGCGATCGGCGGTGCCACTCTCCTGTTTGTGAGTAAACAGGATTTTCAGGCACTGTGTCTCGCTCATCCCCAGGTTGCACTTAAGGTGCTGCGGGTGGTAGGGACGCGCCTGCGCCGTCTGGTCGGGATTATCGAAGAGCTCTCATTCGCCACGGTGCGTCACCGGCTGGCTTCCTTTCTCCTACGTCTCGCCCAAAAGGAAGGCAAGCGCACCGCCGAAGGTGTGGAAATCACCATGCCCGTCAGCAACCAGGAATTGGCGTCGCAAATTGGAACGGTGCGCGAGCTCGTTTCTCGTAATCTTTCCCGGCTACAGGCGGAAGGAATGCTGAAGATCGATGGCCGCAGCGTGGTTATCTGCGATTTGAAAGCCCTGGAAGCCGAAACGGACTCGGCTGAGTGACTCCCATGACCTTCGAGTCTTGTGGCTGTCATCCTCCGCATCCCTGTTCTACTCCCCGATCTGGATGATGCTCCACCCATCACGACCTTTTGTGATCGCTGTGACAAAAGTCATCGGCTCGGCATCTGCGCTCCGCTAATCTCAGAACATCAAGCGCGGCCGCGAGGCATGGAGCTGGGTCGTGAGGAGGATGTAATGAGCATTACCGCTGAGAAAACCGTAAGGGAATTGGCCCTGGAAAACCCCGCTGCGACCCGAGTTTTTGAAAAGTTGGGCATCGACTATTGCTGCGGCGGCAACAAATCCCTCGAAGAAGCTTGCCGTACGGCGAATCTTCCGATGGACCAGGTGCTGGACTCGCTGGAAATGGCCGATCAATCTGCGCGAGCCGTCCAAAAAGACCGTAACTGGCCAACGGAGCTGCTGGCCGACCTGGTTGCGCACATCAACAGCACTCATCACAAGTACACGCGCGAGGAGATGGCTCGCCTCGGTCCCTTGTTCGACAAGGTCTGCTCCGTGCACGGGAAAAACCACCCCGAACTGCTGCAGGTTCGTGCCAGTTTTCAAGGTCTGGTGCAGGAACTGACCATGCACATGATGAAAGAAGAGATGGTTCTGTTCCCGTACATCGTGAGAATGGAAGAGTCAGTCATCCAGAAGGAGCCGGTGCTGCCGCCGCCTTTCGGCAGCGTGCAACACCCAGTTTCGATGATGCAGCATGAGCACGATTCCGCCGGTAACGCTTTGCGCGCTATGCGTCAAGGCAGCGCTGGATATACTCCACCGGGTGATGCCTGCGTCAGCTACCAGACACTGTACAAAGCGCTGGCGGAGTTCGAGACCGATCTGCACCAACACATTCACCTGGAAAACAACATTCTGTTCCCTCGCGCGATCGAGATGGAACGAGGGCACTGAGAGGTTCGGAGACCGAATGTCTGCACTGGCAACACGCGTCGAGACCCAGGCTGGCCGGGCGCTCACACCAGAAGAGATTTTCGAGATCACGCGAGCAAGGGAGACCAGCCTCTCCCGCTTGCTCATGCTTTACATCACGACGGGCTTGTTATTCATGCTGCTGCCGGGGACGCTCCTGGGAGTTTGGAACCTGCTGGCGATCAGCAGCCGCCACACTGCGAATTCGGTTTCCGCTGGATGGATCCAGGCCCATGGGCACGCGCAGATCTTCGGCTGGATCGGCACGTTCATTTTAGGTATCGGCTTCTATTCCATCCCCAAGTTGCGGCGCATGAATCCGTTCGCGCTGCGGACTGCGTGGGTGTGTTGGGCACTTTGGACCTCAGGCGTGAGCCTGCGCTGGCTAAGCGGCGTTTACCAGTGGCAATGGCGGGTATTGCTGCCCCTCTCAGCGGCCCTCGAAATAATTGCTTTCCTGCTTTTTTTCTACTCAGTTTCTGGTCATCGGCCCCAGGATTCGGGCAAGCAGAGGCTGGAGAACTGGGTGTTTGTGGTGATTTCGGCCTCTGTAGGCCTGTTGGTTACGCTGCTTGTCAACTTGGGCGCGTCGTTGTTCCTTGCTTACCGTGGCAGTTCGTCCGATCTCCCAGCCCAGTTCGACCAGCGGTTCCTGGTACTCCAGACATGGGGATTCCTTGTTCCATTCGTCTGGGGATTCAGCGCCAAGTGGTTGCCGGTTTTCCTGGGATTGCGCCCGGTACGTGGCCGCGTGCTGCTCCTGGCGGTCGCGGTGAACTCCGCGGGCGTGCTCACGGCAATGACAGGCTGGATGAGAGCGGCGGTTTTTTTGCTATTGAGTGGAACCATCGCCGCAGTTTGTGCGCTCCGCTTCCTGGAACCAACGCAGCAGAAAGCAAAGGTGAAGGGAGTGCATACCAGCTTTCCGGTCTTTGTGCGCCTGGCATACGTCTGGGCCATCGTTGCAGCGGCTCTAGGAATCTGGGCTACTTTGATCGAGGACTCTCACGGGATATGGGGTGCATCGCGTCACGCGCTGACTGTAGGTTTCCTGGCCACGATGGTGTTCAGCGTGGGACCGAGAATTCTGCCTGCATTTTCTGGAATGCGCCTTCTTTTCAGCACGAAACTCATGTTCCTGTCGCTCCTGCTACTGACAGGGGGATGTCTGCTTCGCGTCAGCTCCGAGATTCTCGCGTATCAAGGCTTTGCTGGCTGGGCCTGGTCGTGGCTACCCGTGTCGGCTTTCGCAGAAATGTTTGCGGTCACGATTTTTGCGGTCAATCTGCTGTTCACGTTCGTGCGTCGTCCCGCAGCACAGGAGGTCTCGTGGAGCGCTACAACGTAAGGAGTACAGTGATTTCCTGGACGGTACTCTAGCGCAAGAACCGAAACACCCCGCGCGGACATCACGAGCAGGCAACGGAGGTAAGAAACATGGCTCTACAAAAAAGCGTCAGTAAATCTCGTAAGAGCATTGAGAGCATGCAGCGGCTACCCCATCTGGCGAGTTCGCTGCTGCAAGTCAGCCTCCCGGAAGAGGTCAAACAACTGCGCCAGCAGGAATCATGGCTGCGGGGCACTGGCCGCAGTTCCAAGACACTCGTGAAATACCCTGACTTGCGCGTTGTCCTCATTTCGATGAAGGCGAACACCGTCATGAAGGAACACAAAACCGAAGCGAGAATCACGATTCTTACGGTGGCGGGCCACATACGCCTTCACTTGGCCGATGCGACCATAGAACTGCCCGTCGGAAGCTTGCTAGCGCTTGACGGCGCGGTGGCTCACGATGTGGAAGCACTGAAACAGAGTGTCTTCTTACTAACAATCGCGTGGCACAAGAAAAAACATAAAAGCTAACGGGACCGTCTGGTTCCTTGGCGGTTGCCGTCCTCCGGGAGGAGAAAATGAGTAGACAACACATTGTATCGCTGCTGCGTTCCACCCTTATAGCAACGATGGTTCTGTTCATTGTAAGCAGCACGGCGTCAGCACACTGCGACGGAATGGACGGTCCAGTGGTTAAGGCTGCTCGCAGAGCACTCGAGACCCACGATGCAAGTCTGGTCCTCATATGGGTCCAGAAAAAGGATGAAGCCGAAGTCAGGCAAGTCTTCCAGGCGACATTGGTGGTAAGGAATCTGAGCCCCGACGCGAAGGAGCTTGCAGATCGATACTTCTTTGAGACGCTGGTACGTCTTCATCGTGCGGGGGAAGGAGCGCCCTATACCGGACTCAAACCCGCAGGGCGCGATCTTGGGCCGGCAATTCCCGCTGCAGACCGAGCGCTTGAGGAAGGTTCCATGGGACCGCTGAAGGCACTGTTGACCGACGCGATGCAAAGGGGCCTGCGAGAACACTATGAAAAGGCGCTGACGAAGAAGAACTTTCGCGCCGATGATCTCGCCGCGGGACGCGAGTATGTTGAAGCCTACGTCGAGTTTGTTCATTACGTCGAGCGGATCCACGAAGCATCCACAATGCCAGCCCAGGGTCATTTCCACGAATCCAGATCGTCTTCGGAAGAGGAACTGCACGCGGAACATCAACCTCAAAATGCCATCGAAGCAGAAGCGGAGCACAGATGAGCTCTCCGAAGCCAAAGACAGGTTCTGAGGTTCCAGCGTCAGAGGCGATCAACCTATTGAACTTGATCAGCTACCAAGAGGGGTCGATCGTCAGTCGAACGATAGTCAGCCGAGAGACGGGGAACGTGACGCTCTTCGCCTTCGACGAAACGCAAGGCCTCAGTGAACATACTGCGCCTTTTGATGCCTTAGTGCAGGTGTTGGAAGGCGAGGTGGAAGTCGCGGTTGATAGCAAGCCATTGCGTGCCAAACCTGGGGATATCGTCCTAATGCCAGCCCATCATCCGCACGCCCTGAAAGCCGTCACCAAGTTCAAAATGCTACTGACAATGATTCGTTCATGACACAGGAAGTGAACTGAGCGGCAAGAACGTGGGATCGTGTTCGTTTGCAGTGAATTCATTCGCTATCTTTAAAGCAGTCCCCGAGTTCCGCGCAGGTGTAACATGTCGCGAAACGAAATAGATCAACGAACAATTCAATAGAGATTTGTTAGGAAAGGTACTCGTGCATGTCTTATAGAAAGCTGTGGATTGCTTTAGGGTTGGTGTTGGTCATTTCCTTCGCGGTTCTGGGTGGGGTTGGAATCAAGGTTCTCAAGAGTGCTCCGCCGATTCCTTCTCAAGTGGTCACGACGGAGGGGCACGTATTGTTCGACGGCAGCACGATCCAGGACGGACAGGGAGCCTGGCAGTCGATCGGTGGCCAGGAGGTAGGCACGGTTTGGGGACACGGCGCTTACATTGCTCCCGACTGGAGCGCGGATTGGCTGCACCGCGAGTGTGTGTTCATCCTTGACCACTGGGCAAAAGAATCTGGCGCTGCCAATTACGCTGCCTTGGGTCTCGAGCAGCGTGCTGCACTGCAAGCCCGCCTCCAGCAAACCATGCGGCGCAACACGTATGACCCAGTCACTGGCCAGATCACGCTTGATCCGGTCCGCGGCGAAGCGTTCGAGGAACTTTATCGTTATTACTCGGACGTATTCAGCCGCGGGCGTGATGAATATGCCATCCAGCCCAATGCTTTAAGCGATCCCGATAAGCTCCGCCAAATGAGCGCATTCTTCTGGTGGACGTCGTGGGCCGCCTCGACCGACCGACCGGGCACCGACGTGACCTATACCCAGAACTGGCCGCATGAACCGCTGATCGGAAATCAACCGACCGGTGGTGCAATCGTGTGGAGCGTTGTCAGCTTCGTGTTGCTGCTGGCTGGCGTGGGTGGCATGGTCTGGTACTTTGCCTCGCAGCCCCGGACGGTAGCGGAAGAATTCCTCCCAGGAAACGATCCCTTACTCGGGCTCAGGCCGACTCCTTCGCAACGTGCCACGGTGAAATACTTCTTTGTCGTGGCCGCGTTGTGGGTTGTCCAGGTCGGCCTGGGAGCTCTCACAGCGCATTACGGCGTGGAGGGGTCCGGCTTTTACGGGATCCCCCTGGATCGTTGGCTTCCCTATAGCGTGACGCGAACCTGGCACTTGCAGATTGCGCTCTTCTGGATCGCGACCTCCTGGCTCGCGACCGGGCTGTACGTCGCTCCCGCTGTGAGTGGAGTGGAACCGAAGGGCCAGAGACTTGGCGTCAACGTTCTGTTTGGCGCGCTGATCTTTGTGGTTGTCGGCTCACTCGCTGGAGAGTGGATGAGTATTCAGCACAAGCTCGGAAACCTGTGGTTTTGGTTCGGCATACAGGGTTATGAGTACGTGGATTTGGGCCGGTTCTGGCAAATTCTGCTGTTTGGCGGGCTTACTTTTTGGTTGTGGCTGATGTGGCGTGCTTTGAAACCGGCGCTCTTTAAGAAGGACGAGAGCTACTCGCTGCTGTTGATGTTCTTGCTCTCGAGTGTCGCGATCCCGCTCTTCTATGCCGCCGGACTGATGTACGGACAACGTAGCAACTTGGTGACGGCAGAGTACTGGCGTTGGTGGGTTGTGCATCTGTGGGTAGAAGGTTTCTTTGAAGTCTTTGCCACTGTGGTAATCGCATTCCTGCTCACCCGCCTGAAACTGCTCACGGTACCCACTGCGACGCGAGCCGTCATGTTCTCCACGGCCGTGTTTCTCTCCGGGGGAATCATTGGCACCTTCCATCATCTTTACTTCGCGGGAACGCCAAACATCGTGCTCGGTCTAGGCGCAGTCTTCAGCGCTTTGGAAGTCGTTCCACTGGTATTGATTGGCTTCGAGGCCTGGGAAAACATCCGCCTGGCGCGTTCTCGCCAACAGCATATCTGGGTCGCCGCTTACAAGTGGCCCATCTATTTCTTCGTCGCAGTTGCGTTCTGGAATTTCGTGGGGGCTGGACTGTTCGGGTTTCTCATCAATCCACCCATCGCGCTCTACTACATGCAAGGCTTGAACACGACCCCCGTGCATGCGCACACCGCTCTCTTTGGAGTCTACGGGATGCTAGGCCTCGGCTTGATGCTGTTCTGCCTGCGCGCGTTGCGTCCCGGGATGGCGTGGAAAAACGGTCCGTTGTGGTTTTCCTTCTGGTCCCTCAACGTTGGGCTCGCCCTGATGGTCTTGCTCAGTACGCTCCCCATCGGACTGATGCAGGTATGGGCTTCGGTTGAATATGGCACTTGGTACGCTCGTTCCGCGGAATTTCTCCACTCCGGCGGCATGAATCAACTGCGCTGGATGCGAATGATCGGCGATACCATTTTTGCGTTAGGCGCCGTAGTCCTGGGCTGGTTTGTTCTCGGTCTGCTCACCGGGCATTCCTACGACAAGAGCGGATACGTGGCCGAAGGGGAGTGGGAAGTGCGGCCGCAGGAGGAGCCGGTCGGTCATCGCTAGAAAGATCTGCACATCGTTCGTTGACCTGGCTGGCGCAATCGGGCGTTCGGGCTGCATTGGTTCGGGTCCATCAGTTGCATTGTTGCTTCTCTACATCCGAAGCCTTTGGGCTGCCATTGCACTTGTACCCGACCCAAGGGGATGATGATTCACCCTTGGGAGAAGCAGGGAACTGAAAGGCACGACGCTTCCATGACCGGTCCTTGGACCATACTGCAGCATGTAGAGTGGGAGGGCCCGGGGCTGATTGCTTCTGAAGCTCGGAGGCGAGGTGTCCATACAGACATCCGGCGCCTGGACCTCGGAGCTGGCTTTCCGCGGCCCGATGATGTTGGGGGCTTGGTTGTGATGGGCGGTCCCATGGGTGCTTATGAAACAGACAAGTATCCCTTTCTGGCTGCAGAATGTGACCTCATCGCAGAACTTGTTCGGCAGGATCGTCCCGTGCTTGGCGTGTGTCTGGGCGCTCAACTGCTCGCGCGAGCGCTCGGCGCGCGAGTCTTTCGAGGGCATGGGCCGGAGATCGGTTTTGGATTCGTCGATCTGACTACAGCCGGGCAGCAAGATCCGTTGTTCCGATCGATCGGACCGTCGATTCCCGTATTCCATTGGCACGGAGATACCTTCGATTTGCCGGAGGGGTCGACATTGCTGGCTTCCAGTAAGGAATACCCCCACCAGGCGTTTCGCGTTGGAAGGTGTGCCTATGGTTTGCAATTTCACGTTGAGCCGGACTCGGATACCTGGTCGGCGTGGCGTGCGCACTTACCGTCCGACTTGATTGACCGAGCAGAGCAGAGGCGCTCCGTGGTCGAACAAGTTGGCCGAAGCGTCCTTGCCAAATTCCTCGACGTGGCCCTGGGGAGCGGCCTCGGAATCGAAAGAAGACGCGAGGCGTGAGGGTGGCCGTCGCTCCCAAGCAAACTACTTTCATCGCTCTGAGACTTTTGTCACAGCGCTATTCCACCCGGCCGGTAAACTGAGACTATGCCAGTCCAGATTGGAGCCAAGGCTCACAACTTCACGGACCCCACCGGCCTGCTCTCGGACTGCCACCGGCGCGTTGAGATGTTTCTCGGCACACTCGAGGCGGTTGCGAATGTGATAGACCGTCCTGCCACGGAGGAGACCCGCCGAGCGCTGGAGTCTGCTTTGCGCTACTTCGCGGAAGCCGCACCAAAGCACACGGCTGACGAAGAGGAGTCGTTATTTCCCCGGTTGCGTCAGATTCACGATCCTGAAATCGAGTCTGCATTCTCGAAGCTGGAGCAACTGGAGAACGAGCATCGCTGGGCAGCCCCGTTGCACGCCGAAGTTGACCGTCTGGGGGCGCGGTATCTTTCGACCGGCAATCTGTCCAGT
>OBLU010005668.1_pt1 | contig 11165 bp, 8 predicted proteins | sample 1518681 | NCBI WGS metagenome assembly OBLU01 (sample SAMEA3539304, study PRJEB22396) | soil metagenome | biome: tundra; feature: field; material: soil | place: USA | collected 2010-05 | depth 0.15 m
TCGTCACCACCATCACCATGCGATGAGCGTGTTGGCGGAGCACTTCGGATGACGACCTAAGAGCACTCATAGGAAATCCAAAGCCCGCTGACGCGAACCGCGCAGCGGGTTTTTTAATTTTGTTGCGAGCGTTCGCGCACCGGCGGCGAAGACGAGGAGGTTACGATGGAGATTGACTTCGACAAAATGCAGGGCCTGGCTCCTGCGGTAATTCAGGATGCGTCCACCGCGGAGTTGCTCATGGTGGGCTTCATGAACCGGGAAGCGTTAGAGACGACGCTGCGGACGGGCTTCGTCACCTTCTACAGCCGCACTCGACAAACCCTTTGGACCAAAGGAGAAACCTCCGGTAATCGCCTGGAGGTGGTCGCGGCCTGGACAGACTGCGACTGCGACACAGTGCTGCTGCGCGTCCGCGTGTTGGGTGAGGGCAAGGTTTGCCATACGGGATCGAGATCCTGCTTCACACAGGAACTGCCGCTGGGCGGGGCGGTTCCGGCGGAAAAGGAGGCGCGGCGATGAAACTTCGTCTGGGCATTCCCAAAGGAAGTTTGCAGGAAGCCACACTAAGCCTGTTCACTCGCGCGGGACTGCGCGTCTACACCAGTGCGCGGTCCTACTTCGCGGCAACCGATGATCCGGAGATCGAATGCCTGCTCATTCGTGCGCAGGAAATGGCGCGCTATGTCGAACACGGGGCGCTGGATGCGGGACTGACCGGCCTTGACTGGGTGCTGGAAAGCGGACTCGACGTAGTTCGCGTGACCGACCTGATCTATGCGAAACAGAGCATGGGCAAAGTGAAGTGGGTGCTGGCCGTCCCGGAGGATTCCGCCTTCCAGAAGGCCGAAGATCTTGAGGGACGGATTGTCGCCACTGAATTGGTGAGCTTCACGCGGAATTACTTTGCCAGCCGGAAAGTGCCGGTGAGGGTAGAGTTCTCCTGGGGCGCGACGGAGGTGAAGCCGCCGTTGCTGGCGGATGCGATCGTCGAAGTAACAGAGACTGGGAGTTCGCTGCGCGCGAATCATTTGAGAATTATCGAAACCGTGCTGGAGTCCAATACGCAACTGGTCGCGAACAATACAGCATGGGCCGATCCCGCGCGTCGGCTGAAAATCGAAAACCTGGCTGTGATGCTGTGCGGGGCTATCGCCGCACTGGGCCGGGTTGGCCTGATGCTCAACGTACGCAAACCAGATTTGGCCGCCGTTCTGGGCCTGCTACCCGCTTTGAAGAATCCGACCGTCGCGCCGCTGGCTGATGGCGAATGGGTAGCCGTCAATACGGTGATCGAGGAGAACGCCGCCTGGTCACTGATTCCAAAGCTCAAGCAAGCAAATGCCCAGGGGATCGTCGAGTATCCGCTGAACAAGGTGGTGATGTGATGCGCATGCGCATTCTCGACGGCGTTAAGAAGGATCGGTTCGTGCGTGCGCTGGAGCGGCGCAGCGCGAATGATCTGCTCGAGGTTGAGCCGGTGGTACGGCGCATCGTGAACAACGTCCGGCGCAACGGTGATCGGGCTTTGCGCCGTTATGCGGCCCGGTGGGACGGCTTGGATAGGAACGAACCTGTGCGCGTGCCCGAGGCTGATCTGCATGACGCTTGGCAGAAGACTCCTCCAGAACTGCAGGACGCGATCACACAGGCCGCAGGTAACATTCGCCGCTACTGCGAGTGGCAGAAACCGGAGGAGTGGCGTCGCACAATTCAGCCGGGAGTTTGTGTGGGACAGTTGGTGCGCCCTCTGGAATCGGTAGGCTGCTATGTTCCCGGGGGACGTTATCCGTTGCCCTCCACGTTGCTGATGACGGTGATTCCGGCGCAGGTCGCGGGTGTGGCACAGATTCGCGTGGTTTCGCCGCACCCGGCTCAAGCAACTCTGGCGGCGGCCGCTTTTCTCGGTGTGCGCCAGTTTTATCGCGTTGGCGGGGCGCAAGCAGTCGCTGCGCTGGCCTATGGAACGGAAAGTATTCCGCGCGTGAGCAAGATTGTGGGCCCCGGCAACCGGTATGTCACGGCAGCCAAGAAGCTGGTTGCGTTCGATTGCGCCATTGAGTTCCTGGCTGGTCCTACCGAAGCCGTCATCGTGAGCGCGGAGGGTGATCCGGCTTTCATCGCATGTGACCTGGTGGCGCAGGCCGAGCATGATCCCGACGCGCGCTGCATCCTGATTACAAATTCGCGTGGATTAGCGAAAGCTGTGCAGAAGCAAGTGCAGCGGCGCACGAGTGCAAATCCAATTGCGGCTGAATCACTTTCCCGTTGCGGAGCTATTCTTTTGGTTGATTCTCTTGATGAAGCGGTCGAGACCGCGAATCGCATCGCGCCCGAGCATCTCACGCTGCCGACGGCCTTGGCGCCGGCAGTTCACAACGCGGGCTCGATTTTTCTGGATGAGTTCACGCCCCAGTCCGCAGGGGATTACATCTCTGGCCCCAATCACGTGTTGCCTACGGGCGCGATGGCCCGCGTGCGTGGCGGACTGAGCGTGCTGGATTACGTTCGCATCATTGCTTGCCAGGAAATCTCCCGCGAGGGGATTCGCGGCATCGCTCAACCGGCGATTGTGCTGGCGGAAGCTGAGGGCTTGCGCGGACACGCCGAATCCTTGCGAGTAAGGTGCGCCAATGCTTGAGGCCCGCGCTGCGGTGAAAAGTCTGCATGCTTATCGGCCGCCCTTGGCGGGCCGCGAGGGACTGCGTCTTGATTTTAACGAAAGCACAATCGGTTGCTCGCCGCGTGTGTTGGCACGGCTGCGCTCGCTGGATGCCGAGGCGTTCGCGCGCTATCCCGAGCGCGAGCCGGTGGAAGGTCAGGTAGCTGATTTTCTTGCACTCGATGCGGCTCAGGTTCTGCTGACGAACGGCGTGGATGAAGCGATACATCTATTGTGCTCGACTTATCTCGAGCCCGGAGACGAAGCGATCGTCGTAGTGCCAACATTTGCGATGTACGCCATCTTCGCGCACGCCGAAGGCGCGCGCGTGGTGCAGATTCTTGCGGGTGAGGATTTTGCTTTTCCTCTGGAAAGCTTGCTGTCGCGGATCAGCCCATGCACGCGGCTCATCGCAGTAGCGAATCCGAACAATCCGACAGGAGCGGCGGTTACGTGCGAGAGTCTACTTCAAGTCGCTCGCGTGGCCCCGCAGGCGGCGGTTTTGGTGGACGAAGCCTATTTTGAGTTTCACGGAGAGACAATCCTCAACCATGCCGCGCGGCCGGCGAATGTTTTCGGGGCCAGAACATTTTCGAAGGCCTATGGTTTGGCCGGTCTTCGCATCGGCATTCTCGCCGGAGATGCGGGACAGATGGCGATGGTGCGCCGTGTTGCTTCGCCTTACAACGTAAATGCGGCGGCCTTGGCGGCGTTGCCGGAGGCGCTTCGGGATCAGCACTACGTCGAACGCTACGTCGCTGAAGTGCAGCATGGCCGCGGAGTATTGGAGCAGGAACTCAGCACCCTTGGACTGCACTACTGGCCGAGCCGCGCCAACTTTGTTCTAGTGCGCGTCGGGCCCGCCCACGCAGAATTCATCCAAGCTTTGCGCGCGCTCGGAATCCTGGTGCGCGACCGGAACGCTGATCCAGGATGCGAAGGCTGCGTGCGCCTCACGGTGGGAGCGTACGAACATACGCAGATTCTGATTGGCGCGCTGCGCGATGTGGTCGGGAAACTCAGGCTGTCGAGCGAGGTAAGAGCGTGAGGAAAGCCACACTGCATCGCAAGACCGCGGAAACCGAGATTCGGATTGCGCTCACGATTGAAGGTCGAGGGAAGTATGAAGTCGCCACTGGGATCCGTTTTCTTGACCACATGCTGGAACTGTTTACAAGGCACGGCGGATTCGACCTGAAACTTACAGCGGTGGGCGATCTGGACGTGGATCAGCACCACACAGTGGAGGATGTCGGCATCGCTTTGGGCGAGGTGTTCGACCGCGCTTTGGCAGATCGCCGTGGCATTTTGCGCGCCGGTTATTTTGTTATGCCCATGGACGAGACTCTCGGTTTGGCCGCCGTCGACTTCGGGGGCCGCGCCACTGCGGTGGTTGACACCAAAGTCCGCGCGGCGCGGGTGGGAGATCTACAGGCCGAACTGGTGTACGACTTCTTTGAGGGTTTTGCGCGCGGCGCGCGCGCCAACATCCACGCGCGTGTGTTGTACGGACGATCTAGCCACCACAAGATCGAAGCGCTCTTCAAAGCTTTCGCACGCGCCCTGCGCGTGGCGTGCTCCCGTGACCGTCGCCTGGGGCGCATGCTGCCGAGCACCAAGGGACTTCTGTGATCGCCATCGTGGATTACGGCGCGGGCAACCTCAATTCGGTGAAGAAGGCGTTCGACTACCTCGGTGCTGAAGTTGTGGTTACGGACCACCCTGAACCCGTGGTAGCGGCGGACAAGATCGTATTGCCAGGAGTGGGACATTTTTCCTCTTTGCAAGCTCTGGACCGGGCGGGGTTGAGCAAGGCCGTGTTGCAAGGCGCTTCTGCCGGCAAGCCGTTTCTCGGGATATGCCTGGGCATGCAGTGGCTTTTCGAGGGGAGCGAAGAATGTAGTGAGATTGCAGGAGCGGGGATCTTTCCCGGCAAATGCCGGCAGTTTCCCTCTTCCGTGAAGTCGCCGCATGTTGGCTGGAATTCTTTGGAAATTCAGGAAGGCTCAATCTTGCTGCGAGGCATCGCACAAGATTCGTTTGTGTACTACACCCATTCTTTCCATGCACCTGTAGTGGCCACAATGGTGGCAGCTACCGAGTACGGAGTCCGGTTTGCAGGCGCAGTCGAACAAGGCAACATTTTCGGAGTCCAGTTTCATCCAGAAAAATCAGGAGAGGTGGGGCTCTCGATCCTGAAGAACTTCTGTGAGGTTTGATGTGTTGACCAAGCGCATTATCGCCTGCCTGGATATGGACGGCGGCCGCGTCGTGAAGGGCGTGCGCTTCAAGAATTTACGCGACGCCGGCGAGCCCGCAGAGTGTGCCACGGCTCACGCTCGCAACGGTGCGGACGAAATCGTCCTGCTGGACATTACGGCCACGAGCGGGAACCGGCGCACTATGCTGGACGCGGTCCGCGGTACGGCGCGCTCGCTATTTGTCCCGTTTACTGTAGGCGGAGGGATTCGCCAGCTCGACGACGCAGCGGCGGTCTTCGATGCGGGCGCGGACAAGATCGCGATCAACTCGGCTGCGGTGCGCGAACCAGCACTGATCGGCAAGATTGCAGGGCGCTTCGGTTCGCAGGCAGTGGTAGTGGCCATCGACGCAAGAAAGGGCAGCGGAAGCTTTGAAGTGTTCGTTTCTGGAGGACGTGTGCCCACGGGCCGGGACGCAGTTCTATGGGCGAAGGAAGCGGCCGCTTGCGGGGCGGGGGAGATATTGCTTACTTCGATGGACCGGGACGGAACTCAATCTGGATTTGACTGCCGCCTGGTGCGCGCCGTGGCGGAGGCGGTTTCGATCCCTGTGATCGCCTCAGGCGGCGCAGGATCGGCCCACGATTTCATCGAGGTGTTTCGCGACGGCCGGGCTGACGCCGCTCTGGCTGCATCCATCTTTCATTTCGGCATCGAGAATATCGCACAACTGAAACGCGAACTGCACGATGCCAGCATACCGGTGAGGTGGCCATGCTGATTCCGTCGATCGACCTGATGGGCGGTAAGATTGTGCAGTTGGTGCAAGGTGAGAAGAAAGCGCTGGAGTTCGACAACTTTGACTATTGGATTGAGCGCTTCTCCAAGTATCCACTGGTGCAGGTGATCGACCTGGACGCAGCCCGGGGAGCAGGCAATAACCTCCCCATCGTGAATCAGATCTTGCAACGGCTTAACTGCCAGGTTGGCGGCGGGATTCGCAGCCTCGAAATGGCGCGTGCGCTTCTAAATGCAGGTGCGCAGAGGGTCATCCTTGGTTCCGCGCTATTGGAAGACGGCAAGATCAACTCTCAGTACGCGGCGACGCTGGCTAGCGCACTGGGCACCGCAGCGCTTGTCTTTGCCCTCGATTCCCGAGGCGGCCGGGTTGCAATCGACGGCTGGCGCAAACAGACGGTGGTCACCGCGTTCGATATGATTCAAGCGCTCGAACCGTTTTGCGAAACTTTTCTCTACACCCACATCGATACAGAAGGGTTGATGGGCGGAATCCCGATGGAGACCGTGAGTGCAATCCGGCAAGCCACCTCGCGCCGGCTGGTGGTCGCCGGTGGCATCACGACAATGCAGGAAATCGACAGGCTCGACGCGCTGGGGATGGACGCCGTTGTCGGAATGGCCCTGTATTCGGGCGGCATTTCGGCGTGAAGCTATCAATTTGTGCCCATCGACGTTCACGTCACGGGATGTGTTCTGAAATTCGCATACTGCGTATCGAAATTCTGAGTTGTACTTGGCTACGGCGAGGGCTTATCACAGAATTGACGGAATAGGCTTGGAGTGGAGTGTGGGCTGCGCCCGCAGCCTTTGTCTCAAGTCCAGGAGCAAACCGATTTGTGATTGCAAGTTCATCCTTAGGAGAAGCCGCGATGTCCCGCGTAAGGCAGATGAATGGCGTCCCGCCCGCGCAGGGCCTGTACGATCCTGCGCATGAGCATGATGCCTGCGGAATCGGGTTCGTGGCCAGTATCCGCGGCGAAAAGAGCCACGACATCATTCGCGATGGCATACAGGTGCTGCTGAATCTGGCGCACCGTGGCGCTTGTGGTTGCGATGCGGAGACCGGCGACGGCGCTGGTGCCCTGATCCAGATTCCGCACAAGTTCTACGCACGCGAATGCGCGAAATTGGGATGCGAGTTACCGCTTCCCGGTTCGTACGGCGTCGGAATGACGTTCCTGCCGGTGGAAAAACACGCCCGCCTGCGGTGCGAAGGAATTCTTGAGCGAATTGTGCGCGAGGAGGGTTTGTCGGTATTAGGCTGGAGAGACATGCCGGTTTCCGCTTCGGCGATTGGCCGGGTGGCGCGAGCCTCGCAACCTTACATTCAGCAGATTTTTGTCGGACGGCCGCCGGGTCTTGACGAAGACGCTTTCGAGCGCAAGTTATACATCGTGCGCAAACGCGCCGAGAATGAAATCCGGGAATCCGGCGATGAGGATGCGGGAACGTTTTACATCCCCTCGCTTTCTTGTCGAACCGTCGTCTACAAAGGATTGGTGCTGGCTTCCCAGCTCACAAACTTCTACCGCGAGCTTTCCGATCCGGATGTAGTCAGCGCTCTCTGCCTGGTGCATCAGCGTTTTTCGACGAACACATTTCCCAGTTGGCAGCGCGCGCATCCGTATCGTTACATCGCTCACAACGGCGAGATCAATACACTCCGGGGCAACGTGAACTGGATGTACGCCCGGCAGTCGCTGCTGGCCTCGCCACTCTTTGGCGACGATCTGAAGAAACTTTTTCCTGTCATAGAGCCGGAAGGCAGCGACTCCGCCAACTTCGACAACGCACTGGAGCTTTTACTCCAGGCTGGGCGCAGCCTTCCGCACGCGATGGCCATGCTGATTCCGGAAGCTTGGGCCGGAAATCCGCACATGAACCCGGAGAAGCGGGCGTTTTATGAGTATCACGCGTGTCTGATGGAACCGTGGGATGGCCCAGCGGCGGTTGCGTTCACCGACGGCCGCGTCATCGGGGCCACACTCGATCGCAATGGTCTGCGTCCCGGAAGGTACGTGGTTACTCATGACGATGTCGTGATCATGGCGTCGGAGGCCGGAGTGCTCGAAATGGCGCCCGAGCAAGTGAAGATGAAAGGCCGTTTGCAACCGGGAAAAATGTTTCTGGTGGACACGGTCGAAGGCCGCATCGTTTCGGATAAGGAGATCAAGCACCGCCTGGCCTCGCAGCGGCCGTATGCCCAATGGCTCACGGACAACCAGATCACGATGAGCCAGTTGCCCGAGCCTTCACGGACTCACCCTCCCGATCCCGAGACTCTACTTCGCCGGCAGCGCGCCTTCGGATATACGGACGAAGATCTAAAGATGATTCTCGTGCCCATGGCTTCGGCCGGAGAGGAACCAATTGGCTCGATGGGCACGGATACGCCGCTCGCTTGTCTCTCGGATCGGCCGCAGCCGTTGTTCAATTACTTCAAACAATTGTTCGCGCAGGTAACGAATCCTCCGATCGATCCCATTCGCGAAGAAATGGTGATGTCCCTGATCAGCTACATCGGCAGCGAGCGCAACATTCTCGAGGAAGCGCCGGAAAACTGCCACATGCTGAAGCTGGAGCATCCCCTGCTGACCAACCGCGAGTTGGAGAAGCTGCGGCGCGTGTCGACCCGTGATCTGCTCGCTACCACCCTACCTGCCTTGTTCCGGGCAAGCGAAGGAGAGGTGGGGCTGAAACGGGCACTCGATGAACTGTGCCGAAGAGCGTCGTTGTCGGTGAAGGCGGGATACAGTCTGCTGATTCTTTCCGATCGCGGCGTCGATAAGGACTACGCGCCCATCCCTTGCTTGCTGGCTCTGGCGGCGGTGCACAACCTGCTCGTAAGGGAAGAGACGCGAACTCAGGTGGCTCTCATTACTGAATCCGGTGAACCGCGCGAAGTGATGCATTTCGCTTTGCTTAGCGGATACGGAGCGAGCGCCATCAATCCTTATCTGGCGCTGGAGACGGTGGAAAATCTTGCCTGGCGCGGCGATCTGGCCGGTGGAATCACACCTGAGCTTGCCGTCAGGAATTTCATGAAGTCGGTAAAGAAGGGTCTTTTGAAGACCTTCGCCAAGATGGGCATTTCGACATTGCAAAGCTACCAGGGCGCCCAGGTTTTCGAGGCAATTGGACTTAACAAAGAGTTGATCGAATCTTATTTCGCGGGGACCACGTCGCGCCTGGAAGGACTGGGCCTTGACGTTCTTGCCCGCGAATCGCAACTCAACCACGAACACTCGCTGCGTCCCGTGACGGAATTCGAGACCGAACTCGCGGTTGGAGGCGCGTACCACCAGCGGGTGGATGGCGAGTATCACTTGTTGAATCCGCTTACCATCAGCAAACTGCAGCAGGCCGTACGGCAGGAAAGTTTTAAGACCTTCCAGGAATATACCGAACTGATCGACAAGCAGAGCGGCAACTTGTGTACGTTGCGCGGCCTGATGAAGCTGAAGAAAAGCGACAAAACCGTTCCCATTGAAGAAGTCGAGCCGGTGAAAGAAATTGTGAAGCGCTTTAACACCGGCGCGATGTCATTCGGCTCCATCAGTAAAGAAGCGCATGAAACGCTCGCGGTCGCCATGAACCGGATTGGCGGCAAGTCGAACACGGGCGAGGGCGGAGAAGATGAAGAGCGCTTCAAGCAGGATGCGAATGGCGACCTGCGGCGCAGCGCAGTAAAGCAGGTGGCTTCGGCGCGTTTCGGAGTAACGGCGAACTATCTGGTCAATGCGGACGAATTGCAGATCAAGATGGCGCAAGGCGCGAAGCCTGGCGAGGGCGGGCAGCTTCCAGGCTACAAGGTCGACGAAGTGATCGCGCGCTTGCGGCATTCAATCCCAGGGGTTGGACTGATTTCGCCACCGCCGCATCATGACATTTACTCCATCGAAGATCTCGCGCAACTGATCTACGACCTGAAAAATGTCAACCCGCAAGCCCGCATCGCGGTGAAACTGGTGGCCGAGGCGGGCGTGGGCACGGTAGCTGCGGGTGTGGCGAAGGCGCATGCCGATGTGGTTCTGATCAGCGGAGACAGTGGTGGGACTGGGGCTTCGCCGCTGAGTTCCATTAAGCACGCGGGCATTCCGTGGGAGTTGGGTTTGGCGGAGACGCAGCAGGTGCTACTGTTGAACGACCTGCGCAGCCGCATTCGTGTGCAAACTGACGGCAAATTGCAAACCGGCCGGGATGTAGTGGTCGCAGCTTTACTCGGAGCGGAAGAGTTCGGTTTTGCCACAACTCCGCTAATCGCGATGGGGTGCGTGATGATGCGCAAGTGTCATCTCAATACCTGCTCCGTAGGCATTGCCACGCAGGATCCCGTGCTGCGCAAGCAGTTCCAGGGGCAGCCCGAGCACGTGATCAATTTCTTTTTCTTTCTTGCCGAGCAAGTGCGCCAGTACATGGCGGAGTTGGGGTTCCGCACTTTCGACGAGATGGTGGGGCGCGTTGATATGCTGGACGTTGAGCCCGCAGTCGATCACTGGAAGGCGCGAGGCCTCGATCTTTCGGCAATTCTCTATAGCCCTCCGGTGCCCTCGCGCGTGGCCCGGCGATGCGTGCAGGCGCAGGACCACGGTCTCGAAGACGCGCTCGATCACAAAATCCTCAAAGCCGCGCGCGTCGCTATCGATACTCTTACTCCGGTCGAGATCAGCTTGCCAGTGCGCAATGTCCATCGCACTGTGGGCACCATGCTGAGCGGAGAAATTGCACGCACCTATGGATCTGAAGGGTTACCCGACGATACGATTCGGATTCGCTTGACGGGATCGGCTGGGCAAAGCCTAGGTGCATTCCTGGCGAATGGCGTCACTCTCACGCTTGAGGGTGAAGCGAATGACTACGTCGGCAAGGGTTTGTCCGGCGGACGATTGGTCGTTTACCCACCGCGCGCTTCCAGGTTCGCTGCCGAAGAGAACATCCTGATCGGAAACGTAGTGCTCTACGGCGCCACAAGTGGGGAAGCTTTTTTCAGCGGAGTTGCCGGAGAACGATTTGCCGTCCGCAACTCCGGAGCCACCGCAGTGGTCGAAGGAGTCGGCGATCACGGCTGCGAGTACATGACGAACGGGCTCGTGGTTGTGCTGGGATCGTGCGGGAGGAATTTCGCGGCAGGCATGAGCGGCGGTGTCGCTTACGTCTTTGATGAGCGCGGCAATTTCGCGCAAGAGCGATGCAATCTCGGTTCTGTCGATCTTGAATCGGTGACCGAAGCGCAGGATGGAGAGATTCTAAGGAATCTAGTCACACGACACTTGGAACTGACCGGGAGCCGCCGCGCGAAGTGGATTCTCGAAAACTGGCCTGAGATTCTGCCGCGCTTCATCAAGGTCTTTCCCCACGAATTCAAGCGAGTGCTGGGACTGAGCCGTACCCGCCCGTCTCGTATTCCGAGCCAGCCGTTGGCTCCCATTGCACATGTTGAGCATGCGCGGCATGCGCACGTGCAGAATGGGCAGGTTCAACATGGGCAGGTTCAACATGGG
>OBLU010005669.1_pt1 | contig 11165 bp, 8 predicted proteins | sample 1518681 | NCBI WGS metagenome assembly OBLU01 (sample SAMEA3539304, study PRJEB22396) | soil metagenome | biome: tundra; feature: field; material: soil | place: USA | collected 2010-05 | depth 0.15 m
TCATCGACAATCAACAGCGCGTCATTGCGGTGAACCAGTTCCTGCAATCGCTTCAAATAGCCGGGCGGCGGGATCAGCATACCGCCCGCCGACAAGAACGGCTCCACGATCACCGCTGCGATGTTGCTCCAATCGCCGATCCAACTCTCCACCGAGTCCAGACACGGAAACGAGCAGGCGCTCGTCGAGGAGGTGAAGCATCGCGCGCACTCGGGCGTGATCGGCAGACGGTAGCTTTCCGGAACCGTGGGTAGCGAATCCCTCAAGCCATGCGAAAACAGGCCGGAACAGCTCTTGGTCGCGACCGACGTGCCATAGTAACCGCGAGAGAATCCCACGATGCCGGTCCTCCCCGTGTAGGCCTTTGCCAGCCTGAACGCAAACTCGTTGGCCTCCGTCCCGGTGGAGAGAAAGATCGATTTCCGGAGCTTGCCCGGCGTCACCTCGGCCAGCTTATGGCTGGCTTCGAGCACCGCTGGGGAGAGGAACTGCGTGCCGGTGTGCAGCAATCGCTCGATCTGCCCGCGAACCTGGTCGATGAACTTGGGGTGGTTATGTCCCAGGACGCAGCAGAACATCCCAGAAGCCAGGTCCAGGAGTTCGTTACCATCGGCATCCTTCAACGTGCTGCCGCGGGCTTCAACCAGGACCTGGTCGGCATACGGCATGGCCATCAGCACGAAGTCCCCGTGCTGCTGCCACAGGTCGAGGCTCTTCTGGTTAGTTGCTGTCATAAACTATTTATTCTGTGAGGCTGCCTGGGCTTCGGCGCCGGTCCCGGAGGGTCCGAGTTCTCTATAGGCAAACTGCAGGCTGCGGCCGCTTGCGTCCGAATACGTCATCCAGATGGAGCCCTGCCCGATCTGCAAGGAGCTAGTGAATCCGTTGGAGTTCTGGTCGACCGTCTCGGTAACCCATTTCCCATTGAGCTTGTAGGCGACCTTCAAGACCCCGGCTCCCGCGTCATAGTAGCTCAGGTACGGGTTGCCCTCCTCGTCGAGCGCGATCCCGTTGCGGTCCGGGTAAGCGGCCTCAACCACCGAGTCGACCGGTTGAATCTGCCACTTGCCCTTTTCCATCGCTGCGTATTTCACCACGTTGGTGGTCAGATCCGTGTACACAATGCGAGGCTCGTCGTTCTTATCGAGCGCCATCGCGACGGAGTAAACCGGGTGGGGCTCGGTGGCGCCTTCGAGCACCGTTACCGCCCACGACTTCCCATTCCACGCCGCGTAACGCAGGCCCGCATTTTCGGCCTTTACGTTGGCGTAGGCGATCTGCGGCAGGCCGGAGGTGGCAGTAGCGATGGAATTGAACTTCCCGCTGCCCGGTGTCGTGTCGATAGTATTTACTTCCCAGCGCTCTCCGGTCCAGGCCACGTTTCGAAGGTGCAGTTTGTAGTTATCGCCAAGTCCCCAGTACTCGTAATAACCGATCCGCGGATAATCCTTTGGACCCAGCGTGATCGATGTGTAGAAGCTGATTTCCTTGGCGTTGATCTCCAGGGTTTGCTTGTCCCACGACGTGCCGTTCCAATGGATATAGTTCAGCTTGCCGTTGCCTAGCAGGTACGAAATATGCGGCCGCTGCTTCGAATCCAGTGCCAGGGAGCAGAAGCCACCGGTGCTGTCCAGGCTGATGGTAAACCACTTGTTCAGCTTGCGATCCCGGAATGCGTATTTGAGCTGGTGCCGCGCCTCGTCGTAATAGGCGACGTGGGCGTTGCCGCTCTTATCGAGCTTGAGGGAGGAGAATTTCCCACCGCCGCCCGGATCCACGGTTTCCATCCGCCAGTCCGCGGCGTCTAGCCACGTTCCGCAGCAGATCGCGAGCGTCAGAATCGGGAGCAGTTGTCTAATTCCTGCAATTTGTCTTCTGTCGCGAGTCTTCATAAGACAAACCTCTTTTTTGCGTGCCGAATAGGCCGTATACGCCCGACCGGATCAGTCGGAACGCGGTAGACGCCAACTGCGGCAGAAAGTGCATCAGCAGATAGCATATCGTGGGAAGCGGATCCGCCAGCAGGGAAATCGCGTAGACTCGCGTGCCTCGCGCGTGCCCGCGCCAGACCCCAAAGCGGCTGTCGCGCTTCCACAATGAGCGCAGCAGCAGTAGCCAGTACACATCTTCGGCGATCCACTTGTGGCCTGCGCTATGCTGTTGGAGAGGCGGAACCGGCAAACCTGCCAAGTCGCAATACGCCGCGTGAATTACGTCCGCTCCACACGTATGGCCCAACCGGTGCTGGTCCCAGGGCCGGGCATTGATCTCGATGAGCTTGTATGTTCCGTCCGCATCCTGCTTGAATTCGACTTCAGCTACGCCTGTGAACCGGACCTTTTCCAGCAGTCCGGCCGCCATCTCCAGCAGGTCCGGGCGCTGCACCGTCTGTACGATGCAGCCAGTGCCAAACATTTCCGGTACCTGCACCAGTTTCTGGGCGGTGAACCCGCCGGCGGACCTCGCGGTGCGGTCCACATAGCAGGCCGCGATCCACAGCCGGTCATCTCCACCGGGAACCATTTCCTGTAGCAGTGCCCGGCTCTCGGCGCGCGCGATCTGATCGTACTCGGCAATTAGTTCTTCCGGCGAAGAGATACCGACGGCTTTGCGGCGCCCTACCAGTTGCCAGTTTCCTTTCTTGCGCCAGTGCTGGGCGAAGATCGGTTTGAGAACGCACGGGAACGTAACTTCCGGCATAATGGCCCGAAGCTCCGCCTTCGAGCTAATGCGCCAGGTACGCGGGCTCGCGATTCCGGCCGCCTGAGCCGCCTGATACGTCTCCCACTTGTTTAAGCAGGTTTCGAGGGGGCCGGCCTCCGGAAGGAGCAGTTCGTAGTGACGCTGCAACTGAGTGCGGAATCGGTCCAGAAACAGAACGTCGTCATCGCGGGTAGGGAAGATGATGCCGCCCTCAGGTAGTTCGGCGGCCAACCGGAGAAGGAAAGCCAGCAGATCCTCCGGGGTCTCTCGCGAATCGGGAGATCGCCTCACGTCCGCATACCGGGTGAAGTTGCCATACGCGGTCCGGCGCGAGGATAGTCCGATCACGGGGATTCCGCGCTCGCCCAGACTCCGGGCGACGCCGAGCCCTGTGTAGAACATGTTCATTACGATTGCCGGTCGCATTCGATTCGTCTTCACTTTCCTAAGAATGCCTTTTCCCAGGCATGGGGAGAACTAAAATACCGATCCAATGTCCCATACATTCGTTGCGAGAACTCTTGCCGGCCATCGCACCATTGCAGATAGAACCAGTTGACCAGGGTCAGCGGAAGCATCTGGCGAACGGCAGTCGCCTGCAGGCCGAGCGCGTTGGCATAGCGTTGGACCAGTTCGGGGATCTGCTGCACTAGTGTGGCGTCCCACGCTTCTGGCCCCTTTTCTGTGGCGCCGGCGAGCGAGAGCAGTAATGTCAGCGCATCGTAAAACGGCAGATCGATCGTTCCGAAGCTTTCCCAGTCGATCACATGCCACTGGCCCTGGTGGTGAAGTAGGTTGTCGCAGAAGAGGTCGCCGTGCTGCGGAATCGCCGGCATAGCGGCGATCCACTCGGCTGGGACTGCGGCGGCGAGCTTTGCACAGCCTTCCTTGACCTTAGCCGACTCGGCAAACTCGACCACGGCCCTCAGGGGAGTGGACACCAGCCGTGCGTACCGGTCCGGCGCCGGAACGGCCGTTGTTTTCGCCACTTCGCTATGCAGGGCGGCTACCATGTCGATCATGGAGCGCAGTGTTGCTGGTGAATGCTTCGTTTGCACGGCATACCTTGCCCCTGGCAAGCCTTGCATCCACAAACTCCAAAATGGGCCTTGCTGTCCGAAATGCAGAGGCCGCGGGACCCAGGCAGGCGCCAACCCGTGCGCCCGCTTCAGATTCCCGAACTCGCGCCGCAGAATTTTCGGCTCTCGGTAAAGTTTGGTCACCACCGCCGGAAACTTGCTCTTGCCCTCAAACCACAGGACGTTGATGTTGCTGCAATGCGGGTGGTAGTTATTATGTAACAAGAAATGCCATTCTCCGCTTCCGGAGACACCCCATTCGGAGACATGGTCGACTAGAAAGTTCTGCCAATCGCGAATCATACGCTCGCCGCCCTCCCGCGGGCCGACCCGAACAAGCGACCTAGTGCCGACGCGGCGCTCTCCTTTACGAAACTCAGGGTTTCAATCTCCGACGGCGAAAACACCCGCCCTTTCCAAAGCAAAATCGGATACGCCACCAACATGCCGATCTTCATCAGCACGGTTAGCACCAAACTCCCAGGCACCCACCATCTTGACACCAAATAGAGGCCGATCGCCAGCACCAGGGCGACAGAGGCGCGTCCCGCGGCCAACGGCAGTGGCAGCAGGCGCTGCGAACACCAGTAGCTGGCGCCGGCGATCGCGGCAAAGCTCAGAAGCGTAGCCCATGCTGCTCCGAGCATGCCGCCATGGAGGATCAGGAAATAGTTCAATCCCAGATTCAGGACCGCCGCTCCCGCACTCAATCCTCCGATGATCTTAGTCCGGTTGGTGAGGAACATCCCGAGTTGCGCGAAATACCCAATTCCGCAGAAGACGTAGGCCAGTGTAACCACCGGGATTATTTCGACACCGCCGGAGAAACTTCGTCCCACCATGAGGCCGACTACTTCGGGGCTGAAAACAGACAGCGCCAGCCCGGCATACATGAGCAGAATCGAATAGAGCATGAAGATCTGCGAGAAAACCGCGGCATGGTCTGGTCGCTTGTGAATCTCGTACATCCTCCCCTGCCACATCACGAAGAACGGCTGCACGATCAGGTAGTTCAGCATGAACGCAAACTTGTAGCCAACGGCGTAGATACCGACTGCGTCCAGCGACTGGAAGTGCTTGAGAAAGAAGCGGTCGGCGAAGTTTAGCGTGAACAGCGCCAGGTTGGAGAAGATCAGCGGCAGTCCGAATCCCATCATTTGCCGAAGGAGTCTTCCGCTGAATCCGAAACCCGCCTTCTTGAACGTCCAGAACGAGAGCAGGATCACCTGCAAGGACGCCGAAATCAGAGAGCTCAGGAGGATTCCCACCAGCCCGATCTTTAGCACGGCGATGAAGTAGATGTTCAGCCCCAGCATCAGGATCAGGGCCGCGGTATCGACCATCACGAATGCCCCCGAAGCCTCGATCGCGCGCAAATAAGTGCGCGGCAGGTTCGCAATGTATCCCAGGACAAAGGAAGAGAACGACATCAACAGATACGTGGAGGGGACGCCAGGTCCGAGCAGCATGCCAGTGGCCGGGCGGGCCAGCGCGGTGCCTGCCATGAAGGTGAGCAGACCTGTGACGGTCACGAATAGGAACGCCGTACTGACCGCTCGATTCTTCTCGCGGAGCGTGGGCACCGACGAGTAACACCGCAGAAGGGCAGCAGTCATGCCCATATTCAGCAGCATGCCGAGCAGCGACATGCTGAGGTCGAGGATCTCCAGCGTGCCGTAATCGACCGGAGCAAGGTAGTGCGTATAGAACGGCACCATCAGGAAGCCAATCGCCTTAGCGACCACGTTTCCGAGGCCATAGACCGCACTATGGCGGACTGCCGTCCCGATCTCCGCGACGACCGAACTCTTCTGCTGTTCCGTTCCCACCATGAGGTTATTTACGCGCCACGATTACGTACGAATATTCCAGATGCTTCAATAGGCCGGTCCGATTCAGCAGGCCTCGCAGCATGCTGCGCAGGCCACCCGGCTTGGCCGCGTTAAACGTCTGAGAGAAATAGTTGAACAGGCGCTGTTCGAGCGGGAACAGATAGCGCGGATGATTATAGCTGGGAAGCGCCAGGTACATCTCCACGTCCGAGAATCCTGCTTCCCGGAGGAGTTTGCGATATCCGCGGCTGGAGTACAGATAGTTGCGGTAACCGGGCAGTCCTTTCCGGCGGGCATACCAGTGCGCCAGGGGCCGCGGTAGCACGGTAACGAACGGCACACCGCAATGCGGGTCCGGATAACCGACGAAATATCCGATCGTCAGGCGGTTTTCGATCCCGACGTACAGGTAGCCGCCGGGGCGCAAAAGACTGTGCACCTTTCTTAGCGCCTTCAGTTGCAGTTCGCGCGGGTCTTCGCTTCGGCCCTCCGGCACCCACTCGAGCACGCCGTTCATGGCCGCCAGATCGAAACTCCCGGGCTGAAACGGCAGCACCCACAGGGAACTGCGAACCAGTTTGGTATTGGTCAGCCCCTCCTGTGCGAAGCGTCGCTGCATAAACTGTACACGCTCCAGCACCGGTTCGACCGCTACCACTTCCTGGAAATGAGTCGCCAGAGCGTGGGTGGTGGTTCCCGTCCCGGCGCCCAGATCCAGTACCCGGCTCTGGGGTGGCAGATTCACCAGCCACTGCCAGTTTGCGCGTTCCAGGTTCAGAATCATGCCGGATGCGCGCTGCACGGTCGGTTCGGGCGAATCGAGCAGGGCCGACCTCCAGGAACCGGCCGTTGCTTGCCGGTTCACCTCCTGCATATGTTCCTGCGGGATCTCGCCCCAATACGGAAACTCCGTGACGAAATGCGGGACTCCATCGACCACCGGCCACTTGCGACCACAGTCGGGGCAAGCCACGTTGTCGTGACCTTCGTTCAGGCCGCGCCTGCAATCCGGGCATGCCAGCCAGTCTGTCTTGCCGACCTGTGATTCGACGGCCGCCGCCTGGGAGTGCTTCATGCCATCTGCTCCTCTGCTTCGGTTTCCAGATCGGGCGCTTCATTCTCTTGCGACTTGCACAAAGTTTTCAGAATCACCGCACACGCGATGATCGTGAAGTAATAGTCGAAATAGGCGCGGCCCAAAAACGCTCCGGACACCATGAAGCCCACCAGGCTCACGCGCAGCGCGTTGCCGTAGCCATCGATCTGCTCATCATCGTGGACTCGGGCGAATTTCACCTGCTGCCGCAAGGTAAGGAAGGTGGAAAGTAACAGCGTCAGGTAGAGTCCCAGCCCAACAAAGCCGTGTTCCGCCAAAACGCCGAAGTAGATGCTGTGTGGCCCATGGACGTCCCGCGGGTCGGGAGCGTAGCGGTAGAATAACGCGGGCGTGAACGCTTCAAAGCCGCCGCCGGTGAGGGGGTGCTCCTGCACCAGCCTCCAGCAGTAGGTCCACGAATTAATCCGCGATAGCGCAGAAGCGTCGATCAGCGCGCCCTCACGCCGGAAGTCCATGCGCTGCTGCCACTGGTCCGGCGTAAGGAATACGGCGAAAAGCCCCGCCAGCAGAAGAATCGGAATCAACAGGAACTTTTGCCGGAGCCGCATCAAGATGAACACCATCACTGCCGCCAGACCGAAAAGGGCGCCGCGCGAGTAGGTGAAGAAAACCGCCGGAACCGTCACTAAGAAAAGAAACGTCATGACCTTTCGGACTCGGGAATCCGGATCCGTCCTTGCCATGAAGAAATAGAATGGCATGGTCATGTTCAGTGCCAGGCCGAAATCGTTGTTATCCGCGAGCATCGACCCGGGAGGACCGTAAAGGCGGAAACTGCCGCCGGTCAGGATCATGAAAGGCAACGCCTTGGTCAACAGGAACCCCAGGCAGCCCGAAATCACCAGCAGCAGCGTCCGGAAGCGTTCCCAGGTGTCCACGATGCCCGCGGTCGCCAGCGTCATCAGCAGAATTTTGGAGACGAAGTTCCACTTCTGCCACGTGTTCTGAGCGAAATGCGCAAACTCGGGTTGGTGCGTGTTGTAGAGGCTGGTGAATGTAAACCATCCCCAGAGCGCTACGATCAGGAAAATTTCCCGGGCCATCAGGCGGTGCAGCTTGAATGAAAAGCAGACGTAGCCGGCCAGCGTGGGGATGGCCACCAACATGGCCCATGGGAACTCGTTGGTGACTGCCCACAGGAAGGCATGCGGATTCAAAAGGGACACGACGGTCCACATCAGAACGCCCCAGAACGGCCGGAAGAAGCATGCCGGCAGGCACGCCAGGAAAACCGCCGTGAAGATGAGATCGCGTACCGGCACCAGAATTCCTGGGCTAGACCCCAACCTCCGTGGCGCGGTCTGTCTGGCGCGCGTCGCGGCTGCCTGCCGCCGCTGCCCCGGCCTTCTCAAAAACACACAGCAGGGTGCCGCGCAGGTGGCGGAACGAATTGAACGCAACCAAGCGTTCGTAAAGCATGCCGATGCGGAACAGCATTGGAGAAAACATCAGATACGCGGGATAGTGACCGACAGCTTTCAGAGTCTGTGCTTTGAAGCCCGCCGCCTGGAGTTCCCGGCCTAATTTAGAGAGCGTATTGGCGCGGTATAGCTTCGGAAAGACATCGTCTTCGGAAACCCCTAACATTTTGCTCACCAGCGCCCGATGCCAGATGTAGGGCGTCAGTCTGGCGGCCACCGAGATGTAGTCCCATTTCTTCGGGGTGGACAGAATCACCTTTCCGCCCGGCTTGAGAACCCGGTGGAACTCGCGGAACACCCGCGGCGGATCGGTCAGGTGCTCCACCACGCTGCGCGAGATCACCACGTCGAAATAGTTCGATGGGAACAGCAGATGCTCAAGGTCTCCCCGGATCGCGTATGGCGAACGGCCATTCCGCGTATCGAGTTGCTCTTCCAGATCGATGCCGACGACCTGCACGGTGTCGGAGAGATCGCGCGAAAACTCTAGGTAACGTCCGCAGGCGGCATCGAGCAGTCCCGTGCCGGGCGAAACGTGCTGGCGAATGGGCTCCTGATACTGTCCGCGGCTGAACTTGCGCCCAGCGTACTGCTTATCGAAGAGCTGCTGGCATTTCTTACGATCGCTATCTCTAAACATCCAATTTCCTTATCCGGCAGCCTAGCCGTCCACCCACTGGTACCAGTCGAACTTGGCGGCGAAGACAGGTCCCTGATCTTCCCAAGGCTGTCCGCGGCGCAATTCCATCCGATCCGTGGCTGGGTGGTTCACTCCCCACAGAGTCGAGACCGCCGCCTCATAGCCGGCATTCTGTACCGCCTGTTTGCTCGCCTCCGAGAAATCGATCTCGCGACCGCTCGGGTACGCGAAATGCTCGACTCGCTCCTGCAGCTCGGACTCGATTCGCCGCTTGCACTCGGAGACCTCCCAAGCGGCCTGTTCCGGCGTCAGCCGCGAGAGGAACGGATGATTCACGGTGTGGCCGCCGAAATCGATTCCCTTAGACTTGAGAAAGCGCACCTGGTCCCAGGTCAGCATCTTGCCATCGTGCTCGCCTCCATCGCGGGCTCCCAGGACGCGCAGAATCTCGGCAAGCCTCTCCTGCCTTTCGCAGTCCGGCAAATTGCGAAGGGACCAATAAATCTGGCTGTTGGCATTCAACCGCTCGGCCTCGTTGCGGAAGTAGAAGCGGCGCGGGACATCCAGTTCCAGGTCCACCGAGTCGTGCGTAGTCTTCTTGATCGCCAGGCAGAGCCGTTCGAACCAGAGCGGCTTCTGCGAATCCAGGGCACCGGTGGTCAGAAAGATGGTCGCGGTGAGGCCGTACTTTTCCAGGATCGGAAACGCCACGCTGCAATTGTCTTCGTACCCGTCGTCGAAGGTCAGGGCTACCACCGGCTCGGCCGGGCCGCCCGCGGCCAGCCTCCCAACGGCTTCACCAAGGCTGACCACCCGGTAGTTCTGCGCCACATACCGGATCTCCCGCTCGAACTGCTGCACCGGCGATGAGGGGAAGAACGGATCGGCCTCATCGTTGACGCGGTGATAATACAGAATGCGCACGCTCGGCTCGCGCCTCCGCTCCATGCCGACTCTCGGCAGGCCCCCGTTCCCGGATACCCGCAGCCGGAACCGGTTGCGTAACCGCGGAGCGACCCACCGCAGCGGCGAGTAATAGTAACAGTTCGCCAGCGCCTGCCGGCGGAAAGAACCGCCGTTGGACGGCTCCGCGAGCGCCGCGCCATGGCGCCGGATTCGGGCCTCCCACGCGGCAATCAGGCGCTCGGGAACCCACTTCTTTACCGATTCCCGTGCCTGCACTTCCCACTCCGGACCACGACAGTAGATCAGGTTCGCCGGCGTGTTCTTCGCCAGGGTTAGGCGCTTGCCGATCTTCGTGACCGAGCCCCAATCCGACTTATGGCGGCCCGTGCCACCCATGAAATCGTACTCACGGATCCCGCGCTTGAGAAACTCCTGGATCGTCCACGCGCGAAGTCCCATGCCAGTGTTCCAATGCTCGCAATCGGGATCGTATCCCTCCTGCAACTGGAAATAGCGATCCTGGTAGATGAAGCCGTATTGGCATGCCAGGACGCGCCCCCGCCACTCGAGCGCGGAAAACGCCAGGGCGCCGCTCTCCAACAGAAGCGGGGAGAGCGCCCGGTAGAACGCCTGTTTCCGGTCCCAACCGAACACACCCGGCTTCCCCTCCTTCGCCCAGCGGCGGCGGTGCAAGTCGAAGAGCGCGGCGTGGAGCCCCTCCAGGTCGGCCGCTTCTTCGCACAATCGGAACCGGACGTCGCTCAGTCCTTCCAGGTGGCGCATTACCGACCGGACCTTAGTCCGGAACCGGGGCGCGAGTTTCTTGAGATAATCCTCCCACGTCGCCGGCAGCGATACCACAGCACATGGCACGTCAGTCACGTTCGAGATCATGCCCGCCCGCGCGCCCAGGTCAAGAAGGAAAGGCACCGAGGGCGAAGTTTCAGGAACTTCGTTGAACAGCAGCAGTGTGCCGCCCGCTAGTTCATTGTGCAGATGCTGCCAGAAAGCTTCGAGCACCGGTGTTTCCGCACTGTGGGCAACGATGAAGTCCAGGTAGTCCGAATCGTTCGACCCATCTCCGGCGAACGCGAGCGCGCGGTAATTGAGACCATACCTCCGCACCGTCTGCCGCCGGAGCGGCGCGATCCCGCGCAGCACGCCGGCTTCGTCCTTTGCCAACAGGATGCGTAGATCTCCGGGCGTGCCGTAGGCCTTCCACCAGGCGGAGAGCCATTCCCAGGTGAGGAACGTAGATCCGGTGACCGAGTCCGCCACCAGCGCATTCCACTGGTCGCGCAATCCGCCGAACTGCTCCTCAGACCGGACTTCGACCACCTTCATACCGCTACCGCCCGGGGTTTGTCCGCGAACTCGCGGAACCACAGTTCGAGCGCCAGGAACGTCCACAGGGTGTCGCCGTAGAATGCAGTGCTGTCCGTAGCGTGGTGGCGCAACAGGTCCTCG
>OBLU010005671.1_pt1 | contig 11161 bp, 11 predicted proteins | sample 1518681 | NCBI WGS metagenome assembly OBLU01 (sample SAMEA3539304, study PRJEB22396) | soil metagenome | biome: tundra; feature: field; material: soil | place: USA | collected 2010-05 | depth 0.15 m
AGTTCAGACGTGTGCTCTTCCGATCTCGGTGCATTTCCTGGGTTCGTATCTGCACCTCAAACGCCTGCCCCTGGTGAATCACGGCGGTGTGGAGCGACTGATAGAGGTTGGGCCGCGGCATGGCGATGTAGTCCTTAAATCGCCCGGGCACAGGCCGCCAGATCTGGTGGATCACGCCGAGCGCGGCGTAGCAATTTTTTACCGTGTCGGTGATCACCCGCACGGCCAAGAGGTCATAAACTTGATCGAGCATGCGCTGCTGCTTCTGAATTTTCAGGTGCAGTGAATAGATCCGCTTAATGCGGCCCTGAACCTCGGCGGGAATGCCGCTCTCGACCATCTTCTCGCGAATGGAATCCTGGACTTCCAGCAGAAATTTGTCGAATGCACTTTGCTTAGAAGCGACTTTTTTCTGCAGCTCAAAGAAGGCATCGGTCTCGAGATAACGGAAGGCGAGGTCTTCGAGCTCGCCGCGAATAAGTCCCATACCGAGGCGGTTCGCGACGGGGGCGTAGATGTCGAGCGTCTCGCGGGCGATGCGCTGCTGGGAAGCGGGGGGGAGATATTCGAGCGTGCGCATGTTGTGCAGGCGGTCGGCAAGTTTCACCATGACGACGCGGACGTCATTCACCATGGCCAGGAGCATCTTGCGGACGTTTTCGGCCTGGCGATCTTCCGGAGCCAATAAATCCAGGCGGCTGATTTTGGTGACACCCTCCACAAGCCGTGCGACTTCGGCGCCGAAATTCTCGGATATTTTCTCGATGGGAATTTTGGTGTCTTCGACGACATCGTGCAGAAGAGCGGCGCAGAGGGAGGTCACATCGAGCTTCATATCCGCCAGCAGATGGGCCACTTCGACCGGGTGCGAAAGATACGGTTCGCCTGAAAGGCGCGTCTGCGTCTTGTGCTGTTCGGCGGCGAAGTCGTATGCGCGGCGCAGAAGCTCGAGGTCGTCGCCGGGACGGTTGCGGCGCACTTTGTCCGTTAATTCGAGGAAGCGCAAATCGACGGTGCGGCGAGCCGCGATGGTAATCGCAGGTTTTCCGGCCGGTTCCATGTAGCTACTCATTTTAATCCGGCGCGGGTCTCCGGGGCGAGCCTTTCCGCGAAAGGCATCTCAGAACGACAACTTGTATCTGTTTCGAGTAGAGGAAGGGTCGGTGCTTTTGTAGGATGTGCGACAGAAATATTTCACGGGAACCGAAATGCCGCATCGACGGCGACGCTAGGCCAATTGCAGCAAGCGCTCGATCGGCTTTATCAATTCGGCGATATTATCCGCCTTCGAGCACACGGCGTTCACGCCGGCCGCTGCCGAGTCCGCAGACGGAATTTCGCCAGCATAATTCGTAAACAGTGCTTCCAGACCGTTCATTCGCGGCATTGAAAGGTCCAGAATGATCAGATCCGGTTTGAGGTCACGAGTTTTTTCGATGGCGTCCAGGCCATCGATGGCCTCGCCGTACACTCGCAGCTCCTGCTTGGACTCCAGGAATTCCTTAACCAGTCCCGGAATCTGGGCGTTGTCATCCACGATCAGAATTGATTTGGGCATAAGGACACTTCAGCCTAGCGAGAACCAAACCCGCAGTAAATACAGTGATCGACATAGGCCGCCTAGTCAAACGATACCGGGGATTCGGGCCAATGCAGCATGCGCAAATTCGCGGAGCAGCTTTCTAGTAACCGAACCTAGCGCAATCGGCAGGCTGTGAAGAGGACTTTCACCTCCAAGCTATCGAACATGCTCGGCACACAGAAAAAATCGGCGGGCCTGAACGGCCCGCCGGTCGAGAAATGGCGTCGAAAACAACCTAACGGTTACTGAGTTGGAGAAATGTTCGCCTTCTTCTGCTTGATCGCCTTGACCCGATCCACCAGGTCGTCTGCCTGCTGCAAATCCGCATCGCGAGCCGCTGGGGTGGTCTCCGTATCAGCCTTCTGGCGATAGAGCAGGTTCAGGTAAGCCATGGCATCGTCGTAATCAGAACGCAGGCTAATGCCCTTCTGAAGGTTGGAAATACCTTCATCCACGGTGGATCCCTCTTTTGTCGCGAACTGCGTGGCGAGGGCAGGGGGCATCGGATCGGTTTCCTTCAGGGGCTTTTTCGAGGTCTTGTTATAGGCCTCGCGCATGTCCTTGTTCGCCCGGTAAGCAAGCGACCAGTCAATTACGCCGACCCAGTAATAAGGCTCGGGGTCGTCGGGCTTAATTGAGATATGTTTCTCGTGGTAAGTCTTCGAGTCATTGAGTTTCGAGGCATCGAAGGGTGTGCCACCCATATTGTAGAGAATTGAGCCAATGCCATCGATGGCGGAAAGGTTACTAGCATCGTTATCGAGAATGTTCTTGAACTCCGTTACAGCCTGTTCGCCGTTATTGATATTCTCCGGGGAGGGAGCGCCGGGAATGTACTGGCTGGCATACGCAGTGGCGAGATAGAGTTGCGCGTTGGTTAGAGACGGGTCGTATTGCTTGGCTTCCTTGAAATCCTCAATGGCCTGATCAAACTGGGCGTTTTTATAAGCCTGAACGCCTTTATTTAGTTTGTCGCGCGCGCGGAGCTTATCGCAGCCGACTCCCGCGGTGAAGGCGGCCAAAACGACAGCCACAAGAAACAGAATGGGGGGCTTCCGCTGCATTCCTGCTCTCCTTATGTCGGTGGCTGCGCCGACATGCGCAGCATGCCGGCGCAGCCCTCAGACAAACGAATGCGATTATTTAGACTACTGGCCCGCCGCTATTTTGGCAGTAATGAGACCGACGTGATCGATTCCCGAGCCACGCATGATGTCGATGGCTCGCGCAACCTGGGCGAACTCGATATCATCATCACCCTTCACAAAAGCGATCTTGTCGGCGCGTCCCTTGAAAATATCGGCGAGGCGCGGACCGAGATCATTCCAGTTGCTCTGATCCTGATTGATCATAAGCTTTCCGCCGTCCATGACCTGAACCACGACCGTGCGGTCATCGGGCGGCTGAGGCTTTGCATCTGGCGGAGGGGGCTGGGGAATAAGGGTTTGTAGCCCCGTCGGCGTTCTCGGCGTGATCACCATGAAAATAATGATGAGCACGAGGAGCACGTCTATGAGGGGAACGATATTGGGTTCTGAAACCGGCCCGCCTTTAGGTCCACCAACTGCCATTGCCATGGGAAGACTCCTTAAATTATGTAATGCGCCTCATTGCGTGTCCGAGCGTATCGGAGGCTAATCCGAGCCACCGGGCGGCGGAGGTGGTGCATTCGCTTTCTGAGGCTTGTCCGTGAGAAGACCCAGGTTTTCCACTCCGGCGGCACGAACTTCGTCCACCGCTTTGACGACGTCGCCGTACTTCGCCCGAGCATCGGAGCGAACGTAGACGGTTTTGTCGAGGCGGTTGGCGAGCTGGTCTTTGACATCTCCGGTGATTTCGTCGAGCGTGATCTTCGTGCTGCCGAGGAACAGCTGACCGTCGCGAGTTACGGCGACGATAATGGCATCGTCCCTGTCGGCATTGGGCATCTTCTCGGCGTTTTCGGCCTTGGCCATGTTCACCGGCAGACCCTTCTGCAACATGGGGGTGATTACCATGAAGATGATCAGCAGCACGAGCATGATGTCCGCCATCGGGATGACGTTAGGAGCAGCCATCACCGGGGGCGCCTTGGGTTTGTAAGCCATGAGTTACTTCTTTCCGCCCCGACGAGTGATGAAGTAGTTGATCAGCTCCATCGAGGAGTTGTCCATCTCCACGTCGAAGGCTTCCACGCGGTTTGTGAAATAGTTATAGGTCCACACGGCAGGGACGGCGACGAGCAAACCAAGAGCCGTGGTGACGAGGGCTTCCGCGATACCGCCGGCCACGGCTGACAGACCGGTGACCTTCTGGTTCGAGATTCCCTTAAAGGCGTTGATGATGCCCATGACGGTACCGAAAAGACCGACGAAGGGGGCGGTGGAGCCAATGGTCGCGAGGCCGGAAAGACCGCGCTTCATCTCGGCGTGCACGATGGCCACCGAGCGTTCCAATCCGCGCTTGGCTGCTTCGATGACTTCTTCGTCGCTGACTTGCGCCGAAGCCGCTTGAAATTCGGAGAGGCCGGTCGCCACAACCTTGGCGATATGGCTCTTCTTGTTGCGCTCGGCGATCGAGATGGCTTCGTCGAGCTTGTTGTCCTTGAGGGCACCCGCTACCTGCTGTACGAACACGCGTGACTGCTTGCGCGCTGCACTGTACATCAATGCACGGTCGATCATGATGCCCACCGACCACGCGGACATAACGAACAAAATGAAGACGACCGTCTTAGCAGGATAGCCCATATTGTGCCACATGGTAATCAGATCCCAACCGACCTCGGGGGCCTGATCCTGAAACATCGCAAATAAACTGGCCAACAATGCATTCGCAAGCATAGCGTTCGATCCTCCTCCGTCCCTGCCAATCGATCGCGGCAGCTATATTCTGCCGGTCGGAATTTCCCTCAACGTAACGAGCCCGCGACCGGGCCCGGCCCTGATTCACTGATTTAACTACCCAGCGTAAACACGACCTGAATGGTGGTATCCACTTCCACGGGCTCCCCGTTGAGCTGCGTGGGTTGGTAGCGCCACTCGTGCACTGCATCCATCGCCGCCCTCATCAACAAGGCAGGCCCGGACTGGTACGTCAGCTCCTGAATCGTACCGTCTTTCGCAATGATTGCGTGGAGGATCACAGTGCCCGAAACGTGCGCCGTCTTCGCTATCTGCGGATAGACAGGCTGAATTTGGCGAAGCAACTTAGCCGCAGCCACATTGCCGCCCACGCGGATGCGAGTGGGTGTGGCCTTCGGCGGCGGAGGCGCAGCGGTGTTACCGATGATGCCGCCCAGAACGCTGCCCGTACCACCCGGAACCCCGAATCCTCCCTCGACTCCGGCGACATCGGGCGCTTCGTCTTTTACCATTGCGACGGCCTTAGGTATGACCGTCGGGGCCACCATTCTCTGCGGAGTAATAATCCTCGGCCTGACGATAGCTTTCACGGGAGCGGCCGGCGGAGGAGGAGGCGGTGGCGGAGCAGGGGCAACGAGAAACGTGTTGAGCAGCCCCTTGGGCAAAGCCTCCGTATAGATGAGGGGAATCAAAATCATGACGCCTACGATCACGACCTGGATAGCCGCCGACATGGCCACGGTCCAGGGCTTGTTCGTCTTGGTCGAGATCGCGCTAGACACGACAAGTTGGTCAAACATGATGCTATCTCCTTGCGGCTGCCGTCGCGCGCTTATCGGCTGCGGATCCGGCGCGCACGGTTGCTCCCTGTCCACCATGATACTTATTCCAAAGAACCACGATGGGTGCTGCGATGCCAAAACTGGAGTACGTTCCTACCACAACTCCCACCACCATGGCAAAAGAGAATGCGCGAAGCACCTCGCCACCCATCGCGAACAGGACCAGAACGGTGAGGAAGGTTAATCCACTGGTCAAGATGGTTCGTGAGAGTGTCTGGTTGATGGACTTGTTCACGATCTCGGTGAACGATTCGCGCCTCATCAGCCGGAGATTCTCTCGCACGCGGTCGAAAATAACAATCGTATCGTTCATCGAGTAGCCCACCAACGTCAGCAAAGCCGCGATCACCGTGAGAGAAATTTCGTAATGGAAGAGTGAGAAGAAACCGAGCGTGATCAGCACATCGTGAAAAACTGCGATGACGGCTGCGGCTCCGTACACCCATTCAAAACGGATGGCAATATACACCAGCATGCCCAGAAGCGCATAGCCGGTCGCCAGCAACGCCTGCTTGCGGAGCTGGGATCCAACCTTTGGCCCAACAATTTCAGCGTCGCGAATCGCAAAATTGCCCAGCGAGAAATCATTCGCGAGAGCGCTGAGAACGCCGGGAGTGACGCCGTCCACGTTCTTAAGTTCATCGAAACTGGTGATGACGCCGCTGTGATCGGTGTCGCGCGCGGAGGCGAGCCGGGAGGCGAGTTGATTGTAGCGATCTCCAGCGTTGGTGCCGAGCGCAAGCGGATCCCGTTGGGTGAGCTCGGTAGCAAGTCCCGATTGCGTAATTGAGTTGAAGTCTGGTTTGCCGGATTTATCGGTGCCAAAAGTGGCGTAGAGGACATCTAGGATTTTCTGTTTGCCTGCATCCAGCGACTCATCACCCTGGCTCTGTTCCAGACCGATCACCACGTCATTTTGTGAACCAATATTTCGGGAGTCGCTGATGCCCTGGATCGTGCTGTTCGGCAAACCGGCTTGCGCGAGTCCCTTGCGAATTTGGTCGATGGGCGGCTTGCCGGCAAAGCGAACATAGACGAGCGTGCCACCGCGGAAGTCAATCCCGTAAAGCGTTCCGTGATTCGACACCACGGTTCTGTAGATGGAGACCCATCCGATGGCCAGCAGGAACAGGGACAGAGCGACAAAGTACTTCGCCTTCCCTACCCAATCAACATTTACGTTGTGGAAAATCTCCATGCCTAATCCCACCCGTCCAATTTGACACCGCTTGCGTTACTTTGTGCCCGGTGACTGCGCTCCTAATTCTAGCTAGTTCTAGTACGAGCACTAAATGCTCAGTCGACCCTGCCTATCCATCCGCGAAACGTGAAAGTCAAAAATTGCTCGCGACACGTAAATCGACGTGAACACATTGGCGAGCAACCCGATAACCAAGGTGACCGCGAAGCCTCGCACGGGGCCTGTGCCGAAAAGAAATAGAAACACAGCAGATACGATCGTCGTGACGTGCGTGTCGATAATCGTCAGGAACGCCCGGTCGAAACCAATGTCCACAGCCGGGGCTGGGGCCTTCCCATTGCGTAATTCTTCTCGGATGCGCTCGAACACCAGAACGTTGGAATCGACGCCCATACCAATGGTCAAAATCACGCCAGCGATACCCGGAAGCGTGAGCACGGCTCCCACGTATGCCATGAAAGCAACCAAGATCATCAAGTTCAGCACCAAGGCCACAACAGCATTGACACCGCTCAGACGATAATAGAATACGAGAAAAATCATCACGACAATTATGCTGCCGAGCGAAGCTCGCACGCCTTCGCGAATCGAATCCGCGCCGAGTGAAGGTCCGACGGTGCGCTCCTCGAGATACTTGATCGAAGCCGGCAGCGCGCCGGCCCGAAGCACAAGCGCCAAGTCCTTGGCTGAATCCTCGCTGAAGTTCCCCGAAATCTGTCCGTTGTCTTCGATGCGCCCTCGAATCACCGGAGCGGTGTACACGTGATGATCGAGAACGATGGCCATTGCTTTACCGATGTTGTTTTGGGTGAAAGGGCCAAAACGCGCTGCGGCAGCCGTCGATAAGTGGAAATTTATTTCGAATTGGCCGGGATACTCGGTGCTGGGTTGCGGCGTCGCTCCTACAAGATCTTGTCCGGTAACGATGGGAGCGCGGTCAAGGACATAGAAAACCTGTTGTGGCGGCCCCGAGCTCGACGTGCTGTCCGACCTGCCGGGAACAATCTCCGTTCCGGGAGGAAGAACTCCGCCGTGAGCAGCGAGTGCGGCGTTCTCCGAGGGATACGTCTGCGAATCAGCGACGAGCGTGAGCGCCAACTGCCCGCCAGCCTGAATCACCGACTTTGCGCGAGTTGGGTCGCCTTCTCCGGGAAGTTGGACCAGAATCTCGTCGTCGCTGCGACCGGTAAAAGCAACCGTGGGTTCGGTGAGGCCGAGTGCGTTAATGCGACGCGTGATGGTTTCGAGCGATTGCTCCATCGTCTGGGTACGCAGATCTGCGATCACGGAAGGCTTGATGGCGAGCAGGTAGCCGTTCGTTTCGCCCGCGGCGGGAGCTGTGCTCCAATCCGTGAACTGATTGTTGACGAGATCGCGAAACTCGCCTGACGTCACCGGATCCACGCCGCGCACGAGAATGTGCGTATCATCGACGCGCCGGATTTCGCTGAAGCCAATATTTTTGTCGTGAAGCTGTTTGGTGAGCTGATCGATCGTTTGGTCGCAACGCTGGCCGATGGCTTCTTCGATCTGCACCTGCAAGACAAGGTGACTGCCGCCTTTGAGATCGAGACCGAGCTGAATGCGATTCGCCAGATTGTCCTTCACCTGCGCCCACGAGGTCGGAAAAACGGGCAGTCCGATGACGCCATAAATACAAACGAGCAGGACAATCAGGATTAAAACGAACTTCCACTTGAGCTGGGGATTCATGCGGGCTGTCTAGCTCTCCTTGCTTTCAGCCTGCAGTCCTGCAATAGCGCCGCGTGAGATTTTGATTTTGACCTGCTCTGCAATGCGGAGTTGGATGGCATCGTCTTCAAGGCCGACAATCGTGCCGTATATACCACCGTTTGTCACGACCTTGTCGCCATTCTTCAGGTTCTTTAGCATCTCAGTGGCCTTTTTTTGGCGGCGCTGGGCGGGCATGATCATCAGGAAATAAAAGATGGCCACAATTAGGATGATGGGGAGAAGGCCGCCCACTAAACTGGGACCGGACGGAGAGGAAGCCTGTAGCGCCGAAAGCGCTGGTACGGTGATGCCAAATATTGCGATCATTTCGCCTTTTCCGAATCGTAAAAACCTGCCGAGGCCGACAGGATTATGAGAGCCATTCCCTAAAGTGCTCTGCTGCCCTGCCCTTGCCGCACCCAGCGCCCGCTTGGGTTTGCCTACTTTAGGCGTGCCTGAAGGTCAGAGCGAAACTTTTCTAGCTTCCCAAAACGGATAGCCTCGCGAATTTTGCGCATCATGTCAAGGTAAAAGTAAAGGTTGTGGTGGGTGTTCAAAATAATCGAGAGAAATTCTCCTGTGGAATAGAGATGCCGCAAGTAGGAACGCGTATACCGCTGGCAGACTGCGCACTGGCAATCTTCGTCAATCGGACGCGGGTCGGCAGCATATTGCGCATTGCGTATGAGGAGGCGGCCGTGCGACGTGAAAAGGCAGCCATGACGCGCGCTGCGCGTGGGAAGGACGCAGTCCATCATGTCCACGCCGAGGCCAACATAGTCGAGTATTTGTTCGGGCTTGCCCACTCCCATCAGGTAACGTGGGCGATTTTCCGGAAGGCGAGACGCCACGATCTGCGTCATTTCGCAGGTGACAGCATGGGATTCACCAACCGCGAGACCTCCGATCGCATAGCCACGAAAATCGAGTTCGACAAGCGCATCCGCATTTTCGCGGCGCAGTGCGGTGTGCGTTCCGCCCTGGACGATGGCGAAAACCATCTGCCGCTCGCCGTCTCCGTGTCGCGCGAAATAATCCCGTGATCGCCGGGCCCAATTAAGCGTTCGCGCGGCAGCCTCTCGTGCGCGCGATTCCGCGGCCGGCGCTTCGATGCATTCATCCAGTACCATGGCAATGTCGGCGCCAAGCGCGATCTGAACCTCCAGCGATTTCTCGGGAGAAAGAAAATGTTCAGAGCCATCCAGGTGAGAGCGGAAGGTGACGCCTTCGTCCGTTACTTTCCGCAGTTCGCTCAGGCTGAATACCTGGAAGCCGCCGGAATCGGTGAGAATCGGGCGTGGCCACGACATGAACTGGTGAAGGCCGCCCATTCTTCGGATCAATTCGTGGCCGGGACGCAGATAGAGATGGTATGTGTTGGCGAGGATTACTTGAGCGTCGAGATCTTCGAGATCCTGCTGTGTCTGGCCTTTTACCGTGGCTGCGGTGCCAACCGGCATGAACGCCGGCGTCTCGATCACGCCGTGGGGCGTGGTGAGACGCCCCAAGCGCGCACCGGTCGGATCGGTCGCCAGAACCTCGAAATGAAAACCCATTTCGAGAAATTGTATCAGGAGAAAGCAGCAGTGATACCGACCTTCGCTACGACATACAGCAGCCAAGTAACAAAAATTGAGATGAACGCCTTCCCGAAAGAGAGTTTTTTCGGGGCCGCCGCGCTATAGCCAATCGCCATGAGGATCATGGTCCAGAAAGAGAAGACATCCAGAGCGCCAAGCAGGGCAGCCATCCACTTTGGGGAATCGTTCGAAAGGAACGCGCCCGCGTTCGACGCTATCAGATTCTGCAAATCCACCGTCGACGGATCTTTGAGAGCTATAACCAGGATCCCCAGCACTCCAGAAATCAGACCGGTCATTAAGGCATGAGACACAATTCCCATGGAAGTGGAGAAGTTGAGCTTCGTGCCGAGCGCGAGGTTGAATATCCCCAGGAATATTGCGGCCAGGAATACAACCACAATAGCCGGGCCCAAGATTGCTTCCGCATAGGCTACCGGCGGCGCGTATTTGAGTTGCGCGGCCAATGTTTGCTGTTGTCGCTCGGGGGATGCCTGCTGAAATTGGGAAGAGTTCTCGTTCTGGCGCTGGAAGAAGCCTGGCCATCCGCCGCGATGCGAAAAGAGTCCCACGACGCCGAGCGCGATCAGGCTCAGCAGCACCACAGGCAAAAACCAGTTCGGGCGGCGGGCGATCGATTCGAAGGTAGGTCTGGGGTTAAAGAGTGCGCCGAATATCCGGCCGACTGCATGAACAGATTCTGGCGCTTCCGCGGTCTGGGTGGTTGAGCTGGCCATTGATTCTCTCCTCTGCGATTGGATGGGCCCGGTTCTATCAGTGTTTACGCGCCGAAGGATAAAAAGTTACAGCGCGAACGGGGCCTATCGCTTCAGGATACGCGTGACATTTGGGGAGACGAGTTCGTAGCGGATGTTGCGCCAGCGGATGCGTTTCGTCAAGAGTGAGCTAACGAAATTCCATGTGAAGAGAAACGGAACGATCGGGGCAAGCGCGATCCAAACCCAGCTCCATTGGTTCAGCTGAGCTTTCCACTCCGGCAGCATTTCGTTTACGGCAATCGTGCGAAGGGCGCCCTTCAGCGCGGCGACGAGAACTACTACGAACGCCATGAGAGCCAGGTGGACCCAGGGATCGCCGCTGGGAATCGTAATCAAGATCAGGAACGCCGCATAGATCATGGTCAGTGAATAGCTGACATGTGCGGCTGCGCCCATCAGCCATCGGCGAGAAGCGTACACACGCGTGATCAGAATTTGACGGTTGGTAAATTCCAACAGACTCGACATCGTCCAGGGATGCGGGGTCGCAGCGAGGCATTCAGGGCAGAAGATGATCGGCTTGCCGGCTTCCTGCAGGGCGCGTGTGAGGGCGAAATCATCGCTCACGGCGCCTAGCCACGCTTCCAGAACTCTTGCATC
>OBLU010005672.1_pt1 | contig 11159 bp, 9 predicted proteins | sample 1518681 | NCBI WGS metagenome assembly OBLU01 (sample SAMEA3539304, study PRJEB22396) | soil metagenome | biome: tundra; feature: field; material: soil | place: USA | collected 2010-05 | depth 0.15 m
AGGTCTCTGTGGCTGGGAACCGGTCGCCGATGGTGATAGCGAAGGCGTTGATCTCGGGCTTCCATCCCATCGTCCACCGGATCTGCCGGTCGGATCATCCGGCCCAGCCCCGCAGAAAGATCACTCGAATTCACGCGGTGGATCGAGGCTAAGCAGACCGGCATTATCCGCTGCATGAAACGCTTCGCTGCACGCGAGATCTACCACGCAATCCGGGCTGACGTCGAAACCGGGCAGCCCTCTCGACAACATAGGAGCATCTGGCTGCTGGAACGACGCCGCCGCGGCAGGTGGAGCAGCCGCGCCAGATCCTCCGGCCCGGAGTCCTTTACCGGCTTGCTCGCCGACGCGGGCAGTGAGCCTTTCTCCTGCTGGCCGCGCCAGTGCTCGATATGGGAGTGGTACAGCCGAGTGTCATCGCCACTGTCTCAGAAGCCGCGTCTCGCCCTGCTCTCCCTCAAAAGATTTCATACGTCCGTGTCTCACAAGATTTTGACAGAGTGGGTGGTGCTCGATCAGGGCGGGACCGAACGAGACATGTCCATGCCCGGTTCTGTGGCCCGGAACTGAAACTTTCACTTCCGTTGGACCCTATGACCTGCGGAGCAACCAGGCCTATGGCTGTGGGGTTTTTCAGCCGCGAGTCACCATGCGAACATCCGCATCAGCGCAGCGTGATATTAGCGCTAACAATTTAGTCTGATGTCTGTGACGTCATGATGCGGTCGGGCGAGATCTTGGAAGGGAGGACCTGGATGAATTTTTCTCACTACCGGTCCCGGCGGCTGGCAGCCTGCGCGGCGGCGGCCGCGCTGGTCTGTGCCGCCGGGACGGCCGGTGCCGTCTCGTCCAGCGCCGCGTCAGCTGGATGTTCAGTCACCTACACGGTCATGTCCCAGTGGCCGGGCGGGTTCAACGCCAACGTGGCGATCACCAACCTCGGCAGCCCGCTCACCTCCTGGACGCTGACGTGGGACTTCACCGCGGGCCAGCAGATCACCCAGGGCTGGAGCGCCACGTATTCACAGGCCGGCACCAAGGTCACCGCCGTCAACGCGAGCTGGAACGGCAATCTCGCCACCAACGGCTCGGCCGCGATCGGCTTCAGCGGCTCGTGGAACAACGCCAGCAACCCGGACCCGACCGACTTCGCCCTCAATGGGGTCTCCTGCAACGGCAGTTCGTCACCGTCGCCCAGCCCCACCCCGACCGCTACGTCGCCGACCCCGACTCCCACCCCGACCCCGACCCCGACCGGCTCCCTGCCGGGCAGCTTCGAGTGGAGTTCGAGCGGGGTACTGGTCAGCCCGCATGCTGATTCGCACAACATCATCGCGGTGAAGGACCCGTCGGTGGTGTACTACAACGGCCAGTGGTACGTGGCCGCCTCGACGGTGAATTCGTCGGGAGGCTACGGCATGGAATTCATCCACTTCTCCGACTGGTCACAGGCCAATAACGCGACGCCGGTGTATGCAGACCAGACGGCGATCGGCGGCGGCTACCAGACCGCGCCGCAGCTCTTCTACTTCGCCCCGCAGAAGCTGTGGTATCTGATCTACCAGACCGGCAGCAACGTCGGATATTCCACCAATCCCGACATCACCAACCTCACCGGGTGGAGCGCGACCAAGTACTTCTACTCGGGCATGCCGTCGATCGTCTCGCAGAACATCGGCGCGGGGTACTGGGTGGACATGTGGGTGATCTGCGACAGCGCCAACTGCTACCTATTCTCTATGGACGACAACGGGCACCTGTACCGCTCGCAGACCACGCTCGCGAACTTCCCCAACGACATGAGCCAGCCGGTCATCGCTGCGTCGAACTCCACCCCGTCCAACTTCTTCGAGGCCGACAACGTCTACAAGGTCGCGGGCCAAAACGAGTACCTGCTGATCGTCGAGGCGATCGGCTCCAGCGGCCACCGGTACTTCACGGCCTATACCTCCAACGCGATCAACGGCTCTTGGGCTCCGCTGGCCAATACGCAAAGCAACCCCTTCATCGCGGCCAGCAACGTCAACTTCAGCGGCACCGCATGGACCCAGGACTTCAGCAGCGGCGAGATGATCCGCAGCGGTTATGACCAGACGCTCACCATCAGCCCCTGCAAGATCCAGTACCTCTACCAGGGTGATGCCCCCGGCACCTACAGCAACTACAACGCCATTCCCTGGCGGCTTGGCCTGGTCACCCAGACCAACTCCACCTGCTGATCCGCAACCACCGGCAGTGCAGGCCTGCACTGCCGGTTCGCGGCCGAACCGGCCGGCACGAGAACCGCGATCTTGCGTTGTGCATACCCGGTGATCATGCTGGTTCTGGCGATGAGGTGCTTGCCGCGCTGATGCCTCGCCGCCAGGTGGTCCCATGCCTTACATCGAGGGCGGCCTGGTGCCCGATAACGTCGCCCTCAACCTTCCACCACCTGCCGGTGACGAGGCCTGCCGGGAAGGGGAGGACGGGTAATGAGCACATCACTCCACGAGCAGAAGCTCAGGGCGAGGGTCGCTGAGATTCTGAACCGCTGGCCTTCGGCTTGAGCTGGTGTGAGCTGGCCGAGAAAAGATGTGGGCGGGCCGTGTTGTAGTGCCGTAGGTACTTGGTAGCACCCGTCGCAGGTGGTGCTCATCGACGATCAGCCGCCGGTCGAGGACTTCCCGGCGCAGGGTGCCGATCATTCTTTCGCAGATCGCGTTCGCCCTGGGCGCCTGCGGCGTGCTGGCCAGGATCCTGATGCCCGCCGAGGTGAACACGGCATCGAAGGAGCTGGTGAACTGGCCCGCCCGGTCCCTGAGCAGGAACGTGACTGCGGCTGTGCGGTGGTCGAGGTCCATCAGGTATCCTACGAACCTGCGCGGATTCCGCGAAAGTTCCATACCGACCGACTTTTGGATAGCTCGCCTATTTCGTGCATCACCAGCGCTGTGAAGTTGCCTTCTATGTGACGATGAGCCGGTTCAAGGGTGGCGCGGGCTTCGGGCCTTCCCCCCGGGTCTGGACAGCCTTGATGTCATGCGTTACAACACATCCGATGTCTCCGCCATGACGTGCGTCACGCGGCGCATTGATGCGTCCAGGGAGGGCCTATGTCCGCTCGATACCGACCGCGCCGCCTGGTCCTTGCTGCGGCCACGGTCCTGTCGCTTGCCGCACCGCTGACTGTCGCGGGCAGCTGGGGTCAGGCCGCCGCGGCGGCCAGTCTCACCACCGCCTGGCACAACGCTGCCTTCTCGATCAACACCGGCGGGGTGGTCTAGCGCTCCGATGTCGTGATCGGCCAGCCGAATGCCGCTCCTGCCCAGTCGCTACCCCTTGGTAACGGCTCGCTCGGCGTCGCCGCCTGGGCGGCGGGGGGGTTCACCGCACAACTCGACCGCAGCGACACGATGCCGTACCGGCTCTCCCCGGGACAGGTTCAGATCCCGGGCTTGTCCGCGATGACGTCGGCTTCGGACTTCGCCGGCACGCTCGACCTGTACAACGGGGTGCTGGATGAGTCCGGGGGCGGCATGACCATGGAGGCCTGGGTGCCGGCCGGCAAGGACGAGCTGATCGTGAACGTCACCGGGGCCAGCCCGGGCACCCGGCAGACCGCGACGCTCAGCTTGTGGAGCGGGCGTTCCCCGGCGGCCGCCACGTCCGGGGCGATCGGCAGCCTGGCGCAGACGTGGGCGGACAACTCCCAGACCGGGGCGTCCGGGCAGACGTTCGGCGCGATGGCGGCGATCACCGCGGGCGGGCAGAACGTCACCGCGTCGGTGGCCGGCTCCACGCAGGTGCAGGTCTCCTTCAACCCGAACACGGATGGGTCGTTCCGTATCATCGTCGCCTCGCCCAAGTGGACCGGCGGCACCCCGGCGTCTACCGCCTCAAGCGTGATCGGCGCAGACGCCACCGCGACCACATCGTCGCTACTGTCCGCCCAGTCGTCGGCGTGGAACAGCTACTGGGCGAACAGCGGGCTGATCGAGGCGAACTCCCCCGACGGCACGGCGCAGTACATGGAGAACCTGCGGACCCTGTACCTGTACGACGAGGCCGCCTCGATGCACAGCGGGGCCTACCCGGGTAAGCCAGGCCGGGGTGGCGGACATGTTCGCCTACGACAAGGACCAGCAGGACTGGTACCCGGCCGGGTACTGGTTCTGGAACCTGCGCGGCCAGGTCGCCGCGAACCTGTCGTCCGGGAACTTCGCCCTCAACCTGCCGATCTTCGACATGTACCTGAATGACCTGCCCGCCATCGAGTCGTGGACCAGCGCGCAGATGGGCGGCAAGCCGGGGGCGTGCGTGCCGGAGACGATGCGGTTCAACGGCAACGGCTACTACAACGGCGGCAACGCGTCGAGCAACGCGTCCTGCGCGCTGGCTTCCGGCCCGAGCTACAACGCCGAGACCATCACCTCCGGCGCCGAGATCGGGCTGTGGATCTGGCAGCAGTACCAGGACACCGGCGACCGGTCGTTCCTGCAGAAGTATTACCCGATCATGCAGCAGGCCGCGACGTTCCTGCTCGCCTACCAACCCGCCGGCTCGGACGGAAAGCTGCACGCGGTCGCGAACGCGCACGAGACCCAGTGGGCGGTGCAGGACCCGACCACCGACATCGCCGCCGACCAGGCCCTGTTCCCCGCCACCATCAGCGCGGCGACCCTGCTGAACACCGACTCCGCGCTGGTCTCCCAGCTGCGGACGGCGGAGACCCAGATCGAGCCGTACGCGCGCACCGACGAGGCGACCAAGACCCAGCTGCTCAGCCCGTCCGCGGATGCCCAGGGCAACGACGTGATCGCCGATTCCTACCAGCCGTCGGCGGCGTTGCACAACGTAGAGAACGTCGGCCTGGAACCGGTCTGGCCCTACGGCGTGATCGGTGACAACACGGTCGTCAGCGGGGACAACCTGACCGCGCTGGCCGACCGTACTTACACGTCCCGGGCGAACGTGAATGCCAACGACTGGAGTTTCGACGCCGTAGATGCCGGCCGCCTCGACATGGCCTCCCAGGTGCAGTCCGATCTCGTCGCCAACGTCGAGAAGTACCAGGTTTACATTTCCGGGCTGGCCGCGTGGAATCCCGGCTCAGCCGACGAGCCCTACATCGAGCAGGCAGCCAACGACGCGACCGCGCTGGATGAGGCGCTGGCCACCGACTACGACGGCACACTGCGGTTCGCCCCTGCCTGGCCATCCGGGTGGGACACCTCCGGCACCATCTACATCCAGGGCGGCGGTGATGCGGGCCGGCGCGGCTGCCATACAGATCGGCGGCGATGCGCGTCGGGATCAAATCCAAGCCCGATCACTTGCCGGCTTTGATTTGGCCCGGCTGGCGTGTCAGGTGATGAATGCTGTCATCCGGATCGAGACGAGCAGTCCGGGCAGTTCGACGCCGAGCTTGGCGACGTAGCGGGTCGGTGGCTCGGACGGGAACCACCGCGCGTATTCCTCGTTCAGCCCGGCGAAGTCGGCCGGGTTGGTGAGCAGTACTCCCACCTCGATGACGTCGTCCAGGCTGGCGCCGCCGGCCTGGAGAATGGCCTCGCAATTTGTCAGCGCCTGTCGTGTCTGATCTTGGATCGTGTCTCCGGCAAGGCTGCCGGTGCTCGGGTCGATGCCGACGATGCCCGAGACGAGCACGTGCGGTCCGGCCTCGACTCCCTGGCTGTAAAGCGGCGAACTCGGCGCGTTCGCGGTCGTGATGATCTGCCGTGGCATGACCGTCCTCCCCGTTTCTCCCACATCAATGCGATAGGGCAGGATCGCAGGTTTCGCTTCCCGGCGCGCTCGTTTGTCGTGCGCAACGCGAGCTCGATTGCTGTCACTTGCAGTCAGCCGGCTGCCGAGCCTGCTTCGCCGATCGCTGGCCATGGGCGTGGGCAAGCCGGTAGCTGGTGGTGTCGGTTTCGATGATCTGCCCGGCGAAGGTGAGGTGGCCGACGATGGCGCCGCAGAGCCGGGGGTGAAGGCCTTGGCCCAACCCGGGCGGCTCGTTGCCGCGATGGCGACAGCGGAGCGTTCCTCGCGTTCGGTGAGAACCTGAAGAGGACCAGTAACCTCGCCTCGGTGCGCAGAATGTTCCATTCGGGACGCGGCGAGCGGTTAGGGCGTTGAACGACGAACTCGCGCGTAACGGCGGCTACGCGCGCGGACTCCATTGGCCTCGGGCACGTTACGTGAGGAGTTCGCCGCGACCGTGCATCTGCATCAAGCAGGCCGTCATACTGATACTTCTCAGCGCACAGACAATGGCAATGGCGGATGCCTGCCGATGCATGCTTGAGTCCTCCGCCGCCCTGTGTAACACTACGGGCTGGCTACTTGCGCCTTTCCCTAGAGTAGGCAGTGCGCCCGATACAGTACGCACCGGTACACTACTTTCACGGAAAAGGCATCGCTCGCACAGTTTTTTGCTCCCACCATCTCTTAGGGTGTATTGCCGTTTGCATTTCCCGCAGGTCCTGACGATCGTGAGCTTGTTTCCCCTCATCCGAAGCCGCTCCTTTCTGATCTCCCAGCCTGATGGCTGCCACTCATGCTCGTGACGGTAGTCGGCGCTCGACTGCGCCGCCAGAGGGGCCATCCGCCCATCGACACGCGGTCGATCGAGCGCCGCGCCAGCTTGCCGACCACCCGGTCGGGAAGCGCGCAGATCACTCCGAGTTGCGTGCCGCACTCGGCAAGTGCCCGCTGGTCTGGGTGATCTGCGGCGCTCGGCCTTGCCGGTATGTTTTGCCTGCTTGTGCACCTGATGGGCAGTGTCGGCGTCAAGTAGGCAGGTGCGGGATCTGGCGCGCCACGCGCTGCGACATGGCCTGCTGGTGAGGGGACGATGAGAGATGCGTATGGGCAGGAATCCATCGGGTGGGGCACATGAGGCGTTCCCTCTGGGAGCGAATGCAGGTCCAGGAAGGTCCCTCAAGCAGGCTGTGGGAGAAACCGAGGACGCGCTGAGCGCATGGAAGGGGAACGTCGCGCGCGCACGGAGGGATCTTGAGCATTCCCACCGTGAATACCAGCGCCGCGTGACACGAGCCAAGAAGGCTATAGATCAGGCGGGGAAACCGGCAAGTAACAGCTAGGAGCGGTCAGGCTGCACTCATGCCAACCGTCGGCAGCACGGCAAGCAGGCGGATTGTCCGTAGCCGTGAGAAACTTGGCCGTTGACAATTGGCGATCAAAGCCGCAGCCATCTATGAGGAAGCCCTCGTTGCAGGTTCGGTTCGGATAGGTCTGGACGCTGCCGATTACGGTCGACTGACTACTGTGGCAGTCGGGCGGGTGGGCGCACGCAAATCGACCGCTCGGCCTTCCTCATGGTGCGGCGCGGTCGATCGGTCCGAAGCAGACGCTGGGCGTGGCCAGCGCGACTGGCGGTTCCAGTGGACGGGCCCGGCGAGCCCGCCTGGAGTGCCGGATAGGTCGGCGGACGAAGCCGGGCGGCCTATGAAGTAACCTTGCGCGGCGTCGCAACCGAGTGCGGTGACGAGTTCGAGGGTGTCCTGCGTTTCTACCCCTTCCGTCACGATCTGCAGGCCGAGTGCGTGAGCGAGCTCTATCGTCGAGCGCACGATCGACAATGCCTTGGCATTCCCCGGAACGCCGATCAGGAAGCTCTGGTCGAGTTTCAGCTCATCGACTGGGAGCTCGCGGAGGTACGCTAGCGATGCGAAGCCGGTGCCGTAGTCATCTACTGAGATCCGGACGCCGAGTTGCTTGAGGCGCCCTAGCAGGCGAATTGCGAGATCGGGGTCGGCCATGAGAGAGCTCTCGGTGATTTCGATGGTGAGGCGCGATGGTGGCACGCCTCGCCGTAGCAGCAGCGCGGCGATCTTGTCGGACAAGCCCCCGTCGCGCAGGCTCGTCGCCGATACATTGACCGCTATGTCAAGATCCAGGCCGCCATGCGACCATTGGGCCTGTTGCGTAAGTGCCTGATCGAGAATGGTCATGGTGAGTATGTCGATAAGGCCGGTGTGCTCGGCTAGCCCGATGAATCGATCCGGGAAGAGCAGCCCGTGCACGGGGTGCTGCCAGCGAACGAGTGCCTCGAGCCCCGGCACGGTGCCGGTCGCCAGGTCGAGCTTCGGTTGGTAGTGCAAGACCAGTTCACCGCGCGTCAGCGCGGCGGGCAGATCGGCTAGGAGCTCGAACCGTTGCCGGGTATGGATGTCGCGATCGGATGCGTATAGCTCCCAGCAACGATGGTTCCGCTTGGCCTCGTACATGGCCACGTCGGCCTTCTGCAGCAGCACCTCGGCCGTGGTGCCGTGCTTCGGGCAAACGGCGATGCCGATGCTGGCGTCTATCTGCAGGCTCATCCCGGCAATCGGCAACGGTCGCCCCAGCGCCTCGCCGATCCGATCCGCCAGCCCGGTAGCGTCGGCGACGCTGGCCAGTGGCGCGACGATCACGCCGAACTCGTCTCCGCCCAGCCTGGCGAGTGTTCCGGCCGTGCCCACGACTGGGCTGAGGCGGGGCGCGAGCTGGCGCAGTACGTCATCGCCGGCTTGGTGACCGAGGCTGTCATTGATCTCCTTGAACCGGTCGAGATCGACCATGATGACGGCGAGCTTCGCCGATCCGCTCCCGTCTTTGATGCATCCCTGAAGGGTTTCGTAGAAGAGCCTGCGGTTCGCGAGCCCGGTGAGTTCGTCCGTGCGGGCCTCGCGCCTGGTCTCGGCGAGGACATGCAGCTGCCGGTAGGCGTGCCCGAGGCGGGCGATGGCAACGAGCAGGGTCAGCACCGCGAGCACGACGCCGAGGGGCAGGAGGGTCTCCCAGACAGCGTCCACGGCGACGATGCTGAGCGAGCTGAGCAAGAACAGAGCCGGGACGACGGCGGGCTGCTGCCGTCCAGCCGGGTCCCAGCGCAAGTCGCCTTGTTGCCAGGCGGCGATCGCGATGAGAAACGTGCCGATGAGCCAGAGGCTGTCCAGCGGGGTACCAGTGACGTAGGTGCCCGACGTGACCCGCAACACGTACACCGTGTCCGCCAACGCGAAGATGCCAAACCCTGCCCCGAGCGTCCACCAGGGTGCTCCCGGCTGCCAGCCGCGCATAACGAAGACGACGACCAGCATCATGATGAGCACGAGGTCACCGACGGGATACGCGAGGTTGGTCGCGACCGTGGCGAAGCTCCCTCGGCTGCCGTCCGAGATGTGCACGATGACCAGGACGGATGCCAGCGCCGCTACGCCCAGCGCGGCGATAATGCCATCTAGCCAGATGGTGCCGGATCCTCTGGGAGCGCTGGCGCGGATGAGCAGTCCCACACCTATGTAGGCCACCGGGTAGAACAGCAGCCAGAAGGCATCGGCTATCGAGGGGTACGGGACCGGGTTCCAGAACTGCACGATGGTCGTATAGAGCACCGTACCGGCGGTGAACAGGACGAGGCTTAGCGTGATCGCGGCCCAGGCGAGCCGCTGCTGCCGATCAGTGACCGCCCGCCAGGCGCACAACACGACGCACCCGCCATAACCAAGATTGTCGATCCAGCCGTCATAGAAGGAGCTGCCCGTGTTGCGCACCCTGAAGACCGTCGACGCGAAATAGACCACGACCAGGATGCCGGTCGCGATCTGGAGGCCGAGGACTGCTGTGCCGGCGCGCGACCGACGGTGCCTGCTGATCCACATGGTGAGCCCACGACGGACCGCATCGGCGCCGGTACGCGCGCACCGGCGAGTCCTAGCGCTGGCCACGGACATCCGGGTCGCCGGCTGGGTAAGGACGCGGCCCTTCCGCGCTCTCCAGATCCAGGACTGCCTCGTCCACAGGTGCACAGCTCCTCGCCGAGCGGGATGGGGCATCGGAGGCGCCCACGGTGGACCCGATCAGGACACCCCATACGAACTCGTAATATTACTTTATGTAATACTACGGCTACGTACAAGGACTTGGGTTTCGGTTCCGCGGGGGCTGGGCTGCCCATACTGTCGCGTGCCTTCAACGGGGGCCGCTGGCTGAGCCGCATTTCCGCAGCCAGCCGGGGCGGCCAGCGTGCGCTAGCTGCGGCCCCCACCGCAGACGCTGGAGTCGAAGCATGCCGCGACCCCGGCGGCTCGCCGAGGAAGCGGGAGTGCGGATTAACCAGCCGCATCCGCCGCCACCGCAACTACACCTCGTACACCTCGCCGCCTACCTAACCTCAGGCTTTCGCCGGGATCGGCGAGGCTTGCGTGGACGATCGCGGACCAGGGCAGGTACGTCGAGGCCGAACAGGCGTGCCACCAGGTACTCATCGACCGGAAGTGGATCCTCGGCGACCGGCGCCTCGATACCCTCAGGCCAGACCGCAGATTGGAGTCTGGTTTCGAAATATCATGGCCATCTTCTCGCGGACCAGAACAAGATCAAATTGAGTGGCAGATTGAGTGGCAATTGGTGCTCGCGGGCGCCTGCCGCTGGCTTGTGAGTGCTGGTGTGGGCTCGTGTTTCTACTGGTCAGGCGTCTGACCAGCGGTTACGGAACCTTACGGTGATCCATGGTAAGGAGAAGGTCTACGGTTCGATTCCGTAAGGGGGCTCCGCAAAGTAGCAGGTCAGACGGTTCTTCTGATCAGTCTGAGATGGCCTTCAAGATCACCTGACCGTCAGTTGACCGTCGTCTTGGGCGTAGACAGTTGGCACTAAGCCCCACGGATTGATCCTCGATAACACGCCGGTCCGGCGCGGCGAAGGCTGTTGTTGAACAGTCGGGGTCGTGCCGCCCGCGGGCACAGGCTTCGCCGGGCCGCTGGGGTCAGTGCGGTCATCCCGAATGCCCGGCCGGAGATCCAGCCCCCCGCATCGCCCTGTTGCTGGTGAGCACCTGACTAGCCTCACCGGCCGGAGCCCGAGCCGAACGGCAGTCGGAGAGCTGCAGTCGCGGTCGCTATCTGTACGCAGTGTTATGTTATGGCGCCCGAGCGATCCTGAGGTAGCCGACGGCGCCGAACGCCGACTACGGGCGCGGTCGCTTTCGGGTGCCCTGCCGACTTCGATGGCGCGGGATGGACCGTTATGGCGCGGCTTCGGCCTACGGCTGGGTCGGCCAGCCCGCGTTGGAGGATCGCGCGTCGTCGCGTGGGCGCGTGCCGCTCGCGTCCTATTTCGTTCCCACGATGCACCGCGCCACGCCCGGAACCCGGACCTTGCCGTCCTTC
>OBLU010005673.1_pt1 | contig 11158 bp, 14 predicted proteins | sample 1518681 | NCBI WGS metagenome assembly OBLU01 (sample SAMEA3539304, study PRJEB22396) | soil metagenome | biome: tundra; feature: field; material: soil | place: USA | collected 2010-05 | depth 0.15 m
CGGCGGCGGCGATGCTGCGCAATCCGGAAACGGCGAACTCGCGGCCGATGATCAACACGGCCATCCAGCCGGGAAGCACGTGAATCTGCACCAGCGAAATCAGGGCGGCGGAGATCAGCAGCTTGTCGGCGATGGGGTCGAGCAGCGTGCCGATGGTGGTGACTTGCTTCCAGCGCCGCGCCAGGTAGCCATCGAGCAGATCCGTGCCCGCGGCAACCAGAAAAATGGCTAGGGACAACCAGTCATTGGTTACCCTCACGCCATCCAACTCGAACCAGATTTTCTCCTGGACCAGCGCTGCCACCAGCACGGGCACGAAGAAGATCCGGAGAATGGTCAACGCATTCGGAATATTCATCGCCCAAACCAACTATATCAAGAGTGTGACAGCAGCGAGTCCCTTGGGGGGCAGCCCATCCTGGCTGCAGCCGGCTTTTAGCCGGCGCTTGCCGCGTGCGAAGACTTGCGAATAGCTCGCAAAGAACCGACTAAAAGGCGGCTTGCAGGCAGGATTGCCCGCCCCACACCGGCGGCGTCTTATACTTGTATTTCGCCCATGAATCTATCGCGCCGCCATTTTTTCTTCGGCAGTCTCGCACTGCCCACTCTCACCGCCGCCAAGCCGCTGGGTGAACAACCCAATGTCCTGCTGATCCTGGTGGACGGACTCCCCTCATGGATACTGGGCTGCTACGGCAACCGGGAAGTGCGCACGCCCAACATCGACCTGCTGGCGCAGACCGGTACGCGCTTCCTGAACCACTACGCCTGCGCCCCGGTGGCCGAAAAGGCGCGCGCCGCACTGATGACCGGGCGCACCACCATGCAACTCAAGGACTCGGGCGAGGTCACGCTGGAGAAATTGCTCGGTGGGATCGGGTACGCGTGCGGCACAGGGGCGGACGGCGCGGAGTCCGCCAGGTTCCTCGACGCACAGAGCGCCGCCAAGCCATTTTTCCTGACAGCGGCACTCGCGCCCTACGCCAGCCTGCCGGAGGCGGGCGCCTACGCGCAGGCGAAGCTGGACACGTTCGCGCAAGAGGCTGCGGCGAAGAATGCGACGCGCGGCAAGGAGATGCTGGGAGCGCCGCTCTTGGCAAATCTGCGGCGCGTAGCGGCGGCCACTACGGCGCTCGACGTTGAGATCGGCGCCTTGGTGGCGACCCTCACCCGGAAGAAGCTGCTGGACAACACGCTGATCATCCTGACCTCGCCGTGCGGATCGCTCTTCGGGCGGCACGGTTTGTGGGCTTCCGGCGATGCGTCGGACCCGGTGAATATGTACGAGGAAGCCATTGCCACGCCGATGGTGTGGAGTTGGTCGGGGCATGTGGTGCCGCTGGCCACCCGGCCGGAGGTGGTCAGCGCCTACGACCTGGTCCCCACGATCTGCGATATCACCCCCGCCCAACTGCCGGAGCGCAATCTCTGCGGGCGCAGTTACCTGGCGCTGGCCGGCGGCAAGCCGCTGCCCAAGAAGCAGCCGTGGCGCACCACGGTATTCGCCCAGTATGGCGATACCGCGATGGCGCGCAGCGACCGCTACAAGCTGATCGCGCGCCATGAGGGTGGGGAGCTGTACGACGACAAGGTGGACCCGCGCGAGAAGCTCAACCAGTACGACAATCCGCAGTTCATGACGGTGAAGGCGTCGCTGCAGGCGGAATTGGGGAAGTGGCGGCAGAAGTACTCCGCGTAAGCCATCAAAGGACAGGGGCGAAAAACCCTCCAGGCATCCGGTTCCAGGGACCGGGGACAGACGGGGCTGCCAGCGGATTTCCGGCAAAAGGCGCCGGAAATCCATGGCAGTCTCGTCTGTCCCCGGGCAGGCCTGTCCTACAGGTTGGCGTCGCTCTCCAGGCTGCGCCAGAGGTACCAACTGGCCACGGAGCAGTAGGGGCGCCAGCGGTGGGCCATCTGTTCCATCTCGTCCGGGGTGGGGAGGGCTTCCAGATGGTAAGCCTTGCGGATCGCGTTGCGGATGCCCAGGTCGCCGGTGGGGAGAATGTCGGTGCGCTGGAGGGCGAAGATCAGGAACATGTGGACGGTCCAGACGCCGATGCCTTTCACCTGCGTGAGGCGGAGGATGACCTCGTCGTCGGGAAGGGTGGGGAGATCCTCGAAGACCACTTTCCCATCCCGAGTGTGGCGGGCGAGGTCGCGGATGTAGGCGGTCTTCTGGGTGGAGAGCCCCAACGAGCGCATGCGGGAGGGGCGGAGTTTGAGGATGGTTTCGGGGGTGACTACGCCCTTGAGGCCGGCGGAGAGCCGGCCGAAAATCACACTGGCGACACGCCCGCTGAGTTGTTGGAAGACGATCGACTTGACCAGGGTTTCGAAATCCGCCGGGCGGAACTGGATACCATAATCGCCTACCTGTTCGATAATGGCGGAGAGCACCGGGTCGTTGGTGCGGAGGTGGTGGATGGCTTGCTTCATGGTGAAACACGGACGCGGCGCGGTGCGTCCACCCTATTGTACAGGGATGCGAATACTCACACTTGCCGTGCTTACTGCGGGCAGCGCACTGCTGGCGCAGGACCTGCCCTCCATCAAAGTCGATGTGGATCTGGTCAACATTCTGACCAGCGTCCGGGATAAACGGGGGGCGCTGATCCCCAGCCTGCAGAAGGAGGATTTCACCATTCTGGAGGATGGCAAGGCGCAGCCCATCAAGTATTTCACCAAAGAAACCGATTTGCCGCTGACCATCGGGCTGCTGGTGGACGTGAGCGGCAGCCAGCGGAACCTGATCGATATCGAACGCAGCGCGGCGTCGCAGTTCTTCCGCGACGTGCTGCGGAAGAAGGACCTGGCGTTCCTGATCATGTTTGGAGAAGAGAACGAACTGCTGCAGGATTACACCGGGAGCGCGCGCCTGCTGACCGAAGGGCTGAGCCAGTTACGGGTATCGTCGGGGGTGAGCGGGATCCATCCGGGACCGGTGCCGACGATGGGCGATCCGCGGGGCACGGTGCTGTACGACGCGATTTTCCTGGCGGCGGATGAGAAACTAAAGGGCGAGGTGGGGCGCAAGGTGATCGTGGTGATCACCGACGGGGTGGACCAGGGAAGCCGGATGACGCGGAATCAGGCGATCGAGGCGGCGCAGAAAGCCGACGCGGTGATTTACAGCATCGACTATTCGGACCCGCGGGCCTATGGCCCATTCGGGGGCGGAGGCTATGGAGAAGCCGAATTGCGGAAGATGAGCGATGAGACGGGCGGGCGGGTGTACAAAGTGGATCGCCGGCACTCGCTCGAAGACGTGTTCAAGGAGTTGCAGGACGAAATGCGGAGCCAGTACTCGATGGCCTATACGCCGACCAACGAGGTGAAGGACGGGGGATACCGGCACCTGGAAGTACGGCTGGCGAACAAGGAATTGAAGGCGCAGGCACGCAAGGGGTACTACGCGATCAAGCCGCAGGGGAAATGAGCGTAGGACAGGCCTCCTGGCCTGTTTGAGCGAACATCAGGTCAGACTTTTCTCGCCATTGGCGCCGCCGCGCGTTCGGCGAAGTAGCTGACCAGGACTTCCTGGAGTGGCGGCATGGGGACGAGGCCGGTGCGCTCCATTTTGGCATTGGAGAGGGCGGAGTACTTGGGACGGCGGGCCGGGGTGCGGTATTCGCGCTCGTTGGTGGCGAGGAGGACGGGGTTGATCCCGGCCGCTTCGAAGATAAGGCGGGCGAACTGGAACCAGGATATCGGGATGCCGCCGCCGATGTGGAACAGGCCGGAGATTTCGGCCTCCACCAGATCGATGGTGCGGGCGGCGAGCAGCGGGGCGAAGGTAGGGGAGGCGACGTGGTTTTCGACCACGCGGATGGGGTTGGGGGAGGCGGCGAGGCGGAGCATCAGCTCGACGAAATTGCCGCGGCCGTTGGCCAGTCCGCCGGGTCCGAAGACGCCGGAAGTGCGCACCACCAGGGCGCGGTCGAGGTAGGCCTGGGCGTAGAGTTCGCCGGCGAGTTTGGAGACGGCGTAGGCGCCGAGGGGGTGGGTGGGGTCCTCCTCAACATAGGGATGGCGGGCATAGCCATCGAAGACGTAATCGGTGGAGAAGTGGACCAGTTGGGCGTCGGTCTGGCGGCAGGCGAGGGCCAGGTTGCGCACGGCTAGCGCGTTGACCAGAAAGGCGGCTTGCGGCTCCTTCTCGGCGACATCGACCTGATTATAGGCGGCGGCGTTGAAGACCACTTCGGCGTCGTAATTAGCCAGGGCGTCCTGCACGGCTACCTGGTCGGTGATATCCACCTGGGAGCGATCCCAGGCCCTGATGGTGAATCGGCGACGCCGGAGTTCGTGCACCAGCTCAGTGCCCAACTGTCCGGCTGCTCCGAAGACTACCGCGCGTCTGCCCATAGAAACACCACGATAGCAAACGAGGGCGGGTTGGAGGTGGAGAATTCGGCGACGGGGCAAACCCGGGGACAGACCCGGAAACCTCGGGGACGGACCCGCAGGAAACCCGGGGACAGACCCATCTGTCCACGCGGCGCAAACTGCGCGCCTTGGGACAGACGGGTCAGTCCCGGCAGTCGCCGAAACGCGGGAACATTTTGGTGCATCATTGTATGCAGGAGAGGGCGATCCGATGCGGAGACTGCTTCACCGCGATCTCATGAGGGGCCGCAAAGCGCAGCGGGCGGCGATCATCCTGCTGATGGGGCTGCTGTTAGTGCTCGCGGCCGCGTTCTTTCACGGGGTCTTCCTGCTGCGAGCCTGACGACGAGTCCGAGAAGGCGCCGAGTGCTCTGGCGAGCGCTCCGAGCCCGCACAGGGCCTGTTCGAGTTCCACCCCCACATAAAAGGAGCCTTCGTCTTGTCGGCAGTAGATGACCTCGCCGAGGATGAGGGAGTCATCGACTTCGAATTTGAGGGCGGTGCCGATGGCGACGGGACCCTGGAGTTCGAGTCCAATACCGCGTTCGGAGACATTCTTGATGCGCGCGGGGAGCCGGATATCGGGTTCACCGAAGAGGGTGATCCAAATAGACTGATCGGCCTCGAAGCGCGGTTTGCGCCGTTGGTTCATACACAATATATCGGCTGATCAGGAGGGAATGTTTAGTGGGCCCGCCGGCGCCACCGTATTATGTGCTAAATGATACATCCGCACCATCTGGGCAATAGGCCGATCATCTCAGTACTATCTCGTTCCGCAATAGTCATGCAGATCTTAAAACGTGAAACTATTTCTCGTGAGCCGTCACAAATACTATGATTGCGGCGAATTGGCGGGTGAGGCGCATCGCCGGTAACGGTAATGGGATGTGGAGCATTCAGGCGTCGCTTGCGGAGCCGCAACATATGCACCGTGTGGCGTGCAAGCATTCAGACACGCGGACGGAGTCCCGGCTCCTGGGAGGATGATGTGGCAAGTCGGATGATCACAGTTATCTTGATGTGCGTGACGTGTGCGGTTGGGGCGCAAAAAAGCTCCCCACCGCCCGGGGAAGCTCCGGACCCGTGCACTCTCTTGTCCAGGCTTGACGTAACAGAAGCCGTGGGAGCTCCTGTTAAGGAGGGCGTCTCGCGATTGCGGAACGGGACCGTGGCGAATTGCATGTTCGCCGGAGCGCACGGCGGCCAATTTGCAATCCTGGTTCGGCGAACTCCAAGTGCGGATTGGGTGTCCGAACAGGCCGGTAGAATGAGCGACGGAAGCCAGTTCGGGACCTATCGCGAGGTGCCTCAACTCGGCGATCGGTCGTTCCTCTACCATATGCACGGGAAGGGGGAAGTTCTGTGCGTTTATGGGGCCGATTACTACCTGCAGATCTCGCTCTTCCGTCTGGGAGAGGACTCCCAAACGGCGGTGGCCCTGCGGAAGTTGGCCGGAATCGCCATGGCGAGACTGCGGCCCCAAGCCCCGGCTATAACGGCACCGCCGAACGAGCGGCTCCGATTGATGACTGCCACCAGTCACCCGAGGTGACGCGGGCAGGTCCGGGAGCGCCCTAAGGGGAGGCGTACCCGCTTACCCGGCCACCAGCGCCGCACCCCGCCGCATCAGGTGCGGGGCGTGCCTGGCGACGTCGGCGAAGAAAGCGCCGGGATCGTCCGGGGCCAGCAGGATCTCGGAATCGCGTCCCATGCGCACGGCGACGCGCTTGCCGAGCATCGGTCCGAGCGAACTCTCGCCGACGAAGGTGATGGCGGCGTACGGGATGGCCCAACGGGTGAGCCCGGCGCGCACGCGCAAGGCCTCCGGCGCCGTGACATATTCCTGGGGGAGGGCGATCAGCAACAGGACCAGCAGCACCGGGCCGCCGATCCAACGATTGCCGCCCGCCGCCAGGACTCCGACCACGTATAAGATGGCGGCGAACAGCCACACTTCGACCTTTGATCTGTGCCTCATATGTTTGTTTGTAAGGGGAGGGCGGGGAAGAACCCCGCCCGCTGTTAGCGACCGATATTATGCGTTGCGTTTGCTCTTGAGCTCGGTCAACAGGCGATCGATCTCTTCCTGCTTCTCCATGTCCGCGAACTTGGCGTTCACGTCATCGCTCACCAGTTCCGCGTGAGCCTGCGCGGTGGCTTCGCGATGACGCACCTTGCTCTTCATGCGGTCGAACGCCGCCGCATTGGAGTTGTCGCCTATGGCGCTAGAGGCGTCGGTGGCCTTGCCGAGGGCGCGGGCGCGGCGGTGTTGGGCGATCAGCATGTCGCTTTTCGATTCCGCCTCCGCCATCTTCTGCTGCAAGCGGAGGAGCGCCGACTTCAGGTTATCCACCTGGGCCTTCTGATCCTCCACCTGCTGCCGGAAACTGGCGGCGGTGGTCTTGTAGCTCATGCTGCGCTCCACGGCGGCGCGCGCCAGGGCCTCGTCTTTCTTATCGACGGCGAGTCCGGCGCGGTTCATCCACTGCTTTTCGCTCTCCTCCGCCTCGCGCAGTTTCCCCTCCAGGACGTGTTGATCGGCGATCGAAATCGCCACTTGGGTCTTGACCTGCAGCAACTGATTCTGCATATCGAGAATCACCTGCTTGATCATTTTTTCCGGGTCTTCCGCCTTATCCACAAGATCGTTCAGATTGGCCCGTACCAGTGTTGCTACCCGTTCCAAAAGTGCCATTGTCTTGCTCCTTATTGCTGACTGCGTCCTGACTTAACTCTTCGCCTTATCGTCTGGCTTGGGTGCTTTGTCGGTGATCGTCCGCACCTTCGCAAACATCTCGCTGAACGGCATGCCGGAGAGGGTTTCGAACAGCGCGGGAACCTGCGCCGCCATCGCCGCGATGTCGCCCGTGATCTTACTCATACCCGCGGTCGGGCCGTTGCCCGTGGACACGATGGTGATCTTGTCCACGTTGGCCAGGGGCGCGGCCAGCGCACGGACCACTTCCGGCAGACCGGAAATCAACTTGTCCAGGATGGCCGCCTGGTTGAACTCCTGGTAGGCTTCGGCCTTGACGTTCATGGCCTTGGCTTCCGCTTCGCCCTTCTTGAAGATGATCTCGGCCTCCGCCTCGCCCTGCGCGCGGATGCTGGAGGCGCGGCCTTCGGCCTCCATGATCATGCGGTTCTTCTCGGCTCCGGCGAGCGTCTCAATGCGCTGGCGCTCGAACTCGGCCTGCCGCAGCACGGTGGCGGTGAGTTCGTATTCGCGGCGCTTGATTTCGGCCTGCTGCACCAGAGCTTCGTGCTCTTTTTCCACCTGGTGAATGGTGACTTCCTCGGCGCGCACCCGCTGCTGCATGATGTTGGTCTGGATCTCGTAGGTCTTGTCGGCCTGCGCCTGCTGCCGCTTGACATTCTCCAGATATTCGGCCTTCTTGACTTCCAGATCGCGCTGCGATTCGGCCTGCTTGGCCTGCGACAGCGTCTCCGCCAGGACGCGCGCCTGGTCGGCGTTGGCCTTGGCGATGGCGGATTCGCGGGAAGCTTCGGCGCGTTTGATGGCGGTGTCGCGTTCGGCTTCGGCCGTGGCCACGTCGGCGTCGCGCTTGATGCGCGCCACATCCGGCCGGCCCATATTGGTGATGTAATCGTTCTTGTCGCGGACTTCCTTGATGGTGAACGAGATCACTTCCAGCCCCATCTTGTTCATGTCGTCGGCGCAGGTGCCGCGCATGCGCTCACCCACCATCTCCGGCTGCTTGACAATCTCTTCCACCGTCAACTGCCCGATGATGCCGCGTAAATGGCCTTCCATCACCAGGCGGATCAGACCTTCACGCTCCTCCTCCGATTTGGTGAGGAACTGTTCTGCCGCAGTCAGAATGCTCTCCGGATCGCTCTTCACCTTGATCTGCGCCACGGCTTCCACGGTGACCGCCACGCCCTGCCGCGTGTACAGGTCCTGCTTCGGCGCCACGTCGAAGCTCATCAGCTCCAGCGACAGACCGCGGGCGCTCTCCACCATGGGAAAGATCACCGTACCGCGGCCCTTGACCACGCGCGTGCCGCGGAACCCGTAAACGATGATCGCCTCGTGCGGCCCCGCCTTGCGGAACAGCTTGGCGAACATCATCATCAGAAACATCAGCGCCAAAACCATCAGCGCGGCAATTATGAATACCTGGTTCTGCATAACCTCCATCTCTCCTCTTAGGCCTGCTGCTCCACCTCACCCGCGAATTCGTCCCACGGGCGCACGTAAGCGATACCCTTCTCGTAGCGGGTGACTACGACCTCGGTGCCCTTGGCGATGGCGGCGCCCGATTCGGCACGCGCGCCGGAAACGCGGCGCGTGCCACCCTGGGTGAAAATCAGTTCTCCGATTCCGCCGGCGCGGATCGGCATGCTCAGTTTGCCCAGCACCCCGACCATGTCGTAATCGGCCGGGTCCAGCGCTTCCTCGTGCCTCATCAGGACTTTGGCGAGGAACCAGAACACCACGCTGGCGCCGCCCAGGCCGCTCAGCGTAGCCACGCCCAGCGCCGCCACGAACCACACGCCGTAGTAGTGCTCCAGCAAATAGCCGGTGCCGCCGAACCAGGCGAGGAATGCCGCCATGGTGCCGAGATTGAACCACGACGCGCCGTTCTGTCCGCCGCCATGGCCGTGCATGTGCCCCAGATGGATGCCGTGATCGAAATGCAGGTGGGGTATATGCAGATGCACGCTGCCGCTCAGGAGCGACAACGCGCTCATGCCGAACCCCACCAGGAAACAGATAAGATAAAAAGTCGACCAGGTCATGAACGCCTCCTCGGTTTAGGCGCGGAAGTGGCAGGCGGCGCCTTCAGCACTTCAATCAAGCGCTCCGCCAACCCCGGGTTTTCCAAAATCGTCCCTAACAAGATGAGACACATCCGCGAATCCTCGTGTTTGGCCACGGCCAGCAGCGCGTGATGCAAATCCGCATCGCGGCTGAAATGCTCGGCGCCGGAGATGAGCCACAAATCCAGCTTGTTGTCCACCACGCCCAGATCGCTCATCAGCTCATTGGAGAAACCCTCGGGATCGTCCACCAGGTATCCGGGATGCACCTTGAAGAAGCGCGCCAGCAGCATGCGCGTGGAGTTGGTCAGGTGCGGGCGGGAGCCGCTCTCAATCTGCGAGAGGTAGCTCTGGCTGATGGATTTTCCCAGATCCTTCTCGATCATGCGCGCCATCTCGACCTGCGACAATTCGCGGTCGAGGCCGCGGATGGTGCCCTCCACTTCCCGGAGGTATCGAAGTTTCTCGCCTAGCGTCATATCGCAATCTGTGATTACTATATTGCAAATTGCGATTGGTGTCAAGAGGGAATTTTAAGATATTTTTGTCCGGGTCGGAGCGGGGTGGGGCGAACGGGCGTACCGGCCTTGGCGCTCAAGTCAATCGCCAGCGTCCATGTGGCGGTAGTCTTCAGGAAGATGACGTTGGAGGTCGCGGCCATCGTGAAGGATGCGAGCGATGTCGATTACATTCCGATCGTGGCGGCACCGGTAAAGGATGAAATGGCGAGGATTGTGTACGACACCTTAGCGCGGTCGCGGCTGAAACGGATATGGTACGTCCGAGCCCCTTTTATCATGATCTCGGACCTATCGATGGAACCGTGACGGTCGGGCTCGCTCTCGATGTCGCGGAGCGCTTGCACGATCAGCGCTTCGTAACGCGTTCTGGCGTCATGGCCGAACTTCGTTTCGCTCCATCTCAAGGCGTCGCGAAGATCGCTGCGAGCTTCGGGAGAGAGGACGATCTTCAGATGGCCGCGCTTTGTCAACCACGATTCCGCGCGCCAGCCACCTCGGCGGAGACTTCTTGTCCGATCTGATGGACGTAGGCTTCAAGATCGTCAATCGTTTCAAACTCGATGCCCTCGCCGCGGCCGATGGAATCGAAGCCCACTTTGGCGGCAGCGCGGAGCCACTCGATCTTGGCCTTGTCTTCCTGCTCGCGCTGCTCAAGGAGTCGCAATCCTTCGCGCACCACTTCGCTCGCGTTGCTGAAGCGGCCAGATGTGACACCGGTCTCGATGAACCGGTCAAAGTGCTCCGTCAGGTTTACGTTGCGGGTTGGCATGATGGCGATCCTCCCTCCCTCCACATTACCAGGATTGGCAATTGTTGCCAACCAGAAACCACAGATGCGATCTACCTTCTGCGGCCAAAGCTGCGTCCCGGACTGCTGCGCGGCATCGACGGGCGATAGGGTGTCGGCGCCGGCCGGTACGATCGCGACGGTGGCGGCGCGGCGGAAGGACTGCTGCCGTTGCCGAATTTGCGCGGGCTGTGATCCGCGTTGGGATCCCTGGCAGCCGGCGTGGAGAACTGCGAATCGCGATATCCCCCCGGCTTGCTGGCGAACTTGGAATCCTTAAAGCCGCCGCTCTTGGCAAACGTGCTGCCGGAATAATGTTCCTGCGTCGCCGTGCCGCTTGTGCCGTACTTCGGCGCCTGGGTCGCCGTATCGCGGCCGTAGTAAGTCTCGTTGCGCTGGCGGTAGGTGTAATACTCGTGATACTCGCGGTAGTCCAGCGGACGGTAGCTGCGATTGAACAGCAGGTCGCGCATCAGCGCGTACTGGCCGTAGAAGACCCAGAAACTGGTGCCGTTGTTCTGTTCCCAGTGGCCGTACTGGTTGCTCTGTCCGGGCGGGGCCATGTAGGCGAAGCCGGCCGGTTGCGCGGTGCGCTCGCTTTCGGTGTCGTACTTCCCAGCGGGTTTGTGTTCGATGGCCATGCCCAGGTTCTTCTCCATGGCCTGGTACTGCG
>OBLU010005674.1_pt1 | contig 11156 bp, 18 predicted proteins | sample 1518681 | NCBI WGS metagenome assembly OBLU01 (sample SAMEA3539304, study PRJEB22396) | soil metagenome | biome: tundra; feature: field; material: soil | place: USA | collected 2010-05 | depth 0.15 m
TGATGAAATCGACGGATGGCGGTTTCACCTGGGCGCGGGTTGGAAACGTCTTCCATTCGACGGGTGGCGAAGCGGCTATTTCGGTGGCGGTGACAGGAACCACTATCCGCATTCTGGTTCAGGATGGCGCATCCCATCGGCTTGTATTGTGGAACTGGGACACAATCACAGATGCACTCCTGGCGAATTCGTCGCTGGGGCCTTCGGTCGATAGCTCTCAAGCCTCTCCAATCTCGTGCGTTGTCAATTCCGACAATAGCGTCCTGTGCGTCTATACCGATGCTGGCGGGGACTTGCAGGCGGTGGTCTACACGCCGGGTACGAATTCCTGGGCGGCGCCGTCGCTAGTGTTCGCGGCTTCAACCTCAATCGCGCTCATCAAAGAACACTCCACAGATCGTTCCTACTGCTTTTTCATGCTCAACTCGGGCGGCGCGCTGGGCTGCATCACAATCACGGCTCCCTTGACGATGGGCTCCGTCCAAGTCGTTGACATCCCGTGGTCGCAGTTTGAACAGGGCGAAGCGTACAGACCGGGGCTACCGTGCATCAACGGTGCGGACACTGAAATCATTTTCCCGTACCTGGACCCTGGGGATGAGACGAATCTGCCGGCGAATGTGCTGAACGTGGCGCGGGCGCCGTGCGGAGTCAATCCGGTCTTCACGATTGAGGCGGTCAACAGTTCCGCTGCGTTGCCTGCCGGACAGTACCTAAGCTCCTGGGTTGGGGAATTTGTTTTCACGGCTGCCGCGATTTCTTCCGCGGGCGTGCTTTACGTGTTCTATGCCGCGGTTAACACCCAATCGGCTCAAGATCCGGCGACGGTGGGGACGCTTTACTACCAGCAGAATACGGGCGTGGGCCTTGGCTGGGGCTCGGCGGTTCAGGTCCAGCAGCTTGTGGCGCCGGATGCGTTCGCACAGTTCTACCCGGTGACAATCTCCCCGACGACGTTCGGGCTATTCACGGCTCAGATTGATCCGACGAACTTCTTTTCAGCGATTGGGAACCTGAAGTACCAAAGCATAGCCAATTCGTTTCTGACGACTGGTGCGGCTCCTCCGCCACCGGTTGTGCCCGGCTCCATCCGCATCACCCTTCGAGGGGTCAAGCTCCGTCCGATCTGTGAACCGGAGGACGGCGGGCCGGTGCCGGAGATTTCTAAGGTTCCGAGGGCTCTATGACGCCGCAACGAGTTTATCGCGTGAAGTGTCAGAATCGCGCAATCGGCTGGTGCAAATATTGTGGAAAGTGCGTACAAGCGCCGAGCGTGGATCAGGTAATCGGAAGGCTGGCGCGCCACAGATGCCGCGACAAGCGGACATCGGCGCGCACAATTTAATGGGTTGCGAAACTCTTTACGGGGGTGTAAAGTTTTGGGCATGGCTTCCCGTCGCGGATTCTTTCAACAACTCCTTGGGGCTACGGCGGCCGTGGCGCTGGTCAAGGCGGAACCGGAAGTGCTGGCAGTAGGCGGCACAACCTTTGGCGAGACGCTCCTGGTGCGCTCATATTCGCTGAACGCAGAGCAGGCCGAGGGGATCCATCCACACGTGCCGTATCTTCACAGCGTCTCGTACTCGGGATATGTCTCCGGCTTGCTGCCGGGTGAGGTGCGGAAGTTGTGGCCGAGGGCACTATGACAACAGGGGAAACTCTTTACGCTGCGCTGCTCAACTTCCTGAAAGAGCGCGGCAAGGTGTTAGACCAGGGGCCTGAAGCGCAACTCGTCATCCCCGTTCAAGGGAAGAACGAGCCGGTCTTAGAAGTTCCGACCATGCTGCTCCTGATTAACGATTCGCCCGAAACCAAGCATTGATCGCCCTGCGCTGCCGGTTCTCTGCGGCCCAGCTTGAAAACAACCAGTTTAAGAATCTCATGTCTGGATGGTACCGACATTACTGCCGTGGTACAAGACTCCCTTTGGATAACAGTACGATTCGGCGTATAATTCGGGCATGGCAGGAAAGCAGCGCGATGGATTGTACCCTATACCTGCAAATCTGAACCGTGCCCCTGCGGGTTCTTCTGATTGGCTCCGCAGTTTCAAGTCTGAACCGCACCCGCGTACACTCCTCGGGCCTGATTCTCACACGTCGGAACGTCTTGAAAAGGCTTTTGCGGAACGCCGGAAACAATGGGCGGCAGACACGGCGCGAATCGTAGGTGCAGGTGGTGCAGGTAGTGCAGGTGCGGCATGATCGTCAAGGCCACTCGTGAAGGTTTGATCGGCCAGCGGACGGCAAGCGGCTACGTCATTGACTCGGTTGTCCCGTTCGTGGCCCTGCCGGCTGAGAAGGCCATTGGGCGATTCGTCCGGGTGAGCAGTACCACTTCTAAGGCGGCCTGCTACGCAGTAGTTTTGGACGTGGGGCCGTGGAACATTAACGACGATGCGTACGTGTTCGCGGGGCATCGGCCACAAGCGGAAACGGGTACGGATTCAACGGGGCGGAAAACGAACGGCGCCGGGATTGACCTTGGGCAAAAGGTCTGGTCGGAACTGGGGATGACGGATAATACAGACGTTGAATGGGAGTTCCTGTAATGGCTGAGGTTTCCACATTCCGGTGTGATGAATGCGGCAAGCTGAAAGAAGAGGCGAACCACTGGTTTAAGGCTGCGCGGCTTCAGGTGGATCGCATTGACAACCCGGCAGGCACGCCGCGATTCATGATCCTCACTTGGGGAGATGCGGTATCTCCTGACTTGCGCGGGCCTCGCGGGGATATCGGTAGACTTGAGTACTTGCACCTGTGCGGCATGGGTTGTGCGGTGAAGGCAATGACGAAAGCTATGGAGCAAAGCGGATGAGCATTCTTCGCAGATTTCCCGTTTTGAAAGGGCCGTCGGGCGATAAACGGCGCTATGCGCATTGGCCCGACACAATACCATGGCACCTGCTTGATCCTCATGAGGCGCAGGCCCTCAAAAACCATTCGCAAACTCTGCGACGGTTAGCCGAACGTGGCGGGCTAAGTCCTGACGAAATACTAGCCGTGCTTGAGGATCGGGAATGGCACCAGGTGGACCCGGATGAAGCCATGAAAGCGGTGATGCGACTTGGCGGATTGAAAGTATGAGCAACCCGGCTTCTCTCCTCTTCCTTAAGCTCGAATGGAGTGGCACCCGACAGGGCCAAGGGAGTGGCTTTATGAGTTCTGGCGGCGACGGAACGCATTACGCATCCTGCCCGATGTGCGGTGGCATCAATCCCGAAGCTGGCGCAGAAGGCGACTTCATGAAGAGCGCCATCGGCCACCAGAAAGGATGCCGCCTGAAAAAGCGTATCACCCAACTCACGGTGGAGCAAAGCGGATGAGCAACCCCAGTAACCCCAAACCAAAGAAGTTTACGCCGGCGCAAGAGCGGGAATTGGAAGGTGCGGAGAAATTGCAGATCCGCGCGCACGTGCTCCATTTGGGCGTTTCAAGGCTGCTGTCAGAATGCCCCTGCAATCTGGACATTGAAGTCTGTGCGCAATTGCTGGCTGAATCGGCGCAGTTGACCCGTGAAGGCTACAGCATCCGCGCAAGAAATGAACGGCCACGGCTGTATGGGCGGAAACGGAAACCCCGATGAGCAACCCGGCTTCTCTGATTCAATCCCTGGCACCGTCGTACGGGGTTCCTCCTTCCTTGGCCTTGGCCGTGGCAACGAAAGAAAGCAATCTGAACCAAGGCGCGATCGGTTCCTCGGGTGAAATCGGCGTCTTTCAACTGATGCCGGCGACCGCGGCAGGGCTTGGCGTGGATCCGTCGAACCTGGAAGCGAACATTCAAGGCGGGCTCACGTACCTGCAATCGCTGTTTCAGCAGTTCGGGAACTGGACCCAAGCCTTGCAGGCGTACAACGGCGGGCCGTCCCATGTGGTCAATGGCACCGTCTCCAGCGCGGCACAAGGGTATGCCACGTCCGTTTTAGCGGCTTCGGGCGTTTCAGACGGCTCGACATCCACGGATTTAGCGCAGGCGAGCCCTACAGTCGATCCGTTTGCCTCGGTTGACTCTCTGGACCTTGGAAGCCTGATAGACACGTCTAGCCCGATGTTCTGGCCCGCTGTGGGGCTTGGGGTGTTGGCGCTGGTGCTGCTTTTGAGGCGGTAGCGACATGGGCGACGGGAAACCACATTTTTGCCCGATGTGCGGCACTGAGTTGGAAATTATGCGGCACATGGCTGCTAATATTTGGGAAGTGATGTGCTCGGGATGCCGATGCCCGTCCGTTGTGCTGGTTGACGACTTTCAGGCGCTTCCGAGTATGACACTTTCGGAGCGTGTAGGGGATTTACCGAAAGGCTGATTTTGGCCTCTTGTGGTGCCATATCTTGTGGTTTCAGGAATTTTCACAGATTTTCAGGGCGGCGAAAACACCACAAGACGCTGAACGCGCGGCGGGCGTGGCTGGAAATTGCAAACCGTTGAAAACACAAGTTTACGTACTATTCGTTATCGGAAGTGGGAATTTACACTGATGCGGGGTGTATTGTGACGAAACGGGATCGCTCTCGAATGCGTGAGGCGCTTCGGTTGATTATGGCGGATGACGAAGATTTCCACGCTGGAATAGACATCCTGTGCAACCTTTCGGGCATGGTTTACCCAGCGGGGCGAATTCTCAAAGGGATTGTTGGAACTGACCCGGCGAAGATTGCACGTGGGCCTAATCGAAGTTTCAGAGGGTCGCGGCCTATCCTGTCCAGGGATCTTCCCCCCGGCTCCAAAATAGGCCGCATTTTCAGCAAGTAGACTCAACAAACACTCTGTCAAACTGATTATGATGCCCTGTGAACCAAAGCGCAAGCCTGATGGCGCACGAGGATCTGGAACGCCGTACCGAATGGCCTTACGCCGCTCTGCCGATGTGCGCGAAACCACTCTCCCCAATCGCCCCTGCGAAGGCTGAAACATCTTGTTTGCGCATTTGCGCAAATGCGTTATAATCCTCTTTGTAATGCCCGCCCCTCTTCCATCTGTTGAAATCAAGGCAAGCGTGTTCCTGCATCCTGAACTGCACCACAAGCTGAAAATGAAGGTTGCGGAGCTTCAGTTAACCTTGAGCGAATACGTGGCGGGGCTTGTAGCACGCGAGTTGAAATGGACCAAACCAGGAGTGAAAGCATGAGCTACGGAGCAGAAATGGCCAAGACGTTGCATCACCCGGACGTTCATCTCCCCTGGTCGGAATGGTCCGAGGATCAGACGCTCCATGTGGTTGTGCCGTATTCCAACCCGTTCCGATGGCGCACGCGGCGCGAGCTGGTGAACGATTCGATTCGGCATTTGCGGGGGATGGCGAATATTGACCTGCACGTGGTCGAGCTTGCCTTCGGAGACAGGCCCTTTGAATTGACGGGTGATGACCCGCGAGACGTTCAACTCCGCACAAGCTGCGAGCTGTGGCATAAAGAGCAACTGATCAATCTCGGCGTGGCGCGATTCCCGGCAGACTGGCAGTACGGGGCCTACGTGGATGGAGATTTCCACTTCACCCGGCACGATTTGGGCCTCGAAGCGATTCATCAACTCCAGCATTACGATTTCGTGCAGCTCTTTTCGCAGTACGCGGACTTGAGCGGCGAGACGTACGGGACGGGAAACCGGGTTTTGAGGATCAACAACGGCTTCGCGTTCAACTACGTACAACGCGGCTGCCAACTGCCGGAAGGATTCATGAACGGCGGTTGGAAGGTGCCGGGCTCGGTGGACGATCAGTATTACGAAATGGCAATGGGGATCGCTCCTTCTGGCGTCGGCGCAACAGGTGGCGCGTGGGCCTTCAGGCGTGCGGCCTTCAACCGAGTTGGCGGGATGCTTGATTCGTGCATCCTGGGGCACGGTGACTGGTTTATGGCTTTCGGCCTCGTGGGGGAAGACGCGCCGGATATGCACGTCGATGGGTATACGGCGCAATACCGGGAAGCGATTGCGGCATGGCAGAAGAACGCCGCGCGGCTCAAGAAAAACATCGGCTACGTGGATGCCTTCGCTACGCACAACTTCCATGGCGCGAAGTCCCGGCGCGGGTATTCCAGCCGTGATTTGATCCTGGTAAAACACCAATTTAATCCGGTGGAAGATCTTAGGAAGGACTGGCAAGGGCTCTGGGAATTGACTCCAGATAAGCCCGGACAGCGTGACGACATCCGCCGTTATTTCATCACGCGGAGCGAAGACGATCCGAACTTGTACGGCGATGCCCCAAAAGAGAAATAGGAGAAAACGAAGATGCGAAAACTCTCAGACGTAATCGCGCAGATTTCGGCGCTTATCCCCGTTCCGGCGCCGCCGGCGGTCGCGGATGACTTGACGGTGTTGGCGGCGGAACTCACCATCCTGAACCGGGTTTCCTTGTACACGGCGCCCGAATCGCCCACGGCGGCGGAGAACTGGGCGCGGCTCGGCACGGCGCTTTACCGTTACCTGCCCAACCCGGCCGGCTATACCTGGGCGCAGGCAATCTCGGACGTGGTGACGAAGGTGACGAAATGACGCTGCATGAACGCCACGTGAGGGGGTTGCCATTGCCGAAGCTTGGCAAGAACGCGCCGCGGCTGGACCCTCGGACATTCAAGCTGGCGAAGTACCTGAAGCCTCCGCTTCCACTGCCACCCTCGGAGGTTTCCTGGATTACGAAGGTCCCCCAGCCGATGCCGATGTACCTGAACGATGCGCTGGGCAATTGCGTCATCGCGGCCGAGGCGCACATGATCAACCAGTGGACCCGGTACGCAGCGAGAGAAGTCTTTCCCACAGATGCGGACGTGCTGACGGTCTATGAACGGGTGGCGGGGTATGTGCCGGGTGATCCGTCAACCGATAATGGCACGGACCCTCTCAGCGCGTTGCAGGACTGGCGCAAGAACGGTCTTGCGGGCCGGAAGATCATTGCGTATATGTCCGTTGACAAGAGCAACCTGACGGAGATTTTCCAGGCGATCATGCTGTTCGGAAGCCTGTTCACGGGTATTCAACTGCCGATTTCGGCGCAAGGGCAGAATGCCTGGACGGTTCCCAGTGGTGGGGCCTTCGGGGATGGCTCGCCGGGCTCCTGGGGCGGGCATATGGTGCCGATCTTCGCAGGCTCGCCGAAAACCTTTACGTGCGAAACCTGGGGCCAGTCGCTCAAGATGTCGCGCAATTTCTTCTGGAACTATGTAGATGAAACCTGGGTGGTGTTGTCTCAGGATTGGCTGGACACAACCGGCAATGCTCCCAGCGGCTTCAACATGGCTCAACTGCGCGCCGATATCGCGGCGCTCTAACGAAAGGCGTCCCAGGGACGGCTTAGAAAGGGGGAAACCGAATGTTAAAACTAAGCTGGTGGGAACAATTCATTATTAGCGCGGCGGTCAGTCTGCTCAGCGTGCTCGCGTCCAAGCTCACAAACCCAACCGAATTAGCCGCTTTGAAGGTTGCGATTGAGTTCTTGCAAACGTTGCTGACCGGCACGGTCGCGGTCAAGGCAGAATAGCCCTTGACGCGGGGGAAGGGTTGGGCGCATACTCAACCTAATGTAAAGAAGCCTCATCGAATCGCGTTTAACAGCCCGCCGCCCCTCCTCCGAGGACGGCGGGCTCTTTTTTTGCCTTCAGATCTGGTAGACCACATTTCCGGCGCCGTCAAGAACTCTGGCCGAATGATACTGCCACATAAGCCGATTCGCGGCGGCTGCGGCTTGTTCCAAGCTCCCGAAGGTCTGCGGCATCAGGTTCAGAAATCCCCCGCGCAAAGGTTGCCAATAGAGGCGGCCGGAGCGGGGACAATAGAACTCAACCCGGTACATGCCTCGATTCTACCTCCCTGTGCGCCCTTCGGCTGCGTCCTGATGGTTTTTGAGGGACTGGATAGCGCGGATGATTCAGCACAACGGCTATTCTTCTGCAATACTGAATGCGAGGTACCTTAACATGCCGTTTACATCGCTTCACGAAGTCACTCTCAACGCGTCCATCGGACCCTTCGAAACGTTCGAAGAGCTCCAGGCCGCAACTGCCCGGCAGACACCAGGCGCTCTGTGCGTTCCGGCCGGGCCAAACACCAATGCCACCTCGGGCAAGGTCAAAGACCAGGGCGGCAACGTCATCGGCACCTGGGGACGTAGCTAGTTTTCAACCTGTGGCGCGGCCTCTGCGAACGTGCAAAGGCTGCGCTACAATCCAAACTGAGGTGCCAACATGGTTCAGTTCAGTGTAATCCTGCTTGTTCTCTCGTTCGTGCTTTTGCTTCTGGCCGGGTTCGCCTGGTCGCAACCGGAGCCGCGTTTCTGGTGGGGGCGACTCTTGTCGTGGGGCCTTGCCGCTGCGGTCCTGGCATACCTGATTTCAGCTAGCCACGATTTCTTCAAAGGTTGAAACACAATTCGGTGTATACTGCTCTTGTGGGACGGGGAGTGTGAGCTTTGGCCGTTTTCGGATGGCCGCTAGTTCCGCTTTGATCCGTCCCCATTTCGACATCCCACCACGAAGAGGGGAGCCGGAAGTCCAGCGCTGTAAAGGGAAGCAGGCAAGACGGGCATAGTCAGTAGCCGGGCCGGTTGTGAGTGAATACCCGGTGAAACGAACCCGAGCGCTTCGCAGTAAACGGGACGAGCCCGCTAGAAGCGTTCGGCGGTTGGCTGTAATGAACTCAACGAACCTGCCTAACGAAGCTGGCTGGCTCCCCGCACCTTTTCTCCACTGCCGATTCCCGCGCACCTGCTACCCCATGACGCGCTCGAAGGCTTGCCCTTCTATTTGTTGTGGTTCCTTGCTACCCTGAATCCATGAAAACCTTATTGTTGCTTTTCGCTTCGGCCTTCTGTGCCTTGGCGCAAACCACACCGGACTGTCAGTTCACGTATACGGCTGCAATCCCAACCTCGCAGACTCCACCGATCAACAACCGATTCACCACGGCCGGCGGGCCTAACGGCTGCTCGGCTTGGACATTCAAATACTGGACGAATGCGGCCTCGGCAACTTCAGTTCAGATCGAAGGCGCAGCGGATGCCGTCTCAGGTGGCGTCCATGCGCCTACCGGGTCGTATACGGCTTTGACCGTTGCGGCTCCCACGGGATCAGGTACCAATCCGGCAACTGTGGCGACCGCGGGCGGTGCGGCCCTGTGCTGCGATTACTATCCCTGGATCAGAATTACCGTGAACACGCTGACGAGCTCAGGAGCAGGAACCACCATCGAAGTCCGTGCCTACGGATACCGGAACAATTCAGCGGTGAATGGGAACGGCGGGAGTGGACTTCCATCAGGCGCGGCCAGTGGGGATCTCGGTGGAAACTACCCAAATCCGAACGTGGTAAACCTCTCACACGTTACAAACGGATCGCTGGCGGATTCCGGCTTGGTGAATCCGCCAGTACATCTCCAGCCCACCAGCCCCGGCACGCCGCAAACGGGGAATTCTAACATTTCGGGGGTGGGGACTTTTGGGCAGATTTCTGTCCCGGATGGTACTTACTCGTTGCCCTCCATCATGTTTCCGAGCAGTGTCGGGATATATTCGAGTAGCGGCTCGCTTGGCTTTCTCGTCGGCGGCTATATAGATATGATCATGTACGCCGCCCGAATAAATTGGCTGCAAGCAATGACAACCGCTGGTGGAATGCCCACGGTGACGGGGTGTGGCACCATCGGCGCCCAGACGGGCGGGCTCCTGGCGGGAACATTTGTGGCTGGAGCAGTCACCACATGCACGCCTGTTTTGACGGGACTGCCAGCGTCTCTTAATGGGTACGCCTGCCTGGTCTGGAACGTGACGGCAGCAACCGGGGTACCCTACGGCAATATCGACTCGAACTCGACCACCTCAGCCACGTTTCCAGCGATTATAATTGTCGCCGGAAACAAGATGCGGTTTCAGTGCGGGCTTTCGTACTAAAGCTATGAGGCGCGCAATCTCTTGGCCGCTGGCGTCCGTTCTCGTCTGCGGGCTCTGTGGGGTGGCGAAGGGGCAGGGTTGCCAAGCCACTTCCTCGCCATACTCTGTGAGCTGCTTTGGGGCACTCGGAGATGGAGTCCACAATGACACGGCAGCTATCCAGGCTGCGATCACTGCCGCTTGTGCGACCAATGGCGCGGTGCTCAACTTTCCGACGCCTTCAAATAGATATATGGTTTCGGGTGCAAACCCCTTGGCGATTTCTTGCGGCCTGGACGTACAGGCAACAAATTCTGAATTATATTTCAGCGGAACGGGTGCTCTGTTTTACATCACAACAGGGAACACGGTGCGCATTCATGGCTTTCAGGCATACGGTAATAATGTTGCTGGCACTTATTTTGTGGAGCTGGTCAGCGCCAACTCCCTTGACCAAATCTACGATAACGGAATTGTAAACTTTGGTGATCTTGCCACCGGGAGCGGCGCTGGAATATACGTAAACGCGGACTCCAACTCGCTTACAATCACAAAGAACGTCATCAGCGGATACGGCACGCCCATCCTGTCGAATGGCCCTATGGACACTGCGCATATTTACGACAACCAACTCTCTAGCACTGTGTCCAGATGCGTGGACCTCAGTAACGCCGGTGGGGCGGTCACGATGCAGATTCAGCACAACAACGCAACCTGCGTTGGTGGAGCGATGAGGATTCAAGGGGCCGGGGAATATTTCATTGACGACAACGAGTATGAGATCGGTGCATCGGTGACGAATGCAAACTCTGCGGCGTTTGAGTTTTTAGGCTCCGGGGCGGTGTACGCCACCCGCAACCGTTGCACCCTGGCGTCCCACGCATCCTACTGCATTTGGTTTGGTGCAGGCACCAGCAACAACTACTCTCTTTTGGCGCAGACCAAGAGCAATGGTCACACGGTGGCAGCCATCGGCAGCGCAGACGGAACACTCAATCTCAGCAGCACTGCTGCTGGGTATACCCAGTTCGCGCACAACACTGCAACAACCGGATTAGTATACGCAAGCGCAATTGGCCCTTTTATCAATGGCCCTGCTATAGCGCCATCCGGTTCTTGCCCCACAAACGGAGTCTGGGTCTTTTCACAAGACGGGCACGCGACCTTCTGCGCGTCCGGTACCTGGGCTACAAAAATATGAATGATTTCGCGCGGGCGTTCCCGCCTCAGAGTAAAAGACCTTCCCATTCGGAGCTCATCACCATAGGGGCCGTGGGGCATCGGTATCTGAATCAAAC
>OBLU010005675.1_pt1 | contig 11154 bp, 8 predicted proteins | sample 1518681 | NCBI WGS metagenome assembly OBLU01 (sample SAMEA3539304, study PRJEB22396) | soil metagenome | biome: tundra; feature: field; material: soil | place: USA | collected 2010-05 | depth 0.15 m
GGCACGACCGTGGCGGCGAGCCGCTCGCTGCGCCGCGACGGCCTGACCGTCCGGGTGCTGCGAGACGGCGCCGAGGCCGCGCGGATCACCTCACTTGCCGAAAAGCCGCTGCTGCCCAGCCCGGCCCCCGACCTTTTCTGTGCTGGGGAGCAGGAAATCAGCACCGCGCTGCTGCTGCCGTCCTGGCATCAGCCGGGCTCCGGCCCGCTGCCAGTGCTGATGAATCCCTACGGCGGGCCGCACGGGCAGATGGTGCTGGCTAGCCAGGCAGCATTCCTCGCCTCCCAGTGGTTTGCCGAGCAGGGCTTCGCCGTGGTGGTCGCGGACGGCCGGGGCACACCCGGCCGCGGTCCGCGCTGGGAGCACGCGGTCGCCGGCGACCTGGCCGGCCCGGCGCTGGCCGACCAGGTCACGGCACTGCGGGCGGCGGCGCAGCGATGCCCCGATCTGGATCTGGGCAGGGTCGCAATCCGGGGCTGGTCGTTCGGCGGCTACCTGTCGGCGCTGGCCGTACTGCGCCGGCCGGATGTGTTCCACGCGGCGGTGGCGGGGGCGCCGGTTACCGAGTGGCGCCTCTACGACACCCACTACACCGAGCGCTACCTCGGGCATCCCGATCGCCAGCCGGCGGCTTACGAGCAGAGCTCGCTGCTGGCCGACGCGGGCCGGCTGAGCCGGGCGCTGCTGATCATCCATGGCCTGGCCGACGACAATGTCGTGGTCGCGCACTCGCTCCGGCTGTCCTCGGCGCTGCTCGCCGCGGGCAGGCAGCACTGCGTGCTGCCGCTGTCCGGGGTGACGCACATGGCGTCCCAGGAGGAGGTCGCCGAGAATCTGCTGCTGCTGCAGGTGGACTTCATCCGCCGGGCGCTCGGACTGGCCGACACGGCATAGCCGACACAGCGTAGCCGACATCTGCAGCCCGCACCGTGAATCCGGCACGGTGTAGTGACGGTGTAGTGAGAGTCACAGCCGCGGATCTCCGTTCTGCCGCCTAGTAATGATATTCAGTGGAATAGGGTTCTCACGCACACAGGCCCCGTCAGCGCGCGCACCAGGCGCCCGCCGCGACGAGGGGCGATCCTAGTGGGTTCCCAGTGAATTCAGTGCGGAGACGGCTATGACGCAGGCACCGGTAGCACCGGCCAAGACCAGGGCGCAGATCGCGGAAAGGACGCTGCGCAGCGATCCCTGGTGGCGCGCCCCGCGCATCACGGCCGCGGCGCTGACCATCTGGGTGCTGTACGCGACGGTGCACGTCTTCCTCGGCCGCTGGTACTGGGTGCCGCGATACCACTACCTCACGCCGTTCTACTCACCGTGTATCAGCGGCGAGTGCGCTGCAGGCTCGAGCAGCCTGGGCACCTGGTTCGGCAAGGTGCCGCCGATTATCCCGTATGCGATCGTCTCCCTGCCGTTCGTGCTCGGCTTCCGGCTCACCTGCTACTACTACCGGCGGGCCTACTACCGGGCGTTCTGGCGGGCGCCGGCCGCCTGCGCCGTGCGCGAGCCGCACGCCACCTACACCGGCGAGACGCGGTTCCCGCTGATCATTCAGAACCTGCACCGCTACTTCTTCTACCTCGTCATCCTGATCTCGCTGCTGAACACCTACGACCTGATCCAGGCGTTCCACGGCAAGACCGGGGGCTTCGGGTTCGGGCTCGGCACCCTCATCATGCTGATCAACGTCGTGCTGCTCTGGGCCTATACGCTGTCCTGCCATTCCTGCCGGCATATCACCGGCGGCAGGCTCAAGAACTTCGGCAAGCACCCGGCCCGGTACTGGACATGGACTCAGGTTTCCAAGCTGAACTCCCGGCACATGCAGCTGGCGTGGACAACGCTGGGCACATTGATGCTGGCTGACCTTTACATCATGCTCGTAGCCAGCGGCACGATCAGCGACGTGCGGTTCTTCAACTGAGGCAGGCAACACGATGCAGGCAAGACCATGACTGATATCGAGCGGCTCAGCTACGACGTGGTAGTGATCGGCGCGGGCGGCTCGGGGCTGCGCGCGGCGATCGAGGCGCGGCTGGCGGGCAAAAAGACCGCTATCATCTCCAAGTCGCTGCTCGGCAAGGCGCACACAGTGATGGCCGAGGGCGGCGCCGCCGCGGCGATGGGCAACGTCAACTCCCGCGACAACTGGCAGGTCCACTTCCGCGACACGATGCGCGGCGGCAAGTTCATGAACAGCTGGCGGATGGCGGAACTGCACGCCAAGGAGGCACCCGAGCGGATCTGGGAACTCGAGGCCTGGGGCGCGCTGTTCGACCGCACCAAGGACGGCAAGATCAGCCAGCGGAACTTCGGCGGGCACGAGTACCCGCGGCTGGCGCACGTCGGGGACCGGACCGGGCTGGAGATCATCCGCACGCTGCAGCAGCAGGTCGTCGCGATGCAGCAGGAAGACGCGGTCAACCTGGGCGACCCGGAGGCGATGATCAAGGTCTACGCCGAGACCACCATCACCCGCCTGATGAAGGACGGCGACCGTATCGCCGGGGCTTTCGGATATTTCCGCGACACGGGACGATTCGTCCTGTTCGAGGCGCCGGCGGTCGTGCTCGCCACCGGCGGCATCGGGAAGACGTTCAAGGTCTCCTCCAACTCCTGGGAGTACACCGGAGACGGCCACGCGCTCGCCCTGCTGGCCGGGGCGACCCTGCTGAACATGGAGTTCGTGCAGTTCCACCCGACCCACATGGTCTGGCCGCTGTCGGTGGCCGGCCTGCTGGTCACCGAGTCGGTGCGCGGCGACGGCGGCGTGCTGCGCAACTCCGAGGGCAAGCGGTTCATGTTCGGCTACGTGCCTGACGTGTTCCGGCCGATGTACGCGGAGACCGAGGAAGAGGCCGACCGCTGGTACAACGACCAGGCCAATAACCGGCGCCCGCCCGAACTGCTGCCCCGGGACGAGGTGGCCCGGTCGATCAGGGCCGAGGTCAAGGCGGGCCGCGGGTCACCGCACGGCGGCGTCTTCCTCGACATCGCCTCCCGGCGGCCGGCCGAGGAGATCCTGCGCAAGCTGCCGTCCATGTACCACCAGTTCAAGGAACTGGCCGACGTCGACATCACCAAGGAGCCGATGGAGGTCGGCCCGGCCCAGCACTACGTGATGGGCGGCGTGGAGGTGGACCCGGACACCGGGGCGTCCAGCGTGCCCGGCCTGTACGGGGCCGGCGAGGTGACCGGCGGCATGCACGGCTCCAACCGGCTGGGCGGCAACTCCCTCTCCGATCTGCTGGTCTTCGGCCGCCGGGCCGGGATGGGCGCTGCGGAGTACGTGGACAGGCTGGACAGCAAACGGCCGGTGGCATCCGACGCCGATGTGGCCGCGGCGCAGGCCGAGGCGGTGGCCCCGCTGGAGCGGGCCGGCGGCGAGAACCCCTATACGGTGCACGCCGAGGTCCAGCAGACCATGAGCGACCTGGTGGGGATCATCCGCCGGGAGGACGAGATCAAGGCCGCGCTGGCCGAGCTGGAGAAGCTGCGCGAACGGGCCGCCCAGGTCAGCGCGGAGGGCGGCAGCGCCTACAACCCGGGCTGGCACCTGGCCCTGGACCTGCGCAACATCATGCTGATCGCGGACTGCGTGGCTCAGGCGGCCCTGGAGCGCCAGGAGAGCCGCGGCGGCCACACCCGCGACGACTTCCCCGGAATGTCGCCGGAGTGGCGCAAGATCAACCTCATCTGCGCACTGGACGGCGACCGGGTGACGCTCACCCGGCAGCCGATGGTCCCGATGCGCGAGGACCTGCTGGCGCTGTTCGACCGTTCCGAACTGAACAAGTACCTCACCGATGAGGAATTGCCCGCCGTACCGGGGGAGAGATACTGATGGGCGCGAAAGTAACACTACGGATCTGGCGCGGCGATGCCGGGCAAGGCGCACTGGCCGACTACCAGGTCGAGGCCAACGAGGGCGAGGTGGTCCTCGACGTGCTGCACCGCCTTCAGGCGACCCAGGCGGGTGACCTGGCGGTCCGCTGGAACTGCAAGGCGGGCAAGTGCGGGTCCTGTTCGATGGAGGTCAACGGGCGGCCGCGGCTGGCCTGCATGACCCGGATGTCGCTGTTCGAGCCGGACGAGACGATCACGCTCACCCCGCTGCGGACCTTCCCGGTCATCAGGGACCTGGTCACCGACGTGTCGTTCAACTACGCGAAGGCGCGGGAGATCCCCTCGTTCACGCCCGACCCGCGTGTGGGCCTAGGCGAGTTCCGGATGCAGCAGGTGGACGTGGAGCGCTCCCAGGAGTTCCGCAAGTGCATCGAGTGCTTCCTGTGCCAGAACGTCTGCCACGTGATCCGCGACCACCCGGAGAACGAGCGGGCGTTCGCCGGGCCCCGGTTCCTGATGCGGATCGCCGAACTGGAGATGAACCCGGCCGACACCGCCGACCGCCGCGAGATCGCCCAGGACGACTTCGGCCTCGGCTACTGCAACATCACCAAGTGCTGCACCGAGGTCTGCCCGGAGAACATCAAGATCACCGACAACGCGCTTATCCCGCTGAAGGAGCGGGTGGTCGGCCGCAAGTACGACCCGCTGGTCTGGCTCGGCTCGAAGATCACCCGCCACCCTCGCGGCAAGGACACCCCGAAGATTCCCGGCAAGAACTAGCGGAGCTTTTCGCAGCGCACAACGGCAGGCGGCCGGCCGGACCGCGCAGCCAGATTTGTCCGGGCCGGCCGGTAGTATTTGCACGTGCCCGGCTAGCCGCACAGCGGGGGCCGGACCGCATGTCCGTCAGTTCCGCTGTCAGCGTCAGCCGCTGCCAGCGCGAGCAGCGCCCGGCGAGCGGGCAGTAGCGCATGACAGCATGGCGCGGCGACACGGCGGCCTGACTTTACCGAGGCGGCGGCCGATATCGTCCGCCCTGAATAGGGTGACTGGCGAGGGCGGGTGCCTGCCCGGTGAGAGCGAAAGGCCGTCATGATCCACCTCACCTACCTGGAAGCAGCTGTTGTCGGGCTGGTTCAGGGAGTGACCGAGCTTTTCCCCGTGTCGAGCCTCGGCCACAACGTGCTGATCCCCGCGCTCATCGGCGGCAGCTGGGCGAGGGACCTCAACGTCGCCAAGCCAGAGTCCCCGTACCTGGCCTTCATCGTCGGCATGCACGTGGCGACGGCCATCGCCCTGCTGATCTACTTCTGGAAGGACTGGGTCCGGATCATCAAGGGCTTCGTCAGCTCGATCCGCAAAGGGGAGATCGAGACAACCGACCAGAAACTGGCCTGGATGATCATCGCGGCGACGATACCGGTCGGCATCGTCGGGCTCGTGTTCGAGCACGCGTTCCGGTTGCTGTTCGGCGTGCCGATCCGGGCAGCGATCTTCCTGGCCATCAACGGCGTGATCCTCTTCGCCGGGGAAAGATTCCGGACCAGGGCCTCGCTGCGGGCCGATGCCGAGGTTGCGCAGGAGCCTTCGGCTGAGCCAGCCGCTGTTACCGCGCGCGGCCCGGACCATGCCCAGCACGCACCAGGCCATCAGGTCGTGCGTGAGGCGGAGGTCTCCCGCGCGGTCGCCTCTGATCGGCGGCTGGCGAAGATCGGGTTCGGCCAGACGACGCTGATCGGATCGGCGCAGATCCTGGCGCTGCTCGCGGGGATCAGCCGGGACGGCGTCACGATGGTCGCTGGCATGTTCAGCGGCCTGTCCCGTGAGGACTCGGCGCGGTTCGCGTTCCTGCTCGCCACACCGGTCATCCTGGCCGCCGGGGCGCTCAAGGTCCCGGACCTGACCGGCCCGCTCGGCAACGGAATTCGCGGCCAGGTCCTCGTCGGGAGCCTGCTCTCCGGGATCGGCGCCTATGTGTCGGTCCGCTTCCTCGTCCGGTACTTCCAGACCCGCACGCTGACCCCGTTCGCGATCTACTGCGTGATCTTCGGCGTGGGCAGCATCATCTACCTGTCGGTACGCTAACCGGCCGTTACTCGCCAGAGCGCGAGCGCCGGGCTCGCTGCCTGCCGCGCTCCTTGGCGTCGAGCACCATCTTGCGGATCCGCACGGCCGACGGCGTCACCTCGGCGCACTCGCCGTCCGCGCAGAACTCCAGCGCCTGCTCCAGGCTCAGCATGCGCGGCGGGATGAGCCGCTCCAGCTCCTCCCCCGTCGACTGCCGCACGTTGGTCAGCTTCCGCTCCTTGGCGATGTTGACATCCATGTCGTCGGCGCGGGAGTTCTCACCCACGATCATGCCCTCGTAGACCTCGGTCCCCGGCTCGACGAACAGCGTGCCCCGCTCCTGCAGCGCGAACATGGCATACGCGGTCGCGACGCCGGTGCGGTCGGCAACCAGCGAGCCGGTCGGCCGCATCCGCAGCGGGCCCGACCACGGCTCATAGCCCTCGAACACGTGGTGGGCGATTCCGGTGCCGCGGGTGTCGGTGAGGAACTGGGTACGGAACCCGATGAGCCCGCGGGCGGGCACAACGAAATCGAACCGCACCCAGCCGGTGCCGTGATTAGTCATGTTCAGCATCCGGCCCTTGCGCACCGCGAGCAAAGTGGTGACCGCGCCGAGATAGTCCTCGGGCACGTCCACGGTGAGCCGCTCGACCGGCTCGTGCAGCTTGCCGTCGATTTCCCTGGTGACGACGGTCGGCCGGCCGACGGTCAGCTCGTAGCCTTCCCGCCGCATGGTCTCCACCAGCACAGCCAGGGCCAGCTCACCGCGCCCCTGCACCTCCCAGGTGTCCGGCCGCTCGGTCGGCAGGACGAGGACCGAGACGTTCCCGACCAGCTCGCGATCCAGGCGGTCCTTGACCATCCGCGCGGTGACCCTGGATCCCTTCGACCGCCCGACCAGCGGCGAGGTGTTCACCCCGATCGTCATCGAGATCGCCGGCTCATCAACGGTGATCAGCGGCAGCGGCCGGGGATCCTCCGGATCTGCCAGCGTCTCGCCGATCATGATCTCGCCGATTCCCGCCACCGCGATGATGTCGCCCGGCCCGGCGGACGCGGCGGGAACCCGGTCCAGCGCCTCGGTCCGGAACAGCTCGGTGATCTTAACCCGCTCGATGGAGCCATCCCGGCGGCACCAGGCAACCTGCTGGCCCTTGGTGATCTCCCCGCTGAATACCCGGCACAGCGCGATCCGGCCCAGGTACGACGAGGCGTCCAGGTTGGCCACATGCGCCCGCAGCGGCGCCTGCGGATCATACGACGGCGCGGGCACGCTCTCGCGCAACACGGCGAACAGCGGCTCCAGGTCCGGCGAGTCAGGCAGCGCGCCGTCAGCTGGCCTGGTCAGCGACGCCCGGCCGGCTCTGGCCGACGCGTACACGATCGGGAACTCGATCTGGTCCTCGGTCGCGTCCAGGTCCATGAACAGCTCGTAGCACGCGTCCACGACCTCGGCGATGCGCGCGTCCGGCCGGTCCACCTTGTTGATCACGAGGATCACCGGCAGCTTTGCTTCCAGGGTCTTGCGCAGCACGAACCTCGTCTGCGGCAGTGGCCCCTCACTGGCATCCACCAGCAGCAGCACGCCGTCCACCATGGACAGGCCGCGCTCCACCTCGCCGCCGAAATCCGCGTGGCCTGGCGTGTCCACGATGTTGATGGTCAGCCCGCCATGCTGCACAGCGGTGTTCTTCGCCAGGATCGTGATCCCCTTCTCGCGCTCCAGGTCGCCGGAGTCGAGTACCCGGTCGGCGATCTGGGCGCCCGCGCGGAACGCCCCTGACTGCCACAGCATCGCGTCGACCAGCGTGGTCTTGCCGTGGTCGACGTGCGCCACGATGGCGACGTTGCGCAGGTCGTCGCGCGTGGCTAGCCGAAAGTCAGTGGCAGGCATGCTGGAAAAACTCCTGGTGGCTGGGGAATGCGCCGAAGGGACGGCACCCATAGCTTATTCGCTCCTTCATTCACAACGGGAAAGCCCGCCGCTGGCATTCCTGCCGCTGCTCAGGCGCAGGGCCGGCCGCCGGGCCGCCTAAGGCAGCCAGCCCGGCAGAGATAAGGAATCCGCCCGATGCCCGCCAGCGGGCCTTACGACGAAGCTGAATCCCGTCGGGCCGCAGAACGCATCCCGTAAGCAAAGGAGAAGGCCATGGTATCGGCAAATTCCACGATCATGTCGGCCGTCGCAGCCGAGCACATCAGGGACCTGCAACGACCAGGCGACCGCGACGCGTCTTGCCCAGGGCGGCACGCCGCGCCCGGCGCGAGCCCCGCCCGGCGGCCGTGACGCTCGTGCCGCGCCCCCGCAACGCGACGGCGTAGCCGCGCAGGTAATGCGGTGCGCAGGCGTTGCGGCGCACAGGCCTGGAACACGTGTTCGAACGGAGGTAAGCTGAGCCGGTGGCAGCTTATCTTCCGCCCGGCTGGCCAGCGGGCGTTCATCCGCCGGGCAGTGAGCGATTCGAGCAGACCGCGGTGAACTGGCTGCTCGACGTGGTGCCGCCCGACTACCGGACGCATGGCGTGCTGCTGCGCCATCCGGTGGCGCTCGCGGCGCTGGCCCGCCATCATGTGACCGCGTGCGTGGACGGCGCGCGCCAGGGTTATCGCACTGCCCGCGCGGAACTGGCCGGCGATCTGCCTCCCGGTGCCATCGAAGCGGTGCTCGGCGTGTACCGGAGCGAGGGAAGCAGGCTTGCCGCCACTGCCCGGTCGGTGGAGCTGGTCGCCCGCGCGCTGCGCGGCGAGGTGTTCGTGCCGCAGCTCGGGGGACAGCAGGATGCCGGCCGTCACATCACCGGCGCGCCCGACCCTGAGCGACCCGAGCAGGCTGCCCGCAGGCGGCCGTAGCCGAGCTGGTCACCGCTGGCGCGGCCGGCGCGGTGGTGACGTCATCGTTGATCCGGAACCACACCGCCTTGGATCCGGATCCGGGTGCGTAGGTGACGCCCCATGAAGATGCGAGCTTGGCCGGCAAGACCAGCCCGCGGCCGCCCGTGCGCTCGGCCGGCGCCGCCGCGGCGTCCTGCCGCTCAGCGACGATCTGGGCCGGGCTGTAGTCGACGACTGAGATCTCCACGGCGCGGCCGTCGAGCCGGCAGGTAACGCCCACCGGCGTGCCCGCGTGCAGAATCGCGTTGGTCACCAGCTCGCTGGTCAGCAGCACGGCGTCATCGATCAGGCCGTCCCGCTGCGGGCGGTAGCCGCTGCGCTGCCAGGAACCGAGAGTCTGCCGCACGAAACGCCGTGCGGCAGCGGCAGCCTGGTGCTCAGGCTGGTAAGCCGCAGTCGCGACGAGGTCGCCGGTTGCCTTCACGCTCCCCCTTGGCTGCCCGTTTGCCGCGCCATATCCCGCAACGCGGACCCGGCAGCGCAGCTTCCCCGGCATGCGCCCTCGCCGGGCAGGCAACTATGGTGGCAGATTCGCGGCGCGCGTGCCTGCCAAAGCAGTCAGCCCGGGTAGTCCGACGGCGGCGCCGACCAGCCGGCCCCCGGTACGTACTCGCGCACGATCCTGGCAGGCACTCCGGCGACGACACACTGATCGGGGAACTTGCCGCGGACCACCGAGCCGGCCGCGACCACGACGTTCCGGCCGAGGACCGATCCGGGCAGCACGATGGCTCCGGTGCCGAGCCAGGAGCCGGTCCCGATCGAGACGGCGGCGTCCACCGGCCACTGCCGCCCTATCGGCTGCTCAGGATCCTCGTAGCGATGGTTCTGGTCGGTGATGTAGACGTACGGGCCGGTAAAGACGTCGTCGCCGATCACGATCGAGTAATGCGCGACAATGTGGCTGCCCCGGCCGATCACGCAGCGGCTGCCCACCCGCAGCACGGGCTCGCTGCCGAGATCGTGGCCCGGCATCAGGCCGGCGGTCAGGCTGACTTGCTCGCTGATCATGGTCTGGTCGCCGATCTCGATCCAGGCTTCGCCGAAAACCGCCCCGGTCGGGAACGCCATCAGCGACCGCGGACCGAACGAGGCGAAGCGCCTCCCGGCAGCTGACTCAGCCGTGATGGTGCCCGCCTGCCGGATCCGGCGCCAGCCGGCCTGAACGAGACTGGCGCAAGCTGCCCGGCGGCTCTTTCGCAGCGCCTGCATCCACGACATGGCGGACAACGGTACCCGGCGATTGGCCGGCAGGCCCGTAACTATCCAGACAGGGCAGGCCCGGCTTGCTGCCTGCCCGAGGCCGCGAGCTGCCCGCAGGCCCCGTCGATCTCGGTTCCCCGGGTGTCGCGGACCGTTACCGGGATCCCGCGCGCAGCGAGGATCGCCTGGAACTCGCGTGCGACCACCGGGTCCGACGCGGTCCACCGCGATCCCGGCGTGGGGTTGAGCGGGATGAGATTCACGTGCACCAGATTGCCACCGAGCAGCCGGGCCAGAGCCTCCGCGCGCCAGGCCTGGTCGTTGACGTTACGGATCATCGCGTACTCAATGGAGACGCGCCGCCCCGTCGCAGCCGCATAGTCCCAGGCAGCGTCGAGCACCTCGGCTACCTTCCAGCGCTGGTTGACCGGCACCAGCTCGTCCCGCAGACCGTCGTCGGGCGCGTGCAGGGAGACGGCAAGCCGGACCGACAACTGCTCGGCGGCCAGCCGGCGGATGGCCGGGACCAGGCCCACCGTGGAGAGGGTCACGCCGCGCTGCGATATGCCGACGCCGTCCGGAACCGGATCGGTCAGCCGCCGTACTGCAGACAGCACGCTGGAGTAATTCGCCAGCGGCTCCCCCATGCCCATGAAGACGACGTTCGAGACCCGGCCGGGGCCGCCCGGCACCTCGCCGCGGGCGAGCGCGCCGCCGCCGGACACGACCTGCGTCACGATCTCCGCGGCGGACAGGTTGCGAGTCAGCCCGGCCTGGCCGGTAGCGCAGAAAGGGCAGGCCATTCCGCAGCCGGCCTGGGACGAAACGCACATCGTCCCCCGGTCGGGATACCGCATCAGCACCGACTCCAGGTAGGAGCCATCCAGCGCGCGCCACAATGTCTTGCGGGTGCTGCCGCCATCGCACGTAAGCTCGCGTTCGGCGGTGAGCAGCCGGGGAAGCAGCGCCCGGGCGAGCTCATCGCGGGCGCTCGCCGGCAGGTCAGTCATGTCGGCCGGATTATCGGTCAGCCTGCCGAAGTAATGCCGGGCGAGCTGATCCGCCCTGAAGCCCCGATGGCCGAGCCGCTCGGCGGCCGCGCGGCGGTCGGCGGGAGCCAGGTCGGCCAGGTGCGCC
>OBLU010005676.1_pt1 | contig 11154 bp, 6 predicted proteins | sample 1518681 | NCBI WGS metagenome assembly OBLU01 (sample SAMEA3539304, study PRJEB22396) | soil metagenome | biome: tundra; feature: field; material: soil | place: USA | collected 2010-05 | depth 0.15 m
AATGAACCTTTCGCAGCGCTGGCAGCACGCCGTGCTCGCGTTGAGTTTCATCACGCTGGCCGTGACCGGGTTCGCGCTGAAATTCCCCGATTCCGGGCTGGCGGCCATGCTGGGTTCCAGCGAGCCGGTGCGCCGCTGGATTCACCGCATCGCCGGCATCGTGCTGCTGTTGGTCGGGCTTTATCATCTGATTCACATCCTGATGACCAGGGAAGGCCGGCGGCTGGTCAGAGATTTGTTCCCGGTGAAAAAAGACCTCGATGACATCCGGTGCGCCATCCGTTATCTCGCAGGCTGGAGCGACGAGAAGCCGAAAATCGGTCGCTTCGGTTATGCCGAAAAAATGGAATACTGGGCCGTGCTCTGGGGCACCATCATCATGGGCGCGACCGGCTTGATGATCTGGTTCAAGCTGGACGTGACGCGCTTCCTGCCGCGCTGGGCCGTGGACGTGGCGCTGACGATTCATTACTACGAGGCGGTGCTGGCGTGCTTGGCAATTGTCGTCTGGCATTTCTATCACGTCATCTTCGACCCGGACGTTTATCCGCTGAACACCGCCTGTTGGAATGGCCGCGTTTCCGAGGAATGGCAGAAACACGAACATCCCCTCGACACGCCGGAAAACGGGAAGCCGCCGCAAAACGATGCGGGGAAATCCGGTGGAAAGCAGGAGCCGACGTAAGGAGGCTCATTTCAAATTCGGATTTCGGAATTCGACATTCAAAGAGCGGCCTCGTTACCTCGGCTCTGCAACTTTCGACAGTGTGGTATTTTGAAGTTTGGAGTTCCGCTTTTTAGGCGGCCCCAATGCAGCGTAAACGTGGAACTCCCACAAAATGATACAACACCGCCGCCATTTGCCTTGAATCCTTCGCCGCGCGCGGGCAACTTGCGCGCGATGAATTTTCTTTCCGCGTTGTTGACGACGTTGAGCCTCGCGCTTTGCGCCTTGCCGTCGCCCGCAGCCACCATCAACGGCCAGAATTACGTCCCGCTCGCCGACTGGGCGGGCGCGAACGGCCTGAAGACCTTCTGGCTGCGCCGCGGGGAGGAGATCGCCGCGACGAACCGCGCCGCGCGGCTGGTGTTCGACAAGGATTCCAACATGGCGGAAATCAACGGCGTCCACGTCGCGCTGTCGTTCCCGGTGGCGGTGGACAAAGGCGCGCCGCTCATCGCGCAATTCGACCTCGATAACACCGTGCGTCCCCTGCTCTTCCCGTCGCGCTACCTCGAACCGAAACGCATCGCCACCATCTGCCTCGATCCCGGCCACGGCGGCAAGGACACCGGCAAACGCGTCGGCGGATTCTTCTCGCACAACGAAAAAACTTACACGCTTTTGCTGGCCCTCGAATTGCGCGACCAGCTCCGGCGTGCCGGCTTCAACGTCATCCTCACCCGGACGAAGGACGCCTACGTGGAATTGCCCCAACGCCCCGCGCTGGCCAACCGCTTCGGAGCGGATTTGTTCGTGAGCCTCCACTTCAACGCCGCCGAGAGCAGCAAGAACGAAGTCGCCGGGCCGGAGACTTACTGCATTACACCCGTCGGCGCGGCCTCATCCAACGCGCAGGGCGAGGGTGCGGACCACGGCCCGACCACGGCCAACCGCGTTGAGAAAAAAAGCCTCCTCTTCGCATATCAAATCCAGAAATCCCTCGTGCAGAACCTCGGCGTGAACGACCGCAGCGTCCGCCGCGCCCGCTTCGCCGTCCTGCGCGACGCGCAAATGCCGGCCATCCTCATCGAAGGCGGCTACATGACCAATCCCACGGAGGTCAAACGGATTTACGACGCGGCCTGGCGGCGACAGATGGCCGCGGCCATCGTGAAGGGCATTTTGAATTATCAAAAACTGGCCGCGCCTCCGGCCAATCATCCGCCAGCGAAGCAAGTTTTACGAGCGGGCCAGCCGCGCCACACAACGGCAAATTAACGGGATTGCGTCAATCCTCGGAGATCCGCCCTCCCGGCACGGATTAACCTGAAAATCTTTCCGGCGAAAACACACCGGCGTGATTTATTTCACGGGCTGCAATCCGGCGCGCATCACATGAATGAGCGCCTTGACGGTGAGTTCGATGAACAGAAATGGTTTGGCGATGAAGTCGTTGCCGCCGGCCATGAGGGAGCTGGTGCGGCTGTCGAAGTCGCTCAACGCGGTGACAAAAACGACGGGGGTCTTTTTGTATTGCGGCAGGGCGCGCAGTTTGGCGCAAAGTTCATAGCCGGTCATGCCGGGCATGTCCACGTCGAGGAACACAAGATCGAAGTTTCTTTCCTCGAGCAGTTTGAAGGCGGCGTTCGGGTCTTCGGCGCTGATGGATTGGAGGTGGGCCTTTTCGAGGGCGTAAGTGACGGCGCGGAGGGAAATCGGCTCGTCGTCCACGACCAGGATTTTGCCGGCGGGGGGGTCCTGTTTTTCGGGCGCGATGCCGCTGCTAAAAAGAAAACCGAGAAAGTCCACGCCGGCGGCAACGGTGCGGAGGGTGGAGGAATTGATGTTCTTTGGTTTTTCGTAAAGTTCCTTGAGCAACGCTTCAATCGCGTCGGACATCTTGGAGATTTGAGTCAAACCGGCGATGCCGGCGTTGCCGGTGAGGGCATGGAGGCGCCGGTGAAGCTCGTAAATCTGTTTGAGCTGCGCCATATCGTCGCCGGCCTTGACGAGGCTTTGAAGCGCGGCGCGCAAGGTGGCAAGCGTGGCGGGCAGGCTGTCAATGAACGATTTTCGCAATTCGGCCTGGAAGGCGGCATCCTGCACGCCGCTCGCGGCGAGCCGCTCGGCCCTGGCCTTTTTGTCAGCCGGGTCTTCCGCGCGCGCGCCGGTCTTTGGCGGCGGGCCGCTGTCGCCGACCGAGTGGCGCACCATGTCCAAAACTTCCTGCGGTGAACAACTGGCCTTGGAGAGGCATTTGTTCGCGCCGGCCTTCCACGCCTCCTGAATCAAGTTGGTCAGATACGTGTTGGAAAAAACAATGATGGGCAGCTTGGCGAAATCCGCCTCGGCGCGAATCTGTTTGATGACGTCCACGCCTGACATTTTCGGCAACATGAGGTCAAGGATTATGATGTCGGGCTGAAATGTCCGCATTGTTTTCAAGCCGGTTTCGCCATCGAGGGCGACTTCCGTCTGATAATTCTCCACCGCAAACTTGTTGCGATAGACGTTGGCGACGATTTGGTTGTCTTCGATGATGAGGATTTTTTTCATTAAAATTCACGCCAGCGGCGTCACGGCGAGGGCGGGTTGCCTCGCGAGAAAAGTTTGAATCTCCTTGAATTCACGCCGGGCCTCGGCGAGGAACCCTTCGGCCCCGGTCAGCGCGCCTGACTTGCCCAGCTTTTCCAGTTTGAGCAGCGCCGCCGCCAGCCGCGTCATGCCCAGCGTGGCGCTCGCGCCCTTGCAACTGTGCGCGACGTGCCCGACCTCGGCGGATTTGTTCGCGCGAACGGCTTCCTCGATTTCGTCCAACTGCCGGGCCGTCTGTTTGTAAAACATATCAACCAATTCGCGCAAGCTTTCCGGGTTGCCGTTGGTCAAATCCAGCATCCGGCTCATATCCACCGGCGGCTCCCCGGCTGGAGCGGGAACCGCTTGGGCCGTCGCGGCGGCGGTGGTGGCGTCCGGCGCGGGCTGGGCGGGGACAGGATGGATTTGTGGAGCCCAGCGTTCGATGGCGCCACGCAGGTCCGCCGGGCGGATGGGTTTGGCCAGATAATCGTCCATGCCGGCGGCGAGGCAGTTCTCGCGGTCCGACTGCTGCGCGTGCGCCGTCATGGCAATGATGAGGATGCGCGACTGGTAATTTGGATGCGCCGTAGCGTCTTTCTGCCGTTCACGGATGGCGTGCGTGGCCGCCAAACCATCCATCTCCGGCATCATCAAGTCCATGAACACCAGATCATAGTGCCGGCGGTCCAGCGCTTCAAGCCCCTCGCGGCCGTTCGCGGCGAGGTCACACTCATAACCAAGAAGTTTCAGGATGCGGGCGGCCACTTTTTGGTTGATGGCATTGTCCTCGCACAAGAGAATGCGCAACGGAAACCGCTCGGCGAGCGACTGATCGGCCTTTGGCGGCGTCGGCGCGGCGGTTTTTTTCTGGCTGAACAGCGCGTGGTCAATCGCGTCGTAAAATTGCGCGGGCTTGACGGGTTTGTTAAGACTGAGCGCGAAGGTGACGCACGAATCGGGCGCCGCGCCGGCGCGCGTGCCCAGCGGCGTGAGAAAAATCAAGGGCATCATCGCCGCTCCGGGCAGCTTGCGGATTGCCATGGCCAGGTCGAGGCCGTCCATGCCGGGCATTTGCGAATCCACTACCGCCAGGTCAAATTGTTCCCCAGCACGGAGCCAATCGAGCGCCTGCCTGGCGTTTTCGGCGGCGCGCGGGTTCATTCCCCATTGCGCCGCCTGTTCCGCCAGCACGCGGCGGACGGTGGCATTATCGTCCACGATTAATATCCGTAAATCGGCCAGCTTGGGCTGACGGCCCGCCAGCGCGGGCGGCCCGGTGCCTTTTTGGCGGCTTTCCGCCTGAAAGTTCGCCGTGAAATGAAACGTCGAGCCTTCACCCTGCGCGCTTTCGGCCCACATCTTGCCGCCCATCATTTCGACGAGCCGCTTGCTGATGGCCAGTCCCAGCCCCGTGCCGCCGTAGTGCCGCGCGGTGGATTTGTCGGCCTGCACGAACGGCTTGAACAGCCGCGCCAGCTTTTCCGGTTTGATGCCGATGCCGGTGTCGCGCACGGAAAAATGCAGATGCAGCGCCGAACGATCCGGCGTGCCAGCCGCCTGCGTTGAAAGCAATTCGGCCTGGAGAAAAACCTCGCCCCGGTCGGTGAACTTGATGGCATTGCTCAACAGATTCACCAGCACCTGCCGCAGCCGGAGCGAATCGCCTTCGAGGGTCGCCGGAATCCCGGTGTCCACCTGATAAACCAGGTCGAGATTTTTTTCGGCGGCTTTGCTGGACAGCAGGTCGAGCGTTTCCTCGATGCGCGTCCGCAAATCAAAAGGCCTCGTGTCGAGTTCCATCTTGCCCGCCTCAATTTTGGAAAAGTCAAGGATGTCGTTGATGATGGTCAGCAATGATTCGCCGCTGGTCTGGATGGTTTCCAGATAACCGCGCTGGTCGGGCGTCAGCGGCGTTTCCATGAGCAGACCGACCATGGCGATGACGCCGTTCATCGGCGTGCGGATTTCATGGCTCATGGCGGCGAGAAAATCCGACTTGGCGCGCACGCTGGAATCGGCGATGCGGCGCGCCTCGATCAACTCCCGGTTGTTCCGCACCAATTCATCCTGCCGCCGTTTCATTTTCAGTGCCGCCAGCAGCCGCGCGCGCAGAAGCGCGGGTTCCATCCGCTTGGGGATGCAGTCCAGCGCGCCGAGTTCAAACCCGCCCAGCCTGGCCGCCGTGTCGTCCGCGCTGGTGAGCGCGATAAGCAGCGTGATGCCGGCCGGCGGATGCTCCTGAACCCGGCGCAGCAATTCCGGGCCTTCCGGCGAATCCAAATCCGCCAGCGCCAGGTCAATCGGATGTTGGTGAAGCATTTGCAGCGCCCCTTCGGCGTTGTGCGCCGTGGCCAGCGCGACACCGTCGGCAGCCAAAAGGGACGACAGCCTCTCCGCAAACTGGGAATCATTTCCAACCAGCAACATTTGTGATGCCGGCTGGCTCATTGAAAAAAGCCGCGATTCATTTTTTGGTTTCCACCCAAGTCGCGACATTAAACACGATTTCTTTGAATTGGCCAATTCGATTTTTTGCGGCAATTTCTTTTGCCAAAATGAATTAGTGTGGATTTTAGGATTCAGTCCAACCAAAATCACGTTTCATGCGCTCCATAACAGCCTTCAGGTTCACGACATTATGTTTGCTGCTCGGCACATTTGTCAAAACTTCGGCTGCGCAATATGAGGTGGACGGCCAAATCGAGCAGACGTTATACAAGATGGATGGCAGCGTTCAATCAGAGGGGAAAAGCCGATTCACCATCTTTGTCAAGGATTGTTCATGGTTGATTCAAACGACCAACCTTGATGCGGAGGGGAAACCGCTGACAGTGAATGAAACTGCCTGCACCAACGGTGGAGTCATTTATTCGCTTGGTGTGACGGTCAACAAGGACAACCTGAACGGCGGGCTGAACAGGACTGCGGCCATGAATTTTGCGAACATTTATTCCAATAATGTTCCCGTCGGTGAGGATGACGGCTCTTTCATCTGCCACCTTTGGCTGATGTTTGCCTCCAGTTGCTATTTTGAAAATCCCGCCACGAACTGGCTTACGCCGGCTTATGATCTCAATGCCTCGGCGGCCGTGAATCGGGACCTGAAGCGGGAAGCAAAATGGGAATTGATCAACGGGCCGGGTTCGCTGCCGCTGAAGGTGGTTTATTTGGACCATAATCGAGATGGGGCTAATCGTGATCAGGCCACAACTAACGCTACCTACACGGCGACGGGTGTGACAAACGCGGGTGAATTGAAGATTCCGAGCGGTTTTGTGTTTGAGCAGAGGGTTGGCGACCGTTTCTTTACCCGTTTTGCACCCGGGCCGATCATGCCAGGCGAGTCCGCCCCAACCTATCGCATCCGCAAACGAGCGGTGGCAACCGTGACAGATGTGCGTCCGTATTGTTCCCGCACGGAATTCGTGCCGGCGGCAAAGGGCATTACACAAGTGACAGACGAGCGTTTGGCACGGGTTCCAAACTCCAATCCAAGAATGTATTACCGGTTTCCGGATGGCGTCCGGTGGGTTTCAGTCGAGGAGGCCAAAAAGTTGGTTGCAACGCAAACGCCGCCAAAGAACCCGCCTCCCAAGCCAATTGTGGTTGTCATTTTACTTGTGCCGGCGGCGGTGGTCTTATTCTTGTGGTTATTGAACAGAAGCAAAGGGCAAACTGTGGTCCACCCAAACGGCAGTTGACAACTTGACGACATTCAGCAACCGCCAAATAATTCACGATGAGTCGCAAATCAACAACCATGACTCTTGGATTTGGCATCGCGGCCTTTTTGTTGTTTGCCGTTCTGTTGATGGTCGAAATTTGGAACCTGTCACCGGGGCTCTTGAACCCGATTAAACGACCGGTCACTGCCGCTTTTGGAGATCCGGCGACTCAATGGCTGATTACGGCGGCTCTCGCAGGTTACTTCATCTTGTTTTGCGTTTCGGAACATCGTCTGTCGCCGCCGGACAAATGGTGGCGGTTGGGCAATGCCGATCTTTGGCTGTCCGCCTTGTTCACGCTGGCGCTTCTGCGTTACCCATTATCGAATCAGAACAGTTTCGGTTTCAGAGAAGTTTCAACCTTTTTAGCCGGCATTGTTTTTGGCAAGGCCGTTTCAGCTTTGGTTCGTTGGCGGAGCGCTCATTTTGCGCAGAACACGGCTTGGTTGGCTGGTTCGTTGGTCTGTTTTTTGTCTGTCGCGGCGATGTGGCAGCCAGAAAAGGGACCGGGAAGGGGGATGATATACCACTATCACGATATCGTTCGCTGGAACGGAATCTGGAGGAACCCGAATCATTACGGATTGATGATGGGTGCGGGACTGGTGCTGGCAACTGGCGTTGGAGCGAGGGCATGGCGGGTGATAGATGGGAAACGACGGAAAATGCTCTGCGTGATTTTGTGTTCTGCCGCGGCAGTTCTTTGTGGTTGCGGTGTATTCAAGAGCTACAGTCGCGGGACGTGGCTGGGTGTTCTGGCGGGGTTGGTTTATCTCACGGTTCAAATGGGCAAATTCTCGCGGCCATTTGTCTGGCTTCACCGCAATCGGCTGGCACTGGTGTTGCTCATCGCGTCATTGACCCTGCTGACCTTCTGGCAATTTCGCTTTTCAGAATGGCCGCCGGCGCAACGCGTGTTTTCCGTCGTCAACATCAATGATTTCTCCTGGCGAAATCGTGTGACGGCGTGGGAATGGGCAATGCGATCAATGCTTGGCCATCCGTTGGCCGGCGTTGGCTGGCGGCTTTTTATGGGTGCGAATCAGCAAAATAATTCTCCGCAACCATTAACCAATGCACAAGCCATCTCCACGAACGATTTTCTTGTGCTGGGCACCTCGGCCGGAGTGCCGGCATTGCTTTGCTTCGCGGCTTATCTCGCACTCTCTATCCGCGCCAAATCAGCCGCGCCCGGCGCGCCGCTTTCGGTTTTTACGATATGTCGCGGCAGCTCCATTGTTTTTTTGGTCGGATTCTGGCTGGATGGCGGCCTGTTCATACTGGCGCTGGCGCTTGTGTTTTGGATGCTCATGGAACTGTCACGACTGGAACCGGCTGAAGTCAAAACGGACGACGTAAAATTGGAACTTGAAAATGAACCCAGGATATTTTGCGCTGTCAGCCGCTCGAAAGGAGAAATCTGGCTGCGGCGGACCTCTTTGATTTTGACGGCTATCGCCGTGCTTCAAACCGCCGCATATGTGGGAACACCCTTTTTCCCGGTCAATCGTTTGACTCTGGCCATCGCCCGAAAGTGTCTGATTCCGCCGGGCGAAAGGGGCGACTTGGATTTTCTGGCATCGGACCCAATTTGGAAGGGGCGGATGCTCCGCATCCTCCTCGAACACGTTGACCTGGCCAATTACAATCGCCGGCTGATCAACTGGAAGTTGGACGATTCAATGTATCGCGAATACGTCCTGACGCCGGCAATTCAACCGGAACGCGACGGCCTGTCCCAGTGGCGTCGTCCGCTTTGGGAATCATTTTACCCGCTTATCCGGAGGCAGGCAAACCCGGAAACCGCTGCCAAAACCATCCTATCACAGTTGCGTCAGCGGTTGACGATTTCCGAAAATGTCTCGTTGACGATTGAGGAAATGTGGCGGCGGCAGACCGCCGATGCGGGAGGATTTGAAGCTTTGCGTGTGGCGGCTTTTCGTTCCGTAGGCATTCCCGCCCGGCTTGGCGAGGACGGACGAGCCGAATTTTTCGGCGGCAAAAGTTGGCGGCCCGTTTCCTCGCTTGCTGCGTGAACGGGCAGAGATTCATTTGTTGACGGTTGTCATGCTTTTCAAATTTTCCCAATCCGGGTCTGGTGGATTGCCTGCCCAATCGGAACTGGCGCCGAGCCAGTTGACGGATTCCGTGTGGCCGTCGGCAAAGTTCAATTCATATACGGCGCCATGCCGGGTGGATGGCATGTCCGGGATATGGTTTTCCTTTCCCATGTCCACCATGAACATGGCATCGTTGATGGAACTGGCGTCTTCATCAATCAAATACCATATTTTTGAGGGCTGGCTGATTTGACTTTCCTTTCGATAGAAGGTGTAAGTCAATGCGCCGTCCTGGTCGGGCGTGGTGAACGTCGTTCCGCCGCCGCCCGGGTCGCCGAAACTCCGTCCATTCATCCACGAATTCATGGAATAACTGCGGACGACCGGGAGGCCGCCCATCATCCCGTTATCCGCCGGACAACGATAGACGCCCGCCGTTTTGATGTAGCGCCAGATGGCGCCCTGCTGCAAGGCATAGACGTTGGTGCAATTGAATTGTGGATCCGGGCCGTAATTGAAACCGGGCACCGAAGGGTCGGTGAAACACGCCCAGCCCGGACACCATGAGCAGGGATTGACCGGGTAGCTCCCGAAACCAATCGGCCAGCACGAAACCAATTCACCGTTGTTGTCATTTGCGTAGATCGTGCAGCCGAGCGACAACTGGTGGAGATTGTTGATACAGGCAATACTCTGTCCTTTCATTTTGGCTCGAGACAGCGCAGGCAGGAGCAGCGCCGCTAAAATGGCAATAATGGTGATGACCACGAGCAACTCAATCAATGTAAAGGCCATGCCGCCTATGCAGCGGGCAAGAACCGCCCCCTTGAACGCACAACCGCGATCTGCCGCGCCAAAATTCATGGTGTCCGCTTCAATGACGCGCCGAATAATGGAATGTGTCCAGCACCAATTTGTGGCCGGGCAGGTTGTCGGCGAGGGCCGACGACCAGGATGGCGTTTGGCGTTGACAGGCAAAAATCCGGAATTCAGTCGGCTTCATGTTGGAGTTTTATCACCGCCGCCCAAGCGTTTGCCGCCAGTTAAACGGATTTTTTGGGATTGGCCAATTCGATTTTTCGCGCCGGAGAATTTTTCTCCAGGAATTGCGACGGAAAGAAACATTGCGGCGCGCAGTTTCGCCGGTAAAATTCCGCCATGCTGCAAACGGTGCATGAGCCCCGCAAGGCGGAGCCGCTGGCCACGTCCCGCGAGAACTGCCTCGCCGCCTTCCGCTTCATGCTGCTGGCGCGCGTGCTGGACGACAAATTCGCAGCGCTTTACCGCGCCGGGAAAATCCACGGCGGCGTTTTTCTCGGTCGCGGGCAGGAGGCGTTGAGCGCCGCTGTCGGCGTGTCGCTAAACAAAGGCGACATTTTTGCGCCGCTCATCCGCGACGCCGCCGGCCGGCTCGCGTTTGGCGAACCGGTCATTGACGCCGTCCGGACGTATCTCGGCTCCTCGCTCGGCCCGATGCGCGGCCGCGACGGCAACGTTCATCGCGGCAGGCCGCGGGAGGGTTACCTGCCAATGGTCAGCCATCTCGGCGCGATGATTTCCGTTGTGAACGGGGCATTGTTCGCGCGGAAATTGAAGAAGATTTCCGGAACCGTCGGCGCGACCTGCATCGGCGACGGCGCAACTTCCACTGGCGCGTTTCACGAGGCGCTCAACCAGGCCGCCGTTGAAAAACTGCCGCTCGTCCTTGTTATCGCCAATAACCAATACGCCTACTCGACGCCCACCTCGGAACAATTCGCCTGCCGTGACCTGGCCGACAAGGCCGTGGGCTACGGCGTCGAATCCCAATCGGTGGATGGGACGGATTTGGCCGCGTGCCTGGAGACCATTGGAGCCGCCGTTGCCCGGGCCCGCGAAGGCGGCGGCCCGCAATTGGTCGTCGCCACCCTGCTCCGCCTTTGCGGCCACGGCGAACACGACGACGCGGGCTACGTTGACCCGATATTAAAAGCGTCGCCCATCGGGCGCGACTGCCTGAAGGTTGCCGAGGAATTTTTTATCCGCCAGAAATGGATGGACGCCTCGCAACTGGCGGCGTTGCGGAACGAACTTATTCGCGAAGTCGAGGATGCCGTCGCCAAGGTGCAGCGTGAACCGGCGCCAGACC
>OBLU010005679.1_pt1 | contig 11153 bp, 10 predicted proteins | sample 1518681 | NCBI WGS metagenome assembly OBLU01 (sample SAMEA3539304, study PRJEB22396) | soil metagenome | biome: tundra; feature: field; material: soil | place: USA | collected 2010-05 | depth 0.15 m
AATGTCCTGGTCACTCATCGTCGCTCTCCGGTGGGCTCTGACTGATCTCCTCCATGAAACGGCTGCGCAGCGCCGCTAAGATGTCTCGGTCGGGCGCGCTCAAGGTCTTTTGGGCCAACGCGGCAGCCCGCGATTGCTCGGCCAGGGGGGTGAGTCCAATGATCTGGGCTGCCGCACGCATATCGCCCTTGAGGCCCTTCGCCACCAAGGTCTTGATGAGGGCGCGTTGTTTGGTGATTTTGTACGACTTGCCGTGCTCAGTGACGGGGATTTTCTCGGAGAGTTCCTCGGCGACGTCGGTCGATAAGTTCTTGACGCCCTTTGGCCGCCCCTTGGGATTCCCCGAGTGCCCTGGTTTGTATTGATGCGCCTTGGGCGGGTGTCCATATCCCACCGGAGCCGGTTTCTTGGTTGTTTCGACGCTCATGGGCAGGTCTCCCCCGGAATCAGCGACAGGCGGGAATGGCGCAGCTGATCGAAACGGTGATGAGTGCCGATATGGATGGGCTGTTGTCCCGTCAAGGCAATCCAGCGCTCGAGGCATACATCGACATACCGAGGATCAAGCTCAATCCCATAGCCGCGTCGGTGGGTTCTGTGTGCGGCGAGCACCGTGGTGCCCGAGCCCAAAAATCCATCAAAAACGATATCGCCGTGTGCGGTAACGTCCTTCATCGCATCCATGACGAGGGCAATTGGTTTTACCGTCGGGTGAACGGCAAGCGCTGCGTCGCGCTCCTTGCCGAACGCATTCATGCCGGCGTATTGCCAAACGTTCGTCCGATGGCGTCCGTGGCGTCCGAGTTCCACATTATTGGTGTGTGAGGAGTGGCCCTTTTTCAAGATAAACACGAGCTCGTGCTGACTTCGATAGAGCGACCCCATCCCCGCGTTCGTTTTGACCCACACGGCGAGATTTAAAAGCCTAAGACCCAGTGCCTCATAGGCTTCGGATAGCTCTTTGATATGCCGCCAATCCATGCACACATACATCAGCGCCTCCGCGGCGCACGTGCTTAAGGCAGCGCTGATGGATTCTTTTAAAAACGCGGTGAATTGGGCGCAAGACATCTCGCCCGAGGCCATTTTAAACTCCTCGTGGCAGTGTTTGCCAAGTCCGCTCACCATGCCGCCGATCGACACGTTGTACGGGGGGTCTGTAAAGACCATCGCCGATTTCTCGCCTTCCATGAGAGCTTCCAGGAGCGCAGGGTCCCGGTTATCTCCGCACGCAACGCGGTGGGGCCCAAGTTGCCAGATGTCGCCTTCGCGCGATACGGCGACCGCCGTATCCACCAGGTCGGGCGGTGGCGGCTCATCGGGGATTTCTTGATCGGCGCCAAATAATAGATCGATCGCCGCGGTGCTAAAGCCAGTCAAATCCACATCAAAGTCGAAGTCCGGATTCATCAGAAAGTCGAGTTCGACGCGTAAAAGGCCATCATCCCACGTGGCGTTTTCCGCTATTTTGTTATCCGCGAGCCGGTACGCGCGCAACTGCGGTTCGGTCAGGTGCTTGACCCGCAGCACGGGAACGCGAGGAAGCTTTAGGTTCTTAGCCGCTTCAAGGCGCCCGTGGCCGGCGACGACCCGATTCTGCTCGTCCACCAAGATGGCCGTTAAAAAGCCGAATTCCCGAATGCTGCGCTCAATCTGGCGCATTTGTTCGGTTGAATGCTTACGCGCGTTGTTCGCGTAGGGTAGCAATTTACCGGGGACAAGATATTCTACCAATAGATCGTTCATTCCTTCACCTTAAACCGCTGGGCGCAAAATTCTGCTGCGGTCTAAGTGGTGTACATCGTCCAATCTCTGAAAGGAACCTCTCGCTCGATGAAATCTAAACTCTGCCGGTGACGGCCGAAATCCCCCGACAGACGCCGATGTGCCGCGGGTGATATTCCAAAATGTGGTCTTTCATCTGTAGCTCCTGACTCCAACGGTATAATTGCCGTACTGTGTTCAATATCTAGCACCTCCAAGATCGCGTATGACGGTAAATTTTCGATTTCAGTAGCGAATCTTTTGTCAGAATGCCGTCGATTTCATTTCGACCATCATTCAATCGGAAAAATCAACAGAAACTCGCGATGAAAGCGGAAAAATTGTCGGATTCGCGCTCGAAGGCAAGTACCGCGCCGCAGCGGTGAGACGGGGCCTAGATCTCTTGTTCTACGTGAACCTAGGCATGGATCACGGGACGCTGCTAATTGAGCCCGGGGAATCCCTGCAATTTGATCTAAATTCCCTGATAATTTGCCCAGAATTCGCTGTTCCGGATCCGCGAGCGGTCACTTCAACGGGGTATAAACGCTGCTTAATGCGATGTTTTTCGCGGCTGACGGTCAAATCCCGCGCCGAAATGGCTGATAGATTCCCTGTATTATTCCCTGATACTGGGAATCCTTGGCAGAGACGGTTTAGCCGACGACTGCATCCACCGCCACCCAGTCTGGCATCTGCGAACATGCCGAATTTCTCGCCTACAAAGGTGGCTTTTTCCGGCGAATATTAGCGATAGTCGCGGTACCCAGAGACGCAGAGATCGTCTCTACTAATGGAGAAATTACGATTTTCCGCGGAAGTTCTCTGTTGCGACCTTTGAGGTGCCGATTGTTGGATAGGATTATAGGTTTCGGCATTTGAGCACTTAAGTTTGAATCCTGCTCCCCCGCCACCCAGTCAAGAGCTTGTCGCGAGTCCGCATTAGCCCCTCGGGAAATCACGGATACTCTGCGATTTTCTGCGGTTTTTGTGTCTCTCAAGCGCAGCAGAGATGCTTGATTCGCGGAATCTCTCGCCCAGTTCGATGGTATTTCTCTAACGCGATGAATCATGGTTCGGTTCGTATTTTTGGCGAGCCAAAGCGTTTGGGCGGGGCCAGCGGTCGCTGAATCAATTCCGGCCCAAGAACGCGCTGTCGATATATTCACGAAGACTTGGCGGCACTCTGTGGTGGGAAGCCAAATATCTCCCGTTGTCTGGCCCAAGACAGCGCCCATTCCGGATTTCGTGACCACCGTCCCATTCGACCCCCGATTCCGCCAGGTACTCTGCTCCCCGCTTGCCCGAATTCCTCGACACCTGGAGTAACCGTATGAGCAATCCCTACAACAGCGCCACCGAGCGCGCATCAGTCCTTGGGCCGACGTTGTATTTCAAGGGCGATTTGAGCGCCGAGGAAGACCTCTTGATACAGGGCCGCGTGGAGGGATCGATCTCGCACACGCAACGTCTGACCGTGGGCGCGCAGGGCACCGTCAAGGCGAACATTCGGGCGCAACTCATCATTGTGGAGGGCGCGGTGGAGGGCGATTTGATTGCGGAAAAATCCGTCCTCATGAAGGAGACCGCAAAAATCCGCGGCAACATCTTTGCGCCCATCGTGAACATCGTCGAGGGCGCGAGTTTCAGCGGCAGCATTGACATGGACGGCAAGAAGTCCGGTCAAACCCTCGGCAAGCACGAGGCCGCTCCGGGCCGCATGCTCAAAGCGTCGAACGGTGCGGCGTAGCGATGGCCTGGTTCAAAAAATCCGACGATGGAGACAGCGACATGATGAATGCCAATACGAGCGGCCGTACCGGCGCGCAAGAACCGGTAACGGGACGGCCCGAACCGCGAGAGCCGCGCGTCGAGCCGCGGCCGCCGTCGCAGCGTGCAACGGAACCCCGCGCCCAGGAACCGCGTGCAGCGGATGTGCGTGCGCCGGAAAGCGCGGCACGCGCTTCGGTGCTGGGCCCGACCTTGCGATTTCGCGGCGAACTATCGGCGCAAGAAGACTTGATAGTCCAGGGCAGCGTGGAGGGATCGATTACCCACACGCAGAGCCCCACCATCGGCACCGACGGCACCATGAAGGGCGACATTCGCGCGCGCGTGATCGTCATCGACGGCATTGGGCGACTAGGCGATGAGCGCGGTCCCTGGGAAGGTACTGTCTGCTGCTGCAGTCACTCACTGAGCTGCAATGAAAGCTCGCGTGCGGCATCGGAAAGATCCGCGAACGGCGCCGAACATGTCATGCCGGTACAGAGGTAGGCCACAGTCATGTCTGCGGGGCGCTTAGCGGCAAGCGCCGGCGGCAGGCTCGGCGCATCCGCGGGAATAGCGAAAATCATGCGCGTCGGCGCATACGCAGCGCCGAGTGCGCTTGACCAGCGGGCAAGCTCGGGCGGCATGCCGCGGATGATGAGGATCTGCGGCGGTGCGAGGAAATCCTCCAACGCGCTCAACAGACACATATGACCGTGAGGGTACTCCAGCATGGCCGGCCACGCCGCCTTGAACGTGCGCTCGGCCGCGTCGAGATATCTGACTTCGCCGAGCAGAAACCCAAGCCGGCAAAGCACGGATGCCGCGACAGCGTTGCCGGAAGGAATGGAGTCATCTGCGAAGCTCTTGCTGCGGTGGATTAGCCGCTCATGGTCTGAGGCGGTGAAGAAAAAACCTCCGTCCTCGGGGTCCGAAAATCGAGTCAACATGGCCTCGACCAAGGCTTGCGCGAACTCGAGATCGCTGCTGCGCCAACGCGTTTGCAGCAGCTCGAGCAGCGCTTCGGCGAGAAATGCGTAGTCATCGAGATACGCCGGCAGGTGCGCGCGGCCATCTTTGTACGTCACCAGCAGTCGATCGTCGCGCCACAGCTTGTGATGCAGAAAATCCACTGCGGCAGTTGCGGCGTCGGTGAGGTCCTGCCGATTGAGCGCCCGCGCGGCGACGGCGAGTCCTCTGATCAGGAGAGCGTTCCAGGCGGTCAGCACCTTTTCGTCGCGCTCCGGCCACACACGGAGGTTGCGCGCATGAAGCAGTTTGCCGCGGGCGGACTCGAGCAATGCAGCCGCGGCGGTCTGTTCAGCCGCCGATCCGACTTCGAGCGATGCATGTAGGTGAAGATGCCATTCGCCCTCGAAGTTCGCGGGTTGATCGAGTCCGAAGCGGCGCGCAAAGACCTCGTACTCCGGTTGACTCAAGAGTGCTTGCACCTCGGATCGATTCCATACGTAGAACTTTCCCTCGCGCCCCTGCGAATCCGCATCGAGGCTGGAATAAAAGCCGCCTTCCGGCGCGCGCATATCGCGTAGCGCCCAATCAGCGGTTTCCCCCGCGATGCGCGCGAGCAGCCGGTCGCCGGTTGCACTTGCCGCCGCGGCATAGAGGCTGAGCAGCTGGGCGTTGTCGTAAAGCATTTTCTCGAAGTGCGGGATCATCCAAGCATCGTCGACCGAATAGCGGGAAAAGCCGCCGCCCAACTGGTCGTAGATTCCGCCCTCCGCCATGCGCGTGAGCGTCAGCTTCGCCATGGACAACGCCTCGAGGTCGGGAGAGCCGTGGGCGAAGCTTGCGTGCCAATGCCGCAGGCACCGCTCTACGCTTCCGGGGTGCGGAAATTTGGGCGCGACACCGAAGCCGCCGAAACGCGCGTCGAAGGATTGCGCGAGCGCCGTGCGCGCGAGGCGCAGCGGCGTCGTATCGAGTTTTGTATCATCGGACCCCTTCTCGGGTGCGAGCTGCTCGAATGCCGCGGCAAGCCGTGCGCTTTGCTGCCGAATCTCTGCGGTATGGCCGTGATAGTAGTCGGATACTCGCTGCAAGATATCCCTGAATGCCGGCATCCCGTGGCGCGGCTCGTTCGGGAAATACGTGCCGCCGAAAAAGGGCTGTTGATCCTCGGGTGTCAGGAACATGGTGAGCGGCCAGCCGCCGCCACGCTGGGTGATCAACTGCTGCGCCGCTTGGTAAATCTTGTCGAGGTCGGGCCGCTCTTCGCGATCGACTTTGATATTGACGAACCAGCGGTTCATCAACGCCGCGGTCTCGGGATCCTCGAACGATTCGTGCGCCATCACGTGACACCAGTGGCAGGCCGCATAACCCACGGACAACAGAATGGGCTTATTCTCTTGCTTCGCCCTCGAAAGAGCGGCCTTGCCCCACGGATACCAGTCGACGGGATTATCCGCATGCTGTCTCAGATACGGACTACTTTCCGCGGCAAGGTGATTGCGCTGCATTTCACAGCTCCGCGTCGGTTAGAATGCGCGCCATACTAACCTCAAGCCGCTCCTGATGCCCGAACTTGCCTCGTCCGGAAGGGCGGCGCAATTGCCTGCGCTGCGCCTGAAACGCAACGAAGATCGTCGTCTCAGGGCCGGGCTCACCCGTGGCGATCTTCGACACAGTGATTTCGTGGAAGAAATACAAGACCTCAATATGCGAGAACTCGATCAGCCCCTGCACAGCATCCGCCCCAAACTCTTGGACCAGGGCTATGCAAGATTGCTCGCCACCCCAAAAGTCGTCCTCGGCATGCGGGCGTGCCGCTTCCACGTACCCAATCGGCTTTCGGTCAATCACCAGATGTCTCCCAGCTTCCATGTCCGCGAGGCGCGGCTTCCGACCAGACATCCGCGGAACAACCCAGAGTGGCCGGCAGTCGGAATATTTGCTCAGCGCGGCAAGAATCGCCCAAACCGTCTTGGAAGTGCGATTTGCCGCCTGGTACGCGTGGAGGGCACCAGATTGTTCGTTGCAGAACTAGACGCGATAGACAAGACGCCGGTGTTGGATATCAAGCCGGTGATGGCGGAGTTCCTGCCGCGGGAGCTAATACGCCAGCCGACCTGGTCGCGTGAACTGATGCGTCAGTACTGGCTGGTCAAGCCTTAAAATCGCCTGATCATCGATGCGACAACAGCATGTTGTGATGCCCGGAAGCCGCTATTGATGAGCGACCGCAAGGGGTCTATTCTGTTGAAAAACTATTGAACATGGGTGCCGTTTTAAGGTCTCAATTGTAGGAGCAGTAAGGGAGCGCACCTGCATGATCGGACAGCACAGCGGCAATCAAGACCGACTGTTTTACTCCTTCAATCTCGATGAACACGTGCCGGCGGATCATATGCTGCGCGGCATTGATCGATACCTCGATCTGGCGGATTTGCGCCGGCACCTTGCGCCTTTCTACAGCCACACCGGTCGTCCCTCAGTGGACCCGGAGTTGATGATCCGGATGCTGCTGGTCGGCTACTGCTTCGGTATCCGCTCGGAGAGACGGTTGTGCGAGGAAGTGCATTTGAACCTCGCGTATCGCTGGTTCTGTCGGCTCGGGCTGGAAGACAAAGTTCCTGATCACTCGAGCTTCTCGAAGAACCGGCACGGCCGTTTCCGCGAAAGTGATGTGTTCCGCCACGTGTTCGAGGGCGTTGTGCAGCGGTGCATGACGGAAGACTGGTCCGCGGCGAAGGGTTTGCGGTCGATGCGAGTATCGTGAAGGCCGATGCCAACCGCCGCCGTGGTGTCCCAAGCGAAGAATCGATCGACTGGAGCAAGCCGGAGCTCGGCACCCGCGCAGTGCGCGAGTATCTGCAGGCGCTAGAGCAAGACGGTCAGATAGGATCGACGCCGAAGAACATCTCCCTCACCGATCCGGGGGCACGCTGGACTGCGGCTCCAGGATGCCCGGCGTTCTTCGCCTATTCGACCAATTACCTTGTCGACGTCCACGCCGGTGTGATCGTTGACGTCGAGGCCACGGCGGCTCACCGCATGGAAGAGAACGATGCCACCAGGACGATGATCGATCGGGTCGAGGAACGCTTCGAGCTCAAACCCAAGCGCTTGATCGGTGATACCGCTTACGGCACCGGTCCGATGCTCGGCTGGTTGGTCGACGAGAAGCAGATCGAACCGCACATCCCGGTGTGGGACAAATCGGAACGCGACGACGACTCGTTCGGTCTTTCGGACTTCACGTACGACGGCGCGACCAACCGATACACGTGCCCAGCAGGAAAGCTACTCAAGCCCAGTTGGCGGATGAAGAAAAAGAATCCATATAACTATCGTGCCAGCCAGTTTGACTGCCAGGTCTGTCCCCTGAAGTCAAAGTGCTGTCCGAACACGCCCCATCGTAGGATCTCGCGTAACCCCTTCGAGCCTGCACGCGATGTGGCTCGCAAACTCGGCAAAACGGCTCGATACCAACAGTCACGCAATGATCGAAAGAAGGTCGAGGTGTTGTTCGCCCACATGAAACGCATCCTTCGCGTCGATCGACTACGACTGCGAGGCCGAACCGGCGCGAAAGACGAGTTCTTGCTGACCGCTATTGCACAAAATCTCAGGCGACTGGCCATCAGGTTCCGATCGACGCTAACGGAGGCAGTTCCAGCTCCTGCATAGCCAATTACAACGTCGAAACCGGTTCGAAAACATCGGTGGATACGCCGAACGGGTTAAAAATACGAACTATATCGCTCGATCGGCGCCTGGAAACAACGCTCGAACATCGAGTTTTTCAACGGCATAGGTCGATAGCGCCCATTGCTTGCGACTGTGAGTTTTTCGGGCTGACCGGCGGCCGGCGTTGCGCGCGAAGGCGCGCAATGGCCGCTCAATTCGATCTTGACCCTCCTATTGGCAACCGCCTTCTCGGCCAATGCGCATCGTAACCAACGGCGCAAAGACTGAAATCGGCTCACCCTATATTAACCATCCGATTGCTCTCATGGATGTTCTCGCGAACAGCGACGCGACATCCGGGCGTCGCGCTCGCCATCGCAACCGAGATCTTTCCAACTCAGAAGCTCGTGGCGCCGGCGCTGATTCTCTACGTTATAGTGGGCGCGATTTCTTCGGTCCCCTATATAAAGTGGCGCATGCGCCGGCACAAGAGCTAGCTGCCGCCACCTGACGTCGGAGCACATGAGCGCACTAACCCTCGGTCGGGACATCTTGGGGCGAATCGCCCGTGTTGCTGAGCACGAATGGTTGGTCACCAACGGCATCGGCGGATTCGCCTCGAGCACGGTGAGCCTCATGAACACGCGCCGTTACCACGGTCTGCTGTTCGCCTCCTTGCGCCCGCCGGTGGAAAGAATGGCGATGGTAAGCAAGGTTGATGTCACAGCGATCTACGGCGGCACCCACGTACCGTTGGCCACCAATGAGTTTGCCGACGGCACGATCAGTCCGCAGGGATTTTGTCATCTCGAGTCCTTTCGGCTCGAAGGCCTTATTCCCGTTTGGACTTGGCTCATCGGCGATGCGAATTTGCAGCAGCGTATCTGGATGCACCATGGCGAGAACACCACATACGTTGAGTTCACGCGAATTGGCGGCACCAAGGATCTGCGATTGAAGATCGAACCGTTATGTACGTATCGCGATTATCACTGGCAACCGCGCGGCGAGAGAGGGTTCGGCATAGATACGATCCCGGGTGGAGTCCGAATTTCGGCGCACGCCGGAGCGGTGCCCTACCGGATTTCAAGCCCCGGCGCTCGCGTTGAAATCCAGCCGCAGTGGTATTGGAACTTCAAGCATCGCGAGGAATCGGCTCGCGGCCTCGACGACGTCGAGGATTTGCTGCGGCCGGCCATCATCGAGTTTGACTTGATGGCTGGGCGACCCCGAGCGGTCTTGCTCTCGGCCGAACAGCACGAACCCATGCCCGCCGCTGCCGCGTTGGTCCTTGAACGTACGCGACAGCGGGAAATCTCCGCTCGATTCGATGGTGCGAACGTTGCGGTGTTGGCCATGGAACTGGAGCAGATTGAAAGGCTCGCGCTCGCGGCGGATCAATTCATTGTCGAACGGCGCGATTCCACGGGAATGCCACTGGGTAAAACTGTCATTGCCGGTTACCCCTGGTTCAGCGACTGGGGTCGCGACACGATGATTGCGCTGCCGGGACTTACGTTGGCCACCGGACGGACAGAGATCGCCGCCAGCGTTCTTCGCACATTTGCGCAATTCGTCAGTGAAGGCATGTTGCCGAACCGCTTTCCCGATGCCGGCGAAGTCCCGGAATACAACACCGTGGATGCCAGCCTTTGGTTCTTCATTGCAGTACACGCGTATCTACGGAATTCCGGCGATCGCAACTTTGCAGCAGAGATCTATCCCACGTTGAAAGACATGTTGGAGTGGCATATACGCGGCACTCGTTTCGGCATCTGCGTCGATCAGACCGATGCGTTATTGCGGGCAGGGCAGGCTGGAGTGCAGTTGACTTGGATGGACGCCAAGGTCGGCGACTGGGTGGTCACTCCGCGCATCGGTAAACCGGTGGAAATCAATGCACTCTGGTTCAACGCAGTCTCGATCATGCGCGATTTGGCGAAAGAACTCGACCGTTCCGACGATGCAAGCGGATATGCGGCGTTGGCCGCACGAATCACGGCAAGCTTTGAACGTGAGTTTTGGTTTGCAGCCGGCGGCTATCTTTATGACGTCATCGATGGTCCCGAAGGTGAAGCGGACGAGACTGGACGGCGTCGCGATAGAAGCCTGCGACCAAATCAGATCTTCGCCCTGTCCTTGCCGCATGCCCTGGTGAGGGGAGACAAAGCTAAACGACTACTCGAAACCTGTGCGGCGGAACTATGGACGCCGGTGGGCCTGCGATCGCTCGCGGCCCGTGATTCCCGATACGTCGGCCGATACGGAGGCGGCCCGGTCGAGCGCGACGGCGCCTATCACCAAGGCACCGTCTGGACCTGGCTTCTCGGTCCTTTTGTGACGGCTCACTACCGCGTTTATGCGGACGCGGCAGCCGCGCTTGAGTTCCTGCGTGCCATCCCCGCGCACCTGCGCGAAGCCTGTGTTGGGCAAGTGAGCGAAATCATGGATGCGAACGCGCCATTCGAGCCCCGTGGCTGCTTTGCGCAGGCATGGGGCGTTGCGGAAATCTTGAGAACCTGGAGCGAAATCAATGAATGCGAAAATCGGCGGCAAACCGACTCCAAAGCAATCACAAACTCGGCCAACCACATCAGGCAAGACTGATTCCTTGAACGCGGAGCGCAGCCGGCTCGCCGAATGCACATCGGCGCTGCCGGCCTGGAAAAAGTGGGGGCCTTACTTAAGTGAACGGCAGTGGGGCACGGTTCGCGAGGACTACAGTCCACATGGCAACGCCTGGGACTACTTTCCGCACGATCACGCGCGTAGCCGCGCCTATCGTTGGGGTGAGGACGGTATCGCCGGATTTAGCGACGACCAGCAGTACCTGTGCCTGTCACTGGCGTTGTGGAATGGTAAAGACCCCATCCCGAATTGTCCAAAAAAAGAATCGACATTCGTCAGGCTGCGACCCGATGGTAGTAGCTGAGCATTCCGCCGAGGCGCTGTCGGCGTTGAACAGGGTG
>OBLU010005680.1_pt1 | contig 11152 bp, 9 predicted proteins | sample 1518681 | NCBI WGS metagenome assembly OBLU01 (sample SAMEA3539304, study PRJEB22396) | soil metagenome | biome: tundra; feature: field; material: soil | place: USA | collected 2010-05 | depth 0.15 m
ATGACACCGGCAGTTCTGTCGGTAACCCACAGTGTCCGAGGGGGGACTTGAACACCCATTTCGGTGCGATCTCCCCGGATCGGGGAAATCATACAATAAGAGTAACAAGGGCGGGGCTGGCGCGCCAGGGTATTCCGCGAAGTGTTCGCTATTTATTCTGCTATTTGGCTGTGCATGGCTGAGGCGGTGGGTTTGCCGCTGCTCCTGCGCCGTCAACTACAGTCTCGCGACTACTGCAGCAACTGAGTCGTGCGGGCCGGTCCGGACTACCTTCCGTAATGAGCGTGGCGACGCGAATGCACAAGTAACCGCTGTGCCGCGCCATTTGAGATCTCGGCTGGTGGCTGCGTACAGATCATGCCGGTCTGACGTCTGCTCGGCTGCCGGACACGACCACACATGTCTATGAGCGGGATGATCACATGGCGAAAGCGCAACTATCCCGCGCCGGTGCGGGTGCCGCAGGGCGCCAGGTAGGCCGCCAGCTGCGACCTCGGCAACTACTCGCTATCCACGATAGCCGCCGCCCGCAGTAAGGGTGCGCGCCCTCTCGGACGAATGACCGGTCGGCCGGATCAGCCCCCAGACTTGTTAAAAACAATCACATCAAAGGTGACAGGCTGATTGACCCCTTGGAAACTGGCCAACCTGAGTTGCGCGAACCGTCTCTCGCTCGTGACGACACAGAGGTAGGTTCCAATCTTGAGGGTCGTGATGTCCACAGGTGCCGTGCCGTAACCGGATTCGGTCTGGCACGACGGCGTGTTTGTGCTGCCGGTCGACAGGATCTGCACCTGGAACTGGTCGCTGGACTGCGGACTCAGCACCTCGCCGGTGAATGACAGATCGTAGTTGGCGCCGTTAGGGAGGCTAACTTCGCTCCACGTGGGGTCGCTCTGAGGAGCGTCCAAGTCCGCGCTGCCGCTCATGGCGATGCTCAGGGATCCGGTGTGCCAGTCCCCGCCTGCGGTCGTGCTGCCAGTCGGCGCACTTGATGTAGCGGTGACAGTGACGGGTGGAGCAGTCACGGTCCGCGTCACTTCGGGCGACCCCGGTAGCACTTTAGACACCGCCCCGCTGTTTCCGACCACGAGTCCGACCAATCCGAACGCTCCTGCGACGACCGAAGCCATGATCGGTCCGCCGGCGCCGGCCCAGAATTGGTTGTGACCGGAGGGCTCCTCGCGCGCGGACGGTGGTCTCACTCCTGGGAGTGTAGGGGGAATGGCGGAACAGGATGCCAGCTTTGCCGAGAGCGTCCGGAATCGACCGCTCGACCGCCACTCTGCGCCGCGTCATTTACTACGGGGCTTGCCCGATTCTCCGGACATTCCCCGTCCGGTCATGCCGCGGACATGGGTCGAGCGCCGCAGGCATGGCCGGGGGGGTTTTGATCACGCCACATCGTCCGCCGGGTGCCGGGAACTTCGCTATCCGCGGACGTAGGCTGACGGGAAGCCGGTCACGGAGAGCAGCCTGACTCTGCGCGCCCGTGCAACGGACTGGCCTTATGCGCGGCTTTGGCGCATGCGCAGCTCACGGTGACGATAACGCGCTAATGGTTTGGTATGAGCGCTGCTCGAAGCTCCTGCGGTAGCTTGATATCCGCGCTACGAGGCAAGGGATCATCAACGTGCCGGTTACCGACGGGGTGCCAGATCTCTCCTGGCTTGCGGATTCGCCTGCGTTCATTGACGGCCAGCAGGTCGGCGCGTTCTACGACGCGGTCGTCGGGCCCGCGTTCAGGACCGTTGAGCTGCAAGTCACGGCCAGCTGGGCCGAGCAGTTCGAGAAATCTGCCGCAGGGCACCTGAATGCCGGATTGTCCGCGTTGTTCCCCTGGCTGAAGGTCGATGCCGGGATGGAGACCCGGAAGGCAGCGACACGGACCAGGCAGGACGGCCAGAGCATTACCTTGCAGCCGGTCGATAGCGCTGCGCGGCAACTGGTGCAGCTCTCGTTGCATTACCTGGTGAACCAGCCAGATCGGATCTGCGTCGTAAACCAGAGCACCCCGTTTCCGGGCGCCCCGGCCATCGCCGTGAGCCCGCGGATGATCGCCTTCGTCGACGTCCCGGCGGGTACCAGGTTCTTGCCGCAGGCTGCTGAGCTCAATGACGGCCGGGTAGTCACGTTCTTCAGCCCGCTGATCGAGAAGCTGAAACGGGATGGCGGAACGCTTCCCGTGGCTTATCCCGAAAGCACGACGACGGAGGCGGGCAGACGACAGCGTGATGCCTACTGGCACTGGTTCGCCGACCACTGGAACGCCGACAAGGCGGTCCAGGTCGTAGAGGATGTCATCGGCGCCGGCGGTCGGCCCCGCTGGATCGCCTACCGTGTGATCTTCGGCACCGGCGAGACGCTGCATCTCGATGTGACCGCTCGCGGCGACTACGACACGGGCATATTCGCTTACTACTTCATCCGGCGTGGCGAACGGCACGGACTAAGGATCGTGGGCAGCCTTAAATCAGGGCCGGCGCTGAACCTTCTAGCGGCCTACGACAAGTAGACCTGCAGCCATGGAACGCTCACGTAACTATCACTTTCCGTCACAGTTACGTTCAGTGTGCGCGCAAAGAGCCGCCTAATCGATCTGTGTGGCCTCACGGATCGCTCCGGCTCGACGAAGGTCACGCAGATACTGCGATACTGTGTCTGATTTCCAGGCCGGTAAATAGGTAATGGGTTGACCAAGTGCGCAGGTTGGAGTCGGGGTGTGGGGGACGCCGGGCTGCTCCACTTCCAGATGCGGTCTCGAAGGTTGACCGCATGCCGCAGAGGCGCACCCTCAGGGTCCGGCGTAGTTACGCATATGCACCGGGCGGTGATTGGTGAGCGCCTTATTCCGGTACGCAATTAAGCGTGCCTGGTAGTGGCGCTAAGCTCGGGGCGAAGTTCTCGGGCCGCCGGTGGCGGCGTGACCGCGCCGGGCCGCGGCGACCTGCCTGGCCAGCGTGTCGAGCGGCTCGGGCAGGACAAACGGGCTCGCGGCCGAGGCGCACGTGACCGGCTAACAGCCCATTCCTGAAGCCGGGGAGAGCCCTACGGGGCTACCCGTGGCACAACCTAGCGATCTGTTCCAGTTCACCCTGCAAGCCGGAATCTCGCGTAACAGGGATGACTGTTAGGGCAATTTGGAGAATAAGTTGCCGAATCTCATAATCATCACTGATCATGCCCAGCGTCGCGTTCAGGTACCGGATGACATTGGGCGCGGGCAAGCTGGTGGCGTCAGATTGCAGCATGCACAGAGCAAGCTTTACCAGCTGGCGTTGTATGGCGGCGTCCCACAGGGGGCGCGGGCCAAATACAATTGCTAGCCGCTCGTAGGCGGCGGGCATATCGTAGTCAGAATCCAAGTTTCCAGAGAGCCAGAGTCTAACTAGCGCGTGGGCTATTGAGGTCGGCTGCTCGTCACTGGTTCCGATGAAAGTCGTTACAGCGGGACCAAGCTGCTCGAAGAGAGGCTCGACGGCATGGCGTACGGCCGAGTCGTTGGTGCCGCCGGAGATGTCCATTTTGTGGTTGATCTCCGCCGAGTACTGGCGTTGCCAAACGATGCTACCGCGGCTGGGATGGCCAGGCGGGTACTTGTAATGCCAGTACAGGTCAATCGGTTCCGGGGGTTTTCTCGGTTCGGCGGACAGGCTGATCTCAAGATCGCGGACTTGCCCGTTCCATGTGTGGCGGACGGCGAGGGCGAGCGCCAGGTCTGTCCAGTCCGGCTCGGTGAGGGATGACCTCCACAAGAGCGCTCGGCGGTGCCAGGTTCCCGGAGGGTCGTAGGCACGGGGGAAGAGATCGCTTGCGGTCATCTTTGAGGCCAGGGCGAGGATCAGCAGGACCAGGTTGGCGCTGTAAATCCCGTGCCTGGAGGCAATCGCCGACGGCGCGGGAGCGTAGCTGGCGTAGCGGCGCCCGGTCCGGGTCTGGCTGTCGTCAAGCACGCTGATCAGCAGCGTGGCCAGCTGGCCCCGGTCGGCGTCAGGCACCTGCCGGGCGCAGATGCCGCGAACGTAGCGCAGCATCTGGCGGGAGGACAGGGGCGCGAACGACAGCACCGTGTAGAGCAGGTCGTCATCCAGGGGGGCGTGCCCGACGGCCAGGGCGGGGCGCCGGGTCAGCAGGTCGGCCGTGATCTGGACGGTCAGGCGCGCTGCCAGGTACTCAGCGAACGTGGCGTGCAGGAACTCATAGGTCTGCAGGCGTGAGCCGTCGCGGACTGCCCGAGCGCGCTGCACGAAGAAGAACCGCCCGAGGGCGATGTCCGCCGCGGTCAGCGGCGCCCGGAACCCGGCGGCCGTTCCGGCCTGGTGGCCGAGCAGGGCTGCTATGTCGCTGTCGAGCTCGGCCTCGGTTACCCATTGCCGGTGCCGGTTGATCATGCCGAACGCCATCAGCGAAAGTCGCTGCAGCTCCTGCTCGATATGTGCGCTCATCTCGCCAGCAGACGCTGCAACCCGGGATTTGGCGATTTCCCGTGCCGCGAACGAGGTGAGCAGCCCCTCGTACAGCCTTGTCTCATCCAGCTCGTGACCGTCAGCGCCGGCTCTGCGCTGCAGTGCGTTGGCGTCAGCGTCATACAGGGCGAGCATCAGCAGCAGCAGCGGCTCGCACGCCAGGGCCCGATGCCGCAGGGCGACCGCTTCGGGCAGCGGCTCCAGTCCGCGAGATCTCAGATGCTCTTCGTTGCACCGGTTCCACGTGTCAATCCAGCGCCCGACCTGCTCCTCCCGGAACGGCTCGAGCCGCAGTGCGACTGTGCCTTCCGGGTACCGGGCCCGGTCGGCGACCGCGATCCGGCTGGTGACCAGCGCGACTACCGGCCGGCCCTGATCAGCCTCGCGCTGCTGGAATCGGGCAACTTTCAGCAGGTAATCCGACTGGCTCACGCCCGTAGCCTGCAGCAGCTCGTCGAAGCCGTCGAGCAGCACGACCGGGACGGCGCCACCTGCGGCGCGGGTCACCGCGGGCCACCCTGTGCCCAGTCCGGTCGCGGTCCGGATGGCGTACTCGATCTGGTCCTGAATCTCGGCGTCGGCAGGCACCTCGCGCAGGGCAACACGGACCGGCATGAACTGTCCGGCGGGCAGCCGGGCAGCGAGGACCTTCGTGAGCACCGACTTTCCAGCTCCCGGCTGGCCGAGCACTACTAGCGGCGCCGCCGTGGCCTCCGGTGAGGTCAGGACTCCAGCCAGGTACTCGGTGAGATCGGCGCGCACGGGCACCCGGTCCCACCAGTCCTCGTCGGATGGCAGCTCGCCGCTTTCCACAATCGCGACACGGAAATCCGGGTCGAGGTAACCCTCGTCCAGAGTCGGCAGGCGGACCCCCGTCGGTGTCTCCCCCTCGGCAAGGATCGGCCTGCGCAGCGCCGCCCGGTACGCATCGCTGAGCGCTGCCGCGCACTCGGCCACCGGGCCGCCAGACGCCGTCGAGGCCAGCAGCGACTCGATTCCGGCCAGCGCCCGCCGGACCTCGGCACGGGTAGCCTGATGCTCAATCTGACCCGACCAGAACTGGAATTCCGGGATCTCGAGAGCCAGCTGGAAATACAGCTCCCGATACCGGCCAACCGATGCCTTGCATAGCGCACCCTGCAACTCGTGCTCGGCCGCAGCCCGTCCGGCATCGTCCAGCTCGCTCCATACCTCGAGGCTGCGCGCAAGTATGATCAGCCGCGCCGACAACTGCCGGTACCACTGCTCAAGCATGTCAGGAAAGCGCTCGTATGGCAGGTGGGGCGCCGGCCGGGGCGGTTCTGCCGCCAAAAGCGCATCAAGGAAATCCTGCGCGGGCGTTTCACCCCCGGCCAGGGCAATCTGCCGCTCCCGTGTGATTTGCAGATCCCTGACCGCAAACGGCAGCGGCGCCGTTGCCAGGCACTCAAAGTAAGCAGTCACCACAATGACAGCATGAGCAGCTTCCAGGCGCTGCATCCGGTCCACGTGGCCAGCGCCGCGCAGCCTGTCCCGCAGGCCGGCGACCACATCACGGCCAAGCCGGATGATGCGTCCCTGGGCGTCGAACACATTCAGCACGGCACTACTGACACCGCCGGTCGCGACTGACAACGCGCCCGCGAGCGCGCGATCTAGAGCAGCAAGTGCCGGCGTATCGCCACCCAGCAGCGTAACAGCATCGCGGTAACCCAGTCCTTTGCGCATCCTCACCCCTCAGCAACCACCGGCTCCACCAACCGGCACTTTCTGCAAGGACCACACGAACGTCGCCGGTCTTCGATAACCCATAATGGATCATCTGCGCTTGCCATCCCGTGAGATCCTCTCAGTGGTCAGTCGCACCCTATTCGTTCGGCAGCAAGCTGCGGTGGTTGGCTCAAATAAACCGCTCACGCCCTGTGATAGCGGTCGTGCCATCTTTGTCGCCTTAGCTCTGGATCATTCCGTCAGAAATCACCGGCTCCGTAGCCTAGACCACTGCAGCGATCAGGCGCGTTGTCCTGCCAGCCAGGACAGCATCTGGTGCATCCACGGGGGTGTGCCGGGAATCGCTGTGGTGTGGGTGCCCTCTGGTCGTGGGGTCGATGCGGCGCGCCAGCGGAGCGGCTGGTACTGGCCGTGCGCGGCCACGCGGGCCAGCTGCTGCAGCGCGGATGTCTCGAGCTGGCGGACGCGCTCGCGGGTGACGCCGAGCTCGGCGGCGAGGCTGTCGTAGGTGCGCTGGGTCGGCGCGAAGGTGCGCGAAGTGAGGATCAGCCGCCGCCGTTCCTGAAGCTCATCCAGCAGGTCGCGGGCCAGCTGGGGCAGGTCGCGGTCTGGCAGCGCTGCCTCGGCCAGCGTCCGGAGGTCGAGCTGGCGGATGCGGTCCCAGCTCCGGGCGACGTCCGTTGGCAGGTCCTGCACGTCGGGGGCGAGCATGAGAAGATCCTCCAGGGTCCGTGCCCCTTGCTCCGAGGCAGCCCAAGCGGCCATGACCTGCAGTGCCCTGGCCGCGTTTGCAGGCAGCCCACCCGACGGGACCGGCCCGCACGCACCGAGCCCAGCACCGCCATGGCCGGGCAGGTGGCCCGTCCTGGCCTGGGCGTCACCTGGGCGCAGCTCGGCGGTGGCCTGCCGTACTGCGGCGATGAACCGGGGCCCGCTGTTCCGCAGCTGCAGCAGGCATCCCTCCGGCGTGGCGGCGACTTCCTCGACGCGCGCGAATCCGTTGCGTTCCAGCAGGTTGTAGAACCGGTCGCTGCCGGACAGCTGATGCAGCGGCCCGGCGAGCACGTGCAGCGGGGTGTGCCCAGGCGGCACCGGATGCAGGTCCCATCCAGAAGCCGCCCCAGCCATGATGAGCCGCCTGAACTCAGCGGCCAGCGGGCTGTCGCCTACAACGTGCAGGGTCCGGGCTGGCCACAGCCGGAACACCAGCGCACGCCCCAGAGGCTCGTGGTCCCACCCGGCAATGGCGGACATCTCGTCTGGACCTGCCAGCGAGCTGATGACCAGTCGCAGCTGTTGTTCAGGTGTGCCGCTGTCGTCGCTGTCCGCAGGCCGAAGCCGCGCCGGGAATCGCGCCTGGGCCGCGGTGGCAGCCGCGCCGGTCGTGCCTGCATTCCAGCTGAAGCTAGGTGCCGTTTGTGAGCGGTCCACCGGAGCTCACCATCCCTACGTTGGTGCGGCTAGCCAGCACGTGGGCAGAACCCTAGTGCGCGGGGACAAGGTCATCCATGGCCATCGTGGCGGTCAGGGTCAGCATGTCGCTGCGTTCCTGGTCGGTGATGGGCATCTTGGCGTGGGCGAGCGCACCGGCGATTTCCTTGAGGGCCAAGTCGTACTCGCCTACTTCGATGAAATGCTGCAACAGCCCAGTGTCCTCGCGGTCCAGCCGGTCATCGAGCCCGATGAGCAGGCCGTACAGCCGCCCGGCCAGGTCTTCGTAGTAGGCCGTATCCAGGGCACGGTGAGGGTCCGCCCCCGCGCCCGGCTGGTCGTCGTACAGGTCATGCCAAAGGCGGCGCAGGAACGCCTCGTCGCTGTCGTCGCCGTAATAGACGGCGTCGAACAAGCTCATCGGCGGGCAGCTGGCTCGGGTCGGCGAGGGCTTGCTGCAGTTCGGCTTTGAATGCTCGGATTTCGTCGTCGCCGGGATCGGGTGCCCTGGCCCGGCCGATCAGATCGTCGTAGGCTGCGGGACTGCAGTAGGTGGCGGCTAGGGCGATCAGCGTCGCGAACGGCCCGTCCGGATGCCGCTCCCAGTACGATGTGCTCACGCGACCCTCCTTCCGGGCAGGTGTTTTCCTGCAAGGCTGCGGCGTGTGCTGTTTGCTGTCACGGCGGATAGGTGCTGGCCACCCAGGGCAGCTGGGCCGCGTCGGGCGGCCAGCGAATGGCGGCCAGCTTGGCGGCGATCTGCTCGGCCTCGGCGCGGCTGATCTCGACGATATCCGCATCGGCGCCGCCGTGAGCCTCCTCCACGAGCATCGAGGTGTGCTCCCACCACAGTCGCCAGGTCATCTGCTGTCCGATGTCGGGGAAGTGCCCGATGTCGGGGTAGTCGTGGTCGCTGCGGTCCCGCTGGCGGATCACGGCGAACGGTTCACCGCGGCCGAAGCTGGCCGAGAAGAACTTCACCGTGACTGTGATGCCAGGGTGCAGGTCGGCGTAGCAGTCATCACAGATCGCCGCAGCCCAGTCCCCGTCGATGGTGGCCAGGTAGTGGTGAAAGTATTCGCGCCAGCCGCAGCGCGGGCAGTCATCCTCGATCCGCTCGCGCAGCCAGTGCCGCTGCAGCGGGCCGACCGCGGGTTCGGACTGCAGGATCAGGGGGGGATCTGCTCGCGGCGGCGTTCGTCGTCGGCGGCCTGGTCGCGGGCCAGCCGGGCGCAGCCCGAGGCGTGGCCATGTTCGACGTGGACGGGCCGGCCGCTGGCGCCCCGGTCGGTGACCTGCTGGCCGCATTGCGGGCATGTCCAGGTCAACGGCGGGTAGCGGTGCTCGCTGCCGGCGAGCTGTTCAACGGCGTACTGGGTGGCGGAGAACAGGAGGTCCGCGCCGGTCTCGCCGGTAATCCGGTAGACCACGCCGGCCAGGTCTTGGTAAGTCTTGACGCCGCAAGCGGCGGCGATGTCGGCCCACCGGCTGCCGGCGGCGCGGGCGGCTGCGGTGAGCTGGACCAGGGCCTGATCGGGCAGCCGGGACTTGCTTTGGAAGTAGGCGGCAAGCTCGGCGAGAGGCTTGTCCATGCGGGGCATCCTAAGTTGACGAATCGTGATCATGCAGGCACTTCGGGCAATCCGAGCGGGGAGCAGTGGCCGTCTGCTGGAACAGCGGGCTTCGGTAATGGAGCTCATATCTGCGTTATTCGGGCGGGCTCGGAGTCGGTACGTTCCGGGACGGCGCGCTGATCGCCAGCGGGTGATCTTCGCCGGTCAGGGCGGCCAGTGCGGTTGCTACCTCGGGGAGGCCGGCGCGGACGTAGGTGGCCATGGCTCTTCCTCCGCGGCCATGGTCTTCGTGCCCGGCGTAGGCCTGGGCGGTGGCGAACCCGAAGTTGCGCTCGACCCAGGTCAGGGTCGTGTGGCGGATCCAGTGCGTGCTGACCTGCTGGGTTGCGACCCACGGGAGATGGCGTCCCAGTCGCTGCCAGAGGTAGTCGTAGCGCCGGGAGGTGATTGGCCTGCCGTTGGCGTACCGCAGCAAGGGCCGGCCCAGGGCGAGGCCACCCCGGCTTTCCCCGTGGGCGAGCAGATGTGACATCAAGGCGGGAGATACGGGCTGCCAGCGCACCGTCTCGCCTTTCTCGTGCAGCTGGATAAGGCAATGCTCGGCATCCAGGTCTTCCGGCAGCAACGCCAGGGCGCCTCCGCGGCGGCAGGCGGTCTCGGTATGCAGCCGCAGGAGGAGAGCGTCCAGGGCCGGGTCATCTCCGGTGGCCGCGGCGACACGGAGGATCTCTTCGAGACGGCCGTCCGGCAGCGCCGTACGCGTGCTGCGCAGCCTGCGCGGCTTGGGCACGCGTGCCGCAGGGTTCTCGCTCTCGGCCAGGATGCCGTCAGCGACCGCATGCTTGTACATGCATCTGAGGGCGGCGATCAGGTGCTCGGCTGCTCCGCGGCCGCCGCGAGCATTTCTTCTCTGAACGACCGTGGCTTTGACATGCTCGGCAAGCTGGCCGATATCCGATGCGGTCACGTCGGTGATGAGCTTGGACCCCCACGCCTGGATCACGCGGTTCCAGTAGGAGCCGTAGACCCGGCGCGTTCCGCTGCTGACCGCATCGGAAACACGCGGAATGTAATCAGCGAAAGTGGGAGCGCCGGGAGAGTCAGTGGGCGCGCGCATAAGGTCGGCTGGATTGATGCCCATCTTCTCCAGCAGTATGCGCACTGCTTCTATCTCGCCGGGATGAGGCGCGGGTTTACGGCTGCTATTCATGCTGACGACCTCGTGACGGGAATGCTGAATGGTAGCGGGCGAGCATCTCGTTGACTGCTTGTCGCGTGTGGACGATCACGACGCTGTATTCTGGGGCGGCCGCGAGAAGGACATGATCACCAGGTTGAATATTGTGAATTCGCCGCGCTGCAGCTGGGATAACGATGCAGGGCTTGAAGGGGACAGTGAAAAGACCATCCGGGGACGAGAAGATCACGATCCCGCCCAGGCCGGGAATTACTTCAAGCTTGTCCCCGGGTTGCCAGCCGAGAGCGCGGACAATGTCACTATTCTTGACCCTCCCGGATGCGTCTACCGGCCCGACGCCGTAAAGCATGGTGGTGTCGCGTGATAGCTGGCGGAGGCTGGCCAGGGGTAGCGGACGGAGCGGCTCTGCTGGGGCCGGGGACAACGGAAGTGCGAGGGCGGCGACGATGGCTTGTGCGGCTGTCCGCGCACCTCCGGCCGGCGAGGTAGCGCTTGGTTCTGGTGCGGTCATGGTTCGGCTTCCAGGTCGGGCTCGGGGGCGCCGCTGCGGGTGGGTCCGGCTTCGAGGATCTGGCCGGGGGAGGGTGCCCGGTCGGGCAGCAGGCCGGGGAGCTGGGTGATGTCGATCACGAATGCGGGGCGGCCTGGTAGCCATGGGTCGGGAGATTCAGGGCCTGGGAGGTCGTATGGCTCCCTCAGTTCGAGCAGCTCCTCTTGACTCAGACCTCCGGCAATCGTTGATTGAGCCTCGGCCTGACCTGCGAGTTCGCCGA
>OBLU010005683.1_pt1 | contig 11150 bp, 7 predicted proteins | sample 1518681 | NCBI WGS metagenome assembly OBLU01 (sample SAMEA3539304, study PRJEB22396) | soil metagenome | biome: tundra; feature: field; material: soil | place: USA | collected 2010-05 | depth 0.15 m
GGAGGCGCTCGCCGCCGTGGAACGCCGAGGCTCGGACCCCGATCACGTCGATCTGACCGTCTCTGTGGCCCGCGGAATCGTTGCGCGCGCGATCGGCGCGAACGACGAATCGGCCACACACTTCGAGCGTGCCGCGGAGATTGCGCGGGTCGCCGGCCAGCTTGGAGTAGCAGCGGCTCTCCTGGGGTCAGCATCGGACGCGCGTACAACGGCTGGCGATGTCGCCGCGGCAACAGCGCTCGCGACCGACGGTCTCGCGCTGGCCCGTCAGATCGGGATGCCAACCGCCGTGGCGCTGAACCTCACCGCGCTCGCCGGCGCGCTCGCCGACCAGGACCCCGAGCAGGCGAAGGTCCTGTTGCGAGAGAGCAGAGAGTTGCGGGCCACCCTCGACTACGAAGCCTGGGTGGAGCTCGCCCGAGCCGTGGTGGTCAGCGCCCGCTTGGGGGACTGGCCCCAAGTCCTCGAGCTTGCCCCCGCGTCCATCCGCCACCTCCACTGGGTTGGCAACCGGGTCCTGCTCGCCGCCATCGTGAACATCGTTGCTCGCGCCCTCGCCCCCACCAATGCCATGGCCGCCGCGGTACTCCAAGGCGCCGCCCAACGCCTGGCCGCCACCGCCAACCCCGTGGTCGACCCGTTAGCGCACGCTCCCGGCGCGCCCGGACCGACCACCGGTCGGCCCGGCGCCCCGGCGACGAGCAACGCCGGGTTCCTCACCGAGCTACTCGGGGCGACCACCGCACTGCTCTACGACACCCTCGGCGAGGTCCGCCTCAAACAGCTGCGTGCTGAAGGCGAGGCCATGGACTACGACCGCTCCGTCGCTTACGCCCTCGACGCGATCGCCCGAGTCCGCGCGGGGACGTCGTCATAAGAGCGCACGTCTCGCATCCTCCTCAGGCGGTGGACGCCGGTGCGACGATCTTGGCCCACATGCGGCCTCGCGCTAGGGCTCTCCTTTAGACCCTGGGACCGGTCCGGGACCCCTTGCTCGACAGCGCGGTGACGAGCTCTTCGAGCTCGTCCCGGCTGATCGGGTACCGACCTGGATACTGCCGCTGCACCGCCTCGCCCAGCAGAGACGTGTCCGTGGGTTCACAGGTCCTCGTCGCCCGACCCAAGACGCGCAAGACCAATCGTATGAAGGACTGCTCAGCCGGCTCCTCTTCTCCGAGCATGGCGTCCGCTTCGGTGACCGCCTTGGCAATCGACTGCTCGTGCGCCTGCCACAGGCGGCGCTGTTTCTCACCGGGGGGCGAGCTCATGTAGCGCTTCCAGACCAGGACCGTCGGCTGCGCCCGTGACGGCTCGCCCGGCCAACCCATGGCACCGACAAGGTCGAGCACGAGAAACCCATTCACCGCTCTCCACCACGGCGAACCACCACCGTCGACCACCCGCCCGCTGTCAACTTCCCACGCCAAGAAGTCGATGAGGCCGCGACCGCACCCGGGGACCGGACGGGCCCCACCAGGGTGGGCGTCGAAAAAGCGCTCGAGCGTTGCCATGCGGGCCCTGGTCGAAAGGCAAAGGGCCCGCTCGAGCTCGGTCATCGACTTCGAGCATGACACCGTGACCTGCGGGAAGGTAGGGGCGATTGGCCCTGCCGACAGGGCCGTCCTCTGGCAAGCCGCCCCTGCTTCCCGTTAAGAGTCGCAAATACAAGGTAAGGGTAGAATCTTACCTGTATATACGGTGTCACTGGGTGCGTCGTTCTCGATCGGACTCGGGCTGGCGCGGCCGGCGGCTTGACCCTCCATTTCGCCGCCTCCGGCCATCGTCGGGGCCAGCTCAGCCGATCGATGCCGGTCCCTGCATGAAAATGCCGTTGTGGATAAGGAACCCGCGCAGCTTGTTGGCAGTCACGACGGCTCGGTGCCCGGTAAGGCAGCGGCTTTCTACGAAGCGCTCGATGGTCTCCTCGGCCCGGCGCCGGCCCTTGGCGCTGATCGTCCGGTCGCCCGACTTGGTCGTACGCAGACACTCGCCCACGAGGTCGTCGGGTCCCTTTCCGGTGAACTCGCACAGCGCACGCAGGAGATCGATCGTGTCGGCGCGCTCTGCCTCCGACGCCGAACTCAGGCCCGCACTGCGGAGCCAGCGCTGGACCGACGGGGACTCCACTATCCCCTGGAACGTACCCCCGCTGCAGTCGGCCACCGTCATTCCGGCAGGCCGAACATGCGCGACAGCATCCTCACCTCCTGCGCCCGATACGGGAACGGCGCCGGGGCCTGGATCATGCCTTCACGCCGCAAGTACTCGGTGACCTCGGGATCCTCTTGCCAGGGTTTGGTGCAGTCGCCTTCGAAGAACAGCTTCGACAGCGGTCGGCGCGGTCGTTGTCCACCGGCTTCTGGCTCTTCGGCGGGGTAGCCGAGGAGCTGGAGCCAGACGGGAAACCACGAGTCGGGCACGTGGAACAGCTCCTTCACCCGGTCTGCTGCCGTGAAGGCGTGGAGACAAGTGCCCAGACCCTGGTCCACGGCCGCGTTCACGGCGTTGCAGATGGCGATGCCAGTCTCCACCGTGCCCATGAACATGAGCGCCATCTGGTCATCGGCGATCGGCTTGAGCACCTGGGGCCATACGAACTCATCCACGTAGGCTTTCGACCACCCGTGCGACGGCGGCAGTACATGCAGCTCGACGAGCTCGTTGAGGCGCTCCTGCGCGCCGTTCATGTACTCGAGGTCGAAGTACCAGAAGATGTAGGTCGGCGCAAGGTCGAGGTCGGCGGTGGTCGTCGGATTACGCAATGCCGCACGAGTCTCCTCGTCGAGGTCGTCGCGGTGCACGACAATCGCCCGCGGGTAGTCAGCGTTCATCGAACGCGAGGCGCGGTTGGCCGCCTCCAACATCACCTGGATCTTGGCCCGCTCCACCGGCTTCCACGGCTTGAAGAAGCGGATGCTCCGTCTCGTCCCCACGACTTGTTTGAAGTCCATCGAGTAGTCCTCCCTGGTGGCGGGTCGTCAGCGGTCTGAGTCCTCGCTCCCAATCAGTCTCAATCGGTCCGCTCAGGCGTATCGATTGGGCCGTCTCGGTCTGGCATTCTCAGTTAGCTCAATCAGTTAGCTCAATCAGTTAGCTCAATCAGTTAGAGAGAATCGTGATCACCGTCGCCGCCGCGTCAGAGCCGATGAACCCCCCGCCGTTCTCCGCCAGGCCCACCTTCGCCCCGGTCACCTGGCGCGGGCCCCCTCGTCCCCGCAGCTGGTCAACAAGCTCGACGAGCTGCCCGCATCCCGTGGCCCCGATGGGATGGCCGCGCGACAGGAGACCACCGCTCGGGTTCACCGGGACACGGCCCCCCAAGGTGGTGTCGCCCGACGCCAGCAGCTTGGGGCCCTCACCGGGGGCGCACAGTCCGAGCTCTTCGTAGAGGAGCAGCTCGGCGGTGGCGGCGGCATCGTGGAGCTCGACGACGTCAACGTCCTCGGGCCCGATGCCGGCCGTCTCGTAAGCGCGCTGCGCGGCGCGCTCGGCCACGCCCTGCTCGCCGAGCGTCCGGTCGCGTCCCGACAGGAGCACCGACGCCCGCACCGTCACCGCCGGCACGCCCAGCTTGATGGCGGCGTCCGAGGACGCCAGGACGAGGGCCGCCGCCCCGTCGGCTATCGGTGAGCACATGAGCACGGTCAGAGGTGGCGAGACGACGCGGCTCGCCAGCACTTCTTCGACGGTGACCGGCTGGCGGTACTGGGCCTTGGGGTTGGCGGCCCCGTGCCGGTGGTTCTTCACCGACACCGCTGCCAGGTCCTCCACCGTTCCGGCGCTGCGGGCCAGGTAGAGCTCGGTCATCTTGGCGTAGACGTCCATGAACGGCGAGTGCTGGAAACTCTGCCCTCCCGCCGCCGGACCACCCGTGCCGGCGCCGGCCTGCGGACCGGTGGAGACAGACACCGCACCGCCGGCGTTGATGTCAGCGGCGGGCGTCGCCGGACCGTGCCAGCCGAGCAGGACGGCGGAGAGCAGCTCGCGCGCCGCCGGGGAGTCCTCGAGGTCGAGCGCCGTGCCGATGGCGGCCAGCGAACGGATCTTGTCGGGGTGCGTGAGCTTCTCGGCGCCGACGGCCAGTGCGAGGTCAACGGTCCCCGACGCGACGGCCAACCAGGCCACGTGGAAGGCGCTCGATGCCGATGCGCACGCGTTCTCCACGTCCACGATGGGGGCACCGAGAAGCCCCGTTCGGTGCAGCGCCGAGTGCCCCCGGATCATCTCCTGCGCCTGCAAGATCCCGCCGACGGCGTTGCCGAAGGCCACGAAGCCCACCTCCGCTGGGGAGACGTGCGCGTCGGAGAGGGCCTCGGCGACCGCTTCCTCGGTGAGCGAGCGCACGCTGCGGTCGAGGAATTTCCCAAAGGACGTCATCCCGGCCCCGATCACTTTCACCTCACGCATGGTTCGCCTCTGTTCTTGTTGTAGCTGTGTGTTGACGGTCCCACGTCTGCGCCGTGACCCCTCGCTCCTTCAACGCGGCATACCGGATCCGCTGCGTGCCCGTCTTTGGGAGCCTGTCGACGATTTCCACGTAGCGGGGGATGGCGTAACGGGCCATCTTCCCGGTGCAGTAGTCGACGAGCGCCTGTGGATCGATGGGCTCGCCCGGCTTGGGCACCACCACCAGCTTCACCTCGTCTTCGCCGAGCTCCGAGGTGACCGCATGGGCAGCGGACTCGTGCACTTGGGGGTGGGCGTTTATGACGGTCTCGATTTCCCACGCCGAGATGTTCTCTCCCAGTCGACGGATCGACTCCTTCTTGCGGCCCTGGTAGTAGAAGAACCCGTCGCCGTCGTAGCTCGCCAGGTCTCCGGTGTGGAACCAGCCGCCGCGGTAGGCAGCCGCCGTCGCCTCGGGCAGCTCGTGGTAATGGGTCAGTTGTCCCTGGGGGTGACGGAAGATGAGCTCGCCCACCACGCCGGGCCCGACTACCCCGCCCTGGTCGTCGACGACGGCGAACTCGACACCGGCCACCGGCTTGCCCATCGAGCCAACCTTGCCCTCGGTGTTCATGAGGATGCCGGGCGCGTCGACCATGCCGAACCATTCGACCACCCGCACGGCGAATCGGCGTTCGAAGGCTTCCCATCGGTCGGGCGGGCAGCCGGCCGACAGCACCACCCGCACTGGGTTGTCGGCGTCGTCGGGACGTTCCGGTTGCTTCAGCAAGATGGAGATCATTCCTCCCAGGGTGTTGCACTCTACGGCCTCATAGCGGCGGCACTCGTCGAAGAAGCGTGAGCCGCTGAAGCGCTCCCCGAGCGCGAAACGTGCGTCGAGGAGGATGGAGCCAGTCATCGACACGAATAGGGCGTTGCCGTGGAAGAGGGGAAGCGGCGTGTACATGGTCTCTCCGGGCTCGACACCCAAGGCGCCGAGGACCACCCCGATGGGTGAACCATCGTAGCGGGTGGTGACCACCCCTTTAGGTGGACCCGTGGTCCCCGAGGTGTACAGCATGGCCGCGCCGCTGACCGCCTGATCGACGTCGATGGCGGGCTCGGCATCCGCTGCCGCCATGAGACGCTCGATGTCCCAGTCGATGCCGTCGCCGGCCCTGCCCCCGACGACCACGGCCCGGCGCAGCTCGGGGCAGTCGCCCCGGACGGCCTGCAGGGCGTCGCGCACGTCGTCGGCGACGATGATGGCCGTGGCGCCCGAATCGGACAGGATGTGTCGCAACGTGGCCCCCCGTTGGGCGGTGTTCACCGGGACAGGACCGGCTCCGACGAACAGCAGGCCGAAGTATGCCCAGATGAACTCCGGGCAGTTGCCCAGCATGAGGGCGACGTGGTCGCCCGGGCGAACCCCGAGCTCGAGCCAGCCGTTGGCGGCCCGCTGAACGTTGGAGAGCACCTGGCCCCAGCGGACTTCGGTGTCCTGCCACCTGAGCCACACCTCTTCGGGGTGGGCGACGGCGCGCTGGCGCAGCAGCTGCTCGATCAGAGATTGGGAGCGTGGCATCGACTCCCTACCTTGGTGCCGGGGTCGAAATGCCGGCCGCCTCAGAGCGCATAGGTGTCGATCACCTTCCGGGCTCCCACCAAGCTGAGGAACTCGTTCACGCCGTCTTCTATGAGCGCGGAACGAGCATCGCGCAACAGCTTCTCGACGAAGACGTCCTTGGCCAATCCCATTGCCCCGTACACTTGCACGGCCTGACTCGCCACCTCGAAGGCGATCTCCGTGCACGCCACCTTTGACGCGATGGCATACGCAAGCCTCCCCGACCCGTCGGTGGGGCCTTGGCCGCCCATGACCGCGCGCGACAGGGCCCTGGCCTGCTCGACGCGCGCGAACATAGCGAAGAGCTTTCCCTGCACCATCTGGTGCTCTGCGATGGGCTTGCCGCCCTGGACGCGCACCTTGGCGTAGCTCAACGCTTCCTCGAAGGCGGCACGGGCCGTGCCGGTGAAGATGACGCCCATGCCCGTGTTTGCACCGGACAACGTCATCTCGTGCACGAGCGAATAGGTGTCGGGCCCGGCGAGCAGGTAGTGCCCGGGCACGCGCACCTCGTCGAAGACGATCTCGCCCTGGTTGAGCGCTCGCTGGCCGTGCTTCTCCAAGGGGGCGCCCCGCTTCACCCCGGGCCGGTCGAGCGGCACGATCAACACGCCGCCCCCGGCCATACCCAGCTCGGGTTCCACGGTGCAGAACAACAGAGCGTGCGTGGCGATCGTGCCGTTGGAGACCCAGGCCGACTTCTGACCGGTGATCACCCAGTCGTCGCCGTCGCGACGGGCGCGGCAGTTGCCGGACGTCTTGGGGTCGGAGAACTCCGCCGTCCCGACGCCGAGGCTGTCCGACCCGTGCGCCGGCTCGGTGATCGCCCAACAGCCGATGTAGCGACCCTGGCGGTCCTCGGCGAACGGTGTCACGATCTCGTCGATCAGGGCCTGGTTGCCGGTGAGCTGGGCGATCGCCGCGGCGGTACGGAACGGCATCGACGACACACCGAGGCTGATGGCGAGGTCGCAGGCACCCCATCCGAGCTCCTCGTACACCAGATGCTGCGCCAGCGGGTCGGCGAGGCCGCCCGGCTGGCCGGGCAGGCCGGCGGCGTGGTTGCCGAGCCCGTACCAGGCCCCGAAGACGTCCCACAACCGTGAGCCCTTGGACACCACCTCCTCGGCGCTGCACCGGTCGAGCTCGAGGCTGGCCGGCCGCAGTACTTCGGCGGCGAAGCGGTGGGTCTCGGTACGCAGGGCCTCCCGCTCCGCGCCCAGATCGGGCGTCAGCTCGTCATACATGTCGTGGCCTCCGTTTCTCTCGGCCCTAGTCCCCCACTTGGAGGGGAGGGCTGAGTTCGAGCGTGGTCCGGTGCCCGGCCAGGAAGTTTGGCCCTTCGGCCCCACCCTTGGAAGGTCGGGCGTGTTCCAGTTCGTGGACGGGTCGAGCCGCGCTCACGACGTCTCCCCGACCGCCTCCACGTCGACGAAGATGGGCCGGTCGACCGGTATCGGCTGCCACTCCATCGGCGCGTAGCGCAGGTGGCCGTAGCCGCCCGCCATGTTGAGCCACTTCACCATGCCCGGCTCCACCTCGTTGGATCCCTTGTGCCCGCGGAACATGAACCCGTCCCACCCGTTGTAGACGGACAAGCCGAAGGGCCGTTGTGTCGGTGACGTCTTGATCCGGACGGTGTACTCGCCCACGTCGTTGAACACACGGGCCAGTCCCCCGTCGCGGATGCCCAGCCGACCGGCGTCTTCTGGGTGCATCACCGCATGGGGCTCGCCCCGGTGGGTCTGGAGCAGCACCGGATTGCCCATGTTCATGGAGTGGATGGACCAGCGGTTGTGCCCTCCCGTCATCTTGAAGGGGTAGTCGCCGCCCATCTTCGGCGGGTCCTTGTGCACCGGCAGGTCCTCCCCAGCTTCGACGAACCAGGGGTGCTCGATCAGGAACTGCGCCCGCCTGGTGAGCGTGGGATAGGGAAGGCCCCGCTCGAGGTGGTTGCGGAAGGGCACGTGCGTTTCGTGCTCCGGCCAGGGGGACGACTGGCCCCTGACCTGCGCAGAAGCGCCCCACCCGGTGAAGCGGACCCACCCGTCCCGACGGAGGGTGTCGAGCGTCGTTCCCTCCGGCAGCGTCCCAGCGTAGGTCGTGTCCCGGACCATCTCGTCCCCGACGTCCTCGGAGTCGAGCAGCCGGCCACCGAGCGTGAACTTGTCCCAGAGGTCCGCGTACCGGCGGACGGGATCCGCGACGGCCTCGCCCTCGTCCCCGACCCGGAAGGTCTCGGTGCCCCGGGCCGACGCCCGCTCGGCCAGCACCCGGCAGAGCAGGGCGAATATCTCCCATTCCTCCTTGGCCTCGCCCGGCGGGTCGACCGCCTTGTCGCTGAGCGTGAGCGTGAGCATCGCCGGGCTCGGCAGGTGGAAGGCCACCTTCTCGTAGTGCTGGGCGGCGGGGAGCACGATGTCCGAGTGCATCCCGGTAGTGGACATGCGGAAGTCGATCGTCACCACCATCTTGAGCTTGGACCACAATGTGGGCAGCAGCGCTCCCTGGCCGCCGCGCGTGCGACGCAACTGGTTGCCCCCGCACTCGATGAGCACCCGGGGCGTGGTCCCCTGGCCCGGCTTGTCCATCCCTCGCCACCAGCCCAGCTCCATCGCCTCGTCGAAGTACTCCTCGAAGGAGCGCTGCATCGATGTGTCGTTCCATGCCCGGGTGTTCCAACGCTCCTTGTACCCGGCGTGCCAGTACCAGAGGAAGAACGCCGGGAACATGGCCCGTGACCCCATCGTCGGCAGTCGCCGCCAGAGCTCGATGGCGGCGAGCTCGTCGCTCAGCGTCGGGTCCTCTTCGAGCAGCAGTTCCTCCAGTTGCTTCAGGCCACTGAGCACGTCCTCGGCGCCCTCGACGCCCGGCCGCTGTTTCGCCATGGCGGTGGTCTGTCCGTCGAAGAGGCCGACGGCCCAGCAGTTGATGCCGGTGCCCTTACGACCCCAGTTGCCGGTCAGCGCGAGCAACAGGTTCATCGTCCGCTGGTAGAGATCGGAATGGTACGACTTGCACGCGCCCATCCCCATGAGCACCTTCGTCTTGCGGGTGGCGACCTTGCGCGCGATGGTCCGCACCGTCTCGGGGTTGACCCCGGTCACCGGTTGGGTGTGCTCGGGGCGGTAGGCGGCGTCGAGCATCTCGGTGAGGCGGGCCATGAGGGGCCGCACCGTGACGGTGCCCCCGGCGGCCAAGGCCACGGTGACCGACCCCGACAGGGCGGGGGAGAAGTCGAGCAGGAGGTTGCTCCGGCTGGCCGCCACCACCTCCCCGTCGGGACCCAGGTGGTAGAAGACCTCCTCGGAGCCGCCCTCCTCGAGGTCCGACTGGCGCAGGAAGCGCTCGGTGTCGGTGCGCACGAGCAGGGACAGGTCGGTCTGCGAGGAGACAAAGGCCTCGTCGAGCAGACCCTCTTCCACGACCACCTGGCACATCGAGAGGGCCAGTGCCGGGTCGGATCCCCATTGGAGCGGCACGTGGTAGTCGACGTGCGAGTGCGAGGGAGACACGTCGGGCGCGAGCAGCACCACCTCGCCACCCCGGTAGCGCATCTCGGTCATGTAGTGGAAGAACGGAATCGTCGTGTAGCTCGGGTTGGCGTTCCAGATGATCAACAGCTCCGAGTGGAAGGTGTCGTCGTTCGAGGAGATGGGGTAGAAGCGCCCGAACGTCAGGTGGTGGCCGATCGCCAGGTCGTTGATAGACCCGTTGACGTCGGTGATCACGCCCCCCACGAGGTTCATGAAGCGGTGGAGGGCGGGGATGACCGCAACTTCGGGTGACCCCTCGTGCACGATGGCCTCGGTGCCCTCCTCCTCGATCGCATCGAGCAGCGCGTCGGCCACCTCGGCCAGGGCCTCGTCCCACGAGATCCGCTCCCATCGACCCGAGCCGCGCTCGCCGACCCTGCGCATGGGATACAGCGGGCGGTCGGCCGCGTCGAGCTGGCGCGACCATGCCGCTCCCTTCTGGCAACCGAGGGGGTTCATGTCGGGGACCCCTTCCTCGAATGGCGGCAACGTCCCCGCCACCTCCTCGCGCACGACCTGGCCGTCGCGTACGTACACGCGGTAGGGGCAGGCGCCGGGATAGCAGTCCACGCAGTGCGACCCCCAGGCGACGCGATCGAAGCGTGCTCGGTCCGCCATCACCTGCTCCGAACGCCTTCTCGTCGGCGCTTCAGTCTGCGCGGTCCGGGCGTGTTCAGTCGGGTTGACCATCGTGGACCTCCGATCGTCGCCGTCGCCCAGCCGCTCGGGTCGGGTGCGGCGGGTCATTCGTCGACCAGGTAGAGCATGCCGTTGGGGTCCGACGCGGCCAGCACACCGGTGACGAACCGGCGTCCCGCGAAGCGCGAGGCGAAGCGGCCATCGGCCCCCTCGGCGGCCTCACCGGCGACGGCGAGCGAGGGGGACCACGCGGTGACCATGGCCTGGTCGACCAGCTCCCACATGCTCGAGATCGGCTCGCCGGTGTCGGGATCGGCCGGCACCACGTGCATGTTCGGCACGGGGATGCCCACGGACTCCTCCAGGTACCAGCTCGGGTGGGAGGCCAGAACCACCCCGGTCTCGGCCATGCCGAACAGGGTCAGCGCCGTGCCCCCGGCGACCGGAGCGACCGCCCGACGCTCGTCGGGGTCGAAGGGGCCCCCCACCATGAGCAGCACGGCACGGGCACCATCGTCGTTGGCGCGGCGGCGCCTGCTTCCCCCCCAGGTCGCCAGGGCGTCGGAGAGCGACGACAACAGCCACGCCGGGTGCTCGGAGGTCGCCGCTTCGGCGGCCTCCTCGCACGGCTCGGCGAGCACCAAGGTCGACCCGGCGAGGAGGGCCACGGTCAGGCCGCAGAGCCCCTCCCAGGTGCACGGCGAGAAGGTGGACAACCAGGCGGTCTGCCCGGTCACACCGAGAAAGGCGCCCAGCGCCACCGCCCCGGCCAGCAGGGAGTGGTGCGAGTGCCAGACCGGGCCGTACCGTCCGACGACGCACGCCACCGGCGCGGCCAGGTCCGGGCGATCGTCCTCGCCCCCGCCGGGGTTCGAGCCGTTCGATGGCCCGGCCGGACGGCCGTTCGGCCCGGCGCCGTCGACCGGGGCGCGCGCCACCAGGTCGTCGAGCCCGACGGTGTC
>OBLU010005685.1_pt1 | contig 11148 bp, 7 predicted proteins | sample 1518681 | NCBI WGS metagenome assembly OBLU01 (sample SAMEA3539304, study PRJEB22396) | soil metagenome | biome: tundra; feature: field; material: soil | place: USA | collected 2010-05 | depth 0.15 m
AATACTGATTACTGTCCACGAACCATTTGATTTGGTTGGTCGTCCACTCCACGGCAAAAACGTGGAAGTCGTCGGCGAGAGCCGCTCCGCCCGGCAACGTATAGCTCCCGCCAACCCCGGCGCCACCGTTGTAGTCCCCGCCGGACTGCGGGCCGTGAATCGTGCCGTGAGCGGTGCCCTGATCGCTCGTTTTCCCGATGTTTTCCATGATGTCGGTCTCGCCACAGGTGGGCCAGCCGACCGAGTCAATGTTTGTGCCCAGCATCCAGAAAGCGGGCCAGATTCCCTGTCCTCGCGGGATTTTGATGCGCGCCTCCATGCGACCATAAGCCCACGACCATTTGCCTTTGGTCAGCATGCGGGCAGAAGTATAATTCTTGCCGCCGTAGCTCTCCTGGCGGGCTTCGATGACCAGTTGCCCGCCTACGATGCGGGCGTTATTCGTGCGTGCGGTGTCATATTCGAGCTGGTTATTGCCCCAACCGCTGGAGCCGGTGCCGATGTCGAAGCCCCATTTGGTGGGATCTGGCGAACTCCCATCGACTTGCGCAAACTCGTCGCTCCAGACTAGTTGCCAGTCGGCCGACGCGGAGCGGGTCCCGCAGGCCAGCACGCCGACCATCAGCGCAGCAGTGAGGGGCAATGACCAGAAAACGGAGAGCTTCTTCACAATGTTTGTTATTTCTAATTGATCTGTATCACATCGTGCTTTCCAAAAAAAGAGGTCACGTCAATGTGACGTGACCTCCCTAATGCAGTCGTTGAGGCGGAATGAATTACTGCCGACGCCGCCAAATCAAAGTGCTCACCAAACCCAGCCCCACCAGCGCCAAGCTGGAAGGTTCAGGCACTAACGTCATTGTGGTGGTATCCCAAAAGATAGTTTCCGCTGTTGGATTTGCTCCATTCTCCATCATGGCGAAATACGGTGCAACATAAACCGCCCCTGCCGGAGCCGTAGCCGTGACGGTCGCAGTGTACCACGTCCCAACAACTGGGGCACCGTATTGGACGGCGAGGGCATGACCCGGGCTTGTCTCAACCGTTCCGATGTCGGTCCCGCTAGCACTCAAGTAATCCAACTGAATAAACACTGGGTTATAAGCGGAAAGCGCGGTAGTGGCCATGAACTTACCGGTCGCGGTGTATTTCTGGCCAGCGGTAACGCCACCAATTACTTGATAGGCCGCTTCGAAATTCCATGCCGAAGCAGCACCCTCACTCGCTTGCAAGGAGTAAGTGCCAGATTCAGGGTGGGCTGTCGAAAAAGTGGCGCCATTAAAAACAGCCCAACCGCCTCCAACACCACCTGGGATGGGGATAGGATTTAGTTGGCCGGGGGCCCCGGATTCAAAACCGGGGTCAGTGAGTAGGTTCCGGGCCTGTGTTGTTGAAGCGGTGAGTGCCAGTACTGCAGCGAGGCAGGTCGCGCTGCCGATTGTTCCAAGTATTGTTCTCATATGGATTAGGTCAAATGTTTCTCGGTGTTTCTATCGAACTGTAGTGCTTTCTATCACACCCACTGCGCACTTGCAAGACTTTTCTTTGACTTTTTTTGGCAGCCGTTTCCGCTCCATCGGGGATTTTCGTTTAGGGCAGTCGTAATCTCATAAGCTTCTGTACCACAACTAGATATGTCGAATCACCGAGAGCGCTGCCGCATCAACCTCCCCTGCTTCTGCGAAGCCAAAGCATTCCTGCCAACGAACCGTGCGGAAGGCGCCTGCATGAATGGCAATGGCCGACTTCCGGATTTGATTTCCAGAGGCCCTGGCAGACGCTTCTCGCGGAGAAGGTCCGATAAGCACTTTGAAGGTGGTGGTCGTGGGACAAGTTGCCAATTGTTCTTATCCGACGGGATCTAACCGAGGACAACATCGGGCAACCGATTTCCCCCTTGATTAGGCAAATTCCATCCCGCTAAAATGGGGCGCATTGAAGCTGAGAAAGCATCGCCCGGGCAGCAATCGTCCGGCACAAGAAAAAAGCAGTTTGCCCGAAAACATCTCCCCGATACCGGTTGTCACTCCCGTTTCCGGCCGTCGTCTTTGGCTCTTTCGGCTCGCCGCGATGACCTTGTGTCCGCTGGTCGTGTTTGGCAGCGTGGAGCTGGCGCTTCGCCTGACAGGCTACGGCTATCCCACCAGCTTTTTTCTTCGGACGCACATTAGCGGGCACGACTTTTTTGTGCCGAATGCCAAATTCACCTTCCGGTTCTTCTCCGCCACGCAGGCCCGCCCCACATTGCCCATTCGGATGGCTGCGGATAAGGCCACTAACGCATATCGGATTTTTCTGTTCGGCGAATCGGCAGCTAATGGGGATCCGGACCCGACGTTTGGCATGGGACGGTACCTGCAGGTTTTGTTGCGCGAGCGATTCCCTAGAACCGATTTTGAAGTGTTGTGTGTGGCGATCACGGGGATCAACTCGCACACGATCCTGCCCATTGCGCGCGAGTGCGCCCGGCATCAGGGCGATCTTTGGCTCGTTTATATGGGCAACAACGAAATGGTCGGACCCTTTGGCGCGGAGACGGTTTTCGGACCGCGAGCGCCGAGTCTGGGTCTTGCGCGCGCCACGCTCGCGATTAAGACCACCAGGATTGGGCAATTGCTGGATGCGCTCGCCGAGCAACTGAAGCGCCATTCCTCATCCCCCAAGTCATGGGGCGGCATGCAAATGTTCATGGAGAACCGGCTTCGACCTGACCATCCCGCCAGGCTGCGGGCGCATAAGAATTTCAGAGGGAATCTGGAGGACATTTTGCGTGCAGGATGTCGATCCGACGTGCCGGTCATCCTGAGCACGGTGGCGGTAAACCTGAAGGATTGTGCGCCGTTCGCTTCGCTGCATGCCCCTGGCCTAGCGGGGAACCAAGAGGCCTCATGGAATAAGGCTTACGAGGAGGGCGTGGCCCTGGAGGCCGCAGGCTCGTACCGGGAGGCGCTCGCTCTTTATCAAAATGCCTCCAGGATTGATCCGCAATACGCGGACCTGCAATTTCGCATGGGAACCTGCGACCTCACTTTGACCAATTATGATCGAGCTCGGCGCGAGTTCGAATTGGCCACGGACTATGATGCGCTGGCCTTTCGGGCGGATACCGCCATCAATCAGGCCATCAAAGCAGCGGCCGCCCGGCATGTGGGCCAAGGTGTTTATCTTGTGGATGCGGCCGAGGGTTTGGCGCAGAGTTCGCCGGCCAGGATTCCCGGGTGTGGGCTTTTTTATGAGCACGTGCACTTGAATTTCAAAGGTAATTATCTGCTGGCGCTTAGCTTTGCCGAGCAGGCGAGGAGCCTGCTTCCAGACTCAATCACAGCTAGGGACACGGGGAGTTGGGCATCAGCGGAATTGTGCGATCGCCGCCTCGCGGTTACGGTCTGGGATCGGCAGCGCGTCTGGCAACCCATCTTCAATAGAATCTCAGCTCCCCCGTTCACGGGGCAACTGAACCACGCCGCCTTTTTCAAGATGTGCGAGGCGAAATTGAATGAAGCCAAGGCGCAGATGAGTTTCCAAACGCCGGAGCAGGCCCGGCAAATGTACGAGGAAGCGTTGGCCCTGGCCCCGGAGGACAATCTTTTGCATGGGAATTTTGAGCAGTTCCTGGAAGCGACAGGGAACCTGGCGCAGGCCATCGCGGAAGCTCAACGCGTATGCGAACTGGTGCCACACTTGCCTGGGCCTTATTACTACGCTGGCTGCATACTTGTCCGTCAGGGCCGAATCCGCGAAGCGGAGGGATATTTTGCGCGCGCCGTTGCGATCAACAGTGATTATGCGCAAGCTCACAATGAGTTGGGGCTAATCCTCGCCGGCCAGCAGAAGATTGATGAAGCCATCGCCTCTTTTGCCCGGGCTCGCAAAGCGGACCCGAGCTGCGTAGACACATATCTCAACCTGGGATTCCTGGAGCAGCGACGGGGTAACATTGCACGGGCGATGGTCCATTATGATGAAGCCGCACGCCTCCAACCGCAAGGTCCGGCGGATTACTTCAACCGCGCGGTTACTCTGGCCACATTGCATCGGTCGGCTGAGGCGGTTGAGTGTTTTCGGACCCTGCTTCTGCAGGTGCCCGCCTTTTGGCAGGCCCGCTTTCTGCTGGGAGCCGAACTGGCGGCCGACGGCAGGAATGATGAAGCTCAGGCCCAGTTCTCCGAGGTCCTTCGCTACCGTCCAGATTATGCGCAGATGCGGCCTCACCTCGCAGGCCGCGAGCAAAACAAACCGCAACGGCAAAGCGAGCAGGCGCGCTGACCAAGCCGTTGCGCTCGTCCTGTCCACCTCAGGAAGGCCCTGGAGGACTCAACCGGGCTGATTGAGAGACTTGCGTCCTTACTTGGCCGATCCACTTTGGACCCAGTTAATCGCGTGCAGCACCAATTCCGGGGCGGTTTTTAGGTGCAGCTTCTCTTTGATGCGGTTGCGAAAAGACTGGATGGTGGGGATGGTGAGCTCGAGGTCCTGCGCGATTTGTCGGGTGCCTTTGCCCTGCCCCAGCATCCGGAAGACCTCCAGTTCACGGTCACTTAAGATCTCCAGCGGCGACATGGACTCCTCGGTCTCGCCTCGCATGAATTTGGAGATTACGGATGAGGACATTTTCCGGCTGAGATACATCTCACCCCGCAGCACGCTCTGGATTGCGGCGACCACCGTCTTGGCCGGTTCATTCTTCATGACATAACCCATCGCCCCGGCGCGCAAGGCGCGCTCCGCGTAAAGCGATTCTTCGTGCATAGACACGACCAGCACCGGCAAATTTTCATGGTCATTCCTGATGCTCTTGACCAGATCGAGGCCGCTTGAGTCCGCCAGCGTGATATCCACAATGACCACGTCGGGGTTTGACTGGCCGATCCCTTCAATAGCGGTGGCGGCATCCGCGGCGTCTCCGCACACCGTCAAGCCTGGATCGTGCTCGATGAGCTGGCGCAAGCCTTCGCGAAACATCGTGTGGTCGTCCACGATGAATACGCGGCTTTTATCCGCAGCCGGATGTCCGGTGGAAATCTTCTCCGGGTTGTCGGCCCCCGTCTGAGTTTCTTTATCGATTGCTCCAGCCATTTTTGGTTGCTTGCGCAGATTCCCGGGACGACGGGCTAAAAACGCACGCGATTTGCGTGCCGTGATTCGCCTGGCTCTGCAAATCCAAAGTCGCCCCGATGACTTTGGCGCGATACCGCATGATACGAATGCCCATGCCGCTTCGGTTCTTGTCGGAAGGTTGAAATCCCGTTCCATTGTCCTGGACGGTCAACTTCAACCGGTCCTCATCCGCCGCCAAAGTTACAATGACAGTGATAGCTTTACCATGATTGACGGCGTTCGACAAGGCTTCTTGCACAATGTAATATAGATGCAGTTCCACCTCGCTGTCGATCTTGATGGGCGCTGCCTCGCACACAAAACGGCAGGTGATCCGGTAACGGCTGCTGGCGCTCGCGGCCAGTTCCTCCAGCGCCAGAATCAAGCCATGTTCCTCCAAGCGCACGGGAAACAGCCCGCGCGCGACGCTGCGCGCCTGGGCGTTTGTTTCATTGATCAGGTTGCCAATGCGCTCCGCTTCCGCGGCCTCGGGCGCCTTTTTCTCTTGAAGGCGATCGCCGAGGATATCCAGGAGATAAGTGATGGCGGCCAGTTGCTGGCAGACGCCGTCATGCAAGTCGTGTCCGATACGCCGCTGCTCGCGAGTGCTGACTTCCAGAATCTCACGCTCCAGTCGCCGGCGCTCGGTGATGTCGCGCGCGATGCCTTCGACTTCCACAACGCGTCCCTCCTGCTCGATCAAGCGCGAGCTGATCTCCAGTTTGACTCGCTGGTCAGCCGCGCTGATGAAGTCCCATTCCGCCGTGGGCACCTCGGCGCCCTGAACGACTTGATCCAGCCACCGGCGAGCGGGCGCGCGCTGGTCTTCTGCCATGAGTTCGATGATATTCCGCGACAAAAGGCTTTCACGGCTTCTCTGCAACAGCCGTTCGCCGGTCTTGTTGATTGAGGTGATCTTTCCGCTCAGGTCGTGTGTGAACACCATATCATTGGCGTTCTCGAAGAGATCCTCGTAGCGCTCCTTCAACGCCGCTTCCCGTTGCAGGCGTTCGCGAATGATCTCGGTCTGCTGTTGCACCCGGCGGCGCAGGACCGCGACCCAGGCCGATGCCGCAAGTGCGAGCAAACCGAGGGTGGCGGCCATCCAGAGGACCCTCCGCACATTCCACCAAGGCGAAGAACGCAAGATGGCAACATCCCCGGGCGAGCGAAGCAGGATGCGGAAAGATTTGGCCCGCCAGCTTTCGCCCGCCCGCCAACTGCTGCCGCGCTCGATCAAACAGATGCCGGTAACGGCGACTTCACTACCGACCTGCGCCGGGGTGAATCCGGTGAGCCCCTCCGCCTGGGCGAGGAAGGCGTAAAAGATGAATCCGTCCATTTCGAGGACACTGAATTGCTCGCGCCCGCGCTGGGTATGCTCCAGCAACTTCGCCGTGATGCGGACTAGCCGGCAATCGTTGGTACCGGAAAGCGCCTCATCGAGTCCAATATCCACGGGCTTCACCGGGGTGCCGGAGCCGATCTTGCGATAAACCGCATCTTGCAGCACCGGCGTGTACTCTCCTTTCGCCGGAAAGCCCAATGCTTCAACCTGGTCGCCGGCGTTCACGGCCACACGCTGCCTGGTCTGACAATAAAGCCCCTCCTTCTCATCCTGGATGAAAAGGGCGACGCCGGGTTCCTGGTAAACAACAGTGCCGGCGACTTTTACTCGATGGCCGAAAGTGCTCTGTGCCGTGAACTGCAGCAGACTGCTGATGCCCTTCGTGGGGACATCAAACGGAGTCGCCGATGCGGGCTTCTCAATCACTAGATCCGTCTCGCGCGGCACGAGCAATCGGAAGCCGAACAATTGCCGCAACCGGTTGAACAGCGTGGAGCAGACGCCTCGCACTTTGACCACGCTTTCAACCAATTCCTCCGTGTTAGTGACGGGCAATTGGCGCGAGTAGGCGGTGAACCTTTCGCCGCCAATCACTAGTTCGATCAAATAATTCTGGGACTCCTCCTCAAACCGCACGGCGCGAACAGTGCCGATAACTTCCACGAACTGACTGTCCTCGCGACCGCTGACCAACTGCTCGAGGGAAACCGGCTTGGCCGCGGGCATGGTCCCCTCCTCCAGAATCTTTACTGATCTTGGAATCACGATCGGAGCGTATTCACCGGCGCCGGTCTGACCTTCAATTTCTACCAACTGGCCGGGTCGCAACGCCGGCCCATTGGTCATCTCTTGCAAGTAGATGCCAGCCGTTTCGTCCTGCACAAATCGCGAGTAAAGCCGCTGGTCAAAAAACGTCACCACGGCTTTGAGTCGCACCTCGAGGTGTTGTTCGGCCTGTTCGGGAGTCAGTTGACGCACCTCGTCGGCAGTTCGCAGTTCGCCGCCCAGGGAATTCACCGGGGATAGCCATAGGCAGCAGGCGGCCAGCGCGAAGGCGGAGACGAGCCGGCTAAAAACCGGCCGGGGAAGAACACCGATGGGTGACGTCGCGGACATGTTAGCGTTTTTGTTTCATGGCCGAGCGCAGATGGGGCAGGCCCATCGCACCCGACCTCCAGGGCCCGGACCCTCTAGGCTTCTGACCCCGGCGTCGCAGAGTATCAAGCCCGACGAGAGCAATCAATACTAACAGGCTCACAGGCTACCGACCATCCGCAAGCGGTTGCTCCCCTTCCACCACGGTGGCGATTGGAGCACGGTCAGGTCGTCGGGCGAGCGCCGGAGAAGGCGGAACGAATTGGCTCGCCACGTTCGGGCCGGCGTCCATTCACGTTATCAGACACCGCACCCTGCGACTTCGCCAAATACAGTCGCTGGAGCTGAGCCACGGCATCCGGCAAGCCGATAAACCCAAGCGCAGCAATGGCGAGCGTTGCTGTGTGAAAAGCCATAGATGCGCCCAGCCTGTCCTGGCCGTGGCTGGGTCAGTTTTGTTTTGGGGCCGGCCGTGTGCCGGCCCCAGAGCGGAAGGTCAACTAACGCTCACAGAGTAACTACCCGATAAAACCGTTTTGCGGTGGTTCTCAGGGTATGAACGGTGGTCTTGCCCGAGAGATCGCCGGTAGGCGTCGCCAGCACCTGCCAGGTGACATCGCTGAGGTCATCCTTGTAAAGGACCTGGTAGCTGACGCCGATTTGAGTCGGGAAAGAGAGGAGGTTGTTGGCGCCGCCGACCGAAACGGTAACGGTGACAGGGATCTTGAGCCAAAAGCTCACATCATCGACATAGATGGCGCCGCCGCCATCCCCCGCGTGGTAATTAATCTGGCAGCGGGTTTCGTCAGCGCCGGCAGGAACGGTGGCGTAAGGCACCGCTACGTTGGTCCAGACGCCTACCACCGAGTTGCTGCTGATTATGGGGGATTGGAAGGTGCTGATGAGATTGCCCTGGTTATAGAAGTTGACTTCGAGCCAGGCGGTGCTCGACCCGGTGATCGGAGCGCCCGCAGACACCAGGAACCAGGCATTGGCCTTATAGACGTATCCAGGAGCGGGGGTGAAGGACTGGTTTATTCCATTCCAAGTACCATTGCCAGTACCCCAGATTTCGCAGATTTGGCTGCCGTCATAATTGGTCTCACTACCGGCTGGGGCTGTTATTGCGGCGTAGCCGTTCCACGCGGTCCAGTAAGTCATTCCCGATTCGAAGCTGCCGTTGCGAATGAGATTGGAGGCCTGAGCGAGCGTGCTGACGTACAGATTGGCAGCCGTGCTGGTCGCCGTACTGGCACCGGTGACTTGGACGGAGTAAGCGTCACCATCGGCCACCGTAAGGTTATTGATGATGAGGGTTGCAGTGTCGGCGCCCAAGATACGGCCATCATTGCTCAACGGGCTCGCGCCCTTGTACCAGGCATAGGTCAATGTCCCGGAACCCGCAGCGACGACAGTGAAGACGGCTGACTGGCCTTCGACTTTCTGCAGGCTGACCGGATTTGTCAGGATGCCCGGATCCAACACGGTCAGGTAGCCGCTCGACGGGCTGGGAAGAGAGCCGGCGGTATCCGTGACCGTCACGCTGTAAGCGCCCTGTTCGGCGGTCGTCGGGCTGGAAATCGTCAGCGTCGCCGTTGTGGCGCCGCTGATCTTGCCGCCATTGCTGAGATCGTTGCCATCTTTCTGCCACTTATACGTCAGCGGGGTTTTGCCGCTGGCCAGCACGCTGAAGGTGGCGGTTTGCCCATAAATGACCGTCAGATCACGCGGCGAGGATGAGATCTCCGGATCGGACGAGGCGGTCTTGATGAGGTTCGCGTCGTCCCAGTACGTGGAACCACCGGATTCGAATTGATCCTGCGAATAGAACAATCCAAAGCGCACAAAGGCTGTGCCATCGGGGGCAGTCAGATTAGTCGTGCCGTCCACGCTATTGGTGGCTGCCAGGTGGAGCCAAGTGTTGACCGGCGCATTCGTGTCCACCACGGCCGAATAGAAGATCTCGCTGTTCACATTGCTCGACGCATCGAGGAACGTCACTTGCAACTGAGCGAAGTTCAAGTTCTGGACATTGTCAGGAGTCGCGGTGTACGCCCAGATGTCGGCCGACCAGATGGAACTGGGCGCGGCCGGGATGGACTGATAGACTGTGTGGGTTTGCACAAATCCGTACCCCCAATAATCGCCCCACTCCTTCATCGCCCACTGGCCAGCATGAGCCGGCTCGTGAATGGTGCCGCTGCCGTAAACAAAGGTGGTGGTGCTGTCCACACTGTGGGAAGTGTAGGTGTCGAGCCAGGGTGACGCCGCCCCGGTTTCAAATCCGGGATTAGCCAGATAGTTGGTGAAGGCGCGCGCCGAGGTGGCGGACAGAACCAGGATGACCGCGAAGGCCATCAGCGTGTTTAACCGGCGGATTAACCTGTTCCGATGAGTTGAGTCTTGGCAAAACTCAAGCTTGCTTTGTTGGCAGTATTTGTATGCTTTCATAGGTGTTGAACTTTCGTTGTTGTTTAGTGACGTTTGATTTGCGGCACGACTCCACAAAGCTTCCAGAGGCGCTGCTTGGCGAGAGCCGCAGCCTTTCTTAAGTGACGTTCCGGCCATAGTAAATGTTGACGAAAACTTTAATCATTAGGGCGCGGAGGAGCTTCTTTCCTGGAGCCATGCCAAGTTTCCCGTGCTGGCATCCTGCTGCCCTCCCAGCGGCGTCGTCGCATTGCATCCCAGCACGTGAGCGTCCTTCCATTTCTTGATCTCGGTATGGCCATCCGCAAAGGATAATCCCCCCGCCCCGTTGTGATAACTGGCCGGAATTCTGATCCAAACCGGCTTGAGCGGGTCGCAGACAAAGAAACCATCGTCGATCCCCCACGGGTTCTCATCGATGAACACAAACGCCATCGACGGGGTCGGAGCCATAATGTTCCCCTGCCTCCGAAATTCCCGCACTTTCCCAGGGTGGTTCCCCCCATAGTCGTTCCAGCTATCGATGGGATTCATCCAGCAGTTCATCGACATGCTGCGCACACTGACCCCGCCACCGATCTGCGTATTGTCTGCCGGACATTTGTAAACCCCGAGACTGTTGACGTAAGGATAGAGCAAGCCCCCTTTCAGCAGGGTTGTGTTGGTCCGGAAGGGCATCTGATCCACCCGGCCCAAAGCCCATTGGCTCTTGGCGCCGCCGGGCTGCGCGCTCGGATCAGCGGGGTCGATCACAAGTTCTGCGAGCCCGCCCACTCGAACCAGCTTATCGTTGTTGTCGCCGGAATACATCAGCCAACCCCGTTGGAGCTCCTTGAGGTTGTTGGCGCAGCTTATGCCCAGGGCCTTGGCCTTGGCTTTGCCCAGGGCCGGCAAGCGCAAGGCCGCCAGGATGGCGATGATGGCAATGATAGCCAGCAGCTCGATCAGGGTGAATCCCGCCAGCCGGTAGATACAGGGTCTATTAGCCTCTCCGGTGCCGCGCCAACTCAACAACAGCAAGGAGGGACACCTTTGCAATGGCATTCTCATATGCTATTTACCACATCTTTAGCATAGATATTGATATTCACCGTAATGTGAAATATCACATTGAAGGCGAGGCGTCAACAGTATTTTTACAATTCTTTCATGTCAGCGACCTCCGGCAAAGCCGGAGG
>OBLU010005686.1_pt1 | contig 11148 bp, 6 predicted proteins | sample 1518681 | NCBI WGS metagenome assembly OBLU01 (sample SAMEA3539304, study PRJEB22396) | soil metagenome | biome: tundra; feature: field; material: soil | place: USA | collected 2010-05 | depth 0.15 m
AATGCATATCAAAAAGGCAGGTATTTGTCAATCTTGAAATCGCAGCTTGAAATCGCGGCTCCGCGGAGCATAACCTTCGGGCGGCAACCCGGCGAGGCTCGGATCCGCTGCTTGCCACGGTTCAGGGTTGCCTCAGACGGAAGAATAAATTTCCCGCTGTCGGCGAGTTGGTTACGGTGTTGTTGATGACGCTGCCGCCATAGTTTACCCAGTTCGTTGTGCCAAGATTGCCATTGGTTTGGAGGGTCCAACCCGTTACCGAGGGCGACCACGAAACGATTGCCTGGTTGCCGGAATGAGTGATCGTCAACAACGGCGCACCGGGTGTTTGCACGGCAAAGATACTCCAAAATCCACCGGTGAGGGAAAAGTTGCCGCCGGTGATCGCGCCACCGGCTTCCGGCTGGCCGATGGTGCCGCTGACCGTATAGCCGCCGCCGGCACTCGTGCCGCCGCCGCCGGCAATTTTGTGCCAATCAATCGAATAAGTCTGCGGGTAGGCGATAGACGTCAGAGCGAGTAACGTTACAATTTGTGCAATTAATTTTTTCATAAACATGGCATGAAGGATTACTGATGGGGACTAAATCTGCCGGTCACAATGGATCGGCTTGGTATTGAGTTGGCTAGTTGATGGTGGCTGGGCCGCTGTAAGCCGTAATTCTCATTGCATTAGTGATGGGTTGATGATCTGAACCAATCCCAGGCGTCCGAATCATGATTGTCCCACCAGAAGGCACCGCAGTTATACCCTGAGCAAGGGTACGGAACGGAAATGCATACTGGCCGTTTTGTGGCGCAATATTGGGGTTGAAATCAACCCAAACAGGGCCGTAGAAGGTCACGGGATCGGAACTGATGCCGTTGGCCACAACTACTAACGAATAGGCCACCGCTCCATTGAACAACACTTCCGACGGCAGAGTAAATTCCGTGCTCACGGGTGTGTTCCCGGTCATCACCCCGGTGCTGCTCCAGTTGTAGGTCGTTGCATAATAATAGTTGTTGTTCCCATCGCTCAACCTGATCAACGGATAGTTGCTGTCCATTTGCATTTCGTCCCCATAAGCTGCGCCTTGGGAAATGCCGTTTAGGCGAGTGCCGACCAAGTGGTAGGAACCGTCCGGGTTCGCAGTGATGCTGCTGATGGCGGGCTTGCCGGCAGGCAGAGGAGGATTGTCGGGAATGTATTCATAAAGTTGCGCCCCCTGACTAGCAGGGGCTGAACCATCGCTGACCAGGATGTTGCCATCTGGAAGCGCAAGCATTCCGTACCAGTCAGAGATGACTCCGTTTATGCTTGCCGCTACGCCCGAAGGACCAATTATCTGAGTGAAATTGGTTGTGAAAGGATCGAATTCAAAGAAAAAAACCGGCCGGTGTGGGGGATTATTTACTCCTTGAGTGGCGGCAAAAAGGATTTTGCCGCTCACCATCATGGCGGCGGGCGCGTCACTGCTTACGTACCCTCCCGGAATGTTCGGTCCTTGTGTCCAGCTCCCAAAATTGGTATTACCTTTGGGAGTATAATAGGCCGTCGCGCCGGTTGCACCCAGGAAAAATGCGCGGCCATCGGACAACAAAAGACCGGGGCCGATTTCCGAGGCGCCATCATACAATTGCACCGGAATGTTCTGATCGGCAATCCATAGGCCCTGCCCGGAGTTCAAGGAAGGGATGAATCTTTCCGTGGTCGTCGTGCCGGGCCCTTTGTCAATTGTGAGTATGCTTCCATCCGGCAGCTTTACCCAACAGACTTCATTCTGACTGCCGAGGGACGTAGGCCCAGGTGATAAGGTGTTCTGATTTGGGTCGAAGATCATCGTTACATTGTTGGTAGTGGGGTACACTGGGGCGATCATCACATTGCCGTTGGCTAGCAGTATGCTGACCGAATCGGAAAAGCCGCCATTATTGCCATTCGCGAGCGGATTCGTGTTGAGCAGTCCATTGGGCACGGGAATTTGTGTCCAATGATCGTTCACCGGATTATATACTTCCGCGGTGCCGCCACTGCCCGCCCCAAGTTCACCCCCAGCGACAAAGACCCGGCCATCGCGGAGCACATCGGAGGAGTAGAATTGGCGGTTGCCGGCGACCATCAAAGCAAGGTTTGTCCAAGTGCCATTCACATAACTTCCGTGAATATCCGGCTTGAGCATGTACCAATTGGTGCCGCCAAAAAACTGGCACTTCACGCGGCCATCAGTCATGAGGAGCATTTGTCCGATCCCACCACGCCCGGAGAGTGGTTTGTTTTTTAATGCAACGAACGAACCGGTCGCCAGCGCTCGCCCGGAAACCAGAATGATGCCGGCGGCCAGGAGCAGCCAAAGAGGGGCGGTGATGCGTCCAACCAATGATTGAATTGTTTTCATCGTGATGCTCTTTCTCAATTACTGCAAGGTGACTAATACTAAAACCATGCCCTTGCCGCTCTTGAGCGGGCTCATCGCCTTGCCAAGGATCGCTCCTTGAGCCTTGTTGTGGTCAGTGACTTTCATGGCGTGGCCAGGGGTGCTCGAGGTTGTGAGCAAATCTCCCGGTGTGATGGAGCCATTGGTCGCATCGGCCAGGACATATACTCTTCCGCTTAAAGCAACATTCTGGCCGCCTTCAAATTCGCCTTCTTGATGCATCGCGATTCCGGGATTGACCCCATTGGCGCCGCTCACTATGCCCGCTACGCGCGAGTCATACGCCCGGTCACTTAACTTCAATTGGCCGGCATTTTTGTCATCAATCACCACGACGGAGCCCTTCAGAATCTCCGCGTGGGACATTTGAAATGGCTCAGCGACATCGCATCCATCTCGGATGGTCAGGGTGCAAACGGTGACTGGGCCGTCAAAATACCCGGCCCATTGCGTGCCATACGCATAAAGTCCCGTGCTGCCCGAGCCGGGGGCGTGCGCCACCATGGCCGTTCCGCCTGGGGCGGAGTTTTCTCCCCATACCCCGGCATAGTTTGGACCGGCGGACGTCGTGGAGCCATAGACACCTCTGCCGAAAGACACGACCCCCGAGATGGCATCATTGAAGCTCGTGGAAGCCAGAACCGTGGTGGCGGTAAAGTTGTTATTGATATGTAGGTCCCCCACCGAGTCGAGCGTCATCAGCGTGGCACCACCGCCCGGGTTGTTCTGGTTGATGTTGTAAGCGCCACCGGAGTACCAGGCAAAGCCGCCACCGGTGCCGGACCTCTGATACAGTGTCGAGGACTGGACCCCCATATCATATTTATAAGTGCCGTCGTCATAAAGATTGATTAACAAACGTGGCGTCCCACCAAACGCCAGCGCGGAGGGTGTGGCAATGGAAACATTCGCAGCGCCGGGGTACAAATTAATTCCGCCGGTGGCCAGCACCTCGAAGCGACGCGTTCCGGTTGAGTTGGCTGCGTGGCTGCCACCGCCCCAAATGAATGACTCATCGTAGAGGTCATGCGCATTGACGCCAGCGGCAAAACTACCGAGGCCCGTGACAGAATTGCCGCTGCCTCCGGGAATCGTCGCTGCAACCCCCGTGGCGGAGTTATTCTGGCCGCCACCAACAGTGGCGGCGTCTCCGCCGGCGTGGTTGGCCGAGCCTCCGCTGACCGTGTTGCCCAAGTCCGTTGCGCTGTTGAAGAAGCCACCTCCCACCGTCGCCTGGGAGCCACTGGCGAGATTCTGCTGGCCTCCGCCAATTGTGGAGTAACCGCTGCTCACGCTGTTGGCAAGACCCCCGCCAATGGTCGAGAGCACAGCGTTAGACTGAATGATGTTGTTGGCGCCGCCGGCAATCGTGCCAGAGGGGCTGTTAAATTGGACGATATTGCCACTGCCGCCGCCAATGGTTGAGTTAGCGGCGTTAGTCTGTATGGTGTTGACGTAGCCGCCTGCGATGGTGGAGGAACTGGCACCATCCTGAATGGAGTTGAGGATGCCCCCGCCGATGGTCGAGCGCCCCGCATTGATCTGGATGGCATTTTGATTGCCTCCGGAAATGGTGGACTCAAAGGAGTTGCTGCGAATCATGTTGCCCAAACCGCCGCCGATTGTGCCGTGAAAGGATGCCACGGAATTCGAATAGACTCCTCCGTAGGTTGCAATCGAGCCGCCGCCGGCAATCGTCACGCCCTGCATGCCGGGGCTGACGAAGTTGACCACGGGATTGCCAATAATGTTCGGCGTGTCCGCCGTCGGTTCCAGCCGCAAGCCTCGCACACCGTTCGCCCGCAATTCCACGGGCCGGTTGTCGCTCGTGCCGAGAAAGTTTGAACTGACAGTGCCGGCATTGCCACCCAGCGCCCACCCGCTGCTTGCGCCGCCGTTGGCCGCAACCTGAAGGCTGTTGCCGTTGGTGGTCAAGGTAACATTTGCGCCTGCGGAAAGAACGATGTTGTCCGTCAGCCCATTGATCGTTTTCACCACTTGGCCGGGCGCGATCTTGACGGCGGAAATGGTGCCATCCTGCAATCCTACGCCGGCCACGGCATTGGAGGCGACGCTGGCGGCAGTGGCGGCGAAGATGGCGTAAGGTGTCGCAGTTAAGGCCTGACGAGGAGTGAGCGTGGCATAAGCCGCAACGCTGCCGTTGGTGCGCACACCGATCTCCAACCAACGGGCCGGGCCGGTGAAAATTCCCGCGCCAAAGTCCAGCGTCACGGTGAACAGACCGTTACTCACGACCATGGGCGCGAGAGTGTTGGTGCTGCCGACGGGGTTTCCGACCACGAGGGCGTCACGCAAATAGAAGCGCAGGTCGTAGTTGCCATTGGCCGCGTTCGTGCCATCGGTCAAACGGCCTTGATAGATGAAGGCGGTGCCCTGGGCAAACGCCGGAGTAGCGCCGCCCACGAGGAGGCAAAAGATTGCCAGGATATAAGAGAGGACTTTAATTTTCATGTTGCGTTTTAAGTTGCTGGTTTGTTTCAGTGTTTGAGCTAATTTGCTCACCGTAAAGCAATGCGAGATTCCGGCAGCAAAGGATCGAACAATCGGAAATTAAAGGCGGGAAGCTGTTTTTGACCGCAAAGAACGCAGGGAACACAAAAAGGGTTGAGGGTGAATGATGCGGAAACTGGCCAATCCAGGCCAGGAACCACGCTTCACTTGGCTCGGTCGGCGGTGATTTCCTGATACAACCAGGTCCGGGCGTGAATCCAATAGTGTTTGGCGCTGGCTTCAGTGATGCCCAGCACTTCAGCGGCTTGGGCAGTGGTCATGCCGACGAAATAACGCAGCTTTACCAACTCCGCCTCCACCTTGTTTTGGATGGCGAGCTTATCGAGTGCCTCATTCACGGCGAGCAGTTGGTCTTCGTCCTTTTGCGTGGAGAATTCCACCTCTTCCATTTCCACTCGTTGCTGCCCGCCGCCGTGGCGCTCAGCGCGCTTGCGTCGCGCCCGGTCAATGAGGATGCGCCGCATCGCTTCGGCGGCGGCGGCGAAAAAATGAGCGCGCCCGTCGAATCTTGGGTTTTCACTGCCGACCAAACGCATCCAGGCTTCATGGACCAGCGCCGTGGGCTGCAACGTGTGGCCCGGGGTTTCACGGGCCATTCGCGACGCGGCGAGCTTGCGCAGTTCACCATAGACCAGCGGCAGCAATTCATCAGCGGCTTGGGAATCGCCTTGCTGGACGGCTTGGAGAATGTGGGTGACGTCGCTCATCCCTGTGGGCTCTTATTACCCCGAGGATTGGGGCGGCAATACTTTCGAGGCCCGGACAAGGCCTTGTGAAGACTGCCCGGCTCCCGAAGGAATAAAGGTGGCCCAGGTCATGCCGGACTCTGGAACGTATTGAGCCGTCTTGCCCGGCACCGGCGGAATGCGCAGGAGAACGTGGCACTTCGGACATTGGATCTCCCTGCCTGATAATTGTTCGTCACATTGCAGATGTTGTTCGCATTTGGGACATCCAAACTTCATATCGCTCATAGGTTGTAGCTGGGGTTCACTTTGATACACGTCGCGTTGGAGTTTCCCTGCTCCAAGGCGATTAGGATTCGTGGGACGCGGCTCATTTTACGGCTTTGGAGTCACGGCTTTCTTCTCGACGTCGGTCTTGTCAAACTCGGTCAGCTTCGTTTTCCATTCGGCAGCCTGGTCAGGCCGGGCTGTGACTTCGTCGAGTTGCACTAGGCGCTGCAGGGCTTCCTTTAGGCGCGGTCTGCCAAGCGTGGGAATTTTGTTCTCCCGCCGTTTCATGCCCTCGTAGCCGGAGAGCAGCAACGGCTCGGCCTCGGCGTATTTCTTTTGCCCCAGCAAACTCCCGCCCAGAACGCTGCGGGTATTGAACGTCCTCCAGTCGTCGGAGAGTCTTTGCTCCCGAATGGCCACGCATTCGCGGGCCAGCGGTTCGGCTTCAGCAAATCTCTGCTGATCCAGCAGGGCGGACGCAAGTTGTCCGAGCGAACTGGCCACGACGGGATCATCGCTGCCGAGCAGTTTCCGGCGCATGGCCAGCGCCTCATGGTCGCATACCTCAGCCTCAGCAAGTTTCCGCTCCTCGCGGAGCAGTTCAGCCAATGACAATAGTGAATTGACCACGAACAGATGCTCGTTTCCAGAAAGTTTCTTTTCCATTTCCAATTCTTCGCGCAGCACAGCTTCGGCCTCCGCGAGTTTGCCCGCTTTTCGAAGGAGTTGAGCAAAGGCCCCGAGCGCCTCATCCATAGCGCGATCTTCGTTGCCTAGCAATTTCCTGCGTCTGGCCAATGCTTCCTGAAACAGGGGCTCAGCTTCGGCCAATTTCCCTTCCTCGCCCAGCCGCAGCGCCTGCCGGAGACTGCTCTCGGCTTCGCTCAGACCGCGGCCCGCGGCCGAATACGGCACCGGCAGCTCGCTATGGGCGGGGCGCGGCTCCACGATGGTGACCTGCGCCGGGTTCGTCAGGATCATCTGCGGAGTCCCCTTCATGGCCTCATCGAACCCGCCATAGAGCACGAGGGTCCCGGCGAGGCGAAGGTGAGCGCCGGAGAACGCGCTGGCAACATTGCCGCTGAACGCCCCGTCAAATGTTGCGCGGTCCTTGAGGAAAATGCAGGAGAACAGCCCATTCTTACCCTCCTCGACGCTGGCAAATCTGATGTTCATTACCTTTCCGCTGCGGCTCCAGGCGCTGTCGGCCACAACGCCTTCGACGACAACCTCTTTGCCCATTTGCGAAAGGAGTGCCGGGACCTCGGCCGCAGCCAGGATACCATCGGGGAGTGGTTCGGCGGCTGGCGATTGCTCAAGCGGGTCCTTCGGTCGTGAGACCGCCGGCAGCGGCGCCGTGGTTGGCGGGGTGTCGCCCACCGACGCACAGAGCGCTCCGTGCCACGCCGACAACTCATGCCGCCCCACCGCCAGGTCGAAGCCGCGGCGAGCCGAGTCGTAGTCGCCGCACATCCAGTTCGCCCTGGCGAGCAGAGCTGCCGGGCATTGGCGGCCAGCCACACGCTCGCGTTCCAACAGGTCGCGGACCCAGGCCCACAGGCCCCACTCCGCATAGAGGTCGGCCTGCCGGAGAGGCGAAGGGGCAAGTGAAAGCTCACGATATCTACGGGGTAGCGTGAAGCTGATTCGACCGGTCCCCTTGGCAATGGCAATCGACCCATCACCCGAAGCGGCCAGCGTATTGATGCCGTATGTGCCCGTGTCCGTTGCGGCCGTCGCCCGGTCATCGAAGGTCGAATCGAGCACGAGCCTTTCCCGGCCTGGGGCCATCTCAAAAACTCGCAGTTCCCTGCCACCGCAAGCCAAGGCCCATGTGCCCGGGCCCACGCCGATATCAATGAAGCAGACCTTGTAAATGGCTGAAGGGATCGGCCCGAGAAAACCCGCCCGTTCCAAAGTTGCCAAGTTGAACAAGTCTGCTCCTTGCGCGACGTTCGCCACGGCCAGCAACTTTTGGTCTGGCGAAAGCGTAAGCCCGCGGATGGGGCCGCGCGCGTACACACGCTTGGGCTTGGCATCACTGAACACGTCCCAATCGTAAACCACCCCGCCATCTCCCGAACCAATGACGATTCTTTGCTTTCGCCGGAGAGGTCCGTCGGCCACCACTCCTGGGTTGGTTGAATCAGCGTCAGGGACGAAGACGACCGCCGTCCCATACCCGCCCTGATGATGCAGCGAGCGAAGCAGCGCGCCGGTGCGCGCGTTCCAGACGCGGGTCGTGCCGTTCCCCGCGGCAGACGCAACGATGCTGCCATCCGGGGTCACGTCAATCGAGCAAACCTGCGCGCTGTGCGCCTGAACCGACCACTCATACTCGCCCCGCAGGACGTCAAAGGCCCGGAGTATCCCGTCATCACTGCCGGCGTAAAGGTGGCGGCCATCAGGTGAGAATGCGGTCGCCATGCAATTCCTTGGCTGCGGGAGCAGGCGGAGCGTGCGGCTGGTCGCGACCTCTCGCACTTCCACCCGGCCAAGCACCTGTCCGGCGCAGAGCAGGCCGTCCGGGGAGATTGAAATTGCGCGTTCGAGGCGATCCTGGAAACGGTCGGGCGCCACCAGCGGCCAAGCGGAAACACGGCCGCGCACGCTCGAGGCAATCGCGACGCCCTGGTCGGCCGCAGACTGTCCTCCGGCGGCCGCGCACGCTTTCGGCCCGGCGTCCGCGACATACACCCCCCCAAACATGACGCTTTGGTCGGCGTCCAGCATCAGCGTCAAGGTCCACGCCCCGCCGAAACTGTTATCAAAAACGCGTAACTCGCCGTCATCAATCGCGGCAATAATCCGGTTGCCTTCCGGTGTGACCAGCAGCGACCTGATCCCACCGTTTGATCGGGAAGCCAGCCACCTCGCCAGAGGCTTGCCGTCCAACGATATCAGGCTGATGAATCCCCCGATTTCACCGCACACCAGCGCGTGATCATCGGCGCTGAACGCGACGCGCGTGCTCGCCGGTGCCGGAACGTGGCGAACTCGTTGGCCAATCCTGCCGTCCCACAGCGCGATGTCGTCGCCCACCGTGGCAATGGTCGCGCCATCAGGTGAGAACGCCGCGTGATTTAGATGTGACCCCGCCTTCCCACCACCCAGCTTCTTGAACGTGGCTGTCTCCCAGATCGTAACCGTCCCCGAGTCGTTCCCCGACGCCGCCACCGACCCGTCCGGCGAGAGGACACAGAATTTCGCCGCCCGGTCATCCTCCACCTACCGGAGTACAACGCCGCTCGCGGGATTGATTACCCGAACAAACCCAAGCCCCGACGCCACCAGCAACGGTCCCTCCGCTGAAACTGCGGGCACCAGGCTACGCACGCCTCCCGCACCTCCAAAGGAGCGCATTACCGCGCCGCTGAGCAGATCCAGGACGTAGAACTTCCCATCGCCGCAGGCCGTGATGAATTCCTTTCTCGATGGCAGCGCCACAAGGCCGTCCACGTAGTCGGGGAGTTTCGTCGTCCACAACGGCGGCGGCGAAGCGCGGTACAGCCGCACGAGCGAAAGGTCGAGGCGGGCAAGCGGGCTGCCCAGGAGCTGAAGTTTGTCGGCGGCCTCGGCGTAACGGGCGTACGCGGGGGGAAATTCTGTGGCCGACGTGAGCGCGTCGCCTTGGGCGATGAGGCTGTCGGCCAATTGAAGCGCTGCGCTACGCGCTTCGGCTTGGGCAATTGCTTTCTGCTTTTGCGCATCGTCTTCTGCTCGGATAGCATGGTCGCGCTCGTGGTTTGCGATTCTTTGCTCGCGCGTGGCCCGTACTGCCTGCCAGGTGCTCACCAAGGCGCCGACCGTGAGCACCGTGATGAGGGCCCCAGCGGCCGCGAAGCCGAACCTGTGACGCCGGACTGTCTTTTGAAACTCATAGAGACGGCTGGGAGGACAGGCGACCACCGGCTCGCAGTCCAAATGCCTTTGGATGTCCATCGCCAGGCCGTTGGCCGTCTCGTAACGGCGTGCGCGGTCTTTCTCCAGCGCCTTCATCACGATCCAATCCAGGTCGCCGCGAACCAGATGAACAAGTTTGGGGGCATCGGACTGTCGGTACTTGGCCGCCGTCGTGAGATCGGCCGCCAGCATCGTGCTCAGTGCGGTGGAGGGGCGCGCAGGTTCCTGCTCGCGGATCGTCCGGCGCATGGCCTCCAAACCTGAAGCCAGCAGTTCCTTCGCATCGAAAGGAGTCTTGCCGGTGAGCAATTCGTAGAGCAGCACGCCCAGGCTGTAAATGTCCGTTCGGGTGTCAATATCCAGGCCGCTCAAGTTGGCCTGCTCCGGGCTCATGTAGGCCGGGGTGCCGATGAACTGTTCGAGCGCGGTGAAAAGCGTCTTGTCCGTCAGTGGTTGGTCGGTGGTGGCCTTGGCGATGCCGAAGTCAATCACCTTGGGCACTGGTATCCCGTCGTGATCCGCGACCAGAATATTCGAAGGTTTGATGTCCCGATGAATGATCCCCTTTTGGTGCGCGTACTGGATGGCCTGGCAAACCTGCATGAAGAGCTTAAGCCGCTCCTCGGTCGGAAGATGGTTTTGGTCGCAATAGTCGGTGATCTTGATGCCCCGGACCAACTCCATCACAAAGAACGGCCGGCCAGTCTCCGTCGCGCCCGCATCAAGCACTTTGGCGATGTTCGGATGATCCATCAGCGCCAGCGCCTGACGTTCCGCCTCGAAACGGTCGATGACGTTCTGGGTGTCCATCCCCAGCTTGATGACCTTGAGGGCGACCTTGCGCCGGACCGGCTCGGATTGCTCGGCCATATAGACCACGCCGCAGCCGCCTTCACCAATCTGTTGGAGCAGCTTGTACCGGCCAATGCGGTCACCGGTGGTTTCGCTAGGCAAAATGGGGAGGCGGACGGTGCCCCCCGCGCGGGGTGGCTCACCGGGGGCGGAGGCTGGCCCAACTGCAACTGTTGGGTCCTCAAGGAAGGTGCCCACCTCAGCGTTGATCCGGAGCAGCGCCTCGACACGCAGGCGCAGAGCCTCCTCCCCGGCGCACGCTTGCTCCAGGTAGGCGGCGCGCTGGTCCGCGGCCAATTGCAGGGCCGCGTTGAAAACGGCTACCTCGCGGTCGGGAGGATTAGTCATCGGTGATGGCATACTCTACTCCACAATGCGCAAAAGGGATGAAAAAGGATCGAAGAATATTTGCGGGCAGATGACAGCCGTGCATTGCACGGACTGCATCATGCACGGACTGCATCAAAGCTGCCCAGAGTTTCGAGGCG
>OBLU010005687.1_pt1 | contig 11147 bp, 4 predicted proteins | sample 1518681 | NCBI WGS metagenome assembly OBLU01 (sample SAMEA3539304, study PRJEB22396) | soil metagenome | biome: tundra; feature: field; material: soil | place: USA | collected 2010-05 | depth 0.15 m
CCACGTAACGGGCATGCCAGGCAGCAATCTCGTCATCACGCTCCTTTTGCCACTTAGCTCTAAGGATCTCTCCCCGTTCCCGGCGCGCAGAGATCTCCGTATGTGCCCTCTCCACCTCCTCGACTCGATTCAAGGCGTACTCGAACGCACGGTAATATCCCCGTTTTAGAACTCTGTCAGGTGAACCGAGGAGCTTACCGATTTCAGTACGGGTCCAGCAACGACCCAATAGCTCCTGCGTTCGCAGATATGTTGTGGTTTCCACGGCACTCATAGGCGTTTGGTGTGTCTGGGTTGGCGCGGACACTGATCTTCTGGGCTCGGATGTTCTGCTCGCCGAGCTCCCGGTATTCTGCCGGGGTTTTACTTTCCGTTCGCGTTCGACGGCTTCTCTCTGCTCCCGCGCCTCCCGTTTTGAGGCGATGAGCTTTTCAATGGTCTCCCTGGACTCGCCGTAGTTCATTGACTCCCCGGTTTCGAGAAGATGTATCAACGCGAACTCCGACATCGATTCTATTCCACCTCGTTTGGCCATTACTATCCTCCCCTGCCTACGATTTGCCGGACTACTTCACGCAGTAGTACGCGCCGCGAGTTTGCGTCGCTGCATCTACGTCTCCCGGCATTCCTCGACGGCATGGCGTGCCGTCCGCGCATCCTCTGGTCCCGTCACAGCTCTGCCCGAGCGCCACTGCCCCCTGGTGCAGCCTGGCGAGGTGCCTGGGGCGTTCGCGGGGCAGGCAGGGACGTTGCGACTCGGCGCCTCCGCGTGCGCGAAGCAGCATGCTAGGTACGCGCTCACTCCGTCTTCGCCGCGGCTCCGCCGGGCGTCGTATCCGCAATCATGTCATTCCAGAGATCAAGAAACATCTCCGCCATCTGCTCGGAATCGAAGGTTGGGTCAGGAGCCAACTCCAACCCGCGACGTCCCAGCGCTGCCCGCGCCAATGAATCGACGGCAGCCCAGTCTCTCGATTTGTCTTCTGGCGGCTGCTGCATGATTGCAGCGAGAAGCAAGAGCCTACTCAGTTCCGGAGCACCAAGGGTTTCAATCTCCCGCAGATTCGCCGGAACCGGCCAGCCCCGCGCCAAGTCCTTCAACTCATTCGATGGCTTCAGATCTTCAAATAGGGAGTGGGGAAGCAGACGGCAAACGAAGTTCTCCAGTTCCGGAATGCGGGCTGACGGCACCGCATCTACCATTTTCTTCACTAGACGCAGACGGCGGCGCCGAAATGCGGGGTCCATGTCAGCATCGGTGTAGGTCTCAGGTTGGCTCATGTACTCTCCTGTGCTTGCCTCTCCAGAAGGCCTTCACTTCCCCGCATCGATTTCAATCGCGGCTCCTGCATCTGGCGTAGTTCGTTTGTCATAGTGGAAATACCAAGGGCTCGGATTTCTCCAGGCCTATCCTTTCATTGGGATTGCCTTGCCTTGTATCTAGAGTTAGAAGAAGCTGTCATTAGCCATTGCGGTTACGACGCTGGGCACTGGGCACCGGCCCCAAAGGGCGCACGCCGCTGACCACGGGTCCCTACCGCCGTCCGGCCAATGACAGCTTCCATTGATCACGTTACACCACATCGACTAGCATGGCGAGCGTTTTCTTGGGGAGGCCGTGGTCTTTTATACATATGACAATGAGTCAACACCACTTACAAGGTGTTCGTGTTTACTTACTGTCAGAAGAGTCGATCTGACAATACGCGCAACGTGTCGACTTACTGTAAGAAAAGTCGATCTGACAACGCGCGCAACATTTCGGGTTGACTTACTATCAGCGAAGTCGACCTGGCATCACGCAATGAGAAGGGAATAGTAATGAACCCAAGTCAGATGCACCAAACGGACTCTCAGTCATGTGTGCGACTGACTGGCAGTCATGAGAGATCGTTTGCATACTGGCGACTCCGTCGACGACTCGCAGTGATATCGAGAAACACGCCGGTGGTAGTTGAGCTCGGGCGGTCCAGTTGCGGCATCTCTCGCTCGTGCAGAGCCGGTATCGCCGAAAGCCGTCAGTAGTGCGTCCGCCGCGACGGGAAAGCATGTCGCACTTGACTCCTTCTGGACGCGTAGAGGTGTGGCCCGCCGGGCCGTCTCACGCGCGCCGGAAGGAAACCGACCAGGCCCGCCCCACGAAGCTGGACGGATTGTCAGACAAACCGACCAATCGCCACCAATCGGGATCTGAAGGTCTGGTTGCTCGATCCCTGTCTCCTTGGCGTTTCGGTTTAGGTAAGGGATCTTATGTTCCCTGCGAAAGACCATTCGCAGTATCACAGGGTCAAAACCGAAAAATCTTGATCCCGCAATAATCTTGTTGCCGGCCCCAAGTTGAGCGACTTGCACAATTCGGCGCCCCCTCTCTCTGCCTCTCTGCCACCATCACGCCGAGCAAAGCTTGCTGGTCAAGAGCCCATTTGTCAGGGAAAGATAAGCTTCTCGAATGGCCTCCACGGTCATGATTCAAACCTCCGCGAAGGCCTTGAATGCCGCCTTGGCCGGCTCGCTGTAGAAGTCGATCTGGAGTTTGTCGACAAGCTCGGCCGGCAACTCCGCGAAGTCTCTCCGGCTGTCTGACGGAATCAGTACGCGCTTTGCACCCGCGTCCATGGAGATGCGCAGCTTGTCGCCGAGGCCTTCCACCCGGTTCAAGACACCGTGAATGCTCATCTGGCCGAGCACGACGACACCGCCCGCGATCGACCTGCCGACCAGAGCGGACACCATCGCGATGAACAGGGCGACGCCAAGATCCGCAGAGTCCTTACCTTGCATCAGGCTCATGACCTGCACGTTCACGTCGTAGGCGGCGATGTCCCGATCAAGGCCGATCCGGGAGGCGTTCGCTTTGATGAAGTCGTACGCCATTCGGGCGCTCTCCCGAACGTTTCGGCCGGGAACTCCAACGACGCTAAACCGATGACCGGAAGGCGTAGCGGTCACCTGCAGGCGATACAGAGAATAGCGGCCCTCCTCCGGATCGAATCCCACGGTGAACAGGTCACCGGGATTCAGAGTGCCATCCGGGATCAATTGCGTGGATCCCAGTTCGCGGCACGTCACGAACGTCTCCTGGCCGCTTTGCTTGTCTATGAACGAGAGGTTGATCCTCGAATACTCGATCCCACCCATGCGCTTGAGCTGCTCTTTGATTCGCCGACGCATTTCAACGGCGAACGTCAGGTACTCCTCGACCTCGGCCTTTGTGCAGTTTCCATCTGGATGGATTAGCTTGATCAGCCCCGAAGTCGTGCGAGCGATCGCCTTCCTATCGCGCTCCTGGATATGGCTTCCCAGGCTGAAGTGCCGATCGTAGACGTCGGTGTAGTTTCGCTGGCGAAGCTCCGCGTGGAAGATTTCCGCGATGTAGTCCGAGATGAGACCGAGATGGGCGGTGAAGTAGTCGGGTTGCATCTTCGGCATCTCCCACCCGGGCAGATAGGCGTGCCAGCGGTCGTGGAATGCCATGTCGTTCCGGATGGTATCGGGGAGTGGCGTGAAGAGATGCGAGATGCGCGCCGTTGTCTCAACGTCGCCATCAATGTTGCCGTTGAACACCATGCCCGCCTCGGCGGAAAGCGTCCCCTTGTCATCGCCGCGCGAGAACGAGCCCATCTCCATGTAGTCTTTGTAGGTCTGCTTGTCAGTCTCGTTCTTGAATGTTGACCCCGCCACCTCGTCAAACGCCACCATGTCGTACTTCAGGACGAGGCCCGGCTTGTCCTTGCGGTTCTTCCAGCCGAAGAGATCCGGAACGCCGCCCTGACCTCCCGAGAGCAAAATGACGTAGGGCGAGATTTGTCGATACACGTACGACTTGCCGGTCTCCCGCGGTCCGAGTTCCACCATGTTGAAGTTCTTCTCCACCATCGGGACCAGCCGCAGTAGATAGAGCAGCTTCCGGCGCGGCGTGAAGTCGGGATGATCCGGCTCATACCCCATGGAACGCATGAGGACATCGATCCACTCTTCCCGAGTGAACTGCTGCCGGCCTTCAATGAACTCGTTCAGATTTGCACTGGCAATCTGGATTGGCGCAAACCGGTGTAGTACAAACGGTCTGATGGCCCCGTTTGCGGTCAGCGAATCATCGTAGAGCAGTTCGACATTCGCCCACACGCCGCCAGTGAGCAGCCTCTCATTGGCATGCACCAGATCATGGCTCACGTGCACTTTATCCAACCCGCAGGTCGCGAGGCGAGCCCAGAACTTCCCGCCCTGGACTTTCTCGTCGAAGGTCGCTGTGACCATGTCGATCAGCTTCAGCGAGCCGGAGCGCTGCAGCCGGGCCTTCACCAATTCGTTCTCATCACCTCGCACGATGCGCTCGGCGATGGCGCTTTTTACCAGCTTCAGTCCTTCCTCAATCTCCTGGGGATCGGTGGAAGAACAGTACTTGCCGAGCAAGTACTCCAGCACGTACACCGGGATACTGAAGCCTGTCTTCAGCCGCTTGACAAGATCCTTTCGGACCACGCGACCGGCGAAGGCTCCGGCGAGCTTCCTATCGAGCTCATCCAATACCAGATCTACACTCATGTTTAATCCCAATCATCCATTTCCACGCTCAGCCGAACGCCAGTTGACTCCATCAACTGGTCGTCGTCGGCATCCAGCAACTGGAGGTTGAGTTCAGTTCCGAACTTGGCGTGCGCCCCAGGTACCTTCTCTAACGTCATTGCCACCGTCCCGCCACCTGGCTCCAAAGTCGCCGGCTTGGACTTGAACAACGTCTTCCCCGTCGCCGGATCGACGGCCTTGACCAACACGGAGCGCGACACGTGAGTGTCATCCACTCCGCCACCTAGCTCTTGTTGAACCGAGCCCGGCGCCACTTCGATCTTCTGCAGCATTCTCTCGATACGCTCCACTGGTTTCAGCACTGCGCCGATCGGCTGTGATTTTCTGGGCCACGCGATTGTCACGACGGGAATGACAAGCTCCTGAAGTGTGGCTCCGCCATGAAAATATCCCAAGCCGCCGTACGTCTGGTACGCGTTCACGCTGCGGGGAACCATACATTCCAAGTCAGAGCCTGTGACGCGCAGGTGCAGATCAGACCCACTCCGCAAGCCCTGCCCGACTACAGCGCGCCGGGATACCCATTGCAGTTCACCGGCTGGCTTTTGCTGCACTTCGTCCTTTTCCGGTCTCCAATGGAAGAAGCCATGGTCGGTGACGACCAGAATCAGAGGGTATCCGGCGGACCTCAACTTGCGGACCACCTTGGCATAGCGATCCAGGTGGTAGCCACTGCCTGCGATCTTCAGGCGGCCGTCGTGTCCGTCGGAATCGAGTTCGGCGCCGAAAACGAAGACCAGCCTCCCCAGGGCTTTAGCGTTGAGTGGCTCGGATGCTTGGTTGAGCACATCATCCACCGAGAGGATCGCCCGATCCTTTAGCTTGTACCGCTGCCGGACCCAATCGCGGCGTTGCGCTGCCTGCGACAGGTTCCCCGCAAACCCCTCGACGGTGACTACCCAGCTTCCAGACTCGATTCTGGTGGCGATCTGTGCTCCCGTTCCCGGCAGGGCGAAGGCCATACCAAGAGCGGTGATGGACGGCAAAGGAGCGACCGCCGCCGTCACTTCCGCGCGAGTGGCCGGCTCACCCTCGTTCAGCAGGGCCGCCAGACCGCATCCAAGCTCGTAGCGGCAGGCGTCGAGCACCAAAATGGCCACCGGAGTTCTCGGTGACGCTTGCTCAACCCGTTCGCGGATCACGTCGCCCGCGTGCGGTAGCTCCAGGTTCAATCCGGACTGAGCAAGTGATTCGGAGAACGCACTGTTTACGGAGTCCAGTAACCGCAGCGAGGCACGCTGGAGCCGCGCGCGAATGCTCACGAGAGCGCCTGGCAAATCCGGCTCTTCACGAAAGAGCTCTTCAGCCGCTGCGTCCGCTCTCCAACCGTCTCCGGTGTACCACCGCGCCGCCTCGCCGGGGTTAGCCCAGGCTCGTGGCGTGCCTTCGATCCGCTCCAGGACCTCAGCATGCGCAGCCAGGCGCGCGAGTTCACACCAGGGGACACGGCGGGTCGCGCGTTTTCCCCAGAATCCGCTGGCGTGCCGCTCGTAATCGGGCCTTCGCTGCGCCAGGGTCCGTGCCAGGCCCTCGAAGTCTTCGATCGCCGCCAACCGGTCGGCTTCGGCGTCGAACAACACATTCTCCACTATGGGAGAGGAGAGTGCGGGAGCAGTCACTTCACAATCGCGTGCCCAATAGCGCAAGCCGGTGATCGCGTCCGCCTTGGGCGCGAGCACCTCAAAATGGTCGATGAGGTCGATTCGCTTTAGCCATTCATCCAACAGGCCGAGCGCATTGTCGCGCGCACGTCCGGCCGGAATGACCCGCTCTCCCTCTGCTGGAGGAGCGTCTGGAATCCTCATAGCCGCTTCCGTACATAGCAATGCGGCAACGGCCTGAGCACGCCAGGCATCGACTGCCGTGAGAGCCGGCAGTGGCAAGCCGAAGTCGCGTGACGCGATGCGCGCGAATAGGGCGAACTGGCTTTGTCGATCGAGTGTCGTGAAGTCGCGGCCTGGCTCTGCCAGGTATTCCAGGATGGTGGTGGCGCCGACCAATGTGCTCTCCGCGTGCGCCAGAGTCAGGTCCTTCCACGAGGCCTGTGGGTAGTTGAACCTCTCTTCGACGTAAGAGGCGAGAAGCGGCTGGAGTTCCCGTAGATCGTCATTCGGCAGATCCACGCCGTATTCATCGAGAGCCTTGGCCAGTCTCAATTCACAGACATCGGCAGCCTGGAGTGCGAAGACTTCACAAAACTCCAACCCATTCCGGGAGACAGGCAACCATACGACGCGTGGTTTTGGTGCGGATCTGTGCAATCGGTCTCGCAGCACCAGTTCGTGCACTTCGTCGTCCCACAGTTCAAAGGCACTGCCTGTAGCGGACAAGCGCAGAAGTTGCTTCCACTCGCGCTGCGGGTCACACCAGAAGATAACCGGGGATTGGGGGCCACTACCGGAGAGGGTACGCTGAATTTTGTCCCTGAGCCAGGCGTGGAAGCTGTCCGGCGCCGTCATCGGATGGTCTCCTCACTGGCCGCGTCCTGCTTCGTGATCGGATTGGCTCCCGGCCACCAGCCCGGTCTCGGCAATACCCCTTGCCGGCACCAGCGCCGTTCGTCTGCCCGCCACTCGGCGCGGTCGGCAATCGCACTGTCTAAATCTTTTGCGGCGAGGACGTCGCGCGCCAGAATTCCTGCCTTCTGAAGAGGCGCGATGTTCACCCGGACTCCGTCGTTGATGTCGGGCGCGTACTGGCCCTCCTGATTGACGAATTCGGCGACGGTCATGGGGGCCGGACGCCGGCCGTCCAGACTGGTGAACTCGTCATACAGGGACTGCGTCGCCAGCCACTCCACCCATGTCTCGGCGACCGAACAGCGCCAGTCGCGAATCTGTGCAGCCAAAGCCTTGGACTTTGCCGAGAGGCTGGCGATTTCACTCTTCAGCGCCTTTACTCTCGACTTCAGGTCTTTTCGGCCCAGCTTATTCCCGATGTTGTCCTCAAGCTGCTTGTACTCCTCCTCGAAAGCCTTGATCTGGTCACGGAGGGGCTGCAACAGCGCCTTGTCGAACTGCGACTGCCACTCACGGCAGACCGCCTCGAGTGCAGTACGGATCATCAACGGTGCTTGTCCGCGATATGACTCTGCGAGGGCGGCCGGAGTAAGCTTCTCGTCTGCGGTATCCGGCGCCGGAGAGTCGGGGGCAACGGCCACACACTGCCGGTCGACATGTTCGATTGCTTCGCCAATCCAACAAGAGAAATCGGGGTGCAGGTCCTCCTTTTGTGCCTTCTCTTGCCAGCACGGCAGCGGACCGTTTCGCAATTCCTTCCGCAAACGACCAAGCCACCGTCGGGTCAGAGAGTGAATAGCGTCGACGATGACGTACCGCCGCAGTTCTGCTGTTGCGAACCCACCGGCCTCGATGCCTTCCAGGGTTTCCTGAAACTGCTTCAGTTCATCGATCCAGTAGCCGAGCTTCTGCTTGCGCGCTGATTGGTCCGTCGTCAGTTGTTCGAGCCCCTCAAGCGTTCGCCGTTCGCTCTCGAAACTCGTGCGAAGAGTGCCTGCGTATTGGGCTCTGATGCTGGGCAGGACTCCGACTATTCGCCGGTAGTAGCACAGGCACGAAAAGACTGGCGTTGCTTTACCCGACGGCTGGGTTTGTAGGTGCCAGGCAATCGGTCGGGTCAAGAACGTGCTGACATGGGACGAGAAGAACTCTCGCTGCAACCAAAACTCCAACTTCGTACTTGTAGCTTCCTCGAATTCTCGAGCCGAGCCCGTGCCGAACGCTGAATCGAGGTACGTGGAAACACGGCGGGACAAGGGCTCAATGGATCCGACCTCGACGAAGGGCGTCACACCATCTGCGCTTTCTGTCGGGGATATGTGAGACCGGACATTTCCTTCGCCGGGCCATTGGTGGCCCAGCACCTTTAGTGCTGCCACACTCAGGAAATCCTTCATGCGATCATGCATCGGGCCTTTCAGCGCCCGTGCGTAATCGGCTGCGGGATCAGGTTGGGCTGTCGAAATTGGGGCACACAGTCTTTCTGGGTGAATTCCAAGACGCAGGGCGAGCTCTTCGACAGAACTCTGTGTGGCCCGCCAGCAACTGACTGTCGAACGGGGGCGGCATGTCGCCAGTTTCGCAAAGATCTCCTCGACAGAAGGTACATCCGCCTGCTCCGCAAATCGCTTCGCCGTCGTCGTTTCTACTACTGGCATGCCCAGATACGGCTCGATCGTGTCCCAGATTGAGCATTCAACGCGGTGTAGTTCGACCTCGAGAGAAGCTTGATGGATAATCGAGGCGAGAGCCGCGTGCGCGAGGCCGCCCTTGTGCCTTACAACGGGGACGTACTGTTCAGAGGTCACCGACATCGCGTCGAGCTTCTTCTGCACTCCAACACAAGAGCGGACTAAATTCGGAAGGCTTTCGTCCCAGTTCGCGATCGGGAAGGGTAGCTTTTCGAGGTAGCCTTCGCCAAAATGCACGCCTGGCTGGAGCGACGAAAAAAGCTCTCCGAATGCAGGGGTATTGAAGACTGCCATCAAATGCTCGGTTGTCGCGCCGGAGGAGAGTTTTGGAAAGGCGGACGATCCGGTCGTGTCGAAAGTGGATGAATCCTCGAGTCGGCGAACAGCGAACGCCGAAATCGTCTGCGACGACCAGGTGCAACCATCTCTAAAGAAATATTGGACATTGCGAGGAGCAGAGCGCAATTTCCCATCTGAGCCGACGAAGTGCTGTATCCTTGCTCCCGACAGTTCCCAGTCGATGAACCACTCGTTGTTGCCAAACCATCGCCTGAAGGTCCCTCCCTTGGCGTGTCGGAACCACCGCCTGGATGAAGGCGGGCATTCCCAGCGGTATCGGAGAAAGCGCTCCGTTTTACCAGTACTGAGCCCCTGCCTGGCGTCGGCCACATGGGACACATAACGCTTGCGTGAATAGGCAACCCTGCCCCACTCTGGGATCTTGTACGCAATTGGGAAGTCCGGTATCTCCAAAAAGCTTGCTTGAGGGGGCATGAAGAGTCTCGCACCATGGGCGCCGGGCTGGTTCAGGCAGCCGAGTAAAACATCGCTTTTCTGTTCGTACTGTGTCCCGTCGAGGTCTATTACCTTCGTCCGCACGTCTCCTGAAGGAAGGTTCAGCAGCACTGTTAATGCGAAGTAGAACGCATTTGGGTTGCTGAGATCTTCAAAGGTCTTGTTACTGAGGTTTACTAGAGACTCGATCCGGCACGTTGAGAGAAGACGCTTTCGAAAGTCCACAAAATCGTTACCATACAGGAAATTGGCAAGCGACAATACCGCTACATATCCTCCAACGTTTCCCAACTCCAGAGCGCGATCGATGAAGGCGCCATACAAATCGGCACCTCCTGCGTACTGACCCAGTAGCTGATTGAGTGCCCCTCCGGATTTGTCTCGGCCGAGGTACGGCGGGTTCGTCGCCACAACATCGTATCGGCGAGCAAGCAGTTCGAAGACCCTAAGCGCTTGGCCAGCATCATTTCCAAAGAACGCCTGCACCGGGTCAGACACCACGACCTCCTGATGGAAGTGCTCTTTCAGTCGCTCCAATATATCGCGCTTCCAGGCGTCGTAGTCACGCGGCTCTGGTTTTACGGTCATGACATACTGCTCGGCCATGAACTCCAGCTTGGCCTGTGATTGCCGCAACACCGTCTCCGCGCGTCGATCTTCCTCTTCCTTCCGTCGCTGGAGTTCCTGCTCGACGGGCTCTTCGATGCGGAGGAGAGTGCCGAGTTGATTTGCATCCGCCAAGCCGCGAAACACCGCTTCGAGAGCAGGGCGAAGTTCGGCATCCTCCGGATGTTTGGAGAGGAATTCTCCGAGGTGGGCACGGCCCCTGGGTAAGGAGAGGTTTGCGGCGATGGTGTGGTCGCCGAGGCCCGTAACAGCCTCCGGCCTTAAGTGGGGGGTGCGCTCCAAGGCATGCATCCACAGCGCGGCGACCGAAATCTGGATGGCCCGTTCGTCGATATCGATGCCAAAGAGGTTGTTGTTGAGGATGGAGGCGCAGATCTCTTCGGGCGTTTGAAGAATGGCCTCTTCCTCGTACATCGTGTACAGGAGATCGAAGGCCTCGAGCAGGAAATGACCCGAGCCGCAAGCCGGGTCCAGGAAGGTCAATTCGGCGGCTCGTTTCTTCAACTTGGGCCGTCGGGCCGGCCACTCTCGGTTCCAGGCTTCGCAGATCTCCAGATTCAGCGAGATCAGCTTCGCAAGAACCGGTCTTGCCGCCGCGTCCAGCAACTGGTTGCGGAGATCAACGAATCCACCGCCTTCAACGCTAGGCACTTTGGCCGTCAGCGTTCGCGAATAAGCAACGATGTCAGGCTCGGCATAGAGCCTCGGGTTTGGCCGGGTCCAGGGATCGGTCGACGGGCTGGGCTGCTTTGCCGGGTCGAATAGCGGCGGGTCGGGCTGGACGGGCGGGGTCCGATCGGCATCACGCACGTAGTATGCCCAGTCGTCGGTCAGCTTCGTCTCAGGATGCATCCCCGCCCAAAGTGCCCCCAGTGAGTTCTGCACGAGGAACTTGACCATGTACGGCTCGGTGTAGAGCTGGGTGGCT
>OBLU010005688.1_pt1 | contig 11146 bp, 13 predicted proteins | sample 1518681 | NCBI WGS metagenome assembly OBLU01 (sample SAMEA3539304, study PRJEB22396) | soil metagenome | biome: tundra; feature: field; material: soil | place: USA | collected 2010-05 | depth 0.15 m
CAAAGAGGAGTTCGGCAGTGAAAAGACAGATGTTTGAAGAACTGCTAGGCAGCGTACGCGAAGCCGGGGCAATTCTGCGCGGCCAGCAAAAGCCTGCGCGGCGGGTTGTGATCCGCTCTTCCGGCGTCCGGGTCAAGCCGCTTGACATCCGTAACGTAACGCGTTACGGTCAAAAATGATCCGGTCTATACGCCACAAGGGGCTGAAACGCCTTCATGAAGACGTCATGCCGATGAAGAATCCCCCTCACCCCGGAGGTTTTGTGTTGCGTCAGTGTATCGATCCTCTGGGCTTGAGCATCACGGACGCCGCGGCCGCTCTCGGAGTGACGCGCACCACGCTATCGGAACTGGTGAACGAGAAGCGCGGCATATCTCCCGAGATGGCCGTCAGGCTGTCCAAGGTGTTTGGTGGCAGCGCCGAAAGCTGGCTTGTACAACAGGCGCAGTATGATCTTGCCCACGTTCGCGCCGGCCGGATGAAGCTAAAGCGGCTTGAACTCGCGTAGGGGTTCCCGTTTCACAAAGGGTCCTTTGTGGCGCGGAACGCCGGCGAGATGTTTGCAGCGTTCCGGGTTGACCAGAAAACGCTTGAAGGAGCTTCTTGATGCATAAACTCGAACCGGTTGTTGCACGAACGCCAGAAGAGTTGGCTGGCGTCTTGGGACTCTCCGGCGTCGCAGCCAAGGAATGGCCCGGTCACCTTTTCTACCGGATGATGCGCAGCGGCGGAGTCGCTCCGACCGCCGCATCCCAACCGTCGGGGAGGTCGCCGTTGTCCTCCCGCAGGTATTTCCAGTGCTGCGGCTTGATTGATGCGAGCAATTCCTTCCGGCTCTTCACCGCGAGCGCCCGGCCGCGGTAAATCTTCCCCATCTTCTCCATCAGCCGTTCCGGGAAGGCGCTGGTGAACATCAGCAGCGGCCAGGTGAAAGCCGGCCCATTGGTTTTTCGCAACTTCCACAGCCAGAGGAGAAACGCTCCCAGGCGCCATGCCGGCGGTCCCCACCAGCTACGCAGGGCCGCATTCACGCTCATCTTCCAGCACTTCATCAGGATCTGCCACTGCAGCGGGGTCATTTCGTGGCTTTCGATCACCCCTTTTTGCGTAGCCAGCCGGGTATCGTGCAGCGGTGTGAAGATCGACGGGACGAAGAAGGCGAAAAGCCCGCGTTGCTCCACCTCGTAGATCAGATCGAGCGTGGCTATCGAGTCTGCGTCGGTCTCTCCCGGGTTCCCGATCATCAGGGTCAGCACAGGTAACCAGTTGTTGCGGTTGAGAATGGTGAGACCCTGGATGACCACGCTAGGCCATTCCTCGATGGGGAACGGCGCCGCCTTCCCCGGCATGATCTGTTTTGCCATGCGAACCGAGCCAGTCTCCATGCCGATTAGCGGCGAGAGGATGCGCCCCTCCGGATGGGTACTCAGGCTCGGCAGCTTGAGGGGACTCTTGTCGAGCAGCACCGCCGATAACTGCTCGATCAGTTTCGGGTCCACCACCGCGGGCGCCATGGTGCTGTGGCTGAGCAGGTGGTGTTTGACGCCCGGCGCGTTCACCACATCCGTAAAAAGGCCGACTAGCGCTTCGCGATGGGGGAAATAGAACGGCGTGCCCGTGCGCACCTGCCCCCACATGAACATGTCCTCGGTGGCGAGCGAGATCAGGTCATTGCCTTCGCGCACGTTGGCACGCACGGCTTCCATGATCTTGTCCTTCGGGAAATCAAGCTGCGGGTTGAGGTCTGGCAGGCAGAACTGACAACGCCGGCCGCATCCGGTGGTCATCTCGACCACCCCGAAGGTGGTGCGCCTTGCAGGGGTCAGCAGCGCCTCGCGGGTTTCCGGATGGCGCACTTCCACGAAGCGGGGCAGGGCGTCGCCCCGGATTGCCTGGTGAAACAATTCCAGCGTCTGCTCCGATTCGCTACGGCCCTCCACAACGCAATCGACCCCGAGGTCTTGGTAACTGTCGGTTTGGGAAATCTGCCAGCCGCCGGACCCACCGACGATCACCTGGAAGGTAGAGCGATACGGGCTTTCTCGCAGCGCACGAAATAACTGTTTCGCGTAATGCGCATTGATCGGCTCCCGGGAAGAACCAAAGACCGAGGCGTACACACCGGCCGCGAATGTCACTCCCAGAGGATTGTGTGTGGAGACCCCGACGACACGCGTCCGCTCGCCGATAAACTTGGGCAGGTCATCGGGGTAGCAGCAGACCACGTCTTCGGCAGGGAATTCCCGCAGGAGGGATGCCTCCACCAGCCTGACGCCCGCCGGCATGTACCGGGCCGACCCGTCCGGGCTGCGCTCGACTTCGCGCCACTTGGGATACTTCTGATCGATAACGGCTTCCATGGGCTTCGGCATGGATGCCAGCGCCATCTGGATGAAGTATCCGGCGTGATCGATCGTTTCGGTGAGGGGCGCCGTCAAAACGATCAACCTGCCGCCATCGGCGGGACCATTGACACCCACCGCACCGTTGCTATCTTGAGCACTCCGCATCATCCGTGGGCCTGTAGCTTGATCTCGAATGGCTGCGCCAGCTTATGAACCGGTGTACGACGTCTGCCGCGACGGTGAGAAGTGCGGCCGCCACGCAACGTCAACCCGCCAGTTCCGGCTCCACGGCGCGGCTTCCGCGGCCCCGCTTGGCTTGCGCCGTCAACAGCTTCATTTCTTCCTGCTCTTCGAACGGCACGGAGAATTCTTTCTCGATCCGCTCGCGGTAAACCGGGCCGGAGTTGTAGGCGCAGAAGGGGTAAATCAGACCGTTGGGGGCGGCGTAGTGGATCACGCACCGCTGCACGCGCTCCACATCGTAGTTGTAGGAATCCATGAAGTGCATGCCGGCCACCATCAGGGTCTTGTAGGTGAAGCCCTGCTTCTCGCTCTCGCCGCGGCCATACTTCTTGTCGGTCATGCCCTGCAGTGTCTGCAGGAACTTGGTGAACGTCAGGCCCTCGGGCGCTCTGTCCTCATGGAAGAACTTGCGCAGGCTGTTCCAGGCTTCGAACTTGGTATAGAACTGGAATCGCCGCTTGCCGGCCTTGCGCGACAGCGTGTCCATTTCCTGGAGCATGGGGCCGACGTCGATGAACTGAGTCACCGGCTTGGCCTTGCGGTTCTGATCCACGAATAGATAGGTTCCCAGCGAGCAGTGCGGGTGGCAGCTCAGGGTGGTGGTCTCGTCCCCGCGGAGCGCGCTAATCAGCTTGGAGAACGGCGTCACGCAGGAGAGCGGGAACCAGTCCTCGTGGGCCTTCGCGATGCCGGTCTGTTCCTCCACGGCGTGTGCGAAATCGGAAAGCGTGAAGCGCTTCGATTCCAGCTCGTGCCGCGCGATGCGCCCCGTGAAAGCCACCGGCTGGAAGCTGATGCCGCTGGTGCAGTCGATGTACTCCAGCGCCAGCCGCAGGATGTCGCCGATCTGGTGGTCGTTCAGGCCCTTCACGATGGTGGGGACGAACACGATCTTCAGGCCGGCTTTCTGGACGTTCTCGATGCAACGCAGCTTCTTTTCCCACAGCGACTCGCCGCGCGTGCGCCGGTAGACATCGTCGCAGACGCCGTCGAACTGGAGGTAGAGAGTGTGCAGACCCGCTTCCTTGCACTGCTGGGCGAACTCCAGATCGGTGAACTTGAGACCGTTGGTGGCCACCTGGGTGTGCGAAAATCCCATCTCCCTGGCCATCCGCAGCACGTCCAGAAAACGTGGGTAGATGGTCGGTTCGCCGCCCGAGAACTGCACGATGCGGCCCGCCACCGGCTTCTGGTTGCGAAGCGCTTGGAGCATCTTGCGCACGGTCTCGAAATCCGGCTCGTAGAGGTAGCCCGCGGCGTTGGCGTTGGCAAAGCAGACCGGGCAGGTCAAATTACACCGGTTAGTCAGATCGACGTTGGCCAGGCCCGTGTGGCTGGTGTGCAGGTTGCAAAGACCGCAGTCGTCCGGGCAGCGGGTGGCTGTGGTGACTGCCGGATTTTCGAGGCCCCGGTTGTCGCCGAAGTCCCACTCTTCCATCTTCAGGTACAGTTTGGCGTCGGAATAAACGATGTCCCGAAACTCGCCGTGGGTCGGGCACCGCTTCTCCATCACCACTTTACCGGCGTCTTCAAAGATCCTGGCATCAATCAGTTGCGTGCATTCCGGGCAGAGCGAACGGGTGGACTTGGGGAGACCCTTTTGCATGGGCTGAATAGGCGAGCCCGTATAGGTAGTCTCAGGCTGGAGGATCTGAAATTGCGCCATGCTGCATTCTAGATCGCGAAATAGGGGGAAAACCACAATCAGACGCTAAAGTGCGAATTATTACGTCTGTTCGGCGATTTCCGGCGCCGAACGGGCGCGCCTCCCCCCTCGCGATATCCTGACATCTTGAGCACCCCATTGGATCTTCCTCATGCCGCCGTGGCCTTTGCCGCGTCCTTTCTGGCCGGCGCCATCAACTCGGTGGCGGGTGGGGGGACGCTGATTTCGTTCCCCACGCTGATCTGGCTCGGTCTCGATTCCGTGACCGCCAATGCGACCAGCACGGTGGCCATCTGGCCGGGGACGGTGGGCAGCGGGTGGGGCTACCGCCGGGAACTGCGGGCGGCCGAGCCGCGCTTCCTGGCGCTCATCGTGCCCAGCCTGGTGGGCGGCCTTCTAGGCGCGCTGCTGCTGCGGCGCACCCCCGCCTCCACGTTCGACCGCCTGGTCCCCTACCTCATCCTGTTCGCGACCCTGCTGTTCATGGCGCAGGAACCCATCCAGCGGAAGTTGGGAACCGCCGGGGCGGAGAGGCACAAGTCCAACGCCTGGTTCGCCGGCGTCATGCTGTTTCAGTTGACGGTGGGTCTCTATGGCGGCTATTTCGGCGCGGGCATCGGCATCCTGATGCTGGCGGCGCTGAGCATCATGGGCCTGCGCGATATCCACGAAATGAACGGGCTGAAGGTGGTCTTCGGGGGCAGCGTGAATGGCATCGCCGCGGCCTACTTCATCTGGGCGCGCATGGTCTATTGGCCCTACGTGGTTCTGATGGCCGTGGCTGCCATCGCCGGCGGATACGGCGGGGCCGGCGTCGCGCGCAAGCTGGGGCGCGCCGCCGTCCGCCGCATCGTCATCGCCATCGGCCTCGGCATGGCCGTCTCGCTGTTCATCAAGCGATAGCAACCGCTCCATAACTGTCGCGGCTCGGAATCGAGAGTCGTGGCTCCGCTCCCGATTCCGAGCCGCGAACGTGAGAGAGCGGTCCCCGTTTCAGGCCAGTTCCGGGGCGATGGGGATGCCCGCGGCGGCCAGAGCCGATTCCACCTCCGCCGGCCGCAGGCGCGTGGCGTCGTAATCCACCGTGAGGCTGTCCATCGAAGGCGCCACCCGAACGCGCTGGATCCCATATAACACGTTCACTTCCTCGATGCGTGTCAGCATCGTGTTGTCGAGCGGCCGCTGCAATCGGAAATGAATCTGCACCTTGGTCATACCGCCTCGGAATATCAGCGCAACGGCGATGCCGCGTCAGCCGGGACCTCGGCATGATGGTTCAGCGGGCCGCAGCCCCGCCCCAGCCCGGGGCTGGTCCGGATGGCTTCGTGGATGAAGGCTTTGGCGTGCGCCACGGCGTCGCCCAGCGCCATGCCGCGCGCCAGGCCGGCAGTGATTGCGGCCGAATACGTGCAGCCGCTTCCGTGGGTGTGGCGGGTTTCCAGACGCGGGGCGGGGAACTCGCGCCACTCCGTGCCGTCGAATAGCACGTCGGTGGCGTCCCCTTCCATGTGCCCGCCCTTAATCAGCACGGCGTGCGCGCCCAGTTCGTGAATCCTGGAGGCGGCGCGGCGCATTCCGTCGAGGTCGCGAATCGTCAGTCCGGTCAGCGCTTCCGCCTCCAGAACATTGGGCGTCACCAACGCCGCTTGGGGCAGTAGGCAGTCGCGAAGCGTGCGCGCGGCGGATTCCGGCACCAGCGGCAGCCCGTGCTTGCTCACCATTACGGGATCTACCACCAGCGGGAACTGGAACCGGAACGAGGCGCGCGCTACGGCCTCCACCATCTCGGCCGACCCGAGCGCGCCGGTCTTGGCGGCGGCCGGCGGGATGTCCTCCAGCACCGCTTTGAGCTGCTCCAGGACGAGCCAGACAGGCATCACCTCCACGCGCGAAACGCGCATCGTGTTTTGCACCGTCAGCAGCGCGATCACGGCCTCGCCGTACACGCCGAGCTGGTGAAAGGTCTTGAGATCGGCTTGAATCCCCGCGCCTCCGCTAGGATCCGATCCGGCGATGGTTAGAGCTACGGGCACCATTCCGTTCCAGCATAACAGCCTTACGCCGCGGGCCGCACGCTGTCGGATTTACAGACCGTTAAACCTTAAATGTAATCTTCGTCACTTTACGGCGGGTGCGGGCGTGCGGTTCCGCACGCTCGGCGGGAAGGCTGCTCCCACCGGGTCCGAAGAGCTAAGACGGAGCCACTGAGAACGTGAAACTCTTTAGAGCCGCCGGCCTGACGCTGCTCCTGCTGTCGCAGTGCGCCTGGGCCCAGAACCCTATTCGGCTGCGAACCCGAACCCTCCAACCGCAGCGCGGCGAAACCGCACTTCCACCAGCGGCGCGCGCCAACGAACGGACGCTCCGAGCGCACTACATTTTGCAATTCAGCGCTTATCCCGGGCCGGAGATTCGCCGGGAACTGGAGCGTCGGGGCGTGAGGGTGCTGGGGTACGTTCCGGATTCGGCGTTGATGGTTTCTTCGGACCCAGCCGCGGATCTGCGAGGCCTCGGCGCGATCTGGGCCGGTTCGCTGGAAACGCGGGATAAGCTGAGTCCCCGGCTGTCCACGGCGCCGGCGCCCGCATACCTCGTCGTGTTCTTTCCCGACGTGGATATGGCCGGGGCTCGCTCGCTCGCTCTCCAGCATGGGTTCGGCGTGCTTGAGAATTCCAGCCTGCTCCCCGGACAGCTCGTGGTGGCCGGGGGCCCGGGCCGCCTGGAGGAACTCGCCGCCAGCGACGAGGTGTCCTACATTCTTCCCGCGTCCGCCGATCTGGCCGCCGGCAAGCCCGTGATCGGCTGCGCCGGAGCGCTCACCGAGGCCGGAACGGTCGCCGACTACGCCACCGTGGGGACCGGTTGGGCCAAGGACCCGTCCGGCGAGGTGGCCCTCCAGTACGCCATCGAATCGCTCCCCGGGAATCTGGATTCGGCCACGGCGCAGGGCGAAATCGAACGCGCCTTCCGCGAATGGGCGCGTTACGCCAGCGTCAGCTTCACGGCGGGCGGAAGCGCGGCCTCGGCGCGCACCATCGCCATCCTGTTCGCGAGCGGCGCGCACGGCGACGGCTACCCATTCGACGGGCCGGGCGGCGTCCTGGCCCACACCTTCTATCCCTCGCCGCCGAACTCGGAACCGGTGGCCGGCGATATGCATTTCGACGCCAGCGAGAGTTGGCGCGTGGGGGCGGACACGGACCTGTTCACCGTAGCTCTGCACGAAGCCGGGCACGCGCTCGGCCTGGCCCATTCCGACAACCCGGCATCGGTGATGTATCCCTATTATCATTTTGCGACCGGCCTGACGCCCGACGACATCGCCGGCATTCAGAGCCTCTACGGCTCCGTCGCCGCCACGCCTTCGAACCCTCAACCGAGCACGCCGGTCCAGCCGGCCACTCCGTCGGCGCCAGAGCCAGCGCCCCCGAATCCGCCCAGCGGCGCCGACACCACGCCTCCGGCGCTGCGCATCGTCTCGCCCGGTTCCACGATCGTTTCTACGTCGTCGCCGGCGATTTCCCTCAACGGTACAGCCAGCGATAACGTCGGGGTGACGGCCGTGAAGTGGTCCACCTCGACCGGCTCCTCGGGTGACGCATCCGGCGCGGCGAGCTGGTCCGTCCAGGCGCCGTTACTGGTCGGGACCAACGTGGTCACCGTCCGCGCTTACGACGCCGCCGGCAACTCTACCTGGAGGTCCATTACGGTGGTACGACGCTGAGAATCCCGAGGAATCTTCGCTTAGTACCCTAGTTTTTTCCGTGCTGGCGCCGATAGGTCCAATAGTAATGGGAACCGACGGATTGGTACCAACACGATCCCGGCCCTGGTCATCCTGCAAGCCGGCCCCGGCCTTTGCTCAGGAACCATGGCGCGGTCTGTCCGGAGAGGCGTTGCCCGAAGGGGACGGTTCCTGCGAGAAGCGCGACTTCTGGATCGATGAAACCGAGGGCATCCTGTTTGCGCTGGCCCAAGCCGTCGAGCAGCGCGATAGCCAGACTGCCGGCCATTGCGAGCGGCTGGCCTTCATGAGCGTCGCGATGGGGATGGCCATGCGATTGGACCGGGCCACTCTGCTGACTCTCTATCAGGGCGGCTACCTGCATGATGTCGGCAAGGTCGGCATGCCCGATTCCATCCTGTTCAAACCCGGCTCGCTGTCCGCGGAGGAATGGGTCACCATGCGGAGCCACCCCGCTCGCGGCGAAGAGATCTGCCGCCACGTGGTCTCGCTGCGCCCCGTTTTACCCCTCATCCGGCACCACCACGAGCGTTGGGATGGCTCCGGATACCCGGACGGTCTTCGTGCCGAGCAGATTCCGCTCGAGGCGCGCCTGCTGCAAACCGCGGATATCTACGATGCGCTTATCAGCCCCCGGCCTTACAAGGGTCCCTTTTCGCCCCCACAAGCGCTTCAGATCCTGCGCGAGGAGACGGAACGCGGCTGGCGCGATCCGCAAGTTGTCGACCTCTTCTTCCGGCTGCACGAAAAAGTGATCGCGAAAATCGCCGAGTTCACCACCGGCGCGGACCACAATCTTCGGGCCATGAGAGCTTCGCTCGATAACCTGCAAGAGTTCCTGGATTCGGCCAGCGCCTCCGGTACTTGCTGAAGCCCGGACCTTAGCCCGAAAGGACTGCCGCCCGTCTCAATGGCCGTACTTCTTCTCGCCGGCTTCGATCTTCACGGCGAGGCGATTCTCCTTGGGCGGCAGCGGGCACGTCGCATAGGGCGTGAACGCGCATGGAGGATTGTAGGCCTTGTTAAAGTCCAGAACCACCTTACCGTCGCGCGGCAAGCCGGAGTAGAGGAAGCGCCCGGCGCCATAGGTTTCCTTGCCGCTGGTCTGGTCGCGGAAGATGAAAAACAGCTCCTTGGCATCCGGCTCTTCCAATACCGGATAGAGGCGCACGTCCCGGCCATGCAGGCGGAATACCGCGTACCCGGGGCAGTCGTCCTGCTCGGTCTGGCCGAGGACGTTCAAGATGGGAATCTTGCGCGGCTCGGAAACGAACTTGGCCGCGATCCGATACGCTTCGTTGGCGGGGAAGTACTCCAGCCCGTGGAACTCGCGTAAATACGGGCTCTCCGGATCCTTCAGACGAATGCCGTACCTGTCTCCGCGCTTGATCGCGAACAGGCTCAACCGCCCCACTTTCAGGACATCGTTCGAATCGGGGCGCAGTTCGCGCTCGCTGCCGCCCATCGCTGCCGTCACCTTGCCGTTGCGCAGGGTGAACGCGCCGGCGCGCGCGGGACCATCCGGCAGCGCGATTCCGTTCGAGGCTTCCTTGCCAAAACGGTTGGGGCCTTCTCGCAGCCAGAACAGGCCGGTCACCGTGAGCCAGCCTCCGTCGCGCCGCAAGCCCGCCTCGCGCGATTTCCGCCAGTCGGCGACTTCGGACTGGAACGCGGTGGCAGCGAAGAGCGCCGCCCCGGCCAGCGCCGCTAGAAGTATTCTTGGTGTCATCGCCGCTCCTCCCCGGGCGCCATTGCCTGCTCGAGCATGCCCGCGAATTCCACGCTCTTGCGGTCCACGCGATCTTTCAGTTGGCTGAGGTCGCGCTCCAGCGTGCGCAGTCTGTCCGCCAAGTGCAGGCAGGCCAACACGGCGATGCGCGTGGAGTCGGCGTTAGGCGCTCTCGCGGCGATCGAGAGCATCAATTGGTCCACGCTCGCCGCCACTGCTTCGACTTCGCGCGGATCTCCCGTAGCCAGCAGCGTGTACGGCCGGCTCAGGATGGTTACGCGAACGGGCTGTTTCTCGGGAGTGCCTTCCATCGCACGTACCCCCAGACCCATGACGGCCTAGCCGCCGCTCAACTGGTCGATCTGCCCCAGCAGCCGCTCGATGCGCGCTCGAACCTGCTTGCGCTCCGCCTGCAAGGTCTTGATTTCGCCCGCCATGCGCGCCGCCTCGGCCTTGGCTTCGGCAGTCTGTTCCAGCGCCGCGTCCCGCTCCTGGCGCAACCGCGCTACAAGCTGGACGGTCTGCTGAATGCGTTCTTCCAGACTGCCCAAGGAATCGGATTCCCGCAAACTGAACGGTTCCTGTTCGACCGGAGTCACGCTTTCTCCACGGCGGCCTTGGCCGCTTCCACCAGTTGGCGGAACGCGGCATCGTCGTGCAGCGCGACATCCGCCAGCGACTTGCGGTTCAGATCCAGACCCGCCGCCTTCAGGCCGTGCACGAACACGCTGTAGGAAATGCCCGCTTCCCGGCATGCCGCGTTGATGCGGACGATCCACAGCGAGCGGAACTCGCGCTTCTTGTTCTTGCGGCCGACGTAGGCGAATTTCAGCCCGCGCTCCACCGCCTCCTGCGCCGCGCGATTGAGCTTGCTCTTGGTGAGAAAGTAACCGGAAGCCCGCTTGAGCGTCTTGACGCGGGCGTCCTTCCGGTGGGTTCCTCTTTTGACTCTAGGCACGTTTCATCTCCTTTTTAGTTGCTTCATCGATTGGCGGATCGGGCACGTGCCACGCGCTCCGTCCGCTCGGATCGTCCGTTCCCTAGTAGGGGATCATGCGCTTCAGAACTTTCTGATCGGCCTTGTCGGCCACTACGCTCGCATGTAGTTTTTTCTTGCGCTTGTGCGGTTTCGAAGTCAGGATGTGCCGCGCAAAAGCGTGATTACGAACCACTTTGCCCGTCCCGGTCTTCTTGAACCGCTTAGACGCACCTTTGTGTGTCTTGAGCTTCGGCATAGATATTCCCTGGATCTTATCGAACAGGTAAGACTCGATAATTATAGCACGGCGATTGCCATGTTCGGCTCCTGGGGGGCGGAGCGGGTGCGCGACACAGAAGTGGAGGAGCCGCGATGCGCCAGGCAGAGCCGCGAACGTAAGAGAGCGGTTGCCGGCACGAGCTCAGAGATCGCGGGATGT
>OBLU010005689.1_pt1 | contig 11145 bp, 8 predicted proteins | sample 1518681 | NCBI WGS metagenome assembly OBLU01 (sample SAMEA3539304, study PRJEB22396) | soil metagenome | biome: tundra; feature: field; material: soil | place: USA | collected 2010-05 | depth 0.15 m
CCGGCCTGACCGGATGGGCTCAGGTCAACTCCGGCTACGGGAGCAGCGTCGACGATGCTCGGGTCAAGCTGAGCTACGACCTCTACTACGTGAAGCACCAGTCTCTCAGCCTCGACCTGATCATCATGGCCCGGACGGTCATGGCCGTCCTCTCGTTGAGCGGAAGATGACCTGGCGCGCGCAACCTGGACGGCCCTTCCCGGGGCGGGTGCTCCGGGATGTGACCCTGCCATTCCCGGTCGGGCGCGCAGCCGTCTGAGGTCACTGCGGCATGAACGCTGTCCAGAGGGCCGCCGTCGACAATCCGGTCGCGCGCGCCTCCGTTGAGCCGGTGACGGTCGTCTACGTGGCCTACGGTGTGACGACGCTGGACGTTTCCTGGCTCGACGCCGACGACGCCGTGATAGTCGTTCACAATGACGACCTGCTGCCGCTGGGCAGCATCGAGCACGGCCGCGGCGTCGACTTGGTGTCGAGGGGGAACGTCGGATTCGGGGCTGCCGTGAACGCGGCTCTCGATCTCGTGGCCACGGACCGGGTGATCCTCTGCAACCCGGACACGCAGCTGACGAGGGAGCATCGGCAGCTGCTGGGGAGCGCGGGCCCCGACGAGCTGGTGACCGTGGCCCTCGATGATGACCTCGGTGAGCCAACCTGGGTCGTCCTCCCCTATCCGGGAGCGCTCGCGGCGGTGGCCATGGGCTACCGGCTCGGCAGGGCGCTGGGGAGGCGAAGCCGCCTTCGCGCCCTCGCTGCGCGGCTCCTGACGGTGCGCAGGCCTCGCTACGCATCGCTGCTCGGCGTGGATTCGGGATCGTGGCCGCTCACGACCCACTGGGTGTCCGCCGCGGTCCTCTCGACAGCCACGGAGAGGATCAGGGCGGTGGGGGGATTCGATGCGGGTTTCTTCCTCTACATGGAAGATGTCAACCTGTGCCAGCGCTTGGCGGTGCGCTTTCCTTCGATGCGGGTGCGCGTGGCAAAGAGCACACCGGGCAGGCACGCCGTGGGCGGGTCGATTTCAGCGCGACGCCGCCCAGCGGTCGAGCTGGAACGGATACTCTCCCTGAGGCGTTACTGCTCCCTGCAACCCGGCCTCGGGTGGCGGGCGGCCAGAGCGGCTCTGCGCCCCCGGGCATGGTGGCTGACCATCAGGGCTGGAGAGACGCGATGAGCGGGGCGGCGGGCTCGGACTCTCTCCGGGTGACGATCGTCCACCTCGGCCGCCGCGGCGGCCTCGGCGAACGGCGACGCGTCGAGGCATGGCGCGTGCTTCTGGAGGATGTGGGAGCGACCGTCGCCGAGATACCGCTGATGGAGAGGCATAGGCGTGGGCTCCGCCCGCCCAGCCCGTCCGACCTGGTGGCCCTGCTCCGCCGTCGGAGCGTGATCGAAACCCTGGCCTGGGACGCACGAGGTACCGCGGCCGACCTCCGAAGGACTGAGCCGGACGGCACCGTCTTCGTCACCGCTCGGGCCTACCATCCTCGACTCCACGGGATCGCAGGAGCCGAGGTACTCGACTTCGTGGACCGAATGAGCAGCGCCTATGGAGATCGGTCGGACGTTGTGAGAAACCACCTGCGGAAGGTCGGATTCCGCGTCCTCAGCTGGAGCCACCGAGGATTCGAGCGGGGGACGCGCCGTTCGCCGGCGGGGCGCGTGGCGGCGGGTCATGGGGATGCGGCCACGCTCGGTGCCGTCTGGCTGCCCATTCCAATCCGGGCGATGAACGGCACCGCGTCGCAGCAGCCCGACCATGATCTGGTGTTCTTCGGAACTCTCGGATACCCTCCCAACATCGCGGCGATCCGTCGCCTCGCACGGCTGTGGCCGCTGCTGCAGGCGCGGCGACCTGGCCTCTCGCTTCTCCTCGCGGGAGCCAGGCCAACCCAGGAGGTCCGGGCGACCGCCATCGCGCAGGGCTGGGAGCTGAACGAGAGCTTCGAGGACGTGGCGAAGGTGTGCTCGCGCGCTCGGGTGGCGGTCGTCCCCCTCGAACACGCCAGCGGGATCCAGATCAAGGTGCTGGAGGCGGCGGCGGCGGGGCTCCCGCAGGTGGTGTCGCCGCCGGCCCTGCGGGGCTTCGCACCGGGCTTCCCCGCCATCGTTGCGGAGGACGACGCCGCGTTCGTGAACGGCGTGCTCCGTCTGCTTGACGACGACGACCTGCGGCGGGGCCTGGCGAAAGCCGCCAACGACCACGTCCGCGAGCACTACTCGTTTGAGCGCTGGCGACCCGTGGTCGCCGACCTGCTCCGGATCGAGCAGCCTGCCCCCGTCGCTCCTCGCAGCGGCGAGGGCACCCCGAGCTCGGATGCTCTCGCCGGGTCCGCCCCCTCCCCCCGGGAGCCGGCGGCGAGGAGGTTCGCCTCGTGATCGGAGAGGTGGGAGGGGCGGCTTCCCCGTTGCCGGCCGGAGCGGCACTGAAGGCGCGCGCCGCGCGTGGCGCTATGGCCCTGCTGATCCGCTCCGGTGCCACCGGGCTGGCGGCGATGGTCGGCGGCATCGTCCTCGCCCGGATCCTCACCCCGAGCGAATTCGGCGTCTACGCGATCACCGCGTTCTGCGCCACGTTCCTCAGCCTGTTCGCCGATGTCGGCCTCGGGGGCGCGATCATCCAGAAGCGGGAGCAGCCGTCGCAGGCCGATCTGCGCACCGTCTTCACCATCCAGCTGGTTCTCGCCAGCCTGCTGGTCGTCGGCGGTTTCATCGCGGCTGGCCCGATTGCCGCCGCCTATCATCTCTCCGCCGCGGCCGCCTGGCTGATGCGCGCCCTGGTTGCCACCCTGCTGATCAGCGTGATCCGCACCGTCCCCGCGGTCCTGCTGGAACGCGAGCTGCGCTACAGCCGCCTGGCCACGGTGGACGCCGTCCAGGCGGTGGCCTTCCAGGTGACCGCGGTGGTGGCCGCCCTGCTCGGGTGTGGGGTGTGGAGCTTCGCCTGGGCGACGGTCATCAGCAGCGCGGCCGGAGTCGTCCTTGCCTACTGCCTCTCCCCGTGGCGACCCGGACTGGGGTTCGACCGCGGCGCCGCCCGGCGCCTGCTCTCCTTCGGCATCGCCTACCAGACTCAGTCAATCCTCAGCTTCGTCAAGGACGCCATGACGCCGACCATGGTCGCGGTTCTGGCCGGAGCCGCCGCTGTCGGCTACATCAACTGGGCGTTCACGGTCGCCTCCGTCCCCCTGCTGGTGACGGGGTCGCTGTGGCAGGTGACCTTCCCCGCATTCGCGCGGGCGGCTCACGATCCACTGCTCCTGGGGCGCATGGTGGACCGCGCGGTCCACCTCGGCGCCATCGTCATGCTGCCGATATCCTTCTCGATCATGGCCCTCGCGCCCCAGATCGTCGACTACGTCTTCGGGACCAAGTGGGAGCCCGCTCTGCCCTCCGTCTACCTCTTCTCGGTGTCGTTCCTGACCGGACCGATGGTGGGCTCCACCTTCTTCAACCTCTTCTACGCGACCGGGCACCCCCGCTACAGCCTCTACTTCACCATCCTCTACGGCGTGCTCGACTGGGGTATCGGCGTCCCCCTGGTCGTCTGGCTCGGCTTCAACGGCATCGCGATCCGAACCGCGATCGTCGCCTACGTCACCCTTCCGCCCCTTCTCATCGTCGCGGAGCGGCTGGTCGCCATCCAGCCGCTGCGGCAGCTGGTGCGTCCCGGGCTGGTGGCGGGGCTGGCAGCGGTCGCCGAGATGGGGACGGTCAAGCTCCTGCCAGCCGGCGTGGGTTCCCTGGTCGCGGCGGCGGCGGTGGGAGTCGCCTGCTACGTGCTGGTCATCGCCGTCGCCGACCGGACCCTGATCAGGTCGGTGCTCACCACCGTGCTGCCGGGGAGGCTGGCCCGACCGCTGCGCTGGTATCTGGTGGGAACGGTGTCAACGTGATGAGTGAGGCGAGCGGCATCACGGCCGTGATCATCAGCTGTGAGGACGCCGAGGTCATCGACCCGTGCCTGGCCAGCGTGGCGGGTTGGGTCGACGAGATCGTGGTTGTCGACATGAACAGCGGAGACGGAACGCGCGACATCGCGGCGCGGTACGGTGCCCGGGTCGTCGACCATGAGCGTCTCCCGTTCGTCGAGCCGGTCCGGACCTTCGCGATGACGCAGGCGACCCGACCGTGGGTGCTGCTGCTCGACCCCGACGAGCGGGTTGGTCGATCGCTGGTCGCCCGGCTCCGGGCGGTGGTGGGAGAGGACGCCTGGGACGTGGTGGACATCCCCTTCATCCAGATCGTCTTCGGGCGACGCCTCACCGCACCCGGCGGCCAGGACGGCCCCCACCCGCGCTTGCTGCGGCGCGACCGGGCGACCTGGCCGGCCCAGATCCACGAGCATCCGGTGTTTCCCGGGCTGCGGCGGCTCGACCTGTCCGCGGAGCCGCGATGGCGCGAGCGGGACCTTGCCATCTTCCACGAAACCTGGCGCTCGCCTCACCAGGTGTTCGAGAAGCTGGCGCGCTACATCCCCAAGGATGCCGAACGGCGCCTCGCACGCGGTGAGACGTTCAGCTTCTCGGGTCTGGTCCGAGGTGTGGCCCAGGTGTTCGAGCTCCGGCTCATCCGAGGCCGATCCTGGGAGGACGGAATGGCCGGACTCCTCCACACCTCGCTGTTCGCCGTGATGGAGCTGGGCGCGCAGGCTGAGATGTGGCAGCAGCAGGGCCACCCTCCGGGCCCCGACGCCGCGGTGAGGCGCTGGGGCCGGTGCACCGCGCCCCTTCGGTATCTCGGCAGCGCGGTGAGACAGGTGCGGAAGGTCAGCCGGAGGCTCCGGCGGATTCGGGCACGGCGGGGACGGGACTGACGTGATCGGGCGGGGATCTGCGGAGCAGCGCGGACGGTCGCCGCTCCCGGAGCGGATCGCAGGACTCCTGGGAAGGCACTTCCATCGTCGCGGCTTCGGATGGCGCCTCCTCGGGGCCGGCCGCGCCGCGCGCGCGAGCTGGCGAGCGGCGATACAGCTCCGGACCCTGCGGGCCTCCGATCGGCGTGCCATCTCCGAGCTCATGGGTCGGGCAAGCCCGCACGACCTGGCATTTGCGATGGTCCCGTCGCCGGAGGTGTCGGTGATCATCCCCGTGTTCAACCAGTGGGAGCTCACGCGCGACTGCCTAGCATCGATCATCGCGTCGGCTCCGCTGGACCGGCTCGAGGTCATCGTGGTGGACGATGCCTCCACCGACTTGACGCCGAGCGAGCTCGGCCGCGTCAGCAATCTGCGGGTCGTCGCCAACGCCGCCAACGCCGGCTTCACTCGAAGCGCGAACCGGGGTGCGCAGGCGGCTCGGGGCCGCTACCTGCTCTTCCTCAACAACGACACCCGGGTGTGCCCGGGATGGCTCGAAGGCCTGGTCGAGGCCACCGGCGCCCCGGGGGTCGCCGCGGCGGGGAGCAAGCTCCTCTACCCGTCCGGGTTGCTCCAGGAGGCCGGCGCGGTGATCTGGAGCGACGGGAGCGGCTGGAACCTGGGCCGCGGGCGCAATCCGCGACGGCCCGAGTACAGCTACCGGCGGGACGTCGACTACTGCTCGGCGGCGTCGCTGATGGTGCGCGCTGAGGCCTTCACCCAGGCCGGCGGCTTCGACGAGCGGTACTCGCCGGGGTACTACGAGGACGCCGACCTCTGCTTCACCCTTCGGGCACTGGGTCACCGGGTGGTGTTCGAGCCTTCCTCGGTGGTGATCCACCTGGAGGGGGGGACCTACGGCACGGAGTGGCGCCCGCCCGCTGCCGGAGCTCACGGCAAGGCCGGCCAGTTGCGCAACCGCGGAGTATTCTCCGCCAAGTGGGCTGACGAGCTGACCGGGCGGACGCCCCAGCCCCATCGGGTGACGACCCTCGCCGAGCTGATCGGGAGCCGGCCCGGCGCCCGGCCGCGCATCCTGGTCTGCGACGCTCAGGTCCCCACCCCGGATCGGGACGCGGGCAGCCAGCGCATGGCGTGGATGCTGCGGCTGCTCGCGCCGATGAGCGGGCACCTGACCCTGGTCCCTCTGGATCGCGTCGAGCGGGCGCCGTACGGCGCGGCGCTGGGCCGGGACGGCGTCGAGGTCTGGACCGGCAGCACCGGGTCGTTCTCAGCCCTGGCGCGCGAGCGCCGTGGGTTTTACGATCTCGCGATCCTCTCCCGCCCGGACGTCGCCTCCGCCTGCATCCGGTCCGTCCGGCGCAGCTCCCCGCGCGCCAGGGTGGTGTTCGACACCGTGGATCTCGAGTCCCTCCGCGAGGAGCGCAGGATCGCGGTCGCGGGCACACGGTCCCCACGGGGCACCGTCCGGGCACGGCGGGTCGAGCTCGGGCTGGTGCGACGCAGCGACGTCACCGCCACCGCGACGGCCACCGAGATGGGGGTCTTGCGCCGGGAGGCCCCCGGCACCTGCCTCATCGTCCTTCCCACCGTCCACGAGCGGCGGAGTGATCCGCCGCCTCCCTTCGAGGCCCGGTCGGGGCTGCTTTTCATCGGGAGCTTCCGGCACCCACCCAACGCCGATGCGGTGGCCTTCCTGCTCGACGAGATCCTGCCCCTGGTTCGCCTCAGGATCGATGCCTCGCTGGTCGTGATCGGCGGTTCTCCACCGCCGGCGTTGGCGCGCCGAGGCGACGCCGGCGTCCGTTTCGCCGGTCATGTGAACGACGTGGTCCCCCTGTTCGACGCCGCGCGGGTGTTCGTGTCGCCACTGCGCTTCGGCGCCGGCATGAAGGGCAAGAACGGGCAGGCGATGTCGCTCGGACTGCCGATGGTCACGACCGCCGTCGGAGCGGAGGGGATGGACCTTGTCGATGGCCATCACGCCCTGATCCGCGCCGATCCCGCGGCGTTCGCCGATGCGGTCGTGCGTCTCCACGACGACCGGGGGCTTTGGGAGAGCATCGCGGAGAATGCGCGGCGGGATGCTGGCGAGAGGTGGTCACCCGACGCGATGGCGGCGCGGCTCGAAAGGCTTGTGCACGGTAGACGCGAGGAGGATGACGGTGACCGGCACCGGGAGTGAGAGCACCGGAACCCCAGTCTCCGACAAGATCTTCTGGCACCGCTATCTGCCCTTCTACGAGCTGTACTTCGAGCGTCTGGCGGATGCGGCATGGGTCATGGAGTACGGTGTCGACCGGGGCGCCTCGATCGCCTATCTGAGCCGGCGCTTCGAGCACGCCCAGGTGGTGGGATGCGACATCATCGAACCGCGCCCGGAGTGGCCTCGGTCGCCCCGGATCAGCTACGCGACGGTGGATCAGGGGAGCAGATCGTCGTTGGCGGGTCTGCTGGCCGGCTTCCCGGGCCCTTACGATCTGGTCATCGAGGACGGGAGTCACCGGCCGGAACACCAGGCGAACTGCTTGGTGGCGACGCTCTGCCATGTCAGGGGTGGCGGCTTATACATCCTGGAGGACCTGCATACCTCTCATCCGGAGTACCGGCCGCGCGAACGGAGCACGCGGGATCGGGTCAACTGCTACCACCTGCTGCTGGCGTTCGAGCACCTGCGTGCCCGCCGCGTCGAGCTCACCGATGACGTGGCCCAGTCGCTGTCGCGAAAGTCGCTCTTCACGGAGACAGAGGTCCGCGACCTTTACGCGCGCATTGCGAGCGTGGCGCTCTACAGGCGTGCCGCGCTCCCCCTCCGCTGCTTCCGCTGCGGTTCCGACGAGTTCGCCTACGCCACCTTGCGCTGCCGTTGCGGGACGTGGCTGATGAGGGGTGTCGACAGCCTGGCCGCGGTGCTCACCATTCGCGAGGGAGGACGGCCTGCCCGGTCTCTTCTTCTCAGCGATGTACGTCGCCTATGAGCTGGGTGTCCGGATCGAGCTATGGCAGCTGGAGGGTTCGCCGGCCCAGCAGGACCGCTGGATCCGGTGGTCGGGACGCGTGGTCGGGGAGCCGCTCCGGTGGGTGCTCCCGCTCTGGATCCACCGCAAGCAGAGGGCTTGCGTGGACGGCAGCCAGGCGCGCGGATGAGCGGCGGGGCCGGCTGTCGATGAGAGGGCAGGCGGACGTGGCTGCCGCTCCGGCGGTTGCTTCCGCGGTCGTCCCGCGCAGGGCGGATGGCTCGCCTGCTGTGATCGCCGATCCCCGGGCTCCCGCGGCCTCGTGGACTGTGAGCTGGCTGTCGGCTGCCGCCGTGACCGCGACGATGCTCCCCGTCTACCTGCTGGGTTTCGGCCGCAATTACGGCTCCGACGAGGCGGTGACGGTGGCCAACTTCATCAAGACCCCGTCGCCGCTGGACGCCCTCACCCGGCAGATCGTCAACAACAACCATCCCCTCCTCTCCTTCCTCGACCACCTCGTCTTCTCGGCGACGGGGAACGACAGCGAGGTCGTGATGCGCCTGATCCCACTGCTAGCGGCCGTTGCGGCGATCGCGATCCTGACCGTTGCGTGCGCGCGCCGGTTCGGTGTGCTTGCGGGGCTGTGCGCGGGCGCCTATCTGGCAAGCAACCCCATCTTCGCGTTATGGGCTCAGAGTGTCCGCGGCTACAGCCTCCTGCTCCTCTGCGCCATCGCATCCTCGGTCTTGCTCCTGCAGCGGCGGGATGCAGCGTGGAAGGGAGTGGCATACGTCGTCGCGGTGGCGGCTGGCGTGGCGACGAACGTCTTCATGGTGCCCGTGGTGGTCTGCGAGGCCGCCTATCTGGGGGCCCGGCGCGAGCTCTCTTCGCGCTGGTCCCTTCGCATGCTCGCGGGGGTATGCGTCGGGGCGGCCCTTTCCCTTCTGCCCATACTCGACATGGGGGCCGACTACCGGGGCAGTCTCTTATCACCGAGCTTCCCCATCACCGTCTTCGAACTCGACTTCCCGGGCATCGCCGCGGCGGCCTTCGTCCCGCTGGTGCTGCTCACAACCTACCGCCACCGCCGTGACCACGGCGTGGTCGCTGCCCTGCTCGCGTTGCTCGCCATGATGGCGGGCTTGTGGCTGGTGATCCGGCCATTCGACCTCTATGCCCGGCTCTTCTGCTGGACCCTGCCCCTGATCGGCGTGGCCATCGCGGCCGCAGTGAGGGCCTGGAAGCCGGCGTCCGTGGTGGCGATGGCTGGTGTGGCCGCGGTGCTGCTCACCCAGTACGCCGGATTCGGGGCCCTGGAGGAGGCGAACCTCCAGGTGGCGGCGGTGATCGATCAGGCACACGCCGACGGGTTGCGCGTCTGTGGCCTGGGTGACATGAGCAGCTTCGACGCCTACACGCACGAGTTCTCGGAGGCGACCTCTCTGACCGGCCTCCGGGAGTGCGCCGTCGCCGTCGCCGTCTGGCTGCCCTGGTCGGAACCGGACGACCACGCGATCCGGCAGGTTCTACCGGTCGAGCCCGTCTACTCCGCCACGATTCCGATCAGCGTCTACCGGCGGTGACGCCCCGGCGGCCGGGTGACCGCCCCCCTACCGTCGCTGACCGCTGGCGAGCGCCTCCACGAATCCCGATATCGCCTTGGCTACCTCGGCGGGTCGCTGCACTGGAAGATCGTGGCCGCCGTCCACCCACACACTCTGCGCGCGCGAGCCGAGCACATCCTGGGCACGCTGCAGAGACCGGGCCTTCTCCTCCAGGGGCCAGGGGCCGGCCAGAGCCGGCACGAAGAGCACCGGGCACTCGATCCTGGCCATCAGCTCAAAGGAGTCCAGCTCGTACAGGTGGCAGGCGATCTCCATGTGCTGTTGCAGGGAAAGCCGGGGCCGCACCGTGCCGTCCCCCACTGCCTCGAAGTTGCCGAGCAGGATCTCCGCCGCCGCCGCGGCATCCCCGCCCTCTGCGAGCGGCCCGCCCGTGGCCCACTCACGCACCGCGTCCTCGGTGATCCCGGAGATCCGGGGCGGACGGAGGCGCTCCTCGGCCTCGGCCCAGGTCGGGAAGTGCTCCTTCATCGACCCGGCGCCGCCGTCGACGCAGACGCAGCCGAGGACCCGTTCGGGGAGGGCGGCCGCGAACCAGAGCGCCACCGAGGCCCCCCAGCTGTGGCCGGCCACGAGCACCCGCTCCAGGCCCGCCGCATCGCAGAGACCGCGCAGGTCCTCGACCACCTCGGCGAAGGAATACCCCGTCTCGGGCCGGTCCGAGCGGCCGTGGCCGCGCAGGTCGGGGGCGAGCACCCGCCACCGAGGGCTGAGCCGGGCCGCCACCAGGTCCCACCAGCGGGCGTTGCTCGCCAGCCCGTGGAGGGCCAGGATCGGCGGGCTGCCACCCGGGTGTTCGCGCACCGAAAGGTGCTGCGTGCCGCAGTCGACCAGGTACTCGCGCACGTTGGCCATTCTGGCATCCACGCGCTTTTCGAGGCCGACGGGGAGTGCCGGAGGCGGCTACCCGTAGATGGTGACGGCGCCGGAGCCGGGGAACATGCCCGGCGCGAAGGCGCGCATGTCACTCGCCATCGCCTGAGCCGGCGCTCCCGCCGGCGCGTAGAAGATCACCGCCGTGGCGTCCTGGTTGGCCCCCGCCCCGATCTGCCAGACCGCCACCTTGACGTACCCCTGGGGGACCAGGAAGTTGAAGGTCGGCGAGTAGAGGGCGACGGCAGCCACGTGGTCCTCCCGTGCGAGCACGGTCGTGTGCGCGGAGTTGTACTCACCGTCGTACTGGAGGCGCAGCACCGAGACGCTCGCCAGCGCCCAGGCATCGAGGAGGCCGCCCCGGTGCTCCCAGGTCACCCGCCCGATGTCGTTGACCATCACCGTCCGTCCGTCGTAGTAGCGGGCCAGGAAGCCGGCCATCTGCTGCTGCACCTGGGTCTGGATCAGCGCGGACTCGGGGGCGTAGACCATGTAGTCGAACTTGCCAACCGGCAGCACCACCAGCAGCAGCACGAGGGCCAGCACCAGGTGCTGGCGGACCGGTGCCCACTCGATCCGCGGGAGCGTGCGGAGCGTGAGCCAGACTCCGACGATCACCAGGTACGCCTGGTAGCGGTCGTCCCACCCGAACTGGCCGTAGCTGGCGTGGAGGAGGGTCCCGATGACCCAGGCCGCCCAGAGGGGCCGCAGCACCGGGCCCCGGACCGCCATGACGATCCCGAAGCCGAGGAGGACGATCAGGAAGGGGTCGAGCCCCAGGTTGGAGCTGATCGCGGACCAGGTCGGCACCAGCGTCTGCAGCAGGCTCTGGTGTCCCAGCAGGGCGGTCTTCTCGACGATCGAGTTGGGG
>OBLU010005690.1_pt1 | contig 11144 bp, 9 predicted proteins | sample 1518681 | NCBI WGS metagenome assembly OBLU01 (sample SAMEA3539304, study PRJEB22396) | soil metagenome | biome: tundra; feature: field; material: soil | place: USA | collected 2010-05 | depth 0.15 m
CGGGGCGAGGCCGCGGTGGTCGATCCGAAGTGGGAGATCGGTGAGTACTTGCAGGCCGCGGATGAGGCGGGCGCGAAGATCCGCCATGTACTGGAGACCCATTTTCACGCCGATCACGTGTCAGGGCGCCAAAGGCTGGCGGTCGCGACTGGCGCGGTGTCGCATCTGCCTGTCGATCCGGAGCGACCCGGTGCGACGGGGCTTCGTGACGGAGAGGTACTGCGGGTCGGTGGCTTGGAGGTGCGTGTGATAGCTGCGCCGGGGCATCGTCCGGAGCACCTTGCGTACTTGGTGAGCGATCGGGAGGGCGTTGACGTGCCTTCGTTGCTGTTGTCGGGCGACTCGGTACTGGTTGGGGAGCTTGCCCGTCCGGACTTGGCGGTTGAGGCTGTGGAAGGCGCTCGCGCGTTGTGGGGTACGGTGCGACGCTTGGTCGCGCTCGGCGATCGGGTTCAGTTGTGGCCAGGTCACGTCGGCGGTTCGTTGTGTGGCGGCGGAACGCTCTCGGAGAAGACCTTCTCGACGATTGGCAATGAGCTGCGCACTAACCCGTTGTTGTCGCTGCAGGACGCTGATGCCTTCATTGAGGAGCTCACGCGTGGCGTGCCGGCGCGACCGCCAAGGGTTGAGCGTGTCGTGGCGCTGAACCGGCGGGGCGCTCGCGAGCCGGGTCCGGTGCGCGAGCTGGACGCGGGTGGGCTGGCGCATTTCGTTTCCTGTGGCGTCTGTGTTCTCGATGTGCGTTCCCCGGAGGTGTTCGATGAGGGTCATCTCGCTGGGGCGGTGAACCTTCCTGCGGGTGGTCAAGGGGTGGGTACACGCGCCGGCTGGGCTACGGGGCTCGAGGAGGCGATCGTAATCGTGTCTGCGACGCTCGAGACCGGGATGCGGGTCGCGAGCTTGCTCTACGCCGCCGGTGTGTGGAACCTCGAGGGTGTCTCGGTGGCCGACCCTGCCGGGTGGGCTGCGTCAGGTCTCGATGTTCGTGGCGCCACCGCGCTCGCGCCCGAGGAGCTCGCGCCGCGCCTGTCGACACGCGAGTTGCAGCTGGTCGATGTCCGCGACCTGTACGAGTGGCGGGCCGGTCACGTTGTTGGATCGCTTCACCTTCCGCTGTCCGAGCTGGGCGACGGCCGCGACGCTATGGTGCCGCCTCAGCGCCCGGTGGCTGTCGCCTGTGCGAGTGGCCGCCGCGCGGCGCTCGCCGCGAGCGTCCTGCGCCGCCGCGGCCACCCCGACGTCTCGCGGGTAACGGGCGGAATTGGGGATCTGGCCGGCCACGGCGCCTCGCTCGTGACCGGCGGTCGATGAAGGCGGACGCCCGGGCGGGTTGCGCGATGTCGCGCACAGCCTCCCTGGGTTTCTCGCGGTGGTCGCAACACCCGCCCGGTTGGAGAGATTCCCTGAGCTATCCGTGCTTCGTGGTTGAGTAGCGCGCCGGTCGTCGCGAAGCCGCGCCGGAGCCAGGGAAACGCATGATCCACCCCGCCCAGTGACCGAGCTGTGAGGCTGCCGTCTGCAAAGCCGTGCATGCGGGTTCGACTCCAGCCCCGAGCGCCCTTATCCGAGACAATCCCAAACGTAGATCAAGAGAGAACACAGGAAGGAGACGACACTAGAACCACTCGTGAGTGGACTCGAGGGTCCCGGGGCCCCTCAAGCCAGGTCACGACGAGATTAGAGTCGCTCGAGCGCTGCTGTGATCTGCTGAACCGCCGCGCTGACGTCGATCTGGGTTGTGGGGATATGTATCGGCGCAGCTAGCTATGTATTTGTCTACGCGCTGCTCCACGCGTACTGGTGATCGGGGCTTGCGCAACTTCCTGCGCAGGCCCCCCGCGCCATGGCTGTTCACGCGCGCGCGCCATTCAACCCGTCGCCGATGCCGTTGGGCAGTTCGACGCTCCGCGTGGCGATCCGGCGCAGCGCCGCGATCAGCGCGTCGATGTCCTCGCAGGTGTTGTAGAACGCCAGCGAGGCGCGAACGGTGCCCTCGTGCCCGAACCGGCGCATGATCGGCTGCGCGCAGTGGTGGCCGGCCCGCACGGCGATCCCCTCGCGGTCGAGCGCCTCGCCGACCTCCTCGGGGGTGAACCCGTCGAGGAGGAACGACAGCACGGCGGCCTTCTCGGCGGCGGTGCCGATCAGCTGCAGCCCGGGTATGCCCGTCAGCCCGGCCGTCGCGTAGGTGAGCAGCTCGTGCTCGTGGCGGGCGATGTTCTCGATCCCGATTCGCTGGACGTAGGCGAGTGCCGCGCCGAGCCCGACTGCGTCCGCGATGCTGGTGGTGCCGGCTTCGAACCGGACCGGCGCCGGCTGGTAGAGCGTCCGCTCGAATGTGACGTCGCGGATCATGTTGCCGCCGCCCTGCCACGGCGCCATCGAGTTCAACAGGTCGCGCTTTCCGTGGAGCACGCCGATCCCGGTCGGGCCGAACACCTTGTGGCCCGAGAACGCGTACCAGTCGCTGTCGAGCAGCTGCACATCGACCGGCATGTGCGATACGGCCTGTGCTCCGTCGATCAGCACGCGTGCGCCGTAGCGGTGCGCGAGCTCGGTCATCTCTCGCGCGGGAGTGATCGTGCCGAGCGCGTTCGAGACGTGCGAAAACGCCACGATCCGCGTGCGGTCGGACAGCAGCCGCTCGTATTCGTCCAGCATCACCTGGCCGCTGTGGTCGACCGGCGCGACGCACAGCCGAGCGCCGGTTGCCTGGCAGAGCTGCTGCCAGGGAACGATGTTGGCGTGATGCTCGAGCCACGTGATCAAGATCTCGTCGCCGGGACCGACGTTCGCACGGCCCCATGCCTGGGCGACCAGGTTGATCGCCTCGGTGGTGCCGCGGACGAACACGACCTCGTCGCTCGAGGGGACGTGCAGAAAACGTGCCGCCTGCTCCCGCGCGTCTTCGTACGCATCGGTCGCGCGCGCCGCCAACTCGTGCGCACCCCGGTGGATGTTCGAGTTCTCGTGCCGGTAGAAGTGGTCCAGTCGCTCGATCACCGCCTCGGGCTTCTGGGTCGTCGCGCCGTTGTCCAGCCACACCAGCGGCCGGCCATGCACGCTCTCCGCCAGCACCGGAAAGTCCCCGCGTAACGCATCCACGTCAAACCCAGGGTGCGCGGACTCGCGCGCCGCGGCACCAGCCGCCGAGTGGCCCACGACGGCATCGATGGCCTTGGGAGCCTCGGGAGCCGTGGTCAGCCGGCCAGCCTCCTCGAGGAAGTAGTACGAGCCGGCGAACGGATCCTCCAGCGCCCCCATCGGCACGCCGGCCAACCCCAGCTCCGAGAGCGACATCGGATCGCCGCTCAGAGCCAACACGCCACCGCCCGTCGACGGTGGCAGCGGAGCCGGACCGGACGGCTCCGGCCTCGCCACGTCCAGCAGGTATGACCACCGCTCCGCGGCGGCGGCACGATCCACCGCTTCAGGTCGCAGCCCTGTCACGCCACCGAGTCCGGGCGAGAGATCGCGCGAGACGACCGAGCCGCTTGTGAGGTGACCGTTGGGCGTTGGCGGCACCCCCGCCGGCGGCCGCAACGACTCGGCCTGTGCGGGAAGCGCCACCGAATCGAGCTGATCTGGGTCGAGCCCTGGCAGTAACGCGCCGGGCAGCGCCCTGAACATCTCGTTCGCGACCCGTTCGATCTCGCTGAGATCGAACGGTCCGCCCTTGGTCACCGCCTCGGGCTCCGATGTCGTCCCGGACCGCGAGTGGGGATGAGAGTCGGACGGGCCCCTGCCGTTGGACTCACTTCTGGTAGGCATGATCGTACTCGTGGTACTTGTTGATTTCCACGCCTTCCAGCACCGCGACCGCGTCATCTGCCAGGATCGCCGCCGAGCAGTACAGCGAGATCAGATAGGACGAGATCGCCTTGCGGCTGATGCCCATGAACTTCACCGACAGGCCGAGTCCCTGGTCGCCGGACGAGCCCGGCTGGTAGAGCCCGACCACTCCTTGCCGGCTCTCGCCGGTGCGCATCAGCACAATCTGGGTCTTGTTGCCCTTGACCTCGAGCTTGTTGCTCGGCACGATCGGGATTCCCCGCCACGTGACCACGGGCGAGCCGAACAGGCTCACCGTGGCCGGCGGGACGCCGCGTCGGGTCGCCTCGCGACCGAACGCGGCGATCGCCTTGGGGTGCGCGAGGAAGAACGCCGGTTCCTTCCACACCAACGTGATCAGCTCGTCGAGATCATCGGGCGTTGGCGGACCACCCAGCGTCTTGATCTTCTGAGCGGATGCGATGTTGGTCAGGATCCCGTAATCGCGGTTGTGCAGCAACTCGGATTCTTGGCGCTCCTTGATCGTCTCGATCGCCAGCCGCAACTGCTCCTTGATCTGGTCGTACGGGTGGCTGTACAGATCCGAGACCCGGGTGTGAACGTCGACGACCGTCGTCACCGAACTCAGGTAGTACTCGCGAGGATCCTCATCGTAGTCGACGAACGTCTCCGGCAGATCACGCTCGTCTTCGCGCTGCGAGCACGCGGTGAGCACCCGCGATTCGTCTTTGACCTTGTTCAGCCGGTAGATACCCGCCTCCACCCCCACCCACGGCAGCAGGTGAACCAGCCACCGAGGCGAGATCGACAGCATCGTCGGTGCTGTCTTCTGAGCGTTTGCAAGCTGACGCGCGGCAACATCACCAAGCGCCAGATGGGGCTCTGCGGTCGTGGCCATCGTGTTTCCTTCCGACGGGACTCGTCAGCAATTCAGCCGATCAAGCCCGATTATTTGTCTTTGCATACCAACTGCACACCAGACTCGAACGCCCTGTCTGGATATCGAATCGCCGTTACGGGCCGGCTTTGGACACGGCTTGGGTGGGATCGATTGCTCCTATACGGCCGCCTTTGCGACGCCCCGCGCCCCTTGAGCCGCTGCCCGGACGGCTTGTCCGTCGGCGTCGAACAGCCCTTCGACTGAGAAGTAGCGCTCCCCGGTGTCGTAGGAAAAGGTCAGTACGACGCTGCCGTCCGGGATTTCGGGAAGCTGCTTGGCGACCGCGGCGAGCGCCGCGCCGGAGGACGGACCGACGAAGATGCCTTCCTCGCGAGCGGCACGCACGGCGTATGCGAACGCGTCCTCCTCGCTTACCCCGATTACGCCGTCGATCGTGTCGAGGTGGAGGTTGTGCGGCACGAATCCTGCGCCGATCCCCTGCAGGCGGTGGGGTGCCGGTGCGCCACCTCCGATGACCGGCGATTTCTCCGGTTCGACGGCATAGGTGCGCATCTGAGGGAAGTGCTCCTTGAGCACCTCGCTGACGCCGCTGATGTGACCGCCGGTCCCGACGCCTGTGATCAGGAAGTCGATTCCGTCGGGAAAGTCACGAAGGATCTCGGTGGCTGTCTCGCGCCGGTGAACCTCGACATTGGCCTCGTTCTCGAACTGCTGCGGCATCCACGCACCGGGCGTGTGGGCCACGATCGCCGCAGCGCGTTCGATCGCGCCTTTCATACCCAGCTCGCGAGGCGTGAGCTCTAGATCGGCGCCGTACACGGCAAACAGTCGCCGCCGCTCAATCGACATCGACTCGGGCATTACCAGCAGCAGCCGATAGCCCTTGACGGCGGCGACGATCGCCAGTCCCACGCCGGTGTTGCCCGAGGTCGGTTCAACGATCAGGCTGTCGGGGCCAAGCAAGCCGCGGCGCTCGGCATCTTCGATCATGGACAGGCCGATGCGATCCTTGATGCTGCCCCCGGGGTTCGTCCGCTCGGCTTTCATCCACACCTCGACGCGTGGATCGAACAGACGGTTGATGCGAATGTGAGGCGTATTACCGATCGTCTCGAGGATGTTGTTGAACCTCATGCTGGCCTCCTTGATCGCGCGCCGGACGCTGGGACCGGCGCCGTGTCAGATGTTGAATTCGATGAGATCATCAGACGGGCTCGAGTCACCGCCGCGCCGCTCGACACGCGAAGTCGGCGTGACCACCGAGTAAGGCGGCACACTGCGCGTGAGCCACACATTGCCGCCGATGCGGCTACCACGACCGATCACGGTCTCGCCGCCGAGGATCGTGGCGTTGGCATAGATCACTACGTCATCGCCGATCGTCGGGTGGCGCTTCACGTTCTCCAGGCGCTTGTTGACGCGCGCAGCCCCCAGGGTCACCCCCTGATACAGCCTGACGCGCGCGCCAAGCACGGCGGTCTCGCCGATCACGATGCCCGTACCGTGGTCGATCGCGAACGAGGCTCCGATCCGCGCACCGGGATGGATGTCGATCCCGGTCGCGCGATGCGCGACCTCCGTGAGCAGCCGCGGAAACAGCGCGACGCGACCGTGAAGCTCATGCGCGATCCGGTACGTGGCGATCGCCAGGAACCCTGGGTAGGCGAGGATCACCTCATCGACGCTCTGCGCCGCCGGGTCGCCCTCGTAGATCGCGCGCGCATCCAGCAACAGCGCCTCGCGAATCAAGCCAAGCCGAGAGTACAGATGCTCGACGACCGCGCCCCGAGCAGCCTCACAATCCGCCATGGAGTCGGGCGGTGCCAGGGCTTGTTCAAGTAGCCCGCCCAGCGCCCCGAGCTCGCCGGCGAGCTCGTCGCGCCCCGCACGAGTCCGGGCCGCGAAATGCGGAAACAGCAACCCAAGCGCTCGGTACGCGAACCTCTCGGCCAGCTGGCGAAGTCCCGGCGGCAAAGCGTGATCGAGATGCTCGCGGGAGAGAAGCGTCAGCAACTCCTGCTTGCCTGACTCCGACCAGACCTCCGTTGCAGACCCGCTCAGCGCCCCGGCCAGAGAATGCGACGTCAGCCGCGGGAAAGCGGATGGCACGACGTCACCGGGCGGCTCGGCGACCATAAAGTCCTTCCTCGTGCGACCCATCGTGACCTCCTGGCGACGTTGGTGAGGTTGCATCTGCCTCGCCATTGTCGTGCGGCGCAGGGGCTGCGCGCATCAGTATTTTGTGTATCTCTATTGAGATAGTAGACTACTGTCGGTCGGTAGTCTCTACTCATGAGAGGCTGATCGCCCGCTCGATCCGTCCCAGCCAAGCGAGCGCCGGGCCGTATCGCCCGCGTGCCCGGTCAGGCGCATGTCTGTATGCCGCCGGGGTGCCGCCTAACGTTGCGTTCGTGCTTACGGGCCACGCCACGCCAACGTCCAGCAGGGTGCCGCGCCGATCACTCTCGCCAGGTACCAGCACAGCCCGAGCCGAGGCCATCGAGCCAGCGCGCGTCCAGTTGGGCGCTCACATTGGGTCAGCTGCTTCAACGACGAGCGGTCGCATGAGTCGCGTCCCGACCGCCGGCGTCGATCTCGTGCCAGCGGCCCGATGTCTTCCGTGAACGCGCGTTCTTTCAGCCGGGTCCGCTCAGGCCGCGTTAGCAGCGGCTAAGCCCGACGGTCTCCGGGTGGGCTATCCCACGGGTAGTCACGAAACATGCTCGCTGATAAACACATCTTTACCATCTAGACCGACAACAACGACCGAGGAACCCACCTATCCCGTCTCCGTGAAAGCCGACGCGGTTCAGAACTAGCCGAAGATCGGGAGGCGGTCGCGGTTTGGCGCGGGCATGTTCGCTGAGCCAAGATCGAGGCGTTTAGGAGGATTGGTGTGAGACTTTCCGCTAAGGCGGACTACGCGGTGCGGGCCGCGGTCGAGCTTGCGGATGCGCCGGACGAGAAGCCGGTAAAGGCTGAGCGAATAGCGACTGCGCAGGGCATTCCGTTGAACTTCTTGGAGAACATTCTCGGTGAGCTGCGTCATGCCGGGATCGTGCGCAGTCACCGTGGCGTCGAGGGCGGCTTTCAGCTGGCCAGGCCTGCGGATCAGATTTCGATCTCCGCTCGGTTGAGGGGCCGCTCGCAACGGTTCGTGGGGGACGTCCGGAGGATTCTGTCTATCCGGGGGCCGCGAGCGCGGTGCCGCGGATGTGGATCGCGTTACGCAAGAACATCCGGAGTGTCGTGGAGCAGGTAACGATCGCTGATGTTGCCCGTGGGCAGTTGCCCAAGCGAATCGACGAGCTGGCCGAGGATCCCGAGGCATGGGTCACGCGCTAACCAAAGCCGGTCGGAAGTTTCGTGGGCGGCGCTGACGACCAGGTTCGGGTGCCGGTCCGCACGGCCCGTTCGGAGCACATGGCGGTTCGATCTATCTGAACGACCACGACCGCGCAGGTCGATCTCGCTGGAGCCGGGTGCGCGATCGTCGGCCGCGCGGTTAGCGGGGATCTGCCGGGAAGTGACCGCAAACGACCCATATCGTCGGCCAGATCGCCTGCGGCGCGCAGTTCTCTGATCAAGCCGCACGCGCATGGAAGTATGGAAGTTTGTCGATTGACTTACTTGTCAAAGCCTCGAAGCACTGTTACTCTCGCTGCGTGTTGAGCGCCACGAAACGCAAATCCTCCACCGGGCCGGCGGCGATCCACTTCGCCGAGGTTCCGGACCGGTGCTGGCACCCGCGATGTTGCTCGTTGTCGCGGTCCTGCTGAGCAGACCGTTCACCGACCGGGCTCCGGCGCGCCGGGACGGGGTGTGCAAGCGCACTCATCTGGCTCGAGCGCGCCGGGCAACGCGGGAGGTCGCTCCGGGCCCTCCTCTCCTCTCCTGGGGCGGCCTCCCGTGCACGAACGACAGTCCATCACTCCCCAGCAGCGAGGTTTCACATGAGTACAGCCACACACATCCCAACCCTTGAGACTTCCGCCCCCGAAGCCGCCGACCCTCACCCTCTCGGCGCGTCCGGGGGCGACCCACTGGTGCTCGGCCTGCCACTGATCGCCGTCGGCGCGATCGCGCTCGGACTCCAACTCGTCGGCTTTGTCAACGTCAACTCCAACGGTAGTCCGCTGGCGGTGCTGATCGGCGCCAGCGGGATCGGCTTGCTCCTCACCACAGCCTGGGCCGCGTCGCTTCGTTCTGCCCCGGTCTCCAGCCCGTGGGCGGCGGGGATCTCGCTGCCGGCGACGGTGCTCGGCACCCTCGCCGCATTCTTCCTCAGCTACGCCACGCTCGTGCTCGGTCTCGTTCACGGGTGGCTCGGGGTCAGCCCCGGCGATGTCCAGCACACGGTCGCGCTGTTCCAAATCAGCTGGCTCGTCGGGTTCCTGCTCCTCGGTGTCGCTAGCGTGCGGCTGCCGGCGGCGTTCACGACCCTGTTCGCTTCGTTCGCGGTCGCACTCGTGCTTCTGCTGATCAACACGCTCGGACCGTCGGCGCCCGCCGGGAACATCGCCGGGGTCATCGCCCTCGTGATCGGCGCGGCTGCCGGCTACGTGTTCCTCGCCATCGCATCACGCGCGAGCGGTGGCCCCGAGTACCCGATCGGACGGCCGATCGCCCGATGACAGAACAGGTCTCCGCCACCCCAGGCGAGGAACCGGGCTGCTTACGGCGATCCCAACGGTCCCGCGGCGCCATGCTGGAGCTGGACGCATAGGCTTGTCGGATGAGTCGCTACGGAAAGCGTGTGGACCTGGTCGTGCACGAGGAGGAGCCGTTCAACGCTGAGACCGGGCTCGCTGGGCTGGTGGAGGGCCCGCTGACTGCCACGGATGCGTTTTATGTGCGCGGGCACGGCGCCGTGCCGGAGATCGACCCCGCCGCGTGGCGGTTGCGCGTGCAGGGCGCTGTGGAGCGGGAGTTGGAGCTGTCCCTGGCCACCCTGCGCGAGGCGTTGCGGGAGCGCGAGGTGACCGCGACACTGCAGTGCGCGGGCAACCGGCGCGCCGGCCTGATCGCGATCCGCGACATTCCCGGCGAGGCGCCGTGGGGTCCGGGCGCTACCGGTACCGCGACGTGGACCGGCGTCGCGCTCGCCGACGTGCTGGCTCTCGCCGGCCCGCTGTGCGAGGCCGGGCACGTGGGCTTCGAAGGCGCGGACGTTTCCGGGGAGGCGAAGCCCGCGCAGCGCTTCGGTGGCTCGATTCCGCTCGAGAAGGCGTGTCGTCCCGAGGTCCTGCTCGCCTGGGCGATGAACGGGGAGCCGCTCCCGCTCGTTCACGGCGCGCCGCTGCGGGTGGTTGTGCCCGGATACATCGGCGCGCGCAGTGTCAAGTGGCTCGAGCGGATCGAGGTCCGCTCGAGCCCGTGGCAGGGGTACTTCCAGCACGTCGTCTACCGGCTGGTGCCCGAGGACGGGACGCCGGGCCCGGGCGTGGGGATGGCGCTCGGCCTGATCGCGCTCAACTCCGACGTGTTGTCACCGGCCGACGGCGACACGATCGCGGCCGGCCCGGTCGAGGTCCGCGGCTACGCGTTCGCGGGCGGCGAGCGGCACGTCGCGCGGGTCGACGTCTCGCTCGACGGTGGCGCGAGCTGGTCCCAAGCGGAGCTCCTCGAAGACCTCGGGCGGTGGGCGTGGCGCCACTGGCGGATCACGCTCGACCTGGCGCCCGGAGAGCAGGAGATCCTCGTGCGCGCCTGGGACTCCTCGGCGGCCACCCAGCCCGAGGACGAGGCGGCACTGTGGAACCCGAAGGGCTACGTGAACAACGCCCGCCCGAGGGTCCGGGTGCGAGTCACCGCCGCTTAGCGCTGAAGGTTCAGCCGAGACGCTCACCGCTGCGCAGCGCTTTGTTCGCCAGCGCCGGCAGTAGGTCGAACTTGCCACTACAAGAAAGGCGGCCACGGCCTGACACCGATCCTGCGCTTCGCCGGCGTGTCGCCGGCAACAAGTCGCCCCCGTGATCTCAGGCCGGACCGATTGTCGTCGATTAGGCGACCTTTCGATTGAAGGTCGATGGCGGCGACGCGCGCCTCGGTTGCCGCGTGATCCATGCCTCGGGATCCTCGGCCAGCCTGTCGATCGCCTTGGGCAGCTGGCCGCGGGCGACGTCGGCGACTGTCACATGCTCGACGACGCTGCGCAGGTTCTTGCGCACAGCGATCCAGACCCGCGGCAGCGCGGTTGCCGCCCCAGCGTAGGTCGAGTACTCCGGCGGTCCGCCCCGGACGGTCGCGAGTCGCTCGGCGCAAATTGGCTTCTCGTCGGACGCGGCCGTTAGCCCGATCGCGGCGCACACCGCGTAGTCCAGCTTGGCCGAGATCCTCACGTCGGTCCTCCCGCTCAACGGCGGCGGGCTCGACGCCGGCAAATCGACGCCTCAGCGCGCTCGCGCCTTGGCAGAGCGGGATCTCGTGCAAGCTCCATACGAGTGACCCA
>OBLU010005691.1_pt1 | contig 11143 bp, 11 predicted proteins | sample 1518681 | NCBI WGS metagenome assembly OBLU01 (sample SAMEA3539304, study PRJEB22396) | soil metagenome | biome: tundra; feature: field; material: soil | place: USA | collected 2010-05 | depth 0.15 m
CCCTACACGCCGCTCTTCCGATCTATGATCTCGGGGGTGGTGACCCGCAGGCCGCCCTTGAACTCGCTGGTCAACCCGACCCGCTCCAGCATGGCGGCGATCTGCGGACCGCCGCCGTGCACGACGACGGGGCGCAGACCCGCATACCGCAGGAACATGATGTCCTGGGCAAAGGCCGCCTTGAGCTCGTCATCGACCATGGCGTTGCCGCCGTACTTGATGACGACAAGCGCACCCCGGAACCGCTCAAGCCATGGAAGCGCCTCGACCAGGATGTGCGCCTTGGAGGCCGCAGCCGCCAGCCGGCTCTGGCTGCGGGTGGTCCCGACGAGGTCTGTCGTGTCGCTCCTATCGCTCATGTCGAGTACGCCGAGTTCTCGTGGACGTAGTCGTGGGTCAGGTCATTGGTCCAGATGGTCGCCGTGTGTGCCCCGGCGTGCAGGTCCACCACGACGTGCACATGCCGCGCGCCCATGTCAATCAGCGTTCGGTCGGCGCCGACACCCCCGGCCCGGCACACCTGGATGCCGTTCATGCTCACGTCCAGGGTGGCCGGGTCAAAGGCAGCTGTGGTGGTGCCCACCGCCGCCAGGACGCGGCCCCAGTTCGGGTCACCGCCGAAGACCGCACACTTGAACAGATTGTTGCGGGCGATCGCGCGCGCGACCTCCAGAGCGTCGCAGATGCTCGCCGCGCGGCGGATCTCGACAGCGATGTCGTGCTTGGCACCCTCCGCATCGGCAATGAGCTGTCGGGCGAGATCAGCACAGACCGAGGTGACAGCCGCACTCAGCTCGGCGGCCGACGGGGCGATGCCCGACGCCCCCGATGACATCAGCAGGACCGTGTCGTTGGTCGACATGCAGCCATCAGAGTCGATCCGGTCAAAGGTGATCTCAGCTGCGCCGCGAAGGGCGGCGTCCAGGGCGGCGGGGTCCGCAACGGCGTCGGTGGTGATCACGACGAGCATCGTGGCCAGGGCCGGTGCCAGCATGCCAGCGCCTTTGGCCATCCCGCCGACCGACCACCCAAGCCCGGTTGCCAACGCTTGTTTGTCAACGGTGTCGGTCGTCATGATGGCGGCCGCCGCGGCGGCGCCGCCTGCGGCCGACAGTGTCGCCACGGCCGCGTCGATCCCGGTGATGATCTTGTCCATCGGCAGCAGCTCGCCGATAAGACCGGTAGAGGCGACGACCACGTCCCCTGGGCAGACTCCGACAGCTGCGGCGAGATGTTCCGCGCTGGCCTGGGTGTCGGCGAACCCGGCGGCCCCGGTGCAGGCGTTGGCTCCCCCCGAGTTGAGCACGACCGCATCAACGCGGCCATCGGCCAGCACCTGACGGCTCCAGGTCACCGGTGCGGCCTCGACCCTGTTACCGGTGAAGACTGCCGCACCGTGATGGTCCGGGCCGTCGTTCACGACCACGGCAAGGTCGGGCCTGCCACTGGGCTTCAGGCCCGCAGTCACGCCCGCCGCGCGGAACCCGGCTGGGGCGGTGATGCTCATGGCGCTACTCCTGCGGTTGGCAGTGCGGTGGTCTCAGACAGCCCCAGAGCCAGGTTGGCGCACTGCACCGCCGCGCCAGCAGTGCCCTTGGTCAGGTTGTCCACGGCGGCCACGGCAACAACCCGTCCGGCTCGTTCGTCCAGGGCGACCTGAAGGTGGACGTTGTTGCTTCCGAGCACGTCTGCTGTGCGTGGCCACTGCCCGACCGGCAGCAGGTGAACGAACGGCTCGTCGCCGTAGGCCGCCTCCCAGGCAGCCCGCACGGCAGCCGCGCCCACCCCCGGCTTCGCCCGGGCGGTGCACGTGGCCAGGATCCCCCGTGGCATCGGCGCCAGCGTCGGGGTGAAAGAGACGCTCACGGGCTGGGCGGCGCAGGCGCTGAGATTCTGCTCGATCTCCGGTGTATGCCGGTGGGTGCCACCAACCCCGTAGGGCGACATCGAGCTCATCGTCTCTGCACCCAGCAGATGCGGCTTGAGGGACTTGCCTGCTCCAGAGGTGCCGCTGGCCGCGACGATAACGACATCGTCGGCCTGCAGGACGCCCGCGACAAACCCTGGCGCCAGCGCAAGGGTGCACGCGGTCGGATAGCACCCCGGGACGGCGATCCGGGCCGCCCCGTACAGCGCCTCACGGCCCTTGTGTCCCTGAGGAAGCGGCAGCTCTGGCAGCCCGTAGGGCCAGGTGCCGGCGTGGTTGCTCCCATAGAAGCGTTGCCACTGGTGTGCATCGGCCAGCCGGAAGTCGGCGCCGCAGTCGATCACGATCACGTCCTCGCCCAGCTTGTCCACGATCGCGGCAGAGGCGCCGTGGGGCAGCGCGAGGAAGACGACCTCATGACCGGCCAGCGTCTGCGCTGTGGTCGAGGCGAGCACACGGTCCGCGAGGGGGGTCAGGTGTGGATGGATGGCACCCAGCCTGGTACCCGCGTTGGATGACGCCGTGAGGGCTCCCACACTCATGTCCGGGTGTGAGAGCAGCAGCCGCGCGATCTCTCCACCGGCATAGCCGCTGGCTCCTGCTATCGCCGCCTTGATCATGCGCATGACTATACAGCGTCATGGGAATGTATGCAGATCACCCCATCGGATCCGAGGACCCCCATGACCGCAGACGAAGGGTGCGCGCCCCGTCGTCCAGACCGAACCCGGCCCGATCGCGCAGAGTCGCAGCAGTGTCCACCCCAGCGCGCGCCCCGACCGCGTCGCGGGCAGCCACCGGGTCGGTGACGTCGAGCGACCTCGCCATAGCCTGGCCGCCAGCAGACGCGATCTCGCCGGCAACCCCAAGGGCGGCCGGTCCGTCGCGCGCCAGCAGGCACACGGCATAGCCGTCGTCGGCCAACGCGCGAGCGATGAACGCCCCGATGCCCCGAGAAGCACCGGTGACAACTGCGACCCGGCCGGGTGCAGGCACCTCAGGCCCCGCGCTGGAGGGCGCCCACGGCAGTTGCGGCCCTCGCGATTGCCCGGTCCCGCAGGCCGTTGACCTCTTTGGTGGTCAGGGTGCGTTCCGGCGCACGGAAGACAAGTCGGTAGGCCAGGGACTTGCGACCGGACCCGATCTGGTCACCACGGTAGATATCCATGAGCCAGATTGACTCAAGCATCTGGCCCGCACCCTGCCGCAGAGCCGACTCCAGGGCAGCCGCGCTGACCTGCTCAGCCACGACCAGGGCCACATCACTTTGTGCCAGCGGATAGGTGGATAGCTCACGGGCCTGGACCGTGACGCTGCTAGCAACGGTGAGCACATCGACATCCAGCTCGGCGGCACACGTCCGTGGCGGTAGGCCAAGAGCGGTAACCACCTTGGGGTGCAGTTCTCCGGCGTGACCGACGAGTGTCCCATCAGCCAGCTCAAGTCGTGCGCACCGGCCGGGGTGCCACGGCGCGTGGTCATCGGCGATGACCACCAGATCCACCGCCAGCGCGGACCCGATTGCCTTGGCGGCGCCGACGGCATCGGTCCAGTCGGCGGGACGACCAGGTCCCCACCACCCAGCCGGATCAGCGTCACCGGTGAGGGCGAATGCGACCCTGCGCGGCTGGGGAGGAACGGCCGCCAGGATCTGCGCCAGGGTTACGTCATCCGGACGTTGATCGGTGCCCGGCACCGGCGCGGCCTGTGGTTCCCACAGAGGGCGGGTGACCAGTCCCACCTCGAAGACGGCTGCATCGCGCGCTCCTCGAGAGACGTTGCGCCGCAGTGCCTCGACCATCGTGGAGAGCACGGAGGTCCGCATCAGCGGGGCCTCATCCGAGAGCGGGTTGGCGATGCGCACGGTCGTCCGACGTGGGTCGTGGGCCTCCAGCCCCAGGTCGTCATGACTGTCTGCCGACACGAACGGATAGGTCAGCACCTCGACAAAGCCCTGATGGGCCAGGGTATTTGCCAGCACCCGCCGCACGCGCTGGCCGTGGGTCAGGCCGCGGCCCGCGCCGGCCTGCGGAAGCACCGAAGGAATCTGGTCGTAGCCACGAAGTCGGACAACCTCCTCGGCAAAGTCGGGTCCATCGGTAAGGTCCGGACGCCAGGACGGAGGCAGCACCGAGAGCAGCTCGGAGCCGGACTGCGCCCCAGACTCCGACCCCGCCCGCTGAAGAACATCGCACCCGATCTCGCGCAGGGTTTCGACAACCTGGGTGCGGCTGTAGGGCCGCCCGATGAGCCGGGCGGGCAGGTCGAGGTCGAGGTCGATGCGGGGACGGGCCGGACGGTGGTCAATATCCGTGACGCCGTCATCTGCGGTTCCACCGCCCAACTCCACGAGCAGGTTGACCGCAAGCTGGGCGGCGACGCCAGTGACGTCCGGGTCCACCCCTCGCTCGAACCGCTTGGAGGCCTCGGTGATCAGCTTGTGTCGGCGCGAGGAACGCGCCACCGAGGTGGGGTCGAAGTGCGCCGCCTCCACCAAGACATCAGTGGTGGAGGGGCCAACCTCTGAGGTCGCGCCACCCATCACCCCAGCGATGGCCAGCACACCCGTGCCACCGTCGGTGATCAGCAGGTCCTGCGGGTACAGCGTTCGCTGGACGTCATCGAGGGTCTTCAACGTCTCACCGGATTGCGCGCGGCGCACGACGATCGGCCCGTGCAGGGTCGAGACGTCGAATGCGTGCAACGGTTGACCCAGTGCGAGCATCACGTAGTTGGTGACATCGACGGCCAGCGAGATGGGTCGCATCCCCATCTGGGTGAGCCGTTTTGCCATCCAGGGTGGCGAGGCCGCAGAGACACTGACTCCACGCACGACCCGCGCCACGTACCGGTCGCAACCCGCGCGACCGTTCAGGGGCGCCTCGTCGGACAGCTGCACGCCGTACCCGCTCGTGTTGGCTGCGGCCTGCGCTATGGCCGCAGGGTCGTGGAAGTCACCACCCGTGGCGTGGGAGTACTCACGAGCCATGCCTCGCATGCTGAGGCAGTACCCGCGGTCCGGTGTGACGGTGACCTCGACGACCTCGTCGGCCAGGCCCAACAGCTCGATCGCGTCGTCCCCGGGAGTTAGCGTGGCCGCGTCCTGCTCACCAAGCAATGACTGCAGCACCACGATGCCTTCAGTGGCCTGCGGCCCAGAGCCGATACCAAGCTCCGCGGCGGAGCAGATCATGCCGTTGCTGATATGCCCGTAGGTCTTTCGGGCTGCGATGGCAATGCCACCGGGCAGCACGGCACCGGGTAGCACGACGACCACCAGGTCATCGACAGCGAAGTTCCTGGCGCCGCAGACGACTCCCTGAGGCGTGCCCTGGGTGACCCGCTGACCGTGGCGGCCCACGTCGACCTGACACCAGCGGATCGTCTTGCCATTCGTCTGCGGCTCCTCGACGAACTCCAGGACCCGACCGACGACCAGGGGGCCGCTGATGTCGCCACCGTGCAGGCCCTCCTCCTCCAGACCGATCCGGACCAGGCTGGCGGCGACCTCACGACCGGTCGCGACCGGCGCACCCTGCACGTACTCAACAAGCCACGAAACGGGCGCCCGCATCAGATCTCCATTCCGAACTGCGTGCTGAAGCGCACGTCTCCCTCGACCATCTCGCGCATGTCCTTGACACCGTGACGCAACATCAGCGCTCGCTCGATGCCCATGCCGAACGCGAAGCCCGTGTATCTGTCCGGGTCAATGCCGCAAGCCTTCAGCACGTTGCGGTTGACCATCCCGCAGCCCCCCCACTCGATCCAGCCGGTACCGCCACAGGTGCGGCAGTGCTCGTCCAAGCCGCCGCAGATGAAACACCGGAAGTCCAGCTCGGCGCTGGGCTCGGTGAAGGGGAAGTATGACGGCCTCAGACGGGTCTCCAGGCCCTGCCCGAAGAGCGCCTCGACAAAGTGGTCGAGGGTGCCACGTAGGTGCGCCATCGTCAGGCCCTCGGCGACCGCAAGCCCCTCGACCTGGTGAAACACCGCCGAGTGGGTCGCATCGAGCTCGTCGGTGCGAAAGACCTTGCCGGGACACACGATGTACAACGGGAGCTCGCGCTCGAGCAGCGAGCGGACCTGAACTGGGGAGGTGTGGGTCCGCAGGACCAGACCGGCATCGGGGGGGTCGACAAAGAACGTGTCCTGCATCTGGCGGGCCGGATGGTCGACGCCCAGGTTCAAGGCGTCGAAGTTGAACCACTCGGACTCGACCTCCGGTCCCTCCGCGATCTCCCAGCCCATGGCAACGAAGATGTCCCCGACCCGCTCGGAGATCAGCTCCAGTGGGTGTCTTGCACCAAGGCGCCGGCGAGCCAACGGCGCGGTGACGTCTTCGGCCTCCTCGACGAGCAGCCGCGCATCACGCTCGAGCTCGAGCTCGTTCTGGCGTTCGGCAAGAGCCCTGGCGACCCGCCCGCGAGCCATCCCGACCCGCTTGCCTGCCTCGGCCTTGGCCGTGGGGGGCAGGGCGCCGATCTCACGGTTGGCCAGGGACAGGGGGCTCATATCCCCCTGGTGGGCCAGGCGGGCGCTCTTGAGTGACTCGAGGGAGTCAGCAGCGGCAAAGGCCGTCAGTGCCTTGGTGACGGCTGCTTCGAGGGCAACCGGGTCGAGCGTGCTGACCTCGACTGGGTCATAGCTCTTGTTGGGTCCAGACATCGCTTTCAATCATTTCGGGTATCGGGTCGAACCGTTGATGGATCAGGCTCAGCTGCGCGCCCGCGAGGTGCCACGAGTCGCACGGGTGAGTCTAGAGGCCCGCGGTGCTGGTCCGGCGAAGTGTCCGACAGGTCAGCTGAGGCCTTCGGGGGCACCCGCAGGCAACGTGAACCGGAACTCGGCGCCCCCGGACGCGGCCTGACCGACGGCGACCTTTCCATCGTGAGCCTCCACCAGTCCTCGCACGACGTACAGACCAAGGCCGGTACCACCGCGGCGGGACCGGTGCCAGAACCTGGTGAAGATCATGGGGTAGTTCTCGGGTGGGATGCCCTCGCCCTCGTCGCTGATCGTGACGGCGACCGCCTCGTTGCCATTTTGTCGGGCCGGAGCGACGGTCAGGCTGACGGTCCCCTCTCCGTGGCGCACGGCATTTTCCATCAGGTTGGCCAGGATCTGGTCGAGCCGGTCGGGGTCGGCCCACACCTCGGGCAGCGCTGACTCGTGGCCACTGAGAGCGAACCGCTCACGCTCATAGCCGCTTGCGACGAATCGCTCGATGTGGCGCTCAATGGCCGCGTAGACATCCACGGGCTGTTTGCGCACCTGCAGCCGCCCGGCATCGATGCGTGAGATGTCCAGAAGCTCGGTGATGAGCCGGGTTACCCGGTCCGCGTCGGCCTCGATGGTCTGCAGCATCAACCGCTTCTGGTCGTCGGTGAAGCGGTCCCAGCGACGAAGAAGCGTCGAAGAAAAACCCTTCACCGAGGTGAGGGGCGAGCGCAACTCGTGAGCAACAGTGGAAATCAACGCAGAACTGTTGGCTTCGGCACGGCGGCGCGCCTCCGCATCACGTATCGCCACGACAACCTGGCTGACCGGCATGCCGCGTCCGGGGCGTAGGTACTTGGCGGTCACCAGCACCTCATGCAGCCCGGGGATGATCAGCAGTTTCTCGCGGTGACCGGAGCGGATGGCTAATCCGTTCCAGGGATCGGTGACGTCCCACCAGGAGCGACCGTCATACTCCTGCATAGGAATTGCCTTGCGGATGTCCTGGCCCAGCAGCTCCGAGGCGGGGATTCCGATAATGCGGGCGGCCCGGTCGTTAACGTAGACGACGAAGGCTTGTTCGTCGGCGACCACCAGCCCGTCGGGGTGGTGGTCACATATGTCGGCGAACCACCCGGCGGAACTCTCGGCAGCCGATCCTTTGGCCCCTTGTCCCATAACGAGACTTTATCGGGTCTTCCGGCATGAATGTGGGGTTTGTACCCGTTTTGCGCCGGTTCTTTAGGGGGTCTAGACAGTTCGGCTGAGCACGGATAGGCCAGCGTTGAGCGTGCTGACCCGCCAGGGCCTTCCTCGCCCTGGACGTGGCACTTCGCTCGGACCTATCGAAACACCTCCTTCCGGACGAGGGAAGTACGGCCCTGGATCCCTCAATCGACCCACATTCATGCCTAGAGACCCACTTATCGAATATCAGAGCGTTTCTGCACACCCGCGGACTGATATAGACACAGAGTTGCGGCCATGGCGAGGTTCAACGACTCGGCCTGACCGTAGATCGGAACCCTGACCACCGTGTCGCACGCCGACCTCACGTCCGGCTCAAGGCCCCAGGCCTCGTTACCCATCACCCATGCGTGAGCCCTGGACAGGTCAATATCACCCAACAGCACGCCCCCGCTGCCGTCGGCCGCCAGCAGGCACAGACCGGCCGCGCGAACCCGATCCAGCAGTACTCCGATGGGCACACCGGTCACAATCGGCAAGTGGAACAATGACCCGGCGGTCGACCGGACGACCTTGGGGTTGTATACGTCGACGCTTGAGTCGCTAAGCACGACCGCGTCGGCTCCAGCCGCGTCGGCACCACGAATCACCGTGCCCGCGTTGCCCGGGTCGCGGACGTTGGCCAGGATCGCCAGAAACCTCGGTCGCTGATCCAGTACCGCATCGAGGGGGACGTCAACGGGCCGGCACACGGCGAGGAATCCCTGCGGGACTAGGGCGTCGCTCATGGCAACAAGGACCTCATGGCTCACTTCACGGATGGACAGACCGGCTGCCAGTGCCGCATCCTGCAGGTTTGCATGCCGCGAGCCCGCCTGCGCCTCGAAGTAAAGATCCTGGACAGTGTCGGGCCGGTACGCCAGGACCTCGCGGACCGCCTGCGGACCCTCGGCCAGAAACAGACCCGTACGTTCACGAACAGCGCGCCGACTCAACGCCCGCACTGACCTGACCCGGTCGGAACCGATATTGGTCAACATTTGATGGTCACAATTGCGAGGCGTCGAACCAGCGCGCTGAGGTGGTGCGTTGACTCAGGCGGCGTTGTCGGTGACGGTCTGCGCCGGCGCGTGGGCCCGAGAGATCTCGACAAGGGCGGCGAAGGCGGCAGGGTCGCTGACAGCCAGCTCGGCCAGCATTCGTCGGTCGACCTCTACTTCGGCAACCTTCAGACCCTGAATGAATCGGTTGTAGGTCATGCCGTTGGCGCGGGCGCCGGCGTTGATCCGCTGGATCCACAGCCGACGAAAGTCGCCCTTGCGAGCGCGACGGTCGCGGTAGGCGTAACCAAGTGAGTGAGTAACCTGTTCCTTGGCCTTCCGGTACAGCCGCGAACGCTGTCCGCGATAGCCGCTGGCTCGCTCGAGAACTACCCGGCGCTTCTTGTGGGCGTTTACCGCCCGCTTCACGCGTGCCACGTGAGACTCCTTGCCTTGATTATTCTGCTGACGCGTGCTGAGACAAACCGGCTTCCGTTCATACGGAATGCATTCGTCATTGTCAGCGGAGCTGAATTGAGTTTGTCTGAAATACTGAGCTTGTGAGGGTCATGCGCTGTGTATGACCCCTGAGCTTGTCTGGCCTACTTGCCGAGAAGCTTCTTGATCTTCTTAGCTTGGGGCTTGTTCAGCTGCACATCGTTCGCGATGGAGCGGGTCTTCTTCGAAGACTTGTGCTCGAGCAGGTGGCGGCCACCGGCCTGCTCACGCATGACCTTGCCGGTGCCCGTGAGGCGGAAGCGCTTCTTTGCGCCGCTGTGGGTCTTCATCTTCGGCATGGTGCCGATCTCCTTCAGTCGTGCGGGTCCTTCCGGACCCACGGGGTTCTGTCGTGAAGCTGGGGAACTACTCAGTAGTGGTGATCTCCGCGTCAATGGCGGTGTCTGCAGCCGCTGGCGCGGTGGTGTCCACAGCCGGTGCTGCGCTGGAGGCTGCAGCCGCCGCGGCGGCGACATCATCTTCGCGCTTGCGGCGCTGCTCGGCCTTGGCCTCGGCTTTCTTCTTGGTTGGACCGATCACCATGATCATGTTGCGGCCGTCCTGCTTGGGTGAGCTCTCGACAAAGCCAAGGTCACCGATGTCTCCGGCGAGGCGTTGCAACAACCGATAGCCAAGCTCTGGCCGCGACTGTTCGCGGCCGCGAAACATGATGGTCACCTTGACCTTGTCGCCGGCCTTGAGGAACCGCTCGACGTGGCCCTTCTTGGTGGCGTAGTCATGAGGGTCGATCTTCGGGCGGAACTTGATCTCCTTGATGACCGTGTTGACCTGGTTCTTGCGGGCTTCCCGCTCCTTGATGGCTGCTTCGTACTTGAACTTGCCGAAGTCCATGAGCTTGGCGACCGGCGGCTTTGCCATCGGGGCCACCTCGACCAGGTCGAGGTCTGATTCGGCGGCAAGACGCAGTGCGTCCTCGACGCGCACGATGCCGACCTGCTCGCCATTGGGGCCAACCAAACGCACTTCCGGGACCCGGATTCGATCGTTGATACGAGGCTCGCTGATGTCTGTTCTCCTTCGTTGTCCGTCCAAGGGGACAGGGTTGTCCGTCAAGGGCGACCACCGGCAGACGAGAAAAGCCCCTCGCCACCGTGGTGCGCGAGGAGCTTGCTGACAAGGAGCGCCCAACCAAACCGCCGTGCATGACGGGTGACAGACACACGTCATACGCTGCACGTCTGATACGTCGCACCATGGGCGCGACGCCCCAGCCGGGCGGACCTGGAACCCGGCGGCTGTAACTGCAGCGAACTGCGAGCGTGCCGACGCGGGTGGAAGCGACTTGCTTGAGCTTCTCTTGCACGCTGTGTCCTTAGGAGAGCCAATGCGCTTCCTGAAGACACAGCCGGTCGAGTAGCAAGGCTACCAGCGTGAGCCCCCGGACTGCCAATCCTCACCCTGCGGCTCATCCTTGCCCGCAGGCCATCGCTCACGGTCAGGTGCGTGAACAGACTTCGGTTGGCCAGCAAGTACCAAGGTTGAGCACAACCGAGCTCAATCTAAGCCCTGAGACCGGCCTTCAGGCCAACCCCGCGGGATTGTGCCGGCAGCGGCAGATGCTCCCGGTAGGCCATTGAGACGATCAGCGCGGGCAGCGATCGGTCACGCTGGCAGAAGCGTCTTGTGCCGACTCCCACGCTCTACGCGGACAACCTGGCGAGGCAGCGGCGATCGTCAGCAGTCCACCCAGGTCCCGTCGGCCCGACCGCGTCGAAATGCCTGGCCAACAGGACGTCGAGCTGCTCGGGCG
>OBLU010005692.1_pt1 | contig 11142 bp, 20 predicted proteins | sample 1518681 | NCBI WGS metagenome assembly OBLU01 (sample SAMEA3539304, study PRJEB22396) | soil metagenome | biome: tundra; feature: field; material: soil | place: USA | collected 2010-05 | depth 0.15 m
CTTGACAAATAATTAAAGCGTGTTATAATAGTAATTGATGCCCCGGACTCACCTCATGATCCCGGGGCATTTTTTTATCTTTATTGATATATTATAATTGGGCAGTGAGAAATACGTTTTTACCGGCTCTTACTTTTTATTTACACCACATTAAGACGCCACTGGGTTTATTCCTGGTGGCGTTTTTTATTTATCTCTCCGTGTCAAATAAAAGCACTATAGCAAAATAGTGCAGAGATATTGAGATTATTGATCCAGTACGGGTATAGGTACATATAGGTAACCTTGTGGAGCATAGGTTATACAGGAGAACACAGGAAGAAGATAGAGGGATAAGAGAGGTAACCTTACCATTACAACTGCCATCATTTTGGTTTTTTTTAAAGGTCATGCAGATATATCATAATGAATAAGTATCTCTTCCGTATAATCGAAACTGCCATTATGTTATATTTATGGTAATATTGTTAGAAAACAACGCATATACCGGAATACCTGACAGGATGATAAAAGAAATGAAACATACGGTTAGCGAAGAATTTTATAATTTTGCGATGAAGAAGTATCCAATGTTGAATATAGCCACTAAAAACTCATACAGGAGGTTTTTTCTATATTTGTGTTTTTCTACATTTGTTCAAGAGAAATCAGGTTTATTACTTATTCCACATTCAACAATAGCTTTCTTGGCGGGAAGAAGAGCAATGATGCAAGGCAAACATTTTAATGCGGTTGAATTTTTAAGAGAATTTAAATTGGTTGTGCCCGATTTCTGCTGGTTAGAACCTTTTTTTGATTTTGTAAATGGCAAGCGGGTTCCCAGAAGAGTTGATGTTAAATTTGATAAAGAAACAACTGATATGGTAAACAAAGAAATAATTCTTGAAGATGTAAAAGATAGGGAATTTATTTCAGGTAGAAAATGGAATCAATATACCAAACAATATGTTGTTGAAGAGAATATTGAAAGACATTTAATCACTATTAAAAATGTTAATCTTAATTTAACACAACAAATAATATTCAACTACATGGAAAAAGTTGATGGCGTTGGATTTGTAAGAAAATTCAATGAAAATAAAGCCTTAATAAAAGAACAAATATTACTCTTAAATGAAGAGAAGCAAAAAATTCAATATCGTATTCTTGCTTCATTAAAAGAAGATTCCAAAATACATTATTATCCAGGCGAAAGAACACCAAGATTATCTGCGGCTGGAGATTGTATAGTTGGCTTAAAGTCTTCGGTTAGAAAGGCACTATGTCATGGATGGACTGAAATTGATCTCAAGGCAAGTCAGTTTGCTATATTGGCTGCTAAATTGAATGCGCCGCTATCTAAAAAAATGATAGAAGATGGAAACTCAATATGGGAAAGTTTTAACCAATTAGTTTTTGGAAATATAATAGTAGATAAAAATATTAAAAGAGAAGTATATAAGCCTATTGTGTATGGAATTGCATTTGGAACTATGGAAAAACATGATCCATGGTCATTAAGTATAAACGAAAAGAAAAGAAAAGAAACAGAAATAATAAATGCCAAGCGAAAATTAATAGATAAAGAACCATTAAAAAATGTTTATTATATACATCCAATAGAAGATTTATTAAAAGAAGCATCCATTGAGTATAAAGCTGACTTCACTGTATTACTTAATCATCCAATAGTAAGAGAACTATTAGATTATAGACAAAAATATTTTAATCTTATAAAAAAACAGGGTGGAGATTTTGATGTATGGGGAAACTTTATCGCAATTAAAGAAAAAACAATGGCACCAAGACATATAGCGGCAATTATAATTCAAGGCATGGAATTAGAGATATTTTCGGTTGTATTTGAGGTTGCTAATGATATTGGTGAAACACATTGTTTTCAAATTAAAATATTTCAGCACGATGGATGTGTAATTTCATTTAATGATAAAAGAAATAAAGAAAAAGTTTTAAATATAATAAAACATAGAGTTAAATTAAAAGCAAAAAGAATGGGAATAACAACAACAATAGAGAGTGAAGATTTATGAAAACATTATCAGAGATATATGAAACAACGCATTCAATGGATGATCTTTCTGAAAAAGAAAAAGCATATGTAATAAAAATGACTGAAAGAAAGCCAAAGAATGAAATAGATCAGATTATCCATAACACAGAATTGGAACTTTTAGAAGTAGGGCATATTAAAAGCTTAACATTATGTGCTTGTGAAGACTGTAGTATTCCAACATATTCTGATTATTTATGTGAAGATCATTATTATTGGGCAAGTTTAATATGGGCACAAGATCAAGTAGAATATGAGACAAATAGAAAATGAAGGTGATTAAAAATGACTATTAAAAAATATGCAGATATGACAGACGAAGAATTTGATGATTATAATAAAAATATGCCCTATATGAAGTGGCTTGAATTTAGTATGTTGAATTTAGATAAAAAAATAACTTTTGAGAAATGGAAAAAACTTCAGGTTCTACTATGATATTAAAATTTAACTTAAAACTTATGGATGAAAATTCTCGTTGCCATAACTGTAATAATAAAATGGGAAGAATAGAAGCATTAAATAACTTTAGAGAACTTACTTGTTTAAGATGTAATTTGGTTTTTGATATATGGTACGATGGTAATGATAGAACTGGTTTTGTATATAGATATTGTGAAAGATTGAACACATTCTTTAAGTGGAAGATTGATAACACAAGTAAGATCACACATTGTCATATTGTTAATCAGAAAGGTGCGTTTATGTTTGACCTACCATTTATTCCCTCTTTAACTATGGATGATCAGTTTTTAGAAGAGAAATTATTGAAAGTATTAGAGGCGGAAGAGAAAAAAGAACACGATTTCTATTGTGCTAATTGTATGAAAAAGGTAGAAGTTAAAACAGATAAATGCATTGAATGTAATGGTGTTGTATATGAAAAATACTATAAAGGCGCAAAAAAATATCAGGAGGCATAATCTGGCAAACTTATATCAGGAGAAATAAATGGGAATGAAGCCAGAGAACGATAAGGTATTTACAGATACAAATTTTGCCAAAAGAATAATAGATTATTTTGATCCACAAGGTATTTGTTATGACCCGTGTAGAGGCTTTGAAACAGATAAATCTGGTAAGTTAGGTGGTGCATTTTATAATAATTTGCCGGAACCTAAACATTGGTCAGAAATAGAAGAGGGAAAAGATTGTGTAGATTTTAATGAGAAGGTGAATTGGACATTTACGAACCCACCTTTTTCATCAAAGGCATATAGAAAGGTTTCAGAACATTGTTTTTCTATTTCTGACAATGTTGTTTTATTGGTAAGGTTCGATGTTGCTCTCGGGACATACGCACGACAAAATGATTTTAAGAAGCATAATATGGGTCTTAAAGAAATAATAAATGTATCTTATAAGGATGCTGGATTTGCACAAAGAGGCTTTATTTTAGCAGTAATACATTGGGAAAAAAATTATACTGGTGATTGTAAATTTAGTGAATGGAAATAAAATGAAAAAAATATGTAATAAATGTTTACTTGAAAAAGAATTAGAAACTGATTTTTATAAATCACAAACTTCTAATTGCAAAAGTTGTATGAATGCAACTAATCGTAAGTATGTTCTCGCTCATCAGGCACATGTAAGCGAAACTAATCGAAAATCTGCCCGAAAACGACTAATGCAGCCCGAGAAAGATAAGCCATTTAGTTTTTACAGAGACATAATAGCAAAATTAAATCCAGAATCAGAATTATGGGATATACTTTTGTCATTAAAACTTACTGTAAAACAACGAAAACTAATAACAATATCTCGGGCCGGAACTTTAACGCAAATGGAAATCAGCCGCGTTTTAAAAATAGTGCAGCCAAGTGTGACAAAAATGTGGAATGGGAACGGTAATGTTGGAGAAAATGGAAAAGTACATGGTGGTGTCTACAAGCGATATAAACAGTGGGCAATAAGAAATGAAACAAGGGAAGAGATATGATTAAAAAGGCGCGCAAACCAAAACCACAGCTAATGACAAAAGAAGAGTTAGATAAAATACATATTGAAATATCTAATGAAGTTAATGAAGAGTGCTGGAAAGAAAAATCAATATCATTTGAAAATTATATTGAAATTAAAAACAATATCAGAAAACGAGCCGGTATGTCTTATTCAAATTCTGTGTGGCTATTAAAACGAATGACGGAAGTAAAATGAGAACAATAGTATATTTTAATTGCGTTGTGTGTCAGAAAATAATTAATATGCCAGATTTTGATTTTGTTTTATATTATAATACACTCACAATTAGGCCATATAGTGAAGATTTATTAAAGGCTTATAAAGAGAAAAATCTATCAGACAAGAAAGTTATTAAAGTAAATAGTTCTACTGCCCAAAATATGGAAGATGAAATTGTTCAAATAACTGGCTATTGTTGCGAAAAGTGTATAAAATGGTCGTGTATTAGCTAACCAAGGCATATTTTCGTAAGATATAAGATGGATGATCATTTTAAAACTATGTTATCAAAGTTTGTAGGCAATTATCATTGTTTATGGCTTTTTAATGAGTTCGACAAGAAAACTTTTGGTACAAAGATGTTAATAATGAACCCAATGATAAAAGATTGTAATTATGACCAGGCCTTTAAATTGGATTGTTATTTGCCGGAAGATATAACTGTAGAACAATTGGAGCGTAAGATTAAAACTATAAAACTGTTAGGTAGTATTTAATGCATTGTGAAATTCATAATGTTTTTTGCCCAAGAAACTTCTGTCAGAAATGCTCTGATGAGTTCGATAAGGTTAGTTCGTTCGATAATTCAATTGATTATATTTATAGTGAAATTAAATTGATTAGAAAAATTTGTGATAAAATGGAGAACGAACTTATAAACTTAAAAATAGAACAAGAGAAAAAGAAATGAAATATTATCTTTATTTAGATGATCATTTCGAGATACAAATGTCTGTAAAAGAACCAGAGTCTCGCTGTATTTGTTTTGTGGAAAACGGAGAAAATGTGGAGGGGTTCCAAGAAATATTAAATGATTGTGTTGGAATAACTTTGAAACTGATTGAAGAAAGACGCATCGAGATTGAAGATCAGCAAAAACAAGATGCAGATAATCTCATCAATACATATGTAAACAAGAAAAAACGGCGAGATATAAATTGAAAAAGAAGACGAAAAAAAAGCAGTCAAAAAAAGAGTACTATCGCGCCTATTATATAAAAAATCGCAAAAAATTACAGGCTAAAAGTAAGAAGTTTTATAGAGATAATTTGAAGGGAAAGACAAAAAAACAAAAGCAATCAAAAGCATATTTTAGATCATATTATGATCTAAATAAAGTGAAAATGGCTGCAACGGCCAGAGCACACTATTTAAAAAAACATCCAGACTCCGGTAAAACAAAACGGGGAAGACCAATAAAGAATACAGAAGAGATATTAAAGAAAAATTCTTTTATTACTGAAGAAGAAAAAGTCAAACGAAGAAAAAAAGCATTGGCGGAAGCGGGACAAAAATGGAGAGATAGCCACACAAAGGTTAAAAAAAAACAATCTGTTTCTTTCGTTACTAAATCAAATGACAGAAAAAGAGTGAGATCAGATAATTACCAGGAAAAATTTCATGAGTTCGGCGTGGTAAATGATACACTCACTTTTCTTGCTAACTTTGCGCAAATACATGGATGTTATGGTTTTAATGAACAGCACCAAGAAAGTTTAGAATTAGAACAATTAAATAAAGATTTGGCAAAAAGGTTAATAAAAATAGCAAAGAAAGAATTACCAGAAATGCAATGGAAAGTTTTACACGCTATTGTTTTGCAGGGAAAAACCCAGTGGGAGGCGGCAATATATCTTGGCATCGATCAGTCCATGACTTTTAAGCTACTTCATGGTTATGAGTATATTTCTGATACTGCCTCATCCAAGGGCGCTATTGTTGGACTTCGAGATTTGGCTGCAAAAGACCAAAAGTGTATTGATATGTTGGAGCGTATTAAATTCATTAGAGAACACGAAGATGACAATTATTAATTACAGTGTTATGTTGATGTGTGAAAGGTGGTGATAGAGCCATGGAAAAAGTTTACCGGTTGTCGTATTTTGCTAAAATAAAGCGTGATCTTACTGATACGGATATGAAAATGCTCGAAATTGCGTATGAGAAAGAGCGTCAATCATATAACGGCAAGAAGTATTGGAAAGATTTATCCAATAAAGAACGCAGTCATTGGATTATATATTATTTCGCAAAGTTGTCTACTGAAAATATAGAGTACACAGAGAAATATTATCATTGGGATCAAATCAGATGAAATATATTCTATTTTTATTATTAATTAGTTGTGGATCAAATGGTTCTATTAACTTTGATTCGGCATTTACTGAAACACAGCGAGCTTCCAACAGAGGGTAAATAAATGTTAAAAAAATTAAGTAGAATAAAGAAAAATAATTTAGAAATTCATTTTTCCAGTTTAAAAAGAACATTAGAAGAAATAAAGAAAGATATTATGACAGTTGAAAAAGAAATCCAATTTTTAGAAACAAATGATATTGTTCCACCTATATTAATTGAAACAAATGGAAATAATTGTTTTGTTCATAAATATTGTATGTGCGATTATTGTGGAGGCACTTTTGATTGGGGCCACGAAGAAATTCATTATTATGATCAGGATGGAAAAGATTTATGTGTAAATTGTGTTAATAGATTTGATCCTGAAGTAGTAAAAAAAGCCATAAAGAAGTGGGAAATAAAATAAAAAAAATCCGCCTCAATTAAGAGACGGATTTCGATGGGTAATATTTATTATTAGTTAAATTTGCGCCCTTGGATTACTGGATGCTGTTATTACCACATCTGGTGAAACTACTACTACTGGTGGTGGTGCTGCTGGCGTTGAAACTAATACTGTTGTGCCGCCCTGTGATATAAAGGGTGGATCGGGATGTATATTTGGAATATTAAAAATGTCTTTTATTCTGTGGTATATGTAGGTCGAGAGCAAACCGCTAACTAATCCAAACATTACACTGGCAGATTTTGAAATATTAGTAAAAGGCATTGGTATATCAAGAAGCCCACTTAAACCGCCCAATAATAAAGGCAATAATGGAAGCACTAATAGGTTCCAGAATTTTGATTGTAGCCACTGAACTTCAAAATATGTTAAGATGATAGTTAGTATTTGAATTATGGCTGTTATACCGAGAGCTAATAATAAAAGCTGCCAACTAAAAATAACTTGCATTACAGAATCCATTTAATTACCTTTCTTTTTATGAATAATGTTTAAAATCATATCGCATTTTTTATCTATACTATGGTAATATTCTAAAAAAGCATTCCAATTAATTTCTTTTCTTGTTTCTTCTGGTACAATAATTTCAAGCTCTAATTCTTTTTCACTCATTTTTATTTACCTTTTCTAGTATTTTGTCTAACTTTATTTCTAATTTATTAAAAAGTTCAATTAGATTATCTACTTTTTGCGCAATTCCGGCATCAGCTATAAGATGGCTATTTAATGTACTATCTAATTCATCAGCTTTTAATCGCAAATCTTGAAGCTGCTTATCAATTGATTCCCTGATAGTGGTTAAATCTTTGGCAACAATATCTGCTTTTGCATAAACATTACGCGATTGTTCATTACGAATAGAAACAGTATCTTTTCTATCGCTGTAATGTAAAAAAGCAACAGAAATAGAAGTTATTGTTCCTAGACCGGCTAAAATTATAGTAATAATTTCTATTAGATTCAAAGTAATACTCCCAGTTTATCTAAACGCTCCACATCGAAAGGTGGCCAGAAATCATATTTTTTTAATGATGTAAAAGAATGTTCTTTAATACAAAATATATTAAATTCTTTCTTATTTGTTATCATATGTTTTGTCCAACGATATAAAAGATCATTATGTAAAACCTCTATTACTTCTGTTTCATAGTTATATATTCTACTAAATGAATAGGCGCAACATCCATCTTGCCATACAGAAGTCCAGTTAAATTCCGGTCCCTGATTAACCATTTCTTTATTACAAAATGGACATATAACACTCATATTTTTATATATGCTTTCGGATTGCGCCATTCTACTACTGGGGATTGTTCAATAAACTTTCCCCATTCACTAACTGTTGGTAAGTTTCTAACCATCATTTTACAACCAAATGTAGAAAAATCAACTGAAATACCATCATAATTTGTATTGTCTATTTTTAACTGCATAAATCCAGCTTCAAGATTACAAAGACCTACATCGTGCAAATAGAAAATGCAACTTTTATTCATAAATTTCTGCATTCCATCAAAATCTAATTTTTGTTGTTTATCTGTGTGATCACCATCAATAAAGCACAAATCATATTTTTTATCTCCAATTACTGTTTCTAAATCCTGTGGAGAATAACCTTGAAATAACGAAACTCTATCATTATATATTTCTTTGCTTATTAATCTTGTAAGTTCTGAACCTTTTTTATTAAACTCTCCCTCGGTTTCGCAATCAATGGCATCTATCGGACAGTCAAATATTTCTGCTAATGATAATGTTCCATAGCCACAAGCATTGCCTATACAAAATATTCTTGATGGCTGAAATATTTTGCCTAATGCCATAAAGAATACTAAATCAGAAATGCTTGCGCCACCACCTGCATGCATCATTTTCCCATTTTTAGCCATTGAAGCACACATTACATTGGAATTACCGATATGCATGTCAATACCGTGATTTTTATAAGCTTTTAGTAATTTATAAAACATTTTATAAGTTTGTTGCACATTGAAAAGAAACAACATTGAAATTAAGATTTGCACCATATGGATTACCACCGACGCCGACATATGAGGCTGTAAAGTTATTGGTTCTACTCTCTGTTGCTATTGATACCCAAGTTATTCCGTCTGAAGATTGATAATAAGTTAAGTTTGCTCCATCATCATGAATTTTTTGCCAAACACCATAAGCACCATACATGGTAGAACAATGTTGATAAAATGTTCCACCGCCTGAAGGTGATGTATAGTTTGAAAAGTAATATGGGCACGCAAATCCGAACAAGTTTATCGGTTGTCCAGAAGCAGTAGCAGAACCATTTAGAGTTCCAGCAAAGTTAAATTTCACACCCGATGATGTTGATGTTCCATTAGATAAACAAAGTCCCTGGCTGGCCTCTCCGGAACCTGGGTCTCCGAATGATGTATTTACACCATTTCCCTGGACGCTATTATATTTTATATGGCAAATAGCAGAATAAGGCGTTGCGGGACAAGATTGAAGCATAGTTATTAAACCGCTGTAGCTACCATTATTATTTTTACTTATATTTATACCAAATTGTGTATCTGTCCAAGTTCCAGTGGTATGTGTTGTATCTTGCACAAGGTTAGAGAATTGTGATTTCTTGCACGGATAGTATGTTTGGCCCGAGTATGACATTAGATTATGCTCCAGTTTAGTCCAGTATAAATTAAAGTAACTGATTGATAAATTACATTCAACATAAATCCACCTGTTCCGAAACCATCAATATTATTTCCATTCCCCGCAATTAAAATAGAATATGGATTACCAGATTTTCCAGTGACATCTTTGATAACATATGTATCTCCAACTAACGGATTTGCTGGTAATGTTATTGTAAATGTAGAAGAAGTACAATCACAATTTATTAGATAGTCTGTTTTAAGTACTTGATAGTTTGATGTTTTTGATGCAGTAACTGATTGATTTGAATAACCTGCTGGATACATATTGCCTGCTGGAATTACTGTTCCAGAAGCTCCGTTTTGTGCCAGATTATTTAGAATTAGATTTGGACCTGTAATTCCGGCAACTTGGAAATAACCCCCGGTTGGGCCTATCCATACTGATTGACCTTGTTGCTGCCACCCTGCATACGCTCCGGACGCTACTGATTGAGGCGTAGAAAGATTATTCATTGCGAAGGTGGGAGTGGAATTATATGCAGCAGGACCGGTGACTCCAGTTATACCAGTAGCACCTTGGATACCTTGTGGTCCCATTGCACCAGTTTTACCAGCAGGACCAGTAGGTCCTGTTGCTCCGGTGACGCCAGTAATACCTTGGATACCCTGAATACCCTGAATACCCTGAATACCTTGTGGTCCGGTTGGTCCAGTAGCACCAGTAACTCCAGTAATTCCTTGGATACCTTGCGTGCCTCCAACACCCTGAACCAAAAGAGAACAATTACCAACATAATTAGAAATACTAAATGCTGAAGAATATAATGCTAAAGTAATTACATCATTTATAGAAGCATTATAACTATAATTAACAACTAATTCATTAAATAAATCATAAGTTTGAACACCAGATTGTTGTTCCCAAATTAAAGTACCATTAACAAATATACCAATAGATACATTATATGAATGTCCTGATGTCGATGAGCTTATATTTCCAAAAGAACCAGAAATATTAACCGTTCCAGATGTATTTACTTGAATGCCACCACCAGATAACGATGTATTATACATCGTAGCATTTGTATATGGCATAAATATTGTAGTCCAAGTATTACTTGATGGATTAAGAGTTACCGGTGAAACAAAACACATTCCGAAAAACGGATTTAATACGCCGGGTCCAGTTGCACCAGTAACACCAGTAATTCCTTGGATACCTTGAATACCTTGTGGGCCAGTAGCACCTTGTGGTCCGGTAGGTCCGGTTGCACCAGTAATACCTGTTACCCCCTGAATACCTTGGATACCCTGAATACCTTGTGGTCCGGTTGCTCCGGTAACCCCTGTAATTCCGGGAGTTCCAACGGGTCCAGTTGGTCCAGTAGCTCCAGTTAATCCAGTAACTCCTTGGATACCCTGAATACCTTGCGGTCCAGTAGGTCCGGTTGATCCGGTGACGCCAGTAATTCCTTGGATACCCTGAATACCTTGTGGTCCGGTTGCTCCGGTAACCCCTGTAATACCGGGAGTTCCAATAGGTCCAGTTGGTCCTGTTGCTCCAGTTAATCCAGTAATTCCTTGAATACCCTGAATACCCTGCGGTCCGGTAGGTCCCGTTGCTCCGGTGACTCCAGTAATTCCTTGGATACCCTGAATACCTTGTGGTCCGGTTGCTCCGGTAACCC
>OBLU010005693.1_pt1 | contig 11141 bp, 13 predicted proteins | sample 1518681 | NCBI WGS metagenome assembly OBLU01 (sample SAMEA3539304, study PRJEB22396) | soil metagenome | biome: tundra; feature: field; material: soil | place: USA | collected 2010-05 | depth 0.15 m
CTGCATCGACACGCTCGAGTATCTCCAGCGCGGGGGCCGCGTCGGCCGCGCGCAAGCCTGGCTCGGGGGAGCGCTGAAGATCAAGCCGATCCTCTCGCTGGAGGCCGAGATCACGCCGGTCGAGCGCGTCCGCACATCGGCCCGAGCCTTCGAGCGGATGGTCGACTATCTGCGGATGCGCCGCGACGACGGTGCCGACGGCTGGGTCATCCAGCACATCCAGGCCCCGGAGCGGGCCGCCGCGCTCGTCGAATGCGGCCGCGAGCTGTTCGGCTGCGAACCGATGTGGGTCTCCGAGGTGGGCCCGGTGATCGGCACCTACACCGGCCCCGGATTGCTCGGCGTCGGCGGGGTGCCCGCGCGGCTGCTGCGCTGACCGCCGATCAGCGCACGACGCCGACTAGCGGCGCCGGCGCCTGAACACGGCGAGCCCGCCCCCCAGTAGGAAGCCGGCGAGCGCCGCGCCGATCAGCGCCGGGCGCTGATGCTCGTCCAGCTGCTTGCGCCAGTCGGTGATCTCGGCGACCTCGCCGCGCAGCTTCTCGATCGAGACGGCGAGCGCCATCCGGTTGGCCTCGATCGACGCGCGGATCTCCTCGGGCGAGCGTCCTGACATCAGGCGACGTCCTCGCGCGGGCCGACCGCCTCACGGATCTTCCGTGCCTCGTCGATCGCCATGGTCGGCGACGGCGGCGAACCGCGACGCAGCGCGCGCGCGGCGAGCCAGCCCGCGAGCACGCCAAGCACGAGCAGCAGCCCGGCGACCACGAAGAAGCCCCAGAAGAACTGGTTGGCCGGGAACAGCTCGAACCAGGCCAGCCAGGCGAGCCCGATCAGCACGAACAGCATCGCGACGGCGACGAACACCCCGGCGGCGATCCCGACGACCGCCCCGGTCACGAGCTTGCCAACCTTCGCGCCGATCTCGGCGCGGGCGAGCTCGACCTCGTCGCGGATCAGCAGCGTCGCGCGCTCGGAGATCTCGGTGATCGCCGCAGCGATGTTCGCCGGGATCTCTTCCTGCTCAGTGGCCAAGGCGCCTCAGCAGGAACGCCGCGATGACGCCGCCGACGAACGCCGCGCCGACGAGCACCTCGGGCCGGCCGCGGACAAGCTCCAAGCCGGCTGGTGACGAAGCGGACGCGGCGGTCTGCTCGGCCGTACGCGAGCCGTTGGTCGATGCTTCGAAGTCGGAGCCGACGTTCACTCCGGTGGCTCCTCATCGAAGATCCGCCGCCACATCACCGCGGCGGTTCTGCTCGAGACGACCGAGAACAGGGCACCCAGCCCGGCGAGCAGCCCCGACCACATCAGGCGTTTGACGAGGTCGTTGTCCACGGCGTCAGTCAATCAGATCGAGCCGACGAGCGCTGAGGCCAGTCGTACGCCGCCTCGCGCCGGTTGGCCAGCGACGGCAGTGACTCGCGAATCGCGTCGAGCCTGGCGAGATCCAGCTCGGCGACGATCACCCCGACGCTGTCGCCGGCCTGCGCCAGCACCACGCCCCACGGGTCGACGATCATCGAGCGACCGCCGCTGTGGCGCCCCGGTTCGTTTTCGCCGATCTGGTTGGCAGCGATCACGAACGCCTGGTTTTCGATCGCCCGCGCTCGCAGCAGCGTCTCCCAGTGGTCGCGAGTCGTGGGCAGCGTGAACGCCGCCGGGACCAGGAGCACGCGCGCGCCGCGCAGCGCCAGGATCCGGTAGAGCTCGGGGAAGCGGAGGTCGTAGCAGATCGTCATGCCCAGCTCGACGCCGGCGTCGGTTTGCGTCACGACGATCTGATCGCCGGGCTCCTCGTAGTCGGACTCGCGGTAGGCAAGGCCGTCGATGGTCACGTCGAACATGTGGATCTTGCGGTAGACCGCGCGGATCTCACCGTCGGGCGAGATGTGTACCGAGGTGTTGTGCCGCACTCCGTCTTCCGTCAGCTCGGTGAACGAGCCGGCCACCAGCTCGAGCTCGAGCTCCCGCGCGCACTCGCGGGCCCACGTCATCGCCGGACCGTCGATCGCCTCCGCACCGGCGTGCAGCTGGGCGCCGCTCCCCAGCAGCGTCCACTTCTCCGGCAGCACCACCAGCCGCGCACCGCGCGCGGCCGCCTCACGCACGAGCCGATCGGCCGCCACGAGGTTCGCGGCGCGGTCCGCCCTCGCATTCAGCTGTACCGCGGCAACGCACAGGGTCGCGGACGGTCTGTCGGTCACCGCGACACCGGCCTGTCGGTCATCCCGCCACTGTAGAGGCTGGCCGGCGCCGTGTCGCTAGCCACTGAACGGCGCACCCAGTCGCGCGTACAGGGCGCGCACCTCGGCGAAGATCGCGTCGGCGACCTCCTGTTGGCGTTCGCGCGTCGCCTCCGGCTCACGCTCGAAGTGCAGCGGTTCGCCGTACTGCACGCGCACTCGCGGAAACCGCAGTCGCTTCCAGTTGCGAATCTTCGCGGAGCCATGGATCGCGATCGGCACGACCGGCGCTCCGCTGTCGAGCACCAGCCGCCCGATCCCCGGCTTCGCCTGGTCCGCCAGGTTGCCGGTGCGCGACCGGCCGCCCTCGGGGTACATCGCGACGACGCCACCGTGCTCGAGGATCGCCTCCGCCGTGACGAACGCCTCGTTGTCGCGCGCCCCGCGCCGCACCGGGAACACGCCGCCCTGCAGGTAGACCCACTGCGCCCACTTGGTGAACAGCTGCGATTTCGCCATGAACCGCACCTTGCGTCGGATGAAGATGCCGATCAGGAAGTGGTCCATGTAGGAAAAGTGGTTGGGCGCCAGGATCGCCGCGCCGGTCTCGGGGACGTTCTGCGCGGCGATCACCCGCGCGCGCAGCAGCGTCAGCGCGTAGAGCGCGCTGAACACCCGCACGAGGTCGTAGACGAAGCTCGGTCCACGCGCGCGCGCACGCGCGTGGAAGCGGTCGAAGTGCTCCTTCGGCCGCGGGTCCGTGTAGACCTGCGCCTTCAGGCTCGAGAGCTTCTCGCTCACGCCGCAGAGCTTATCCCGACGATCGAAAGATCCCCGGTCTGACGGGGCTCCGGCGGTCGACGTCGCGGCGGGCACGTCGGGAGCGGGAGCTATTGTCCGCAGGCGGTGGCCGAGGTTCCAGCGCATATCACGGGCGTTGTCTGGAAGATCGAGTGCGCGGTCGGCGATCAGATCGCCGAGGGCGACACGGTCGTGGTACTTGAGTCGATGAAGATGGAGATGCCCGTGGAGGCCGAGGACGCGGGCACGGTGACGGAGATCCGCTGCGAAGAGGGCCAGGCCGTCCACGAAGGCGACACGCTGGTCGTGCTCGAGTAGGGTGCGGAGTCGGCGATGCCCCCGTTGATCACGCGAGAGGAAGCGCTCGAGCTCGGCGAGTGCCGCGACCACGGCGAGATCGAGGCGCTGATCGAGCGGGCCTGGCTGGCGCGGGTCGAGCGCTTCGGCGACTCGACCGACATGTGCTCGCTGGTCAACGCGAAATCCGGCGGCTGCGCCGAGGACTGCGGCTTCTGCGCCCAGTCGCGCTTCGCCGAGGCCGACACGCCGATGCACGCGATGATGGAGCCCGAGCAGATGCTCGAGCACGCGCGGGCCGCCGAGGCGGCCGGTGCACACCGCTTCTGCATGGTCGCCCAGGGACAGGGTCTTTCCAAGCGCGACTTCGAGAAGGTGCTCGCCGGCGCACGCCTGGTCGCCCAGCACACCAACCTCAAGCGCTGCGCCTCGATCGGGCACATGTCGGTCGAGCGCGCGAAGGCGCTGCGCGAGGCGGGCATCCAGCGCGTGCATCACAACGTCGAGTCCGCCGAGAGCTTCTACCCGGAGGTCTCGAGCACGGTCCGCTACGAGGGACGGCTGCGGACGATCGAAGCGGTCCGCGAGGCCGGTCTGGAGACGTGCGTCGGCGGGATCCTCAACCTCGGCGAGACGCGCGAGCAACGCGTCGAGATGGCGTTCGAGCTCTCCGCGATCAACCCGACCAGCGTGCCGATCAACCTCCTGATCCCTCGCGAGGGCACCAAGTTCGGCGAACGCGAGCTGATGGACCCCTGGGAGGCGGTCAAGTGGGTCGCGATCTTCCGCCTGATCCTCCCGGAGGCGCTGTTCCGGCTCTGCGGCGGGCGGATCGAGAACCTCGGCGAACTGGCGCCGAAGGCCGTCAGGGCCGGACTCAACGGTGTGATGATGGGCAACTTCCTGACGGCTCTGGGCGCGACGCCGGCCGAGGACCGGGAGATGTTCGAACGCCACGGCCTCAACGTTGCGCGGCAGCCCGACAACGGCGCCAATCCGCGTCCCGACAATCGGTCCGGCTGGCTCGACGGCGACACCCCCGATGTGATCGAGCGCTACCTCGACGAGGACAGCGAGCTGCAGGTGCGCCTGTGGGATCCCTCGACGCAGCTGCGTTACCGCTCGAGACGGACCAGGGAGCCGGCCCCGTGAACGACATCGCCGCCCAGTTGGCGCAGCTGCATGAGGCGAGCCTCGACCGGCACACGCGGCTGATCAGCGGTCCGCAAGGCCCGCGCGTGATGCTCGACGGGACGCCCGTGCTGCTGCTGTGCTCGAACAACTACCTCGGCCTCGCCGACCACCCGCGGGTGCGCGAGGCGGCCGCCGATGCGGCGATGCGCTGGGGCGTCGGCGCCGGCGCCTCGCGCCTGGTGTCCGGCACGATGACGATCCACGAACGGCTCGAGCGCCGCCTGGCGGATTTCGAGGGCACCGAGTCGTGCATGCTCTACGGCTCCGGCTACCTCGCGAACATCGGCGTGCTCACGACTCTCGGGGGCGCCGGCCAGACGATCTTCTCCGACGCGCTCAATCACGCCTCGATCATCGACGGCTGCCGGCTCGCACGGGCTGACACGTTCGTCTACGACCACTGCGATCTCGAACATCTGCAGTGGGCGTTGCGCGACCGCGGACGCGAGGGCGACGTGATCGTCACCGATTCCGTCTTCTCGATGGATGGCGACGTCGCACCGCTCGCCGGAATCGTCACGCTGGCCCGCCGCCACGGTGCGCTTGTCGTCGTCGACGAGGCCCACGCAACCGGCACGCTCGGCCCCGGCGGCCGCGGGGCGGTCGCGGAGGCCGGGCTCGAGGGCGAGGTCGAGGTGCTCGTCGGCACGCTCAGCAAGGCGCTTGGCTCCTACGGCGGTTACGTCTGCGCTCGCAGCGAGATCGTCGAGTTGCTCGTCAACAGCTCGCGCTCGCTGATCTACTCCACGGCGCCGTCACCGCCCGCCGCCGCGGGCGCGCTGGCGGCGCTCGAGCTGCTGATCGAGCAGCCGCTGCGGCCCGAGAAGCTCCAGTCCACCGCCGAGCTGCTGCGCAGGCAGCTCGGCGCTGCCGGAATGCCCCCGCGGAGCGGGCGCACGCAGATCGTCCCGTTGATCGTCGGCGATGCCGAGGCGACCGTCCGGTTGTCGGAGGCTGCGCTCGCACGCGGCGTCTTCGCGCAGGCGATCCGCCCGCCGATCGTGCCCGCCGGCAGCTCTCGTCTGCGGCTGACGGTGATGGCGTCGCACACCGCCACCGAACTCGCCGGCGCCGTCGCCGCGCTCGGCGACGCCGCGCGCGAGGTCGGCGTGACGTTCGACCCGGTCCCAGACGCCGCGGAGCCCGTCGCCCGCGCCGCATAGTGCTTCGCGGCGGGGAGCACAGGGTGCTTCGCGGCTGCTTCGTCACCGCCACCGACACCGGGGTTGGCAAGACGATCCTCGCCGGCGCGCTGGTCGCGAGCCTGCGCGCCCGCGGCGAGGCCGTGCGCGCGCGCAAGCCGGTGATCACCGGCGTCGACGACGACGGCGATCGAGCAGCGCCTCGCGACCACGAGCTGCTCGCCGCGCTCAGCGGTGAGCAGCCCGAAACGGTGTCCCCGGCCCGCTACGGTCCGGCGGTCTCGCCGCACCTCGCCGCCGAGCTCGCCGGCCACGCGATCGACGTCGCGGCGCTGCTCGACGATGTTCGCGGAGCCGGGCCGGTGATCGTCGAGGGGATCGGCGGGCTGCTCGTCCCGCTGGCCGAGAGCTGGGACGTGCGCCGGCTCGCCCGCGAGCTCGGGCTCGGCGTGGTGGTCGCGGCGCGTCCAGGGCTTGGAACGATCAACCACACGCTGCTCACGATTGAGGCGGCGCGATCGGCCGGCCTCGATCTGCGCGCGGTCGTCATGACACCGTGGCCCGCCGATCCCGGCGTACTCGAGCGCTCCAACCGCACGACGATCGAGCGGCTTGGGGATGTCGAGGTCGCCACGCTCGCGATGGTGCCCGAGCTCAGCGCCGCGGCGCTGGCGAGCGCCGGTGCCTCGCTGCCCTACGACCCCTGGCTTGTGTGAGCGCCACGGCGCAGCCGCAGCCGCGACGGCCCTCCGCTGAGCGCTCGGTGCCGGCGCCGCACCAACGCCCGGCCGACGACGAGCACGGCGAACGACCCTGCGGCGATCGTGCGTAGCGCCGCACGGCCGTCGTCGATCGGCTCAAAACGCGTGCCCTCGGGCCCGATCTCGATGAACCCGACCGGCCGCGCATCGAGCGCGCCGCCACCACCGCCGCCGGAGCGCTGGCGACCGTCCGGCTCGCCGCCGAAACCGTAGCCCCCGGCCGTCCGCACGCTCGCGACCGGGATCACGGTGCGACCCTTGACCTCGACCGGGCGGCCGAAGCACAGCCGTGCGCCGGTCAGCCGCGCAAGCACCCGCTGTGCCGGCGGTAGCGCCTGTTCCGATTTGCTCACGTCAGTCGTCGTAGGGGGTGAAGTCACGCTTGCGCGCGCCGCAGACCGGACAGAACCACGTGTCGGGGATGTCCTCGAACGCCGTCCCCGGCGGAATCCCGCCGTCGGGATCGCCGTCGGCGACGTCGTAGATGTAGCCGCAGGACTCGCAGTGCCAGCGCTGGACGGACCGGATGGCCGCTGTCGACATGCCCCAAGCTTAGAGGTCGTCCCGGCGCTGCGCGTCGGGGTCGCGGCGATCAGGCGGCGAGTATCAGCCTGTGGAAGGACGTTTCGACGTATGCGCAAGTCACGGATCTGCGGCTAACGCTGCGCGAAGTTCATGCCGATAACCACTTGCATCCGCGGGCGTGATTCTCGGTGGCCGGGCGAGGGGGCTCGGAAGGGAAACACTGCGGCGAGCGACCGCCGGCATCCCGAATGAGTTGCCGGCCCACAAAGCGGAGCCGGCGATGCGCAAGATCGAACAATATCGGCGGGCGCAGCCCGCAAATCGGCAGGCGATGCCATCGCTCGACGGCGTCACGGCTCAATCCGGCGCGCCCAGCGTGTCGCCGTGAGCGCGCGTACGCAGCAGCAGCAGCAGCCCGGCTCGTGGGGGCCGGAGCGCGAGAGCTACTTCGCCGCGGCGTTTGCGGCATCGCTCGACGCGATCTTCGTGATCGATGACGATCGCTACATCGTTGACGCGAATCCCGCTGCCTACGAGCTCCTCCACATCGACGTGCACCCGCTGATCGGGCGTCGCATGGATGACTTCTCGCCGCCGATGACCGACGAGATGATCGAGGGCAGGTGGGCGACGTTCTTGCTCAACGGCCACGACCAGGGCGAGTACGAGCTGCTGCGCGACGACGGCGCGCGCCTGACGATGGCCTACACCGCCACCGCCCGCGTTGCTCCGGGACGCCACTTCACGATTCTGCGCGACATCACCGAGCGCAAGCTGGCCGAAGAGCTGATCGAGCGCCAGTGGCGCCGGCTCCTTGAAGCTCAGGCGATCGTGGGCGTCGGTACCTGGGACTGCGACCTGCTCACCGGCAAGGTGGAGTGGTCGTCTGAGTGCTACCGCACCTACGGAGTCGAGCCCGGGCGCGCGCTCACCGTCGCCGACGTCATCGAGCTGGCGCACCCGGATGACCGCGAGGCCATGGTGGCGACCCATCGCGCGGCCCGCGAGGACCATCAGCCGTTCGTCCACCAGTACCGCATCGTCCGGCCCGACGGCGAGGTGCGCGTGATCGAGTCACGCGGCGAGGTCAGCGTCGAGCACGACGGCGCGCGGAGGATGGTCGGAACAGCGCGCGACGTCACCGACCGCAAGCAGACCGAGGCCGAGCTGCGCAACGTCACGACCGTGTTGGATGCCTCCGACGACGCGATCACCGCCTGCTTGCTGGACGGCGTCTTCGTCAGCTGGAACCGCGGCGCCGAGAAGCTATACGGCTACACCGCGGAGGAGGCGATCGGCCAGCCGCCAAGCCTGGTCGTCCCACCCGAGGAGCGCGAGGCTCTGGCTGCAAACTGGGACCGGATCCTGCGAGGCGAGCGCGTCGAGGCCCTCGAGTCGCGTCGCGTCACCAAGGACGGGCGGCAGGTCATCGTCGCGACCACGCTCTCGCCGATCATCGACGCCAGCCGGGAGATCATCGGTGTTGCCGCGATCGGCCGCGACGTCACCGAGAGCAAGGAGACCGAGGCCGCGCTCGGCGCCGCCCACACGAAGGCGGTCGAGGCCTCGGCGCTCAAGTCACAGTTCATGGCGAACATGAACCACGAGTTGCGCACCCCGCTGAACGGCGTGATCGGGATCAGCAGCCTGCTGCTGGAGACCGAGCTCAACGACGAACAGGCAGAGTACGTCGACGCGCTCCGCGTCTCCGGTGACGCGCTGATGGCCGTCATCGAGGACATCCTGGACTTCTCGAAGATCGAGGCGGGCAAGCTCGAGCTCGACGACCAGCCGTTCGAGCTGCGAACGGTGGTCGAGGATGTCGCCTCGATGGTCGCCGTGGGACAGCCCAGCCGCGGCGTCGAGGTGATCTCGTCCGTCGATCCGAGCCTGCCGGTGAACGTCTGGGGCGACGCAAATCGCGTCCGCCAGATTCTCACGAACCTGACGAACAACGCGGTCAAGTTCACCGAGGCCGGCGAGGTCACGGTCAACGTCAGCGGGCGCGATGACAGCGCCGACGGGGTCCACTTGCGCTTCGAGGTCGTCGACACGGGGATCGGCATCGAGGCGGCCGCCCAGGAGACGATCTTCGAGTCCTTCGCCCAGGCCGACGGCTCGAACACCCGTCGCTACGGCGGCACCGGGCTCGGGCTCGCGATCGCCAAGCAGCTGGTCGCCCTGATGGCTGGCGAGATCGGCGTGCACAGCGTTCGCGGCGAGGGCAGCACCTTCTGGTTCACGCTCCCGTTGCGCGTCGCGCCCTCCGAGCCGCCGCCCCCCGCTGACCCGGAGCTGCTGGGCGTGCGGGTGCTGGTCGTCGATGACAAGGCCACGAACCGCGGCATCCTCGAGCGTGAGCTTGCCGGCTGGGGCATGACCGTCCAGACCTCGGCGGACGGCGCTACGGCGCTCGCCGCGCTGCAGGCCGCACAGCGTTCGGCAGATCCCTTTGCCCTGGCGCTGCTCGATTTCAAGATGCCGGGAATGAACGGCGGCGAGCTGGCCCTCGCGATCAAGGCCGATCACGCGTTGAGCTCGACGACCCTCGTGATGATGGTCGCCGCCCGCGACACCCGGGCGGCTTCGACGATCGCCGAGCTGGACGGGGTGGTCACCAAGCCGCTTCGCCAGGCCCGGCTCTATGACGAGATCGTGCGGGTGATCGGCTCGGGTCCCGAGAGCTCATCGGACAGCGCTCCCTCCGAACCCGAGCCACACGCGGTCGCGGCAGCCGCACGGCGGGTTCTCGTCGCCGAGGACAACGTCGTCAATCAGCTCGTCGCGGTCCGGCTGTTGGAGAAGCGCGGCTATCAGGTCGATGTGGCCGCCGACGGCCGTGAGGCCGTCGAGATGCACGCGCGATCGCCCTACGACGCGATCTTCATGGACTGCCAGATGCCCGAGCTCGACGGCTACGAGGCGACCCGCGAGATCCGCCGCCGCGAGGGCAACGAGCGCCACACGCCGATCATCGCGATGACCGCCAGCACGATGCCGGGCGACACCGACCGCTGCCTCGCGGCCGGAATGGACTACTACAGCGGCAAGCCGATCAGCCAGGCCGGCCTCGACTACGTGCTCGCCCAGGCGCTGGGCTCCCCGGCGTGAGCCGCGCCATCCGAGTAGGCGCGCTGAGGCCGACGCTATAGGGTGACCGGGTGGCGCGCCGCGACTCGCCCGCCGCTTGACAGACAGCGAGGTCACCTGGGTGCGATTTGGACTGTTCGGAGGACCGGCCGCGGAGCTGGGCGGAGAGGACGAGCAGCACGCCTACCACCGCTTCGCCGACTACGCGGTCGAGGCCGAGGCACTCGGATTCGTCAGCGTCTTCCTGACCGAGCATCACTTCACCGGACTCGGGCAGGCATCCTCGCCGCTGACCCTGCTCGGCCATCTCGCGGCTCGCACGAGCACGATTCGCCTCGGAACAGCTGTCACCGTGCTGCCCTGGTACAACCCGATCATGCTCGCCGAGCAGGCGGCCACCGTCGATGTCCTTTCCAACGGACGTCTGGATTTCGGTGTCGGGCGTGGGTTTCGAGCGGCCGAGTTCGAAGGCTTCGGACAGTCGATGGACGATGCGTCGGCGCGACACGAGGAAGCACTGGAGGTAGTTCTCAAGGCATGGAAGACCACCGGCCGGTGGTCATACCGCGGGCGGTTCTGGACCTACGCCGACGTCGTGGCGGAACCGGCGAGCGTGCAATCCCCCCATCCACCGATCTGGGTCGGCGCCGGGAGCCCGCAGAGCCTGATCGGCGCAGCCGACGCAGGCTTCAGGGTCCTGCTCGACCAGGTCGCCAGCTTTGAGAAGACCGGCGAGCGGATCGCCGTCTACCGCGATCGCGTCGCCGAGCTCGGCCGAGAGTATGCACCCGGCACGGATCTCGCCGTCACGCGGTCGCTACACCTCGTCGACGGGCGGCGGTCGCGCGAGGCCGCAATCCGGGAGCGCGTCGACGGGTTCGCCCAGGTCGCCGCGCTCACCAACTCGCGCTCGGGACCGCAGAACCGGATGGCGGCCGAGTACACCTCAGACATCCGCAGCGCGACCGAGGAGGGCGCGATCATCGGTGACGTCGATGAGTGCATCGAGCGTCTTGAGCGTCTGCGCGATGCCGGTGCCGAGTACGTGCTACTGATCGACCGCCACAATTCGCCGGAGACGCTGCGCGTGTTCGCCCGCGAGATCATGCCGGCGCTCAGCGAGCCGGCCGTCCCCCACGCCTAGA